>WNGL01002410.1_pt1 | contig 22681 bp, 23 predicted proteins | sample 5400591 | NCBI WGS metagenome assembly WNGL01 (sample SAMN13153377, study PRJNA577476) | soil metagenome | isolation source: 80 cm soil or saprolite under Garry oak tree replicate 1 | place: USA:California | collected 2016-06-15 | reverse complement strand
GTTTCTCGAAGTTGGCGCCGCCGACAGGGTTCGAACCTGTGACCAACGGGTTGCTACAGTGGACCTTCCACTTTAACAGCTTCAGCCTCAGCCAGCGAGCCGAGTCCGCTGCTCTACCACTGAGCTCGCGCCCCCAAACATCTGAGGGAACGGCGGCCCGCGTCTATAGCCGGCGGCAACCGACAACCCGACAAGCCCCGTTTATTAAAAGATAGGGACTGGTGTTGACTAACGCGCAAACTACGTTCACTACCGAATCGGAGGTGACTGACTTATCGAAGAATGACGATCTACTGTTTGGCATGAGTCCGGAGTAGATAATGTAACGAGTATTCCGTTGTCTTGATGACAAAGAAAGCCCGTTCGTAACTAGGTTCTTCGTGCGCTCCTTTCGATTGAAGGCCGTAAAGAGCGGTCGCGAGGTCGCCTGCCGAGGCTACGACTTCGGCATCCTTGCCCCCTATTATCTCTGCAACCTTCTCTTTCCAAGTCTTCTTACTGCTGAGCGAGTCGATTACATCGTCGAAAAGCTCCCGTATCGAAGAGATGGCCTGCCTGTCGCCATCCGCTTTCCCCGACAAATAGGCTTCCCACGCTCCTTCGCGCCTTTTGGGAAAATCTGGATTAATCTTCGCAAGGAGATTACTCAATTCGTCAATCAATCTTCGCTCTTCTTGCTCCCCTCCAGCAACGCTTGGTACCACATGGTTGCCTTCTAATCCATATCCAACAGCGCTCAAATCTCGTTTGAAGTCCTCGAAGTAAGCGATGTCGGAGGTTACCCAATGCTCGGAATTCCCTTGGGCGAGGAAAATGTCCTTTAGAACATAGTTCATTATCGCAACGAAATCTTGTGGACTCGCAAATTGCAGTCTGGATAAGAACTTCGCGAGGGTGAAACGGTCGATCCTGTGCTCCATCACAGTACTATCGAATTCTGCAGGGTAGAAGTCCAGTCCGTGATAGTCACATGCCTGTTCCATGTATTCCTTGCTGAAGAAGTGAGATCGGAGGGACCCGCATTTTTCGATGGATATCGCTAGTCGCCGGAACCTGATATCGGGTTCTGGCCAATGAACTTGACGGTCGGTCCGGCGAGTGGGGCTCATTCGTCCACAAACTCCGCGAATTACTCCTTCTAAATAGTTTGAAAACCTGCCTTTCCTAGGCGGCCTCAATAAATAGGGTGCCCGGCGATCGCTCGGCATCATCAAGCTGTTGAGAGGCTGCGTTCGAGTATTCCCGTGTGGCCAAAACCACTCGCGAAGGTATCCGGCTCGCACTAAAACATTAAGAATTCACCGCGTGCGAGCGGCGTTCTTGGAGGGCCCGTAGCTCAGCTAGGTTTTCTTCAGGTTGAAGAACTGAAAGAGCGGCAGGCTCATAGCCCCAAGTTCGGGAAACCTGACGGTCCCCGGTTCGAATCCGGGCGGGCCCACCACGTTAACGTTGAATCTGCTAGGATTCGGGAGGAGCCTTGTTGAGTTCTTGCCTGAACCGTTGCATGACTGCTCTGGAGAGATGTTCGACGTCTGCGAGTTCCTGCTGTCGCGGCTCCACGTAGGCCATCATTGGTTCCGCGAACGCTTTCTCCACAAGGATCTTTTCCGGGTCCAATCCCTGGGCACGGGCGAACTCTTTCATGATGTCAAGCTTGGACAGCTTTGACTGGGATCTGATTGCAAGACCTGCCTTTGCGTAGATGTTCCGGAGGAACTCGATGCCCTTGGACTGGATGTCGTGGTAGGTGTCGACGACGTGGCCCATCATATAGTCGATGTAGTCGTTGTTGACTCCGAGCGATGCGAGCTGGCTTTTGAAATATTTCCGGAGGCTGTGAGGTCGGAGATCGTATCCTCCATTCTTTCCCTTAGTGAGCAGCCCTGCGCGGTGATAGAGACTGTGGACGATCTTGTAGATCTGTTTCTCGCCGAGTGGCCGAGGCACCGGTGAGAGGCTGTCTCTGATCAATGGGCTGTTGTCCGTGATCTCTTCCGGTGGCATGTACTCGACCTGGTGTCCTTGCTTCCATTGTGGCGGTGTTCCTCTCCGCCTCGCCTCTAGGTAGAGGTGGAGGTTGTCTGCGCACTCCTGGTTGAGAAAGCTGTCATAGTCCGCGTATCGCCCCTTGGTCTCGTCAGCTTCGATGTGTACGTGTATTGGTACGATGCCTTTTTCGAGATCAGTTTTCACGTGGTGGTAGCGGAGCTGTGAGGCAGTTCCTTCGCGAAAGGCTCCAAGCGCCAGGAGGCACACGATCACTTTTCCTCGGAGGTCTGCGACGTCGAGAAGCTTCTGCAGCTCGTCTTGGCGTGGGGCACGGTCCTTGTTTACTACTCGGACTCTTGACAGCTGGGGCTTCGGAATTTCGATCCCGTTGGTCTTGTACCATGTTCTGATTTGTCTGACGTAGCCGCTAATTCTTCCGGGAGAGATTGGCGGGGTCCTGTCCTGCATCTCCGCGATGCATCGCTCCAGGAACTTGCGATGTTTCTCGATCCGGTCTGGAGCAGTGTGTATCCCGTCAGGCTTGACGTCTGCGATGATGGCGTCCGGTGTGGTGTTGAGACGTTTGGAGTAAAGCTGGACCGTGTTGGTGTAGCCGAACATGCCCATGAGGCTGCCGGATCTGGACCGGAGCAAGTATCGCCCGAGTGCTATGAGACTCGAATTCGCTAGGACCCAGGGTATCAGCGATGGGCGTTGTCCGATGAAGGCTTTGACGATGTACTCGCAGAGGCCTTTCTCGCCGATGCTGAATAGTTTCTCAACGTCGACGTCGACTGATTTCTTGAGTCTATAGCCTTTGAGACCGCACTCGAGCCTCAAGGTATTGCCTTCGATCTTGCCTAGTAACCCGAGGATTGGGAGATCGTTTAGCTGGAGCGGCCTTGCTGGTAGTGTTAGTTCTAGTGGCGGTTCTGGCATTGTTTGCATTGCTATTGTCGCCATGATATTTTCAACACAATAGCACAATGGCACACATATAAGCCTGTGATCACTATTGACGGGTCCGAGCTAGGCGAGCAGCTTCACCTCCAGGATGGTCGCCAGCAATATCACAAACCCGGTCGTCTTCCTGACCGGAAGCCCAACTGGACCTGGCTTAGCGTATTCGTCGACGACCAGATAGATGTACCGGGGTTTCTGTATCTCGACCCGACCGATTGTTTTACGTATGATCGGTTGTGCCTCGGACGGTTCGACATCACGTTGGATGCAGTGATCCTCGTATCTTATTGCTACAAGGTCTCCGATGTGGACCCGGGTCTCTGCTGGCAGGGCCCCTTTCAACGCGACCGTGCGAGCTGGGATCTGTGACTCCACCATTCACGGGTCCCTCTTCGACAGCTCGTCGTAACAAGGGCCGCATTGCCCCCACTGGCCTCGGATGTCAGGCCGAAGCGGAACGCCAGATTTCCCGCAGCGGGTACACTGACCGACCTCCACGAATGGCAGCTTCAGTTCTGGCTCGCCACTTTGTGTTTGGGCCTGGTATGAACTACCCGGGACAGGCGGGACAGGCGGGACAATTGGCCCGGGTGTCCCGGGTGGCCCGCCCTCTTCTAACCGGTCTGAACGGAGACTGGTCTGTTCCACAACCGGTTTCTCATCCTCCTCGACGTCCGCGCCCCAGCTCTTCGGCTGGCGAAGCCAGAGGCCTTCGAAGGAGGGGACGCGGACTCCTCCGACTCGGAGCCTCGCAGTTCTGATTTGATAATCGGCTTTCCTGGGAAGGATCTTACAGAACTCATCGTGGGTTGCTACTATGAGCCGGTGTTGCTCACAGTATTTCTTGTAGGCCGAGTAGAGCAGCTCCTTGACTATGGCCTGTTCCGGATCTGGCACGCAACATTCGTTGAGGAAGGCCTTGATCGGATCGCTGTTGCGAGTGTACTCGTCACGTAGCTGCTCCATGCTCTTCGAGTTGGAAAGTTGGTACTTCTGAGAGCGGAGTCGTTTGAGCCCCTCTACCATCCAGTTCAGCACGCCAGAGAGCTCCTCTGGAGTCTTCAGCCGGGCCTCGAATTCTGGATCCAGCTTGAACGTATTTGGGAAACTAGTGATGAGCCATCTCCGGTAAAATGCAGGAGTGTTATCAGGGGTGCGCGGCAGCTGGTTTGCGGAGTATACGAGTTTCGCGTGATTCTCGAACTGGAATGGATCCTTGTTCTTCTTCTCCGCGGTGATGAGTCCCTCGCCTGTGGCTGCCTTGAAGACGTCAGTCGCTTTGAGCGCACCGCTGCCTATGTCCGGGTAAATGTTGGCCAGTTTTCCGTAGAGGTTGGCTCGGGCGAACTTGTTGGACTGTAGCTCCTGGAGAGAGACTGCGGAAACGTTCTCGGGTCCAATGACCATCGTCAAGACTCGAGCGAATGTCCCCTTCCCGTTGAGGCCTGTGCCAAGGAGCATCCACGCAGTCTGATGTTTGTAGTTCTTCTCTAGTATTGAGCCGCTGAACTCTTGGGAAGCCGGTATGTCCTCCTTCCGCATCGCCTGACCAACGAACTCTTCCCAGCGGGGACATTTCGCATCAGGACGGTATTCGACCGGCAGCTGGCCGATCGTGAGATACTCCGGCGAATGCTCCTTGACCGTGAAGTCGCGCAGATCCAGGACACAGTTCTTGAGAACTAGGATGCTGGGGTCTGCGTCGAACTCTTTCCTGTCGACGTATGTCCGCCTTCTCAAGTGTCCGAGGACTTCGGTGATGAAGTGGTTGGTTGCCACATGGTCGAGTTGAGCTGCGTGAAATTTTTCCTGGACGAGCTTCTCAATCTTGGTCTCGCCTCCGAAATGCCAGCTGCTATTCCAGAACAGCATCTCTTTCGTGTCGCTGAGTGTCTTGATCTTCATCTCCGACAGAACGTACTCCGCAGCCTCGTCTGGCCGGTTGCCTGCCTCAGAGGTTCGCAGACAGCAATGGTATGTGTAACCTCCCCGGTGCGCTGACTCTAGGACCGCGTCGAGCTCTCGGTTGTCGAGAGGTGGATCGTTCTTTGCGTTCCACTCCTGCAGCCAGGTCCTTGTCTCCTCTGGTCGGAGTTGTCTAACGTTCAGCCAGTAGGTTGCAAGATGAAGCGCGTCGTTGTTGCGTGAACCTTCCTCAACTCCCTGGGCGAGTGTTGAGACACAATTGGGCAAGTACCCGGAACCTTTCACAGTCCTGGGCGCTCCGATATCCTTGACCTTGCTCTTCTTGTAGCCAAGCTCCTCAGCCCTCTTCCAGACGAACTGCTCGATGTCCGAGAATAGTTGTGGCTCACGTACGTCGTTTACGAACCTGTAGTCGACATTCATCCCGTGAATACTGGGCGGGATCTTGGCATAGTTGCCCTCTGAGAGGACCTCGACGAGACCCTTGATCTTGAACGGTCGAACCTGACGCGGGGTCCGCATCCAGACATGCCGGCCCCTCCAGCTTGCAACAACCGGAGTGTTCCGTTCAATCCTTGACGGGTCGTTCTTGAAGAATAATCTGTAGTTCTCTTCGCTGTCAAAGTCCAGAATTATCAGGTATCCAGAGACAGCGCCGCAGACAACCGCCCAGCCGCAACCAGGATAATCCCTGAGCCAGGCGGCGAGCTCGTCTCTCGAGGACTTTCGCGCCTGATACTCCTTCCAAGTGGCTAGCAGCGGCTGCTTGTCCAGTTTGCAGTCTCTCGGACATGCCGTGTGTACGTGATGTCTGATCGGTATGAGGCAGAGGCCTAGGTTGAGGCATTCCCTTATCCACTCTGGCAGCGCTGGACCATAATCTTTGTCAGGTAAACTATTCTGTTTGGAATTGGCCGCCGGTGGGGTGGTGGCTGTGAGCTCCGTCTAGGTTGCAGCCTCCCGTTGCTGATTGACTAATCGTCGGCGTTTGGGGCAGTGAGCGATATGCGCCTTTAGGATGGTTGATTTTGAGAAGACGTTTCTGCAAGCAGTACAACAGCCGCCGGCGGACTGTTTGAGAACACAGCCCAACTATTTCGGATTCCTAGTCGTGTCGGTCTTCGCAAGGCCTTGGTCAGACTCGATCTCTTCAGCTGAGACTTCACCGCCGCCGATGAGGTCTGCGATGGCCCGGTTCTTTGCGCGAGTATGAGCTAGCGCGTAGACGTCGTGCTCCTCATGTGCCCACCGCGACTTCTCCCTGCTTGACGCTATCGCGACGCCAATCGAGGACCTCCCGGTCGAAGGATGAAACGCCTCCACAACCATCCGGTAGTAGAAGCCAGCTTCAGGGTCCTTCCCTATCGCGGGGACCCACTCTTGACTGACCAGCCGGTCGCTGACGCCAAAAGCCAGCTCGAACTTTCTCCAGGCGCTTTTCTTCAGGAACTGTCCTCCCTGGATCTCGACCGAATCGTCGCTGGTGAGAATCCTCCGCTTCAAGTCTTCGAACTTCTTGAACGCGTCAGCGACCTTGTCGACATTGAGAGGGGCGACGATCTCTACGGCCAAATCATGTCGTTCTGTCATTATCGAGTTTCAGCCTCGATCTGGTGAACCACGCAAAAGCATGGTAGTGAGTCAGGATGGCTCTGTTCGCGATCGCAGAGGTGTTGGAGCTGGTCGACGCCCCGGAATCGATTCCCGCAACGCGTCTCCGTCTCAGCTTGTCTGGGATATTCCATCGCCATCTTGCAGTACGAGGATCTAACTTTCCAATATGGTCTGCAGGTCGAATTTGCTAGTAGTCGACCTGGCCGATTGTTCCTCTAGCAGAACTTGCTAGTCGTTGGGTCCGCCCATGCTTCTCTAGCAGAATTTGCTCCAAAATGGACCAGGTTAGCGGGCTCAGCGTCCGAGGAGAAACTCAGGACATCTGTCAACAACCTCTGATAGCGCCACCGTAACTCACACCGCACGGCTCAGGTAACACCGGTCACACATTCACTACTTGTCCAGCGGCGGCAAGATGCATAGGGATGAGCCGGTCAATCGTACAAGTGAATCAGTCGGGTGATAGAGTAAGCATCGTAGGACAGCAGGAGGATCTCGCAAGTTTGAAACGGCGCAAGCTGAAGCGTCAACGTAGACTCGAGGGTCCTCAAGACGCTTTGAAACCCTCCGAGAAGTACAGTTTCAGTAGTCTCGGGATAAAGGCTGCAGAACACCGGTTCAAGATTTGGAAGCAGATACAGACAGAGCTCCGCAACGCCCGAAAGAAGACTGCTGCCGGAGAAAAAACGAGTAGCAAGAAAACCATCGCGAAACTGGAGAGGCGACTCAGCCACAACCCGATCGAAGAGATTCTCGGAATGCTGGACAAGGAGGGAACCAGCGTCGAGCGTTGGGATCTTAAACGCGAACTCGACAATTTTGACAGGAGCGACGAGGCCATGTTGCTGGCGACCACCAAACGACTCCGTGGCTGGTGGGAGTACAAGCGCAGAAAGGAATTCGTCGCCGCTCGAAAGTGGACTAGTGTCAAGACGCCTCTGAGAGAGTTGGGCTTCGAAACCGAGCGGCCCTGCCCCGGACTCAGACGGGCCGATCCCTCCGAAGTACCCGAGGACGCTCAGCTGACGTCGCAGCTGCATCGCATTGCCGATGCCCAGGGAGATCCTAAGCTGGAGGGTCACCTCGAGAGGACTGCCAAGCTGGAGGCTCACCTCAATAGGACCCTGAAGAATTTCTGGGTCGAACAAGACCCAGACGTCGCACCACTCATCAAGAAAGCCGTCGACTACCTCATCAACGGATGGGATTACAAGCCTGCGTTCAGAGACGCAAAACTGCCCGCATCGGTCGAGACCAAGCTGCGCAGCCTCCTCCGGAACAGTTCTAGAATCAGATCGAAACTCTGGGGAGAGATTCCAGTCACCGATCCAAAGAAGGATCCACGGACGAAGTATGTTCGCATGAGAATTATCGGGGACCCAGTACTCGACCCGGACACCGGGCATCTGCTCGAACGATCACTCCCGCCGCCCACCTGGAAGGGACGCTTGGCATTCGGGTTCTACTGGCGAGACGGAAAGAAGCAGCCGCACCCGGAGGAAGCACCGATGATAGAGGCAGCCTACGAAATGCTCGACCAGCTTGGCGACATAAACAAGGTGAGCCATGCGACAGGGTTCAGCCGGGACCAGCTTTGCATCATGTTCGGCAGCAGAGACACCGCACTCATCGTTGGCTATCAGAAATGGAAACAAACCTATGACCGACTTAAAGACCAGATCAACAACAGACACCTCAGAAGAGAGAAACACGTGCAGGGACCCGCACCTAGATGACTATCCCGACACGGTTTGGAACACTTTTCTCAGCAAAAGGTCCTGCTCTCCGACTGGTCAAAGTTCGTTGGGTGAAATGCCCTTGCGGTTATTGTCTGAGCATGGCGGCTCACCAATAATCGCAGTCTTTTTACACGCCCAAATGGTAGTATAGCCCACCCGGAAATGACCAAAACCAAACCAAAAACCGAAACCAGCGAAAATGTGGAAACTGTCAAGCCTCTCAAGTACAGCTTCATCGCGAGGCTGAGCAGCCATGCCAACCGATTCCACTTGTTGATACCGAAGGACCTGGTCGAGTTCTACGAGCTGGAGGCGGGCGACAAGTTGTTGGTCGAGATCAATAGCGCCAAGATAGAAAGGCCGGCACCAGAGACTAGTGACTGATAGCCCTCGACTTTACGAGTGGAGAAGCTTCCTCAATTTTTTTAGCCGGGCCAGCGATCTCAATCTGTTATAGGGAGACCCCCCCATTCTACTGAGGGGCCGAGAGGCCTTTACGAAGGCAAAACCAAACTTCTCAATGCTAGCTGAGGGAGAGAGCAAGATCAAGATTGACATTCGAATCGCCAACGAGTTGCTCGCCGAGATCCACAAACAAGTCAGCATTGAAAAAGGAATTTCGAGAGAGACTGATTGGACTGAACCGAAACTGACGAATGTTGTGGAGATGCTTCTCAGGAAAGGCTTGCGAGCTCGCAAGACGGAACTCGCCAAAGCAAAACAGGACCCGCAACGGACCACAGTGTGAGACACTGTCGGACAACCTCAATATTCCTCGGAGTATGACAAACTGGGCCTGAGGGGCTGTTTCTGAACACGGGTCCACGGCGCTCCATTAATGGCTGTCATACACACAAGACTAGGACGAGGAAGGAAGAGACGCAACCCGTCGCGGCCACTGTTCTACTCGCGCCACGTCACAACGCTGAGCTGGACCTATCATCACTGCCAACACCGCGAACGATCACCGTCAGCCTTCCTCCTTCACTAACAGCAAGACTGGACAAGAGGCGCGGAAGCCTGACTCGCAGTTACATTGTGAGAATCAGCGTCAAGGCATTCCTCGACGAGCTGGAGCGAGTGGAGGAGCTGCAGGCGAGGGAGAGATTGCTGGAAGCTTCAAAATAATGACAGAGATCAAACCTGACATCATCGAGAAAATCCTCAAGAATCGCAGCTACTGGCACCAGATAGCCGCGGAGATAATTAGCGAGAACGCCCAGAAACGATCTGAGGACATCGATTCGGCCGCAGCGCCGCCATCAGCCTCCCTGGGAAGGATCCTTGAATCTCGACTACAGCCACATTCGACCCGGGTCCGAGTTTCACCTCCGGGCCCGGGTCCCCGTCTCGTACCAATGATCGCTGAGGTCGAGACTCTCTCACCGGAGGGAGGTGTGCTGTTATCTCAAGGCCAGGCTCGGCGCCTGCGACGTCAATGGGACAGGGGCAGGCTGCGCGGTCAGGAGCAAGTTCAGCGCGTTGTAGAGAGGGGTGATGCAGCCGGTGGTGAAGAGGAGGAGGGAGACAATCCGATGAAAGATCATCCGGGCAAATCCTGCTCGGACGCCCATGCCGGCTTGAGCCACCAGGACTTTCGCGATCAACAGGAGGAGGAAGAGGAGTCTGAAGAAGAGAACGTCAACCCGTTGTTCCGAGATCGCAGGAACACGTTCGACACTACCCGCCGAAGGCGGAGGTGACAGACAGAATTGAGAAAAAGAATCGCTGAGGGCCCAATCATCGACGACAAGCCTCCCACACGACCGCGAATTCCCCCACCGAGAGGCGACGTTCGTCCAGGTCTTCCAACGCCCACTCCTCGCAAGGATGCGGTGTTCAGTACTCGACCGCAAGCCACCACATGCGCTCCAACCGGTCTCGATCTGGATCCTCAACGCCCAACAAGTGCTCCAGGACAGACTACAGGTGGACCCGGCACAAACCAGAACCCTCGACCATCATTCGACTATGCAAAACTTGGCCAATCCACAACCATTACACCTGGCTTCAATCGGCTAGCGCCGAGTGGACGTGGAATGCCTGACCAGAAAGAGTTCACCTCGATGGACCCGGCTGCTTTGCGCAGACTTCGAGCCCTACGTGGACCAACACAATAGAGGCCACAGCTGTGAACCCTCTTGCCTGGAACAAGCTCGCACACTGCTACGACAGCAGCCGCAACCTCTCCCAGGACATCAAGCCAATAGCCCTATTGACATTTTGACCCCCCACCCCCCTACCGGGCCTTCTACACCGGCTTCGAGTTCTGTAGCTATTGCTCTCGGCGAGATCCAGGAAGAGACCGTGACAGTTACGGTCTACAGCTGGAGGTGCGACAAGTGTCAAAGAACACTACATCACCGAGATCGAGGTACTCTAGAACACAACATCGAGGAGCACCGGGTGGAACGGCACGGTGAGGAGGCTGAGAGGCGCTGCCAACTCCAGAACATTCAGAAGGAAGTAGGCAGGATAAGCAGACATCTCAACCGACGCTACGGCAGCTGAGCAGAACTCCCGGACTTCTGCAATTAGTGAAAGGACATTAACCATGCTGGTCTACTTTGTTTCCGGGGTAGCCCGGGGACTAGGAGACTGCCCCGATAAGACGGACGAGTCGTGCAGGGACTAGCTGGGATCGTGGTCTAGGCCAAGGTCCCTGAACGGTTCTGAACTCTCAGGGTTTAGTCTTTGGCCGGGTATCAACTGTTTTTTCTCGCATGAGTTTTCCCTTGCTCACCTCTTTGTAGGGTTCAAAGTACAGAATGGACATGCGAAGGAGATGCTGGTAGGCTTTTCCATCCTCCGTTCTGCCGTGAAGGATCTTCCCCGGCTCTTCCCAGATATTGACCAAAGTGTACTCTCTCATCCCGGTTTCGCGTGTGATCGAATCAGGATAGGTTCTTCGCTTCCTGGTTAGGGACCCGTTCTCTCCAAAATAGGCGTCGTATGACTTGCTGCTACCCGACTCGGTAACCATTGTCATCTTTGTGGCCCGGTCTAGCTCACGCTCAATCGCATTCAGCAACTTCAACTCCTTCCGACGTGGCGAATGAGCGACATCAGACAACCGAAGCTATTCCTCAAGAGCGTTTTCCAATTCCACGAGTTTACTGTATCTCACTCTGAGAGTCGTGTACTTTCTGCGAACTCTCAATGCACCCCAAATTGCAACTATGATGCCAGCAATGCTAACAATGGCCCCCGCAAGATCGTAATTGGTCAGCACCCAGCAACACGGACTTCCCTGGTAGAAAGGCAGGGTAACCAGATTGTACAGTACGTAACCTCCCAAGGAGAATCCGATCACGAGCATCATCTTTGACGCGACATTGACCATCTCAATCCCTGCAATCAGGTCCTTGACGAGGAGTTTGGCATTCCCTCTCAAGTCAGAGAGGACTTTGTCGAGTTCTACGAGCTCATCGTCTTCCAAAGCGACTCCATAGGACAAGTTCTCCGGGCGGGCTTTAAGCAAGGTCCTAGGAGGTTCGTGAACAAACACTCCCGGGTTCATTCACAGATTGTACCTTCACTACTTGTCGTCGATAGAGTGATCCTCGAGAGGTGAGAAAGAATGACCCTTTTAGGGTGTGAACAGGTTGAAGGTTGAGCCCCAAATTGGGAATTCGCGAAGATGTCTCCTATGCTGGCGGCATCGCAGGAGCCGCTGCGTTTGGAGCACTTGGCTGGTTTCTCAATTCCCCACTGCTAGGAGTCGTCGCAGGGGTCCTGCTCGGTACTGGGCTGACACTTCTAACTCAGTCCAGGACTCAGAAGCGGATCTGGAAGCGGGAGCTGGGACTCAAGAATATTGACACGATCTATGGACCCCTTTATCGGGAAATCACCCGCAACCTTGGCAAAGGCTCACCCAACGCCCGGACCTCTTTTCAGTCGCTTGAGGATGCTGAGTGGCAGAGGATCAAGGCTGACTATCTACACGACTTCCTTCCCAAGGATTCAAAACCTCAATTGGACCGTTACTACGGTCTGGTCTCGAAATATGACTCTCTGCTGGGGTCTGTGCTTACCCAGGTCGACCGAACTATTCTAGACCAGGCTCATCGCGTCTACAATCCAATAGTCCAGGCAATTCAGTACGGCGCGCTTGTTGCAATCACGAATAATGAACTGGGCCTGGGCATCAGCGCGGCCGTGCTTTTCAAGGAGCATCCAAGAGACCTTCTGAAATTCATGTATCGAGACCTCACCCTCGCTGAGTTCGAAGTAGTCGTAATTTGGGATGATGTGGCACATGGCAGCCGTGCTCACAGGCTCCGTGGGCCGGATGAATTGAAAAAGTTCGATGAGTACTTCGAGACAGTCTGCACACTGGTCGAAAAGCTGGAATCGGTCAGGGAAATCCGGCAAACCTTGACGGAAACCGTCTCAGCCGGCAAGACACTCCAGGCCTGGACATTGAAGTTGATCAGGGACCCCTGGTCAATGTAACCTGTAGCCCCTCGCGTGCATCCTGCTTGGCCGTAGCCATGATCCCGAGTTCAAGTGCACTCAGAAGGAGGGGGGTTCCCTCAAAGAAGAAGATGCGGCCAGTTGAATGCAATCTCTCGGCTCGTGTGTCCGCACTTTAGACAATGCGATCTGAGTTTGAGAGGGCTCTCGGGACCCGCTTCTCTCTCAAGCTGATCCCTGTGATACGTGAGCCGACGGCATTTCTCGCACCATTGTTCGAAGTCAAGATCAATCCGGACCATGGAGGCCCTAAGGGTCCTAGTGGTTGAACAGCAGCTGAAGGTGAAAGTGAAAGGTGAAAGTGATGCTAGACAGCCAGAGATCCAGTGAGCTAGTGCCACGTGGCACAGATTGCTCTAGAGACTGGTTGCCATGACGCGTTTTGAATGGTGAGAACCTTCTTCTGCATGTTTTTCTCTTCAAACCACTTTCGGATCATCTCGTGCTCCGCGCCCAACTTGGCCGCCACTTCTTCGAAGTAGAGGGCTTCACAAACGAGGGTCATGGTACGCAGGAGCTGTGCTCTTGATACTCATTGGAGAAGACCCTGGAAAATGGCCTAACGAGCATGCGCAACCGAAACGCTATGCTTTGCTCGAAGGACTCCAAGCGATAGCTAACGAGATCAAGAAGACATCCGATACAAGCGTGAGCGAGATGCTGAAACTCCATCGGGAAGTATTCGACAAGATAGATATCTGCATAACGACACTGGATGAGCTCACTCACAAAATGAGCCTAAAACACGGCTGCGAATATCTCTGACAGATCCATCTGAACCCCAAGCGTGAGAATGGCATCAATCAGTCAGTTTTCCAAGCCCGTAGGCATGATAATTCGCGCCAAGAGAATCTCCATCGTCACTCGCTGGGAAGTTCTTAGGCCAGAACCTCCGAACATATCCAATGGGGACCGAATAAACGACAGCGTACAATGTCGCGAATGTGGCAAATACGATTCCCAGTGTGGCTAGGATTGGGATGAGATTGGAAATCAAAAATGAGCCACCGGTGCCGAAAAAGCTCCTTCTCTGATCGTCAGGGAGTGCTGCTAGAAATGTGCTCAAGGCTGTCAGAGCACCCAGAAACACTACTGCGCGTTGAGAGGAGGACGTTCGTTTGAAAGGAACATGTTTGAACATTCCAGGCCACTTCGTATCTCGCAAGAATTGGGAAAGGGCTAGAGGAAGTTCGTCGATTCGTGGAAGAGTCGCCAATGTCCTTGTTAGAACTAGCAGCGATTCGAAGTTGATTGAAGGAGTTTCAGACAGTGCTACTACTGTAGAGTAGACTGCATCGAGGTCTTCTGGCGCATACCGACGCAGAGAGAATAGGCTTTGTGTCATTGTCAAGCTCTTCAACAAAGGTGACAGCCCCGTTCGCCGCTTCTTTTGGAACATTCCATGCGCAAGCTTCGCGAACGCTGCGGCACCTGCCCAAGAGGCACCTCTGAAGTTTTGGTATCCCTGCCCAACACCTTGTAGGAGAAGGTAGTCATAAAACCAGGAAACTATGACCCAAAAGGCAAGTAGAAGGGGCCAGCCCGGCAGGACGTTCTTGCCTGCAAGAACGTAAAGAACGCCTAGGTATAATATCACGCCATTGATGGCTGACGGGAGCCAGTATAACGTGTGCAAGTACAGCCACGCAAGAGGTGGGCTAGGGGTCCTCTCCCTGAGATTGACCTCAAGATTCTGAAGCACCGTCGACAATAACAAAACACCGAAGAAAGACCCAAAGCCAATGTATACTGCGAAAGACCCTGCATCTCCGCTCAATCCAGAGTTAGAAGAGAGAGCGATTAAGATAACCGAGAGTTCCTGTAATCCAACGAGTAGTGTCGCAACCAGAACAAGATTTCTCGTTCTTCTAAAGAACCAGCTACTGAAGAGTCGTTTACGCGTTGTAAGTCTGCGACGCAATGACTTTGTATCTTCACCATTCGACCCAGCCCGCTCCTCTGAGCCTAACATTCTTTGAATCACTTGGCACGCGTGCATCAGCTGCAACCCATCTAGTAGCTTAGTCATTTCAGGGCTTATTAGACGCCTCGGTGATACATCGACACGTTAGCGCCATCATGCGGAATCTATAAGAACGTGCCGTTGTGTAATGGCACTCATGCCTCGATTCGCCGTAGACATGCCAGACGATCTCAATAAGGAATTCCGGATAAGAGTAGCAGAGATCTACAGCTCTAAGAAGGGAGCGGTGACCCACGCGGTCCAAGATGCTATCAAGGTCTGGCTTAGAGAAACCGCCAGCAAACGTTCCAAAAAGTAACTAAAAAAGAGGGGTTCGGCCCCTCTCGAATCTCACGGTTTTCAGCGTTAACGTAGCGAATCCGGGCGGGCCCACCAGTTTAGCCTAGTGGATTCGCCGGGCTTGCTCGAGGAGGAGTTGCTGGTTGTTGAGACGTTCTCTGACCTTGTTGACCAAAAGTTCTGTCAGGACCCCGACCTTCTGATCCTCTAAGTCCTGGGGCGTGGCATGCATTCTGTGCGGCTTCGCGAGCGACTCTAGCGCTTGTCTGATCTCGTCCTGACTGGCACCGATGGATCCGACCATCCGCTTCAGCATGTCGACCGTGTTGCCAGCTTCCCGTGGTCTGATGGAGAGTCCGGCCTTCGAGTAGAGTTCGCGGTGGAAGCTGACTCCCTTCATCTCCATGTCGCTGTAGACGCTCGTCTTGTGTCCCATCCAGTAGTCGATGAAAGGATCGCCTACGCCAAGAGATTGCAGCTGGGTCTTGAAGAACTTCCTGATGCTGTGGACCCGCAGTTCGTAGCCTCCATGCTTATTCTTTCGCAGCAGTCCTGCTCTGTGCAAGAGGCTGTGGAAGATCCGGTAGATCGCTTTCTCGCCTATGGCGAGCGGCTCCTTTGACAGCGAATCCCTGATTAGTGGTGACGAGTCATTGATCTCTTCCGGCGGCAGCCGCTGGCCGTGACCATCGTCTACGGAGCCTCGTCTTCGCTCGTCTCGGTAGACTTTGAGAGCGTGGACGCATTCCGGTCCGATGAAGCTAGGGTAGTCGCAGTACTGGCTCTTCGTCTCATCCAGCTGAATCCTGATGTGGACTGGTACAACGCCTGCTTCAAGGTCCTGCTTCACGTGCGCGTAAGTTAGCAGTGCAACCGTTCGTTCTCTTAGTCCGCTGAGAGCCAGCAAGCTAACGAGAAACTTTTCCCGCGCATCGCCGAGATCGATGAGGTGTTGAAGTTCCTCCTGTGTGGGGTTGCGATCCTTGCTGACAGTCCTATGCTTTGGGAGATACTTTGGCTTTGGCAGTTCAATGCCGTTTACCCTGTAAGCCACGACGAAGACGGATGACCTACAGGCGATGGCTTCGGCTAGTTTTCTACGGCGTAATCTCGGTAGGCCTCTACTAAGTTATTGGCCATTCGGAAATTATGGACGGCTGACGGAGACCTGTTCAGCCATCGCAAGCGGCACGAACACAGTCAGCTTGAGCGTTGAGATGAAAGGCTGAGTACTCAATCGCGAGGCGCAGCCCCTGCTAAGCGCAGGAAAGGCAAACGTAAAAAGTGCGAAATCTCGTGTCCCAATTGTGGACCGGAAGAAGAACCAGCTTGTAATCATCGGCCTACTGGCGCTCTCGGTAATGCTAGCCATTTCAGTTGTTCCAGGAGTAGGAATAGAGAGAAGGCCGCTTGAGTTGTTCCCTGACTGGCAAGTTACCATGTTTATGGTCGGAGGACCTGTTATGATCATATTCTCCCTGGCCGCCATCGGAGCAATCCTCAAATGGGTTCAACTCGGCGCGCCGCTAGCGATAGTCTCCGCTTTTCTATCATTTCTCTTTGCAATCCTTGTTATCGCCGGCTTCGGATCGCCTTCTCCGATAGGGGTAACAGATATCGATACGATTCAAATCATGGTTAACCTTGCAACAATCTACCTTGCAGTGATAATCTGGCGTCAGCCCGCATCATGACGACCGTAAGCTGGTTAGAGGATTCGGCGTGGACCCGGAAAAAGGTGCTAATCAAGGAAGCTATGGTATGTTCGAACTCCACTTCGAATTTCCCCCGGGAGATTCGACCTCCGAGTTGAGTATACCCGTTGGCCGAAAGCGTCATTCCGGAAATTCGTGAGGCATTCGTCAACCGAGTTATGGGGTTATGACGTCACCCAGATGAGGATCGCCAATTCCATGCTTCCTCTTGAATTCGCATTCATCTAGCTTCTGAGTTAACTCTCTCACTTGTGCGAGCAACCTATCTCTCTCAGCGTTCGCTTCGTCGAGTTTCCTCAGGATCCCGGGTCCGGGTTCGACGGCTTTGACGGCGTAGGCGTTCCAAATCCAATATAGTGCTTTCTGGGCTTTGCGGAAAACCTCTTCGGGGTCCCGTCCTATGTCTGCGTGCAAGTCCTTGTACTGTTGATAGTCTAAGAGCGCATGGTTGATCTCGTCGGCTAAAAGAGTCTTCGGCTCGCCGCTCCACCAGTGTCGTCTACTGGGCAGACCGCCCTGACGACTCACATAGTAGACCCGTGTTGCTATGTCTGTGTAGACAAGTTCTTGGCTTAGGATTTGTCGCTTGAATTCTTCTATGCGTGCAATCGCGTCCCAGCTATCTGGGTCCAGCTTTGGCCTCGGTCTCTCTTCGGGCGCAGTTGAAACTAGTGGACTCAAATCCTACTTCCTCGAAGCTTTTCTGACTATCGTCACCTTCTGTCCCTCTATGATTTCCATTCTCCATTCTAGTCTGTCTCCGGGCTGAAGATCCAAGAATGCGACTATTCCCTCGGGCACGGTTGCTCGAAGTGATTTGGTCCCGATCTTGGCTATTCCGATTGTAGACTGAAGACTCATTCCGTTCCGCACGAAAGGCGTTAAGACGCCATTTAAATCTATCGTTCTAAGACGCGATAGGACTACCATCTGTACTCTGTCGAACGCCGATAGGCGCTGGAGTCACTTTTTTCCTAGGCAGATGCTCTTCCTCAAGAGGGTCAGCGTTACGTTACCATGTTACCGAGTAGTAGACTAAGACTCCAAACGTGGGGGGCATTGAGGGTGCCGGTATATTCGACCTCGGAGTACGGTAGCCCGGGGGCTACCAGAGTGCAGGCGCATCTGAGACTGGCACTCCTGGCGTCCGTACTTGAGCGGCCCCTTGCCGATTAGTGGATTTCCGGGCTCGAAGATCTTAAGAGGTTGCCTACCGGATAGCCAAAAGGTAACATGGTAAAGATCGAAGAGAACGTGAAGGTAGTCAAGGTCGGAAACGTATCAGAATCGCGATCCCGGCCGTATTCAGCAAAGCTCTAGGCATATTGGAGGGAGACACGGTTCACCTAGAGAGCACGGACCACGAGATCTTGGTACGAAAGTTGGAGCCGAGAAAAAAGGGGACAGCAGCTTCTCCAGACTCCCGGGCCCACTAGTCTATCCTGTCGAATCCGGGCGGGCCCACCACCCTAGGGTTGAAATCCATAGCAGCTCGGGAAATCTTGGCGGCCGCTTTGTTTGTATTCCTTGATTCCTTGAGCTAGTGTCTTAGTTACCGTGGATGCTGCGAAGGGATTCCATTCTCTTCGACTGGATGTCGTGGTACATGTCCACGGTCTGCTCGTTCATGTAGTTGGCCTAGAACTCTAAGACTTCTGGAGCGCTGAGTTGTGTCTCGAAAAGCTTTCAGAGTGAGGGAACTCGAAGAGTGTAGTAGTTCTAGCCCTCTTTGAGAAGTCTAGCTTTGGCTCCTGGTCATGCTTGGGCGCAAGATCGAACAAACAGAGGTCTTTGCCTTGGGCTTTGCAAGACATCTCACTGCCCCTGACCTCTATCCCTAGCAGCTTGGAGAAGAGACCCTCGAGATAGCTCAGAGCAAAGATGCAGACGGGGTCTTGGGAGGTCCCAGATTGGTCAGCCTCGAAACTGTTTGTTATTGACACAGTTACGACGCCAGATACCAGGTCGAGCTTATCGAGCTTCATCTTGCCGTATCCCATGTTAGTGTCCTCGACGGACACTCGCACAAACTCTGGGAATGATTCGGGCGCTTTGAGGCCGATTGATTCAGCTTTGTTGAGCAAGGCCTCACCTTCCTCCCATCCTACTCGACGCCCTGCTAGGCTCAGAATGATGTCAGCGGCTGCTCCCGCCACTTTTGCGATCTCCTTCCTCATGAGGGTGAAAGCGTCTCTCCTCAGCATCACCATCTTTTGACCGAAGAATTCCACCTCGCCTATTTCGTCTCTGAAACGAATCGAGTTGAGGGAACTGATGAAACGTCTCAAGCTGTTGGGAGAGTATCGTCCTAAGGAACTCATCGAGGATGCACTCCTCCGTCCATTCGTTCTATCCTGGCCGCGAGCTCGCGGAACCTTGTCGTCATCTGGTGCTTTGGAAAGGCCGTGACAAAGACAAAGTTGCTCAGGGACTCGACCACGTCTGGGGAAAACGGGAGCCATCCCAGTAGAGGCACGTTGAAGTTGGCCCCGATCGTCCCAGCAAGTTTTGAAGCATTCGAGTCTTTCATGTTCTGAGGGACCATGTTCACGATGAGCTGGGTGTTCTTCTCAAGCTTTCTAGCGACTTCGACCATGACGGCGGTACCGAATATGTCCTGGTGGTCGATCCTAGAGACGAGTATTAGGTCGTCGCAGACCCCCATGGCCAAGAGTGTGTCGTCCTCGATGCCAGGGTGTGTGTCAACCAGGAGGTAGTCCAAATGGAATCCATCGTGGATGCGTACCATGGCACTGGAGAAGGACTCCATCTCGAATCCGGTTCTGAGGGTACGAAGCATGTCATGGACCTTGACGCTCGCAGGGCAGAAATAGACGGCCCCCGTTTTGAGACCCATCTTCTCGTTCATGTTAATCGCCGCTTGCTCTGGACGGGCAGAGTCCAGGAGGACATCGTTAAGAGTGAACGCCACCTTGCTTGGGTCGATGTTGAACAAAACGTGGAGTCCGGGGCCCTCCAAGTCCATATCCATAACTCCGACACGCTTGCCCATGAAGGCGAGAGCGGCCGCCAAGTTGGCGGTGATGGTGCTCTTTCCAGTGCCTCCTTTGAAGGAGTGGATCGCTAGTGTCCTAGCCATTCTCCGGCTGCTTCCTCTGTCTCATTTGTTCCTGTAGAGATTTGAAAAACTCCCGGTCTTCCACTTGCTCAACCGCCCTACCAACGGCTTTGAAGTCGACCTTTAGTTCCCTGCGGAGGACTCCCCGTCTCCTCAGAAGAACGAACAGGCCCAGACCCGTAGCTAGAGCTGTTATTACAAGTAACAATGCGAGGAACAGGTTACTGGTTAGGAAGCTTTGCTGTGGGGGAATGCTAGCTAACAGTGATGTTGAGCCCTGCCCAGCGTTCGCATAGGGATCCGAGGCTGAAACTTGGATCGACCATATTCCGGACGGGCTGCTCGCGTTTACGACAAAACTGACTACCCATTCGGCCCGGTTCTGTGAATAGGAGAGGGGTACCCTACCGATCTGGTCTCCCGTTTTAGAAAGAGAGGCCACTACCGTGCCGGAGGTGAGAGGAGACCCATCGGGAGTGACAACAGAGGCATAGAGTATCACTGTGTCTCCGACCGTGTAGGTTCTGTTGGTCAATGAGATGGAAACGTTGAGGGAGGCTGGCAACACATTGAATCCCCTGAGAACACCCGCTACGGGTCCGCGGTTACCGAAGCCGTCATCGAAGCTCCCGATGTCAACCACGGCGGCCCAGGCTCCCATCTGGCCACTGATCGGTATACGGTAGGCCGCGGCGTACTCACCCAGGGTAGAATTGTAGGACGCAGAGGCCGTGTGGAACGTCGTCCCGTCAGTTTCTACTATTCGAATGGTGGCCGAGCCGGTTTGGGCCTGCATAGCGTTGGGATAGGCCGCCGAGAACTGGAGTCCTTCCGTGAGTGTCCTCTGAAGGCTGTTCTGGGTAACGATGAGCTCAGGAATTGTCATGCTCGCGGGGTAGATTGCGAACACTTGGATGTCCGGGACCGTCTTGCTCGTAGTCGTGCCGGTCAGCTTAGCTGTATAGTTTCCTATGGCCAGATTTGGAGGGATCTCGGGCCATTGAAAGCTGAGTGTGCCAAGTGAGTCAGCTGTCAAGGTCGTGGGAAAGCCGTTAACTGGGGACCCAGCGCGGGTGATGTTAAGACTAGCAATCTCGCCTGGGCCGTATCCTTGGGCTAATATTGATGCTGGAAATGTGCGCTGGTAGGTTGGACTGTCAGTCAACCCAACTACGAAAGAGCCTGTTGCGACATTCGGTTTGTTTGAAGGCTGGTTCTCCGACACACCGACCGAGTATCTACCCACGAAAGTGACATGGTTTGTTGGCGAAAAGTCGCGCGGGTAGACCACGCCCACGCTGAAAGAGGGCTTGGTGTTCTTACTTGTAAGCGTCGAAGCAGATGTTGATCCTCCTGACGGATCGACGACAACCCATTGGAAAGAATAGGTGGCGTTCACCGCGCTGTTTACCGTAAGGACAAGGGAGACCCCCGGTGAATCTGCTTCCTGGATGTACCCAGGAGTTACGGAGAGCGCATAGGTTTCAGCGTGGACCGGGGAAACGCCCGCCATGGCGAGAACAGCCAAGGCCAGGACTAGGGACGAAAGAAAGAACCGGCTTCTTCTGCGGAACAACTGTTCTGTCTACCCGTTTCTAGTCTCGTTCAGAGTAACCATTCCAGGCTATCTTCGACGACTAGGTCGGGGTTGTGATGAATCCACTAAAGCCTCATGTTACTCAAGACTTGTTGAACCAGTATGGTAAGACGAACTGGAAGCAACCTATGCGCAGACAGGTCAACCCTGGCCTCCATACGGCATCGCGCTATGATTTTGTGTCACGAGATACTCCGCATCCTTTCTAAATATTTCATCTGCCGTGCAGAGCGCACCCGTTCACTTGGATGATCTGTCGGGGATGTACGAGGCTTCCTCAGATGATTTCATCTCGGACTCGGGCAGTCACCGTTTAGAAATCTTATGGTCATGATAACACTGGAGCGGCGAATCCGGGAGGGCCCACCAAAAAATTCGGCGAGTCCTTTTTCCTAGCAGCAATAGTATCTTTGTGATTGACAAGGCCCAAGCCGACTCCTTAACCGAAACAGAGCTATTACTATCATCTCGAGGGTTTGGACGTTAGGCGCTGGTGCGATATGGTGGCTCGTGGAGAGTTTCTGCCGAGAAGAATGAAGCTGTGCCCCGAGAAGAGGGCAATTCACCTGACTGGAAATGGCACTGCAAGAGTTGAGATCGATTGGACTTAACCCTGCCATTATCCCGAGACGTAGCCTAGAACATCTACACGACTCGGCCTAGTGCCTGAACAAAGAGGAGTAGCCCCTCTTGAATCTCGAATCTTTCAACGTTAACTTGGTCGACCCAATCAAGCCCGCTACCTTCGATTTTTTTTTGTCTTCATTCATTTCGCAGGGACATTCGGATCCGGGGTGGTGTAGAGGAATATCTTGCCTACAATCTTCTCTCCTGCATTTGCGGCATGGCTGGATGATGGGATGTTGGACTCGGGAATCTCGTTGACCAGGGTGTGGACGTGCCTTGATTTGAGATAGATCAGCCTAGCCTGCAGGTTGTCCCTCATTATGCCCATTCTTCTGAACTGGGGTTCAACGTAGAGGCCGTGGGACCTTGCTACTCCGCCTACAATCGTCATCCATGCCATACCAACGATCCTGTTTGCTATTCTGACAACGAAGCATTTGTCCCCATTCCTGAGGGCAACGCTAATCCATTTCCTATTTGTCTCCGGCTGTGTCAGAGCCATGAAGCGTTCTATTTCTTCAACATTATGCTCCATGTTGACATGGTGTTTGAATCTGTGGTTCAGAGGAGCCTTATCGACGTCGAGCTGCCAGATGTTCCAGACTTCCTTCGGATGCTCTGCCGCCTCATACTCTGAGAAGATGTAACTGGAAGGCTTCAGCGGATAGAAGTCATCGAACACTTCCCCGG
>WNGL01002407.1_pt1 | contig 22698 bp, 19 predicted proteins | sample 5400591 | NCBI WGS metagenome assembly WNGL01 (sample SAMN13153377, study PRJNA577476) | soil metagenome | isolation source: 80 cm soil or saprolite under Garry oak tree replicate 1 | place: USA:California | collected 2016-06-15 | reverse complement strand
GGAACGCCGCATTTATGCGGCAGCGCCCCCAAAATGAGAATTGCTGCCTCTTGGGGGGTGTTGGAGGCGTAAACCCGTAAGGAGGTGCATAAACGTGGGTTGTTTTTGAGTTCCAACCCGTAAGGTAACCCGTAAGGAGACGTAAGGAAGCCGTAAGTCCCAAGACTGCCCGGCGTGGATCGAAGCGGCCATAATGAGAATTAATGAGAATTGCTGTTGACAGCCCGGAGGTGCTGATCGAACCAGTCGGCGAACAATTCCATGTCCTTGCCCATCTCCGGCCAGCCGTGATCTTTGCCTTCGCGCACCACGAGTTTAACAGGCGAACCCACGTCTTCGCATCGCTTAACGAACCTGCGAGCTTGATAAATAGGGACGAGTTTGTCCGCGTCGCCGTGAATGATCAGGATCGGCGGCATGTTCGAATGCACGAAATAAATGGGCGAAATCTCTTTGCCCAGCTTTTGCCGCTCTTCGGCGGTGTCCGAGCGCGGGCCAAAAGCCGGTTTGAACTGTTTCAGCAGGCCGACGCCCACAGCGTCCTCGCCCGACTGGCTGTAGTTGAGGAAATCCGTAGGCGGAAAGAAGCAAGCGACGCATTGCACCTGGCTGCTTTCGCGGTCAACCGGATCTTTTGCGGTGGCATCACCCTGAGCGCCTTGGGTGGCAATAGTCAATGCTAGATAGCCGCCGGAGCTGGCGCCGGTGATTCCAAGGCGGTTGGGCTCCACGCCGTACCTGGCGGCGTTGTGTCGGATGAACCGGACCGCCCGGTGGATATCCTGCTCGACTTCAGTGAACACAAACTTGGGCTGAGAACCATGCACCACCGCAAAAACCGTGTAACCATGCTCCAGAAACGTCCGAAAGAAGCCCGGGTTAATGGCGTCATGGCTGGAAAAAAGACCGCCACTCACCATTGAAATGATTCCGGCGCCATTCGGTTTGGCCGGCTCGAAGACGTCCAGCGTGAGTGCCGTCCCGAATTTGCGCCCGTAAATTACGTCCTCTGTACGTTTGAAATCGACATTGGTTTGGGCCCAGAGGCTACAGGACGCGAGTAGGACGCCAACGTTAGTGAGAAGTTCTTTCATAGGCTGCGTTCGACGACCAATTTGCGCCAACACCTCATACTTCGACAAGAAAGTTCCGGCGGCGCTTGTCGGTTCGGGCGCATCTCTGTCAGTACCCCCTCCAGCCGCCGCGCCATCCCTCTTCTCCCTCTCTCCATCGGATGGAGAGAGGGCTGGGGTGAGAGGCCGCGCGCGACCCTGCTGCCAGCGGCTCTTCCCCCTCTCCCCACCCGCTGCGACGGCGCGCCAACGCGGCGAGTCGGATGGGGAGAGGGTCGGGGTGAGGGGTCATGTTTTCTCCGACTGGAGGTACTTAGGCGAGGATTTGGGGTCGTGATCTGGCCTTGACCGGTCTCGGCTGCCAGCCTATTACCGCCTGCATGAATTTGGACGCGCGCCACCTGGCCGCCATGCTCTGCGTTCTGCGGCTCTCCTTGGGCCTGGGCGGCGCGGAAACCTTCCGCGTTGCCACCTACAACGTGGAAAACTATATCGAGGAACCGACCCAAACGCGCCACGCCAAGCCCGCGGAGGCCAAAGCCAAGGTCCGCGAGAGCATCCTGGCGCTCAAGCCGGACGTGCTCGCTTTGCAGGAAATGGGCAGCCTCGGCGCTCTGCAGGAACTGCGGGAATCGCTTAGCTCCGAGGGTCTGGACTTGCCCTATTGGGAAGTCGTCACCGGTTACGATACAAACATCCAGGTGGCCATCCTGAGCAAGTTTCCCTTCACTGCGCGCCGGCCGCAAACTAACGACAACTTTCTCATGAGCGGACGTCGCTTCCGCGTCAGCCGCGGCTTTGGCGAAGTGGACATCCAGGTGAACACGAATTATTCATTTACCCTCATCACCGCCCATTTGAAATCCAGACGCCCGATCCCGGCGGCAGATGAAGCGGAGTTGCGCCTGGAAGAGGCCAAGGTCCTGAGGGAGAAAATAGACGAGCGCCTGGCCGCCAACCCCAACGCGAACCTCATTGTGCTTGGGGATTTGAACGACACCAAAGACTCAAAGTCCACCGTCGCGGTCATCGGACGCGGCAAGCGCAAGCTGGTTGACACACGCCCCGCCGAGCGAAATGGCGACAGTGTTGCGAACACCAACGCGAGCGTGGCGACGCGTAACGTCACCTGGACGCATTATTACGGCAAAGAAGACACCTACAGCCGTATTGATTACATTCTCCTCAGCCGCGGCATGGCGCGCGAATGGGTGACCAATGACACCTATGTGTTGACGATTCCGAATTGGGGCCTGGCGTCAGACCACCGCCCACTGGTCGCGACCTTTGAAGCGGGAGATAAATAAGCGGTCACTTCGCTCCACCTCGTTCGTCCTCGTCCTCGTAATCGATCTTCACTCCCCGCCCAAGACAGGATCCAGGACGCTGTTGGGTGCGACGACGATTGCGAGGGGGATAGCCGATCGCGCCCTACCCGGCAGGCCATCAAGCATCAACCGTACACGATCAACTACACGTACAACGCCCCCTTCAGTTCCCGCGCCATCACGCCGACAAAGGGATAGCGCCGCTCCGGCTCGTGTTCCAGACATCGCAGGATCACCTTCTCCAAATTCGTCGGCAAATCCGGATTATATTGGCGCGGCGAAACAAAGTCGGCACGGTCCTGTTGCCTCCTCAAAATGTCCAACGGCGTGTCGCCCGGAAACGGTTTCTGGTTGGTGAGCAATTCGTATGCAGCGACGCCGTAGGCAAAAATATCCACCCGATGAGTAATGGGCTGGCCCAGCAATTGTTCGGGTGCCATGTAGGCGGGCGTGCCGGGATTCTTCCTCGACATCTTCTTCGGCTTCTCCGGGATGGGCTGCGCCAGGTCGAAGTCCACCAGCCGCACTCTGGCATTGCGTGTGACCAGCACGTTTTCCGGCTTGAAGTCCAGATGCATGAAACCGTTTTCGTGCACGTGCTCCAGCCCCTCGGCCATGTCAATGAGAATCTGCGCCACGTTCTCCACCAGTACCGGGTCGTGCCGTGAATAAAGCTCCTTCAAGTTCGCCGCTTCGACGTATTCCATCAGGCAGTAGGGCTTTCCCTTAATCGTGCCGTGCTCGAAGTAGCCGATGATGGACTGGTGGTCGTTGACTTTGGAAAGGATTTCGCAGCCGCGAAGGAACCGCCTGCGCGCCAAGAAATTAAAGCGCAGCCGCTGGTGCATTCGGCGCAGAGCGTAGGCCTTGCCCTTGGAATCGGTCGCCAGCCAGATGTCGGCCATCCCGCCGCTGTTGATCAACTCCTGCAAATAAAACCGCCCAAACGGCCCCGGCACCGGGGAGAGGGCGGCGTTGGATTGTTTGGCTATACCAAGCACCGATTGTATGTATCACGCACCGGCCTCTGCCGCCACTGGGAAAAGAGATCCAACAGGGTTCTGCGCGGCCAGCGTTTGGGCTTTGGCGCGCGGAGCGGATCTAGAGCCTCGAGCTTGGGATTTGGAGGGCGCATCTTGGCACCGCCACCGTAGCGCAGACTGGTCCCGACGCGTCGGGATGTCGCGGATTGGCAATCCGCCCACCTGCCGAATACCATTCGGCGAAACAGCAGACTACCAGTCGACTACCAGTCTGCGCTACAAGCCAGCCTCGATCGGTATCGGTCGCAGTGCCAACATGCGCCCGATTTGCGGGCTTTTCATTTTCACGCTTGGCCTTGGCGAGGGCTTCTTCCACTCTCAGAGTTATGAAACCACTTCGGGTGCTGGTCATCTACTTCGTGGTGGTCTTTCTCGGCGGGGCCGCCCTGGCCCCCTGGCTCTACTGGCTGGCGCAATCATTCGGTGATGTCTTTCCAAAAATCGCCGGCAGTCCCTTTCATCGGTTCGTCAACCGCTCATTGTTGGGGCTGGCATTGGCCGGCTTATGGCCCCTGCTGCGCAGCCTCGGCGCGACCTCCCTGCGGGACGTGGGATTGGTCATGCCTTCCGGTCAGTGGAAAAAACTCGGAGGCGGCTTCGCGCTCGGTTTTCTTTCGTTGGCCTCAGTAGCGCTCGTTGCTTTGGCGTGTGGCGCGCGCGCGCTTGATGTCCATCAAACTCACCCTGGACAGAGGCTGCTCAACGCTGCCCTGGCTGCCGCCGTCGTCGCTGTGCTGGAAGAAATTCTGTTTCGCGGGGCGTTGTTTGGCGCGCTCCGCAAGGCTCTCGATTGGGGGTTTGCCCTTTTGGCCAGCAGCATGGTTTACGCAATCGTTCATTTCATGGGAAATGGGCGCTTGAGCGGCGCCGTTGCCTGGTATTCCGGCTTCGAGCTATTGCCTCAAATGCTGCGTGGCTTCGCGAACTGGCAGGCGATTATCCCCGGTTTTTTCACCCTCACGCTGGCCGGCATCCTGCTGGGCCTGGCCTATCAGCGCACGGGGAATCTCTATTGTTCCATTGGCCTTCATGCCGGCTGGATTTTCTGGCTCAAATCTTATGGCCTGCTCACCCGCCCAATTTTAGGGGCGGACCTCTGGCTATGGGGAAGTGGCAGAATGACTGACGGCTGGCTGGGGCTGCTCGTGCTCTCGGTGACGCTGCTGCTCTTCACGCGCCTGCCCGTGGCCAGGAAACCCAAGTTGGACCTGCCGACGGTCTCGACCAACGCCGGGGGCTTGGAATGACCATGAACCGCATTGCTCTGGCACTTAACGGCTGGCTCAACGCCGCGTTGGGATTATTCTACCCGGAAATTTGCCAGCTTTGCGGCCTCGCACGGGCAACGGTGGGAGAAAGCTACGTTTGCGCCGGTTGCCGGGCGCGGGTGCGTTTCATCGAACCGCCGTTCTGTGAGCGTTGCGGCCTGCCCTACCAGGGCGCGATCACCACAACCTTCGAATGCGCCAACTGCCGCGACATGGAACTGGCATTTCGCTTCGCGCGCTCGGCGGTGGTGACAGGCGACACGCTGCTGGGGATCCTCCACCGCTATAAATACCAGCGGGCGCTCTGGTTCGAACCGTTCCTGGCCGAGTTGATTATCGCTCGCGCAAAGCCGGAACTCTCCACCGAGCACTGGGACTTTATCGTGCCCATTCCGTTGCACTCAGCCAAAAAACGCGAACGCGAATTCAACCAGGCCGAACGTTTGGCCGCCCGGCTCAGTGCCGCGACGGACATCCCGATGAACAACCGTTTGCTCAAGCGCGTGCTTCCCACCCGCTCCCAAACAATGCTCAGCCGCCAGGAACGCCTGGCCAACGTCCGCAACGCCTTTGCGATGCGGGACGCCAACCGGTTGAACGGCCAGCGCATCGTCGTGCTGGATGACGTGCTCACTACCGGCGCCACGGCCAATGCCTGCGCCAAGGTGCTGCTGGCGGCCGGGGCGGGTGAGGTTTGCGTCTGGACGGTTGCTCGCGGAGTCTGAATAATAAGCAAGTCTCAACTATGATTCAGTTTGTTGAAACAAAACCACCTGTTCCAGTGTCATAAATTATTATGAAAAGCCATCCATTGCGTACACGCGCTCAATCCTTCGCCTTTAACACCTTCCTCCCGCTCTGCCTGTTCTTCTCGCTATCGGCGATCGCCGCCACTGAGGAACAGCTCACCAAAAGCTTCTCTGTCCAGCCTGGCGGCAAGATCGTCGTGGACGTGGACATGGGTTCAATCGACGTTCTTGCCACCAACGCCAGCAACGAGGTAGTCGTGGATGTCTGGCGCAAGATCGGGCGCAAGAAGAAAACCGACGAAGAAGCCTACCTCCGGGAGCACCCGGTTGAGATCAGCCAGGACGGCAACACTGTCTCCGTTCGTTGCCGCAGCAAGTCCAAAACGAAATGGTCCTGGGGTTTCACCGAGAGAAATCAAAACGAAGCCAAATATACCCTTGTCGTGCCCGCGCAATTTAACGCCCGGCTCGACACTGCCGGCGGCGCAATTTCCGCCAGCGACCTTACGGGCGAAGTCAAAGCCGATACGAGTGGCGGAGGTTTGCGCTTCTCTCGACTCCACGGCCCGCTCGAAGGCAACACTTCCGGTGGTGGCATTCACGTCACCGACTGCGAAGGAAAGCTCAGAATTGAAACCAGTGGCGGCGGCATCACCGTTGCCGGCGGCTCCGGCTCGCTCAAGGCTGAGACCTCCGGCGGGCCAGTGAGCGTCAGCAAATTTCGCGGACCGGCCAACGTCCAGACCAGCGGCGGCGGAATCACCCTCGAAGAGATCGCGGGGGAAATCCACGCTGAAACTTCAGGTGGCGGCATCAAAGCCGCATTGCCTGCGCCATTGTTAGGCCCCGTGAAACTCGAAACCTCCGGCGGCGGCATCACCCTCCGCCTTCCTGCGAATGCCGCTTTCGAGCTGGACGCCGAGACCTCCGCTGGCGGTGTCACCAGCGACCTGCCTGTGACCGTGGAGGGCAAACATGAACACGGACGATTGAAAGGCTCAGTTAATGGCGGCGGCCATCCCGTCGTGCTGCGCACCAGCGCCGGCGGCATCCACGTCGTCAAATCCGAACGCACGCTGGCCGAAGACCCGAAATAACCGCACAATCCAAAGCTTGGGGATCGGAACCATTAGGCCACTGGCTTCAGTGAGCCAGACGCACTCGCGTCGGCTATCTCCGAATCGTCCTCGTGCGGGCGGATGGGCCAGAGAGACTCTCGAAAATAAAAAACCCCGCCATTGCCGTGATGACTGCTCCTCTGAACATGGTTAGGACATTTTGGGACCGGCGGGGCTGCTTTCGACTTCCAAATATGGCGTGTCGGCCGCAACCTACGCGCGACGTCCCGTGATCACTCAACTCCCGCTCAAGGCCATAGTCACTGAGAACGAACAGGGCAGGGTAAATTCTGCTTCCAGTCTTCCAAAGAACGCGATTGCGCACTACCGCAACCTTCGTGCCACTTCTTCCCTTAGAGCGGGCCCGACCTGCAGAACAGCCACAACCGACGTTTAATCCGGGCAAGTGTCCTGGGAGGAGGCATTGCCCGTCACTTTGCGGGACGGTTAGATCTGATCTGACATGACGCTTCGCAGCGCAGCAGCCTAGAAACGTGAAGGCTCAAACGAACGGCCTCTACTTCAGAATTTGAAACAAACTGGCGAAGTCGTCGGTCCAGAGGGGGACCTTGACCGAGTTGGTGTTGACCTTGCTGCTGGCGGCGCGGATGGCAGGAGCGTTGATGATCTCCTCGTTGCGCGTCAGCAGAACCCAGGTGGAAGAATACAGCCACCATTGGTCTTCAGTTTCATCGAACGAGATGGAAGCCAGCCGGTAATTGAAGTCACGGGCGAGGTTGACCACCACCGGTTCCAGGTCCAGGTAATGGTTGGAGATGTGCACCGCGATGATGCCGTTGGTGCTCAGATGGCGCTCGTACAGCGCGAAGGCTTCCTTGGTCAGCAGATGCACCGGGATGGCGTCGCTGCTGAAAGCGTCGAGCACGAGCAGGTCGAAATGTTGTGGGGGCTCGCGTTCCATCGAAAGCCGCGCGTCGCCCAGAGCGATTTCGACCTTCGCCGGACAATGGGCGAGGTAAGTGAACTGGGACGTGGCGAGTTGCTTGACTTGCGGATTGATTTCGTAGATGCGCAGGTAGTCTCCAGCCTGGCCGTATGCGGACATCGTGCCGGTGCCCAGGCCGACCAGCCCGATACGCCTGTCAGCCGCCGGCAGCGTGTGCACGGCCAGGCCAATGCCGCTCTCGGCCCCGTAATAGGTCGTCGGCCAGACCGCTTCTGCCGCCTCCACGAATTGGAGGCCGTGCGTGATGCGCCCGTGCTGCAGCAGGAAATGGTGCTCCATAGGTTGGTGTCTGCGATACTCGAACACTTTCAGCACACCGTAAAAGTTGCGTGCGGTATAAACTGTCCCGCCGCCGAGTCTCCGCGCCTCTCTCCACAGTACCGCGCCCAACGCCACCACGCCGAGCGTCAACCAAACGCACGCGGCGAAACGCCAATGCCGAAAGGCCCTGAACTGCTTGCGCGCGATCCAGGAGCCCGCCAGAAGAAAGAATGAGGCCCACAGTCCGATGCGCAGGCCAACGATGGACCCCTTGCCAATCATCTTGTAGTGCGCCGCCAGCCGAGCCAGCGACCAGTCAAGTCCTGCGAACGCGATGAGGGACAGGGCGCATGCCAGCCAGCGCCACTGATTGAGGCTGATGGGCTTCTGTTCCTGGGCGCAGACAAACGTCAAAGTGGCCGCGCAGAACAGCAGGCCCCAGTGCAGTTCGTAATAATCGGTGAAGATCATTGGCGCGATGACGGCCACAAACGCCCCGCCCAGCGCGCCGCCGCCGGCGATCATCAAGTAGAATCCGGTCAGATACCGTGGATCAGGTCTGAGCCGGTAGAGTTCGCCGTGGCAGACCATGCAGCAGACGAACAGCCCGCAGGTGTACACCGCCAATTGTTGGTAAAGCGAGGCACTCGTCCCCTGAAAGAGTATCCAGCAGATGGCGCCGATTGCCGCGATGAGCGCCAGCGTGAATGGGAACCGCGCGTACCACCTAGGGCTGTCGAAGCAGATAATGAAGCTCAACAGGTAGAGCGCCAGTGGCAGCACCCAAAGAAACGGAATCACCGCCACGTCCTGGCACAACTTGTTCGTCGTCGACAGCAGGAGCACTGAGGCGCAGCCGGGCAGCAGCAACCACAGGAACCGGTCGAGGGTTGAGGGCTGAGGTCGGCGGTCGGAAGTCGGAAGTCGGAAGTCGGAAGTCGGAGGTCGAAGGTCGGCCCTCCGCCCTCCGATCTCCGATCTCCGTCCTCTGCCCTCTGCCCTCGCCGCCTTCCAAAATTTCAGCCCACATGAAGCGCACGCGATAGCATAGACCGCTAGGCCCCACGCCCACAGCGCGGCCTGCGTCCTGCGAGTGAAATGCGTTTCGAAATAAAACGGATAACTCACTAGCGCCAGCAGCGACCCGGCGTTTGAGAGGGCATAAAGTCGGTAGGGCGATGCGCCCGCATGCGTGAGGCTGAACCACTGTTGCAACATGGGGCCGGTGGAGGCGAGGATGAAATACGGCAGGCCAAGGCTGGCAGTCAGCAACTCCAGGATTTGCAGCGTCGGGTTTTGCCCGCCGCGCGGTTTCCAGGAGCCATCTGGCGTTATGGGCAGCAGCACCAGGGCTGCGACTACCAGCACCAGATGCACCACGACCTGTGGACGCGGCTTTAGCCAGCGTGAGGCGAAGTGCGCGTAGCTATATCCGCCCAACAGCAGCACCTGGAAAAACAACATGCACGTGGTCCAGACCCCCGGCCCGCCCCCGAACCACGGGAGGATGTACTTGCCAATTAGCGGCTGGACCTCGAAGAGCAGGAATGCCCCGGTGAAAATCGTCAGCGCATAAGCCGGCATGAAGTAATCCTGCCAATGTTCTACCTCAGGTGCCAGCGCCAAGGACCAGTAGCGTCGTGTTGAAGAGCCAAATACTTCAAGTTCCTGCGAAAATACGATCCTTGGCTGTTTTCAGTGGATGGAGGCGACCTCGAATCACCAATCACCAAGCTCCAAGCTCCAGAGAAGCATCGAGCCCCAAATTCCAACCCGCGCGTCATAGGGACCGACGCACGATCTGACTGCGCCCCAAGTCAGTGCACAGCAGCCTGATCAGCGCCGTGTTGGAGCTTGGAATTAGGAGTTTCCCTGAAGCTTGGTGTTTGGAGCTTGATGCTTGGGGGTGGGTGTTTCGGCCAGCGTTTTACAATTTTGGTCCAGGTCTGTAATTGTCGGTTGCGTTCCGATGTGTGATTTTCACGCTGGTTAACTCGATTGACTATGAAACCAATCAACAAAGACGAACTTTATGAGCACCTCAGCCGTTTCCTGCAAGCCAAGGGGGTTGAGTTGAAGGAAGGCAGTTACGCCAAAGGAATCCAAAAGGGATGCTCACTGCTGACCGACGCTATCAACTTGAGCCAAAAGGGCATCCAGCGAGCCAAGGCTGGGATCGACAAGAAAGTCGATCAAATGAGGCAGGTGATCCATGAACAAACGGCACCCAAGCCGCCTGCGCCGGAGGGTCCCCGCGCCAAAGGCGCCAAGGGCCCGGCCCGGGCTGGCTCCCGAGAGTCCTCAGCCCGCAGAAAGCCCAAAGCGCGGAGAAAGCGTTCCTAGCGCGCTATCACGAAGCGCATCACTGCCACGGTTCCAAGTACCAGGGCCAGCATCAACACCGCGTCCACGGCCCCGAACCTTGGTCCCGGTGGGCGATTCACGGGCGCGATGCACGCAATGAACGGGGTGTGAAATCCGTTCCTGCCTCCGAGCGTTTTGTGGAGAAGTCTCTTCACCATCAGCCTTAAGCAGCATACGCCGGGCCAAATTCCGCAGCGTAGTGCGGCTGCAGGTCCCGATCCGTAAGGGGCTAAGCCGCAGCACGTTGGATTGGAGGGAGGGATGCTTCGCTGGTTTCCACTTTAGAGAAAAAGTTCCAAACGCCAAGCTTCAAGTCCCGAGCTTGCCTGGCCGGAATGCCATCTAGCCTGCATATCTCACACCCCAACCGCCGCGTGAGGGCACGCGGCCTACAAGAGCGGCCGCTTGTTCGTGTAGGCCGCGTGCCCTCACGCGGCGGACTGTCGTGCTTTCAATCGGAGTGTGAAATATGCAGGCGGGGCTGGCGCCGGTGGTTGGAACTTGAACCGGGCCGCTCTCTTATTGGCTATCCACCCCTTTGACTCGCATCTTCAGACCATAGAACCCTTTGCTCGCGGTAATGAAGAGCGTCTGCCGGTCCTTGCCGCCAAAACAGACGTTGGCAGTCCAGGCCTCCGGCACATCAATCTGCTCGATCTTCTTGCCCGACGAGGCGAAGACGGACACCCCTTTGCCTGTGAGATAAAGGTTGCCCTCGTTATCAATCGTCATTCCATCCGAGCCCATTTCGCAGAACAGCTTCTTTTGTGTGACCGAGCCGTCCGGCTCAATCCGGTAGCCATAGGTTTTTCCCGCGCCGATGTCAGCCACGTAAAGAGTCTTGGCATCCGGGGTGCCGATGATGCCGTTCGGCTGCTTTAGATCACCGATGATGCGTGTCAGGTGTTTCTCGTCCGCAGCAAGGTGATAAACGCACTCATCCTGTTCCTTGGGCCCGCGCTTCCAATAGGGGCGCTTGTAGAAAGGGTCCGTAAAGTACAGCCCCCCACCGGGGCGCACCCAAACGTCGTTCGGGCCATTGAGGAGCTTGCCCTGATAATCCTTGACGACAACGGTTACCTTACCATCCCTGGCTATGCGCCACAGCTCATTCTTTTCATCAGCGCAGGCCCAGAGGTTGCCTTCATGATCAAAAGAAAGTCCGTTGGCCCGCCCGCAGGGTTGCATGAACGTGGAGAGTTTCCCCTCGATGCTCCACTGGAGAATGCGGTCGTTGGGCTGGTCGGTGAAAAAGACGTTCCCCTGGCCATCACACGCCGGTCCTTCAGTGAAAACGAAACCACCTGCCAGCTTCTGCAAGCTTTCACCCGGAGCAATGATTTGGCTGTCCGCAGCCGACAGTTGGGGCAACGACAGGAGACTAAGGAGAAGCGGTCCGAAATTTTTCATGAGGGCGCGATGATCAGCACAAACAGCTCCAGGAGCCAGCACAAAGTCTGACCGATGAGAGTCGGATCACCGCCGCCGCGAAGCAGGCCAACGGTGGGCGGGGATGCCTCTCATTCGCATTGATTCCTGTCCTGTGGCGTCTAATTTTGGAACGGGTATGACGACGATACCACTGCGCGACCTTATCCCAGTGCTTCAGGTCGCCATCGGTCCTGTAATCCTGATTTCGGGCGTGGGCCTGCTCTTGCTTACGCTGACCAACCGATTCGGGCGGGCAGTGGATCGCTCGCGCCAGATTGCCCGCGAGATGAGGGAACTGCCCGAAACAGGCCAGCAGCGCCTGGCCGGGCAAGTAGAAATTCTCTACCGCCGGGCGCGGCTGATCCGGCTCTCGATTATCATGGCCGCGGTGAGCGTGCTGTTGGCGTCAGTGCTCATCATCGTATTATTCCTGACGGCGCTGATGAAGCTGGAGGCAGGGCTGTTGATCAGCCTGTTGTTCATCGGCTGCATGGTTTGCATGATTGTGTCGCTCGGCGCCTTCATCAGGGACATCCATCTCTCCCTCATGGCCCTTAGACTGGACCTGGGGCATGTCTGAAAACCGGCAAGAAACGGCGAGTGTGTGTGTGTGAGAAAGTGGCCTGCTCTCCCCTCTCTCTCCTCCCGGCCTCCAGGGGAGGGAGGGGATTTTTCAGACGCACTCTAAGGGTTTTCCCTAGAGTGCTTAGTGTATTTCCAGCACCACGAATCAGGTGCGCTCCCAATTGTCGGAATTCGTCGTTTCTCCTATCTTGCACTCGATGAAACAAATTTGGCGAGGTCCAAATTGAAGGGCAAATGACTATGAATGCAAACGGAAACGTTATCGAAAAACTGACCGGTTCACAAATCTACCAGGACTACGAGCGCGCCTTCAGCGAGACGACCGGCCTGCCGGTAGCACTGCGCCCGGTCGAGTCCTGGCAATTGCCACATAATGGCAAACGGAGCGAAAACCGCTTCTGCGGGTTGATGGCCCGAAAGAGCCGCTCCTGCGCCGCTTGTCTGCAAACCCAGCAACGACTGGCTGAGAAGGCGCGGGACGAGGCCCACAGCGTCACGTGTGTGCACGGGCTGTGCGACACCGCTGTGCCGGTGCGGCTGGGTGATAACCCGATCGGCTTCCTGCAGACCGGCCAGATCTTCCGCAAGAAACCAACCGATGCCCAGTTCGAGCGGACGGCGCACCTGGCCGCCGAGTGCGGCGTGCCGGCGGAGAGAAATGAACTGCGTGAAGCTTATTTTGCGACGCGTTTTGTGTCCGGCAAGCAGCACAGTTCCATCGTCAAACTACTGACGATCTTCGCCCAGCATCTATCCATGGTGAGCAACCAGATCCTCGTCCAACAGGCCAATTCTGAATTGCCCGTCATCACGCGCGCCAAGGAGTACATTCAACAAAACCAGGCCGAGGAGCTGTCACTGGGCCAGGTGTCGAGGGCGGTCAACACCAGCGGCTTTTACTTTTGCAAACTGTTCAAGAAGGCAACCGGCTTGAACTTCACAAACTATGTGTCGCGCGTGCGCATCGAGAAGGCCAAGAACCTGCTGCTCAATCCCAACCTGCGCATCGGCGAAATCGCCTTCGAGGTAGGCTTCCAATCGCTCACGCACTTTAATCGCGTGTTCAAGAAGATCATCGGCCAATCGCCCACGGCATATCGTTCCCAACTAAAGTGCGCCTGAGCCGCGCGTGAGGCGCTGTCGGCTTGACTATCGGCTGGATGGTTTGCAAACCACGGCAGGCGGGCTACAATCCGCCCCATGGCCGATAACGGTGGATTGAGCCGAGCCGATTTACTGGAGCGGTTGCGCGCGCTGGAAGCCAATATAGCCACCAATGAATTGCAACTAGCCGAACGCACCATCGAGCGCAGGCGCGAGCAGGCCGCGTTGCGCGACCGCGAGGCCCGTCTGCAGGCCATCCTGGACACGGCCGTCGAAGGGATCATCACGATTGACGGGCAAGGGCTGATCGAATCGTTCAATTCGGCAGCGGAGGCAATTTTCGGTTATCAAGCCAGCGAAGTCATCGGGCGCAACGTCAGTGTGCTGATGCCGATGCCGTATCGCCAAGAGCACGACCGCTACCTGGCCGATTATTTGCGAACGGGTCACGCCCGGATCATCGGGATTGGCCGTGAGGTGGTGGGCCTGCGCAAGGATGGGACGATCTTCCCGATGGACTTGTCGGTCAGCGAAGTACGGCTGGAGGAGCGGCGGCTCTTCGCAGGTTTTGTGCGGGACATCACCGAGCGCAAACGGCTGGAGAAGGAAATCCTGGAGATCAGCGAACGCGAACAGCGCAGGGTAGGCCATGGTTTGCACGACGGCTTGTGCCAGCATCTGGCGGGCATCGAATTGATGAGCCAGGTCCTCGAGCAGAACCTGGCCAAAAAATCCAAAGCCGCTGCTGCACAGGCGGCAAAGATCGCCGAACACGTGCGGGAGGCCATCTCGCAGACACGGATGCTGGCTCGCGGGTTGTCACCCGTCAGTATTGAGTCCGACGGTTTGATGTCGGCGCTCCAGGAATTGGCGGCCACGGTCTCCAAGCTCTTCCACGTTGACTGCCGCTTTGATTGCGCCGAACCCATTCTGGTTGCGGACGATGTCGTGGCGACACACTTGTATCGCATTGCCCAGGAAGCCGTCAATAACGCCATTAAGCACGGTAAAGCCAAAAAGATCGAAGTCCGGCTGCGAAGAGAGTCAGTAGGCGCACAGTTGCTGGTGACGGATCGTGGCGTGGGTTTGCCCAACGAGTTGGCCCCCAACGGCGGGATGGGATTGCAGATCATGAAATATCGGGCCGGCATAATCGGCGCCTCCTTGGAGCTCCGGCCCGCACACGGGCAGGGCACGACGGTTGTCTGCACGTTCAAGTCCGGCTTATGAGCGGCAAGACTTACTCCCGCTCACGAGCCAGGAAGCGACTACTTATTCTGGACGATCATCCGATGATGCGCGAAGGCCTGGCCCAGCTCATCAACCACGAAGCCGACCTGACCGTGTGCGGTCAGGCAGGAACGGCGAGGGAGGTGCTGGATTTGATCCCCAAATTGAAGCCCGACCTGCTGCTGGCGGACATTTCACTGCCCGACAAGAACGGGCTTGAGGTGATGAAGGACACACAGGCGCTGAACCCTGGTCTGGCGGTGCTGGTCATTTCCATGCACGACGAGTCCCTTTACGCCGAACGGGTGCTGCGCGCCGGCGGGCGAGGCTACATCATGAAACAGGAGGGCGGCAAGAAACTCATGGACGCTATTCGCCAGGTGCTGAACGGCAAGATTTACCTCAGCGAAAGAATGTCCGCCAAACTGCTCGAATCATTCTCCGGCCGCCGCGAGCAGGCGAGCCGGCTGCCGATGGAGAATCTAAGCGATCGCGAATTCGAGGTGCTGCAACTGCTCGGCGAGGGCAAAACCACGCGCGAGGTCGCCGGCCAGCTACACCTCAGCGCCAAGACAGTCGAGGCCCATCGCGCCAATATCAAGCGCAAGCTGAGTCTCAAGACCGCTTCCGAACTGGTCCGACACGCGGTGCGCTGGGTGGAAACGCAAAAATAAACGGTCGCTGGCTGGCCCAGTCCAAAACGCCGGCGCGCTGAGCAGGGCGCCAACAAACTCGTGTGTTGGTCGCGCCCATAAAAACGTGGCGTCATCGTGGCTCTCAAATCGCTTTCAACACAGACCTACCCGCTCCACACTCCCGCTCTACTCGTGTCGCCGTGCGGGGAGAGCGGCATTTCTGAGGGATTGGTTCAGCATAGCTCAACCGCCATCGCCACCGCCTCACCGCCGCCAATGCACAACGCATCCACTCCCAGCCGTGCGCCCCGCTGCTTCATCGCATTGAGCAATGTGACCAGGGTCCGCGCGCCGCTGGCCCCGATCGGATGTCCGAGGGCGATCGCGCCACCATGCACATTGACTTTTTCGTGCGGAATGTCCAGTTCCTTCATGGTCGCCATGGGTACCACGGCGAAGGCTTCGTTGATCTCGAAGAGGTCAACGTCATTAGCCTGCAACGAAAGGTTCTGCAGGAGCCTGGCAATCGCTCCAATCGGCGCCAGGGTGAACCATTCGGGCTCGCGCGAATAGGTGGAGTAGCCAAGAATCCTGGCCTGCGGCTTGAGCCCAAGGGCCTTGGACTTCTCAGCGGAAACCACGACCAGGGCCGCAGCCCCGTCGTTGATGCTGGAGGCGTTGCCTGCGGTGATGGTTCCCTTCTCTCCGAAAGCAGCTCGAAGCTTGCGGAGCTTTTCCTCGTTGAACTTCTTGGGCGTCTCATCTTCGGCGACGGTGAAGACCTCCCGGCCAGCTTCGACCTGAACTGGTTCAATTTCCCTGGCGAAAACCCCGTTAGCCGCGGCTGCAAGGGCGCGTTGGAAGCTGGCGACAGCGTAATCGTCCTGTTGCTGGCGGCTGAAACCATACTTCTGGGCGCAACGGTCTCCGCAAGTGCCCATGTGAACGTTGTTGTAAACGTCCCACAAACCATCTTTGATCATGGAGTCGATCAGTTCGCCATTGCCCATTCGATAGCCGCTGCGCGCCTTCTCCAGCAGATAGGGCGCGCGCGACATGTTCTCCGTTCCTCCCGCCACTACCACCGAGGCATCGCCGCATTGGATGGCCTGGGCCGCCAGCATCACGGCCTTGAGACCTGAACCGCAGACCTTGCTGACGGTTGTGGCGCCGATAGAGGGACTGAGGCCGGCCCCAATGGCCGCCTGGCGCGCAACATTCTGGCCCAGGCCAGCGCCGATCACGTTGCCGAAGATGACCTCGTCAACCGCCTCCGCTGGAATTCCGCTTCGGGCCAGCGCGGCTTTGACCACGGCGCTACCCAGAGCGGGCGCGGGGGTGGATTCGAAGGCGCCGCAGAAGCCGCCGATGGCGGTTCGCGCTCCACCGCTCAGATAAACTTCGCTGATCATGGTTTCTCCTTTCGGACAGATCGTCCCGCCGAGTTAGGCTCATACTATTGGTTGCCATATTTTTCGGACCCATAGCAACTGAGAAAACACTCCGAGATCCTGCAGTGCTTAGCAGCCTCATGGAAGAGGTCGCTAAGGCTGTGGGCGAAGATGGTGAGAAAGTCAATTCGGTTCCCAACCGGCAGGCAGAAGGCTGCCACCTCTTGTGTTACCGTTCCATGCTTGCAGAAGCGAATGGCGCTCGTTGCACGGACTGCGCCGATGTTCGCCAGTAAGGATGGATGGAAGCAATGATCTAATACCTCTTGTTGGGCGCTCTTGACGAACGATCTTCTTCGACCAGCCGTTGAATTAACTCCCTGTCCGGGTAAAAAGAATCCGACCAATGCTTTCGCAAGGTGAAGCTGATCCCGCTATTAACACCAATAAGCTGTCCGCCGCTTGATAGTAAGGGTCCACCGCTGTCGCCGTGTCCGAGCGGAACATCGGTTTTTATCAAATCGAGTGGGCCCCCAAGTGGATCTCGTGCAATGCCGAGGACCGTCCCACCCGCAAAGTCAATGGCCAGGCGCGTGTTGTTTCGGTAGCAGACAACGGCAAACACCCGATCACCGCTTTTCGGTCTTTCCCCGAGGATGCTACAATGATCCAATTTTCCCTCTATTTTGATCAAGGCGAGGTCCGCATGCGTGTTCGAGTTCCGCTTGAAGACTACTCTCGCCGGCTTCAAGTCAATCTTCCCATCGAACCATCCAAGAACGAAAATGTTCGTGTTCAATGCATGCGCCGCGGTGATTAAATAGCCATCAGGCTCAAAGCCAACCGCCAGCCCGGTGGAAAACGCTTTCTTGCCGGCAAACCAATTGACCGTTCCAGTTTGCGCATCCATCGTTGCCCTAAATGGCGCCCCCCCCCGAAAACACGATGTAAGTCCGCCGCTTGGCCGCCTCGTTGTTCCCGGTAAACAGGCTTTCGCAGCGAATGTAAGACGCGTGCCTGACTTCGTCAGAAGGGTTCTGGGGAGACCGGCAACCGCACATCATGGCCGCTGCAAGCGCCGCCAATAGTACCGTGATCGATAGGCAGCCCATTATGTTCACGCCCAGCGCAAAGCTGAGCGATGATGAGAAGCGCGCCAAGGACGTTCGCATTGAAACACTCGGCTGGCCGCGCTCCTCGTCATTCGGTCGAGGGTTCGGCATCTGTCTGTATCTCTCCTGCAAATGTTGAGCCGCAAAAGCAAATGGGAGCAAATCCTGCAGGAATCCGTCAAATCTGACATGAAAAAGAAATTCCTGAAAATAGCGGTAGCGGCCATTGCGCTGGCAGTCTTTGGCTCCCTTTGTGTGGTGGGCATCAGTGCTCAACAAAATGAGGGCAAATCAAGCACGCCGTCATTGTCCACCAACTGGATCGGATTTGTCGTCTTCGGGAAGGAGGAGTCTCTGGATAAAATAACACGCCAAGCTTATCCGACGGCTGATCGTCAAGTCGAAATTGGCCTGCGGAGTGACGGTATTGTTGTTTGGCGAAGAACACCGAAGATGAACTGATGCCGAACGCAAAAGTCAGCGACGGGAGCCAGCCGCGCCTGACGCTCCATTTGTCTCTGAGCGAATCGGCTGGCTCCGGTTCGCTGCACCGTCTTGAGTTTCTGGACCGCACCGCGGCGTTGGATCGCGGCGCTGGAAGACCGGTCGAGGTTGAGGGTACAAAGGCAGAGCTTTGGCCGGCCCGATTGAGTCCCAATAGGTGTTTAGCCGGACTCCGCTCCTGGGGCTCTGCTCCCGAACTCAGTCCGAGACTGCACGGAAAGAAATTAAGTCGGAGTTCCCGTTCTGAGGGAGAGAAAACAGAAGTGATAATCCTCCTTGACGGAAGTCTTTTCCTATTGACCGCGCGGGCTGCAAATAGGTTCGGCTTACTTCTTGTCTGGGTCAAGTGAGTCAAGAAATCGAGTCTGCTCGGCGACAATTGCCTGCCAGTGAGACCTGTTATTGTCCCGAAGGAACTCGAACGTCTTCTGGAACCGTCGTCTGAATTCGATGGTCTCGACAAGTTCTCCGCCTTCAGGACAGGCTCCAACGGTGTCTGCGCTGCTCCAGAAGTTCGGACCAAACACCATCCATTTCTTGCGCGTGAAGACAGACGCGGAGTGGTCCCCATTCCAGGTGCGCCGAGTCATCCGCTTCAGATACATGAAAATCAAATCTGGAGGGTCGTCATCCTTGAGCCCAGGAACGTAGCCGTAAGCGAGGGAATAGGCGTGGTCATCCGGAGGGGAAAGATACCGCTCCTCAATTTCAGCAAACGACTTGGCACTATCGCCATCCACGTTGGACCAGACGTTCGTCCCAGCCACTTGCTTCCATTGCTCAAGGCCGCCGTCGAGTACCTTCTGACACAGGCAGAGCGGGTCGCGCGGAAAGCGGACCAGAAACGCCGCCACAAGCAGGCAAACCGCACCTGCGGCGATCAATTTGTACTTTGCACAGCGCCTGATGCTCATCTCGATCCGCCGAACGATCGTAAAGGGGCGCGGCGGGCCGACCGCCTCCGACATCGAGCTGAGGCGCGCCCCCACCGGATCGCCAAGGCACGCTTGTTCGGTGAATGATTCACTTGATTTACTTGATTATGTCTCTCCAGATCCCCGCCTTCCGGGTTCTCGCCTGCTCGCCAGCCTTAGGCCATTACGACAGAACTGAGCGACGCGGGTGGCTAGGCTCGTCCGCATTGGCAACCGGCGTGGTCCGCCGGCGATCGCTCCGGTGATTTTGTTACGAGTATTGTCTCGGTAGTCTCTGAACACTACCGCCTGCCAACAACGCAGTCACGCTGCCGTCCGGCAAGCGGAGACGACTCAAGGTCTGCTGGAGCGATGTTGTTGGTAAATTCGTTCGTTGTCATTTCTTACGGTCTGCCTTCTCGAATTCCGCGCTCTTGAGAAGTTCAAGAATCACACCGGAAGGCAGGATGTTGCAAAGCCCGGTGTTGTTCTCGAAAGTTATGCGCGGTCTTTTCGTTTGCGGGCTGATGGCCGGCTCGATATAGGAGATTTCGGACACAACTATACCCACGAGCCAACTTCCTTGAAGCAATGTCGTCGTCAGGTTCGCGCCAACCTGAATCACTGGCTCATAGACCACGGGGCCGCCGCTGTTGCCGGGAAAGACAAAGCCGTCAACTATGATGCTCCCCGTGTCCTTTCTCGCAACAATGCCCCTGCGAAGGATGGGGAGAGCGTACTTCTCTGAGCGCAGCCCAAGCGGGAAGCCCATCAGGAACACGGGTGCTCCAGCTTCCACTAAGTTTGCATCGAGGAACATACCGATAGGGATGGCGGTGAATTCGGCCGCGTTTCCCCATACGATGAGCCGACAAGCGACATCTTGGGTGGGGCTGCGGACCCAAGTGCTTCCGATAAACGCGGTCGCATGCGCATCGGATGTCAGTGTGCTGTTCCCCACTTCATTGTTGAGCCGGTACGCCAGATTTGTGAGAAGGGGGCCTCTACCCTCGTCTTCAAAAACAACGTGCTTCGCCGTCACCAAGCCTACATGGCCTGCAGGGGTGCCGACTAAGAAGCCCGTCCCGATTGGTTGTCCGGCTCCTTTAGGATCAAGGACCTCGATTGAAACCAGGTCCCTCAGCCACTGCTGGTTAAAACTCGATGTATGTTTGTTGGTGTCCTGAGCGTTAGCATTGCAAGCCAACCCCAGGGTGCAGGTGACAACGAATGTATGGAATGCGTTCATAGGCATCCGGTTGTTTGCCAACGACGCAAGTTCAGCGACCCGGCCCACGAAAAGCGTAGACTGCAACCACAGCGCGATGGCCTGGTTCGCTTCAGCGCATAGGTGCTGGACCATCCATATTCAGTAACTCCATTTGCCTGTGATGGTGTCATAAAGAAACAAGCTAAGACCAAAGGCGGCACGGTATATACTGCGATGACGGACTCTGCTGCCAAACAGTTCCGAGACTGGCCTGAACAAGAAATTCAAATCGTGAGAGATTCGCGACCAAATGAACCAATGACTCAAAATTATTGCCAAGTGGATTCTGGTCGCTCAATGTCTTCCGATATTCCCAATGCGAAGCATCAACCTTAACCAAACCATCTAAATACAAACGAACAGTGGAACAGAGAAATCTCAAAACTAAATCTGCTCTCCGATTGATGGCGTCTGCGCCTAGAGACTGGTCAATAAAACGTGATGCGCCCAAATCGCTGGAAAGTGTGTGTCCACTCTCTTCATTGGCATCAAAAACAAACCCAACACTCTCAATCTTCTGATTAATAAAATCATGAACATCTTGTTTATCAGAATGAACCCTAAACTTGCTGTGCTCGTAATAATATGAACACCAAAATAACAAATTTGGAAACTTGTCTGCAATCGGTTTCACGAACTCACCAAGAAATGTCTGCCAGCGATGCGTCATATCAGCGAACGACTGATGGTTCTGGGGGAAGTGCAGGACGTACGAATATCGCATTGGAAAATGGCGTTGATAGGCGGTCTAACAACCCCCCGAAACGGGCGGACGCGGGACGTTTGGATAAACCAACAGACACAGCTCGCCCGTATTGGGTGCAGCGGCTTGTAAGTCAGGTGTCATGGATTTTTACTGTGAATCCAATATATCAAAAAACACAAGATTGCGCAAAACGAACTTAGTCAAGGAATTGGCGTAATCCTGCCAGTGGAACTGACCGTTCGCTTTTGCTCATCCGGGGCCAGCAGGCGGTGCCGCCTCATCCCCGGTTTTGCTTGACGCCTCCGGCGATGCTAGCTTGGCAGTATCGTGCTGCAATCGGACAACCCGCGGCGATCAGCGTGCATTTTGCCGTCTTGAAGCTCTTTCCGGAAGAGCCGCGATTTGTCGGCGAATCCGAGGAGTGATCGGAGCGACATTGCCGGTGCAAGCGAAAAGGCCAATCCCAATTTCTGAATTATGGTCATTCTCTAACCCTCGCCTGGCTACGGGTCAGTTTCTCCAGCCGCTTCCTGGGCAGCGTCAGCTGCTTTGCCCGTGCCACCAACCCTCCAAGTTGGGACAGCCTTCGCTAGCCGATCCGTTTTCGATAAGCCAAGAGCTGGCGCGGGCAGCGGCAAGACCGAGGCTTACGCCACTGCGCGCTACTTATTTTTCTTGAACAGGTCGCCGAGGCTCTTGGTGGCTTTTTGCACGCTGTTGGTGGCGGTCTTGCCCAAATCTTTGGTCAGATAAGCGGCGCCTTTGCTGAGATCGGTGACGACAGTGGCAGCCTCTTTTGAGGCGGCTTCCAGAACGACTTGCAACACCTTTTTTGAGAGGTCAGCCGGTGTGATGCCGTCAGAATCCTTGCCCAAGTCCTTGAGATGAATCTCCGGCAGTGAGACAGTGGCGGATTGGCCGCCGAGGGCAGTCACGCTGACGCGGACCTTGCCGCCACTGATGATGAAGTCGTCCACCTGGAGTTTCTTGGCTGGGGTGGTTTCCTTGGGCTTGGCGGGCTCCTTTTCCTGGCCACCGCTGGCGGCTTCTAGATTTGCAAGAATCTTGCTCAGGTTGTTGGCGCGCAGATCAGTCTCGTAGGTGATTTGCGGGGCCTGTACGTTGATGGATTGGATGACGATCTTGTCTGAGAGGAGCGATGCGGGTTTGAGGACAAGGCTGGCCATGCCGACGCTGATGGCTGAGGGCGACTTAAAGCCTTCGGGATTGCCGACCACAAGCCCATTGAGTTTGCCTGAGCCGGAGAGCAATGACAAATGGACAGCGTCGAGCTTGATTTCGACTTTGGCAAGCTTGGGGCCGATGGTTTCCACGCCGCGTTTGATGGCGTCGTCCAGGAAGAAATGCACCGCGATGGCCGCCAGGACGAGCAGGACGACCAGCACCAGGAAGAGTCGGACCATTATTTTTTTCATAACCAGATCGTGCGATCACCCTAATCTGCCAGCAACGACCTGACGGTGTCGAGGAGTTGTTTGGCCTGAAAGGGCTTGGCCAGGAAGCGGTCGGGCTTGAAAGGCGAATGGCGGTAAACCTGTTCATCAACGGTGCCGCTCAGTAGAAGGATCTTTTGCCGGGGCTGGACCTTGCGGCAGGCCTCAATGAATTCCAGGCCGGTCATGTT
>WNGL01009388.1_pt1 | contig 22701 bp, 23 predicted proteins | sample 5400591 | NCBI WGS metagenome assembly WNGL01 (sample SAMN13153377, study PRJNA577476) | soil metagenome | isolation source: 80 cm soil or saprolite under Garry oak tree replicate 1 | place: USA:California | collected 2016-06-15 | reverse complement strand
GAGCCGCACGTCAGTCGTCGCTCTCGTCGCCGCCTTCCGCCTTCTGGACCTTGACCTCCGTCGCCACCACCTTGGGGGCGGCGCCCGCGGCGCAGGTCATCAGCGTTCCCGACACGTGGACCTTGGCGTGCGGCTTCACGGTGTCCATGCAGGCGGCGGCGGAGCTGTTCTTGTCCCCGTTGCACTTGAACTGGGCGTGCAACGCGTCCACGTCCACCAGGCCGCTCGACCGCTCGCCGTTGATCTTCATCTTGAAGGCGGTCGCGTTGCCGGAGTCCACATTGCCCTCCAGCTCGATCTTCCGTCCGACCTTCCCGCCCTCGATCATGCAGGTCTTGGACGAGTCGTTGTCATTTTCCTGGTCGTCGATCTCGAGGCTGATCAGCACGACCGTGGTGACGGTGACCTGGACCACGATCTGGATCTCCCCCTGGGTCGGGACGCCGGTGATGGTGACCGTGCCGATGACCGTGGTGTTGATGGAGAAGACCAGGGCGAAGCTGCCGGTGGGAAGGTCTTCCAGCTCGAAGGTGCCGTTGGTGGAAACGGTGGTGGAGATCGACGTACCCTGGACCGTGACCGTGATGCGGTCCTTGGACGCGGCCCGGGCAGAGACGCCAACGGCCGAGGCTGCGGGGGCGCCGTCCGCTCCGACCGCAACGCCGTGCAGGACGACCTTGCCGGCGCCCGAAGGCGACGTGGGGCTGCTGCCGCCGCAGCCCACGAGGGGCAGGCCGACCATCAGCAATAGCAAATAAAGGCCAACGCCACGAGGACGCAACATGTGTGCCTCCAAGGCAAGTTCAGGGCCGCGAGGTTTCCCGCCGCCGAACGCCAATGCTGCGCCTTGCGGCCAACTCGCGCAGTGAGGGGGGTCACCCCTTCCACAACCCATTGTCCGACAGTGAGTTCCACGGCCGACCGGAGGAAGGAGGCGCGAAGGCGCGAAGCTTGACACCCGCCCTGGGCAATGGCGATCATCTCGGCGGCAGGAGATTCGGCGTTCCGAGGTTTCACTCGGGGGAGGCGCATGGTGATCCACGACAGGCTCCGCGCGCGACGTTTCATGGTGCTTCTGTGTGTGCTCCTTCTGGGTTGGCCCCTTGCCGCTTCGGCATCAGTCATTCCCTCGAAGGAGGCCGATGTTCCGGTCGCCCGCTCCCGCCAGGCGGACCTCGAGCAGGTTGGCGCGGTCCTGGCGCGGGACGAGGTAGCGAGGGCCCTGTCGTCGCGGGGCCTCGCGCCTCGAGAGGTGGAGCAGCGCCTGGTCCAGCTCTCCGACGCGGACCTGCGCTCGCTGGCCGCGAACGTCGACCAGATCCAGGCTGCCGGCGAGGTTCCGCAGTACATCTGGATCCTGCTGGCGGTCCTCATCGTCGTCATCATCCTGACCAAGCTCTGACCCCGGGCAGGGTGGGCCGGCCGCTCGCGCTCCTGGTCCTCCTCGGGCTGCCCGGCTGCGCGACCCTGGCGCCGCGATCCTGGCCGCCGAGCCCTGAAGCCCACATCCTGGAGCAGGTCCCCGTGCGCGCCTTCGAAGGGGATCACTGCGGGTCGGGAAGCCTGTCCCTGGTCTTGAACGCCAACGGAGATCCCGTTTCCGACGCCGCCCTCAACGCGTCCCTGCCCCGCGCCCCCGGAGGCGGCGTGCTCTCCGTGGATCTCCTGCTGGCCGCCAGACAACGGGGGTTCGAGGCGTGGCTCGTGGCGGGGGACGCGGGGGCGATCCGCCGCGAGATCGGGGACGGGCGTCCCGTCATCCTGATGCTGACGCTGCTCGACCTCCCGGGCGAGCGGAGAGACGTCAACCATTACGTGGTCGTCGACGGCTTCGACCCCCGCCGGCAGCTCTTCCGCCTGCAGTTCGGTGACGGGAAGGCGCGCTGGGCGAAGCTCGACCGGGTCGAGCGGGCGTGGAGGGCCACGGGCCACGCGCTGCTCATGGTTCGGCGGCGGTGGGACGAAGCGGCGGACCTCCGGCGAGGCGTCGAGCTCGAAGCCTCGGGTCGAGTAGCTGACGCCGCCGAGGCATACCGTCTGGTCCTCGATGCCCATCCGGGGTCGGCGCGGGCCTGGGTCAACCTCGCCAATTGCGAGGCGCGCCTGGGAAAGCGCGAGGAGGCGGAAGCCGCCTATCGGAGGGCGCTCACCATCTCCCCCGAGCACCGCGACGCCCTGAACAACCTCGCCTGGCTCCTCCTGGAAGAGGGCTCGCGGCTCGAAGAGGCGGAGACGCTGGCCAGGCGGTCGGCGGCCGTGGAGGGCCCCGAGCGCGCCCTGGCCCGGGACACCCTGGGGCGCATCCAGTTGGCGCGCGGCCGCTGCGCAGACGCGGCCACCACGTTCCAGCAGGCCCTCGCGGCGTCCGAGGCTCTCGCCCCGGAAATTGGGGCCGGCCTGCTCGAGGGCCTCCGCCAGGCCCGGCTAGCCTGCGGCCGGTCCGAGGACCGCGCGCGCTGACGTAGGATGTGAGGGTGACGGACACCGCTCCCAAGAAGATCGGGCGATACGAGATCCGCAAGGAGATCGGGCGCGGGGCCATGGGCGTCGTCTACCAGGCCCACGACCCCATGCTGGGACGCAGCGTCGCCCTCAAGACCATCTCGCTGAAGCTTCCCGTTTCCGAGGCGGAACGCGCCGGCTTCGAAAGGCGCTTCCTCCAGGAGGCTCGCGCTGCGGCCGCGCTCTCCAACCCCAACATCGTCGTGGTCTACGAGGTCGGCACGGACGCCGGCACGGGGCTCCTCTACATCGCTCTCGAATACCTGCGCGGCAAGACGCTGGAAGCGATCCTCTCGCTCGGCCAGCGCCTGGACTGGCGCGAGGCCCTCAGGACCGTAGGGAGGATCGCCGAGGCCTTGCATCACGCCCATTCGCAGGGGGTCATCCACCGGGACATCAAGCCCGCGAACATCATGGTCCTGGCGTCCGGCGAGCCGAAGATCATGGACTTTGGCATCGCCAAGCTCGAGGCGGGCGAGCTGACGGCCGGCGGCCGCGTGCTGGGCAGCCCTTCGTACATGTCGCCCGAGCAGGCCGAGGGCGACCGGGTCGACGCGAGGAGCGACCTCTTCTCGCTCGGGGCTGTCCTGTATGAGCTCCTGACCGGGCGCAAGGCCTTTGGCGGAACGAGCCTGCCCGCCATCCTGGCGAGCCTGGCCCACGAAAATCCGCCGCCGGTCACCCGCCTCGTGCCGGAGTTGCCGAAGGAGGTCGACACCGTCGTCGCCCGCGCGCTCGCCAAGTCCCCCGCCGATCGATATCCCACGGGCAGGGCCCTCGCGGAGGACGTCGAGGACGTTCTCGGCGGACGCTGGCCGCGCCACGGTCCGCCGGAGGAGGGGCCGAAGACCATACACACGTTGCGCTCCGCGCCCGAAGCGCTCCGTCCCGCCGCGCTCGAGGATGGGGGCGGCACCGTGCGAGGGAGCGTGGCCGGACCGGCATCGGCCGCGCTTCCCCCAGGCAAGCGAGTCTCGTTGGCCATACTGGAGGGGCCTCGAAAGGGAGACGTGGTGATCCTGGACCGGCCGCAGGTGCTCATCGGACGGGCGGGCGGCCGGGCGGGTGCGAACGTCGAGATCCCCGACCCGGAGGTCTCACGGGCCCATGCCACCGTGACCTGCCAGGGACCGAGGATCGTTCTCCGGGACCTGGGCAGCACCAACGGGACCTTCGTGGGAGCGGACCGCATCGAGGAGCGCCAGATCGAGGACCACGCCGAGTTCCGGCTGGGCCGTACGCGGTTCATGCTGATCGTGGCCGACCAGGAGTGAGCCACGCTTGACAGCCTCCGGGCCTTCCTTATAGAGTTCCTGGCAGGATCGAGCTCGCCATGACTCCGCGCCCCATCCCGACCGGCCGTCCCGAGCAGGGCGGGGTCGTGTGCCGCTGGCGTCCCGTGTTCCATCACCACCGCTACCACCCGTAGCGGCAGGGTCCCTCGGGACCCGGCCGCGGGAGCGGAGCGGGTTTCCTGGGGAAGCGGACGCCAGCCGTGAGGCCTCTTCAGGGAACCCTGGAGAGGCTTTCGTGCTTTACAGGCGGCAATGACAGCGATCTGCGTGAGCCTGACCGAGCCGACCACCGTCGGGGTCATCGACCGCATGGTGGACCTCGCCTCGGTGGCCGACATGTTCGAGATCCGGGGCGACATGGTCCAGGACCTCGACCTGCTGACCCTCATGCGGGCCCAGACCCACCCGCTGCTCTTCACCTGCCTGCCGCGCTCGGAGGGTGGGAGCTGGGACGACCACGACAAGGCGGGCCGCCGCGCGCTCCTGCTCGAGGCCGCCAAGCGCGGCTTCGACTACGTGGACGTCGGCTACAAGAGCGGGTTCCTGGACGTGATCGGCGAGAAGGCCGGCAAGGGCCTCGTGGTCTCGTACCACGACGTCGAGGGGACCCCGCCGGACCTCGACGGCCTCTACGCGTCGATGGCCGCCCTGGGGGCGGACGTGGTCAAGATCGCGGTCACCACGCGCTCGATCGCGGACCTGGGGCGGCTCTTCGAGTTCGCGTCGCGTCGCGCCGGAGCGAGCGGCCCGCCCCTCCTTCCCATCGCCATGGGCCCCATGGGCGTGGCGAGCCGCATCCTCGGCGGCCGCTTGGGAGCGCCTTTCCTGTTCGCGTCGCCCTCGGCGGGGGCGGAGGCCGCCCCCGGCCAGATCCCGGCGGCGGTCATGGCCGAGCGCTTCCGGGTCCGCAGCATCACCGCGGCGACGAAGGTCTACGGCATCCTGGGGAACGACGTGGCCTGGAGCCTCTCCCCCGCCATCCACAACCGGGCGTTCGCGGAGTGCGGCCTCGACGCGGTCTACGTGCCGCTGCAGGCCGAGGCCCTCGAGCCGTTCCTGCGGGCCATACCGACCCTCCGCCTGTCCGGCTTCAGCGTGACCCGGCCCTTCAAGGTGGACATCGTTCCCCGCCTCGACACGGTGGACCCTTCGGCCAAACTCGCGGGCAGCGTCAACACCGTGCAGGTGCGCGGGGGACGGCTCCTTGGCTCGAGCACCGACGGCCTGGGAATCCTCGTACCTCTCCGGAAGAAGATGGCGATCCAGGGCCGGCGGGTCGTCATCCTCGGTGCGGGGGGCGCGGCCCGCGCCGCCGCCCTGGCCCTCGTCCAGGCGGGAGCGAAGGTCACGGTCCTCGCGCGCAAGCCCGCGCAGGCCGCGGCCGTGGCCAGGGACACGGGCGGCGCCGCGGGAGACCTGGCCCGCCTCCCAGACCACGAGTGGGACGTGCTCATCAACGCCACGCCCATTGGCTCCGCGTCCCTACCCTCGGGGAGCCCGGTGCCGGCGGCGCAGCTCCGGCGGGGCGCGGTGGTCTTCGACATGGTCTACGAGCCCCTCCTTACCCCGCTTCTGCGCGACGCGGCCCGCGCCGGCTGCGTCACCATCGACGGCCTGCAGATGCTGCTCGCCCAGGCGGCGGGGCAGTTCGAGGCGTGGACGGGCCGGAAAGCCCCCGAGGAGGCGATGAAGTCCGCCGCCCTGGTGGCGATCCAGGAGCGCCTGGCGGTGCCGGAGCCCCCCGCGTGAGCCGCTACTCGCGCCAGGAACGGTTCGCGGGGATCGGGCCCGAGGGCCAGAGGCGCCTGCGCGCGTCCCGGGTGCTGGTGGTGGGATGCGGGGCCCTGGGCTCCGCCCTCGCCGAGATGCTGGTCCGGGCCGGGGTGGGCGTGCTCACGGTGGTGGACCGCGACTTCGTCGAGGACTCGAACCTGCAGCGCCAGTCGCTGTTCGAGGAGGAGGACGCCCGGCTCGGCCTGCCCAAGGCCGCGGCCGCCGAGGCGCGCCTGCGGCGTCTCAACTCCGAGGTCGAGGTGCGCGGCCTCGTGGCCGACGTCTCCGGGGAGAACGCGGAGGGCCTCGTGCGCGGGGCGGACCTCGTCCTCGACGGCACCGACAACTTCGAGGCCCGCTACCTTCTCAACGACGTCTGCCTGCGGGCCCGCGTCCCCTGGGTCTACGGGGCCTGCGTGGGGTCGTACGGCCTCGCCCTGCTGGTGCGACCCGGGGCCTCTCCCTGTCTCCGCTGCGTCCTGGGCGATCGCCCGGCTCCCGGCGCCGGCCCTACCTGCGACACCGCGGGGGTGGTCGCTCCGATCGTCCACGTCATCGCGGGCGTCCAGGCGGCGGAGGCGCTCAAGGTCCTCTCGGGCCGCACCGAGTCGCTCTTGCCGGGGCTCGTGACGGTGGACCTGTGGGCCGGGTCCTTCGAGGTGATGGACCTCAGTGGCCAGGCTCCGTCCTGCCCGGCCTGCACCGCGGGCCGGTTTGACTACGCCTCCGCCCCGAGATCCTCCGCCGAGCTGTGCGGACGCGACGCGGTGCAGCTCCGGGCTGCGCCGGGAACGCGAGTGGACCTCCGGGCCCTGGCCGCGCGCCTGCGTGCGGCGGGCACCGTCGTGGCCAACGACTACCTGGTGCGTTTCCAGGCCGCCGGAGCCGACCTCGTCGTGTTCGGGGACGGGCGGGCCATCGTCAAGGGAGTGAGCGACGCCACCCAGGCCCGCTCCCTCTACGCGAAGTACGTGGGGAACTGAAGCATGAAACGCGGGGCCCTTCTCGCCGCAGCATTTCCTCCCCCCTACGTGGGGGAGGTTAGGAGGGGGGGTCGATGAACGATCAGGGTGGGGGGTCGATGAACGATCGGGATTGTCGATGATCAACACCCCGCAGCGATTGGTCCACGTTCCTCCCGGCGTTCAGTGCTTCGTGGGCGACGAGGCCCGGAGCCGCCGGCGCATCGAAGAGACGGTGGTCCAGGCGTTCGAGGGTTGGGATTACGAGGAGATCATACCGCCCCTCTACGACTACGCCGAGGTGTTCGCGGGCCCCGCGCTTTCCCCCAAGACCTATTCGTTCGTGGGGCGCGACGGGAGCGTGCTGGCCCTGCGCCCCGACTTCACGAGCCTGCTGGCCAAGGTCGCGGCGGGGCGCCTTCGCGACCGGCCCGCGCCCATCCGCCTCTACTACTCGGGCGAGGTACTGCGCTACGAGCCGCCCAAGGCGGGCCGCCAGAGCGAACTCCACCAGATGGGCCTGGAGCACCTCGGGGGGGAGAGGAGCGCCGCGGACGCCGAGGTGCTGGCCATCGCCGCCGAGTGCCTCGATCGCCTGGGCGCGCGGTCGTGGGTCCTGGCGGTCGGCCACGTCGGCGTGTTCAGCGGGCTGCTCGCCGGCTCGGGCCTGGACGGAGGCGCCCTCGAGACGCTGCGCGAGCGCGTGGAGGGCAAGGACGCGGGCGGAGTTTGCGAGGTGCTCGAGCGCAGCCACGTCGGCCCGGAGGCGGCCCGGGCCGTCTTGCGCCTGACCGAGCTGGCGGGCGAAGCCGTGGTGCTCGAGGATGCCGCCCGGGCCTTCGCGTTCTCGCCCGCCGCCAGCGCGGCGGTTGCGGAGCTGACGCGGGTAGTCGAGGCCCTGCGTGCCGCAGGACTGGGCGACCGGCTGGCCGTCGACCTCGGTGAGGTGCGCGGCCTCGACTACTACACGGGCCTCGTCTTCCGGGCCTATGCGCCGGGGCTCGGGTTCGAGGTCGGCGGAGGCGGCCGCTACGACACCCTGCTCGAGCGCTTCGGCCGCCCCATGCCCGCGGTGGGCTTCATGTTCGGACTCGACCGGCTGTCCCTGCTGCTCGAGCGGCAGGGCGTCCTCCCCGCCCCCGCGCCTCTCGCGGCGGAGAGGGTGCAGGGTCCCGCTCTCGGCGAAGCCCTGGCCCAGGCCCGCGCTCGTCGCTCTGCCGGCGCGCGAGTCCGCTTCGGCGACGGAGGCGGCCGGTGAGCCTCACGGTCGCCCTTTCGAAGGGCAAGCTGCTCGCCGGGTCGGAGGCGCTCTTCCGCCGGCTGGGCCTGCCCTTCCCGGGGGGTGAAGGTCGCAAGCTCGTGGTGCCGGTGGACGGCCTGCGCTTCCTGTTCGTGAAGGACATGGACGTGCCCACCTACGTCGAGTACGGGGTGGCCGACTGCGGCATCGCCGGCCGCGACGTGCTCCTCGAGACGGGAAGCGACGTTTACGAGCCGCTTGATCTCGGCTTCGGCCGCTGCCGGCTGGTGGTCGCCCGCCTCCGCGGCTCGGGCTTCGCCTACGACCGCGCTTCCACCGTGCGCGTGGCCACCAAGTACCCGCGGGTGACCTCCGCCCACTTCCTGGACCGCGGGGTCTCGGTCGAGGTGGTGAGGCTGGCGGGCTCGGTCGAGATCGCTCCCGGCCTCGGCCTCGCCGACTGCATCGTGGACGTGGTGGAGACGGGCCGCACTCTCGAGGAGAACGGCCTGGAGCCGGTCGAGGAGGTGGCCGCCTCCTCGGCGCGCCTGGTGGTCAACCGGGCGAGCTTCCACGCACGCCGCGACGAGGTCGGCCGCCTGATCGAGACCCTCCGGAGCGCCAAGCAATGAAGCGCGGAGCCCTCCTCGCCGCAGCATTCCCTCCCCCTACGTGGGGAGGGATAGGGTGGGGGGTCATTGAATGATCAAGACCCTCCGTTACGGCACGGCCGCCTGGGAGCGCTGGCTCGCGGGTCTGCCTCGGGCGAGCGTACCCCGGCCCGAGGTCGAGCGGGCGGTGGCCGCGATATTACGCGCGGTCCGGCGGCAGGGCGACGCGGCCCTCGTGCGCTACACGGCGCGGTTCGACCGCGTGCGCCTGACGCCGCGGCAGCTGCGCGTCCCCCCGGCCGAGATACGCTCCCTCGGCCGCCGCGCCGACATCCGGGTGGTGGCGGCCCTCCGGGACATGGCGCGGCAGATCGAGGCCTACCACCGGCACCAGAAGGACCGCGGCTTCCGGATGCGCCTGCTCGACGGCTCGCGGCTCGAGGAGGTCGTGCGGCCGCTGGCCTCGGTCGGCCTCTACGTCCCCGGGGGCGCCGGCGCGTATCCGTCTTCCGTCCTCATGAACGCGATCCCCGCGCAGGTGGCGGGGGTGCCACGGATCGCGGTGGTGACGCCGCCGCGCAGCCTGGAGTCGAACCCGGCGGTGGCGGCCGCCCTCGTGATCGTGGGCCTCGACGGCTCCGTTCACCGGGTGGGCGGCGCCCAGGCAGTGGCGGCCCTGGCCTACGGCACGGCGTCCGTGCGCGCGGTGGACAAGATCGTCGGTCCCGGCAACGCCTGGGTGGCCGCGGCCAAGCGCCAGGTGCGCGGCCTGGTCGAGATCGACCACGAGGCGGGGCCGAGCGAGGTCGTGGTCCTGGCCGACGACATCGCCGACCCGGGCTGGGTGGCGGTGGACCTGCTGGCCCAGGCCGAGCACGGCAGCGGGGAGGAGACGGTCGTGCTCGTCACGCCGTGCATACCCCTGGCCCAAGAAGCCGCCCGGCTCGTCGCGGCGGGCCTTCCCTCCGCCGCGAACGTCGCGTCCACGCGACGGGCCTTGCGGCGTCACGCAGCCGTGGTCCTGGTGCGCGACCTGGCCGAGGGCGTCCTCGCGGTGAACGCCCTCGCTCCCGAGCACGTCGAGGTGATGACCCGCCACGCCGAGGCGGTGGCCCGGCAGGTCGTGGGCGGGGCCGTGTTCGTCGGCCCGTACACTCCGGTGGCGGTGGGGGACTACGGCGTGGGGCCGAACCACGTGCTGCCCACGGGCGGGTCGGCCCGCTTCTCGTCGCCCCTCTCGGTGCGGGACTTCCAGCGCCGGCAGAGCCAGGTCCGCCTCACCCCCGCGGGCTTGCGGCGGGTGGCGGAGGGAGTCGCCCGCGTAGCCCTCGCCGAGGGCTTCAAGGCCCACGCCCAGAGCGTGCTCACGAGACTCGAGGGATAGATGAACGGCGGAGCCGATCGTGAAGCGGCGTTTCCCTCCCCCTCCGTGGGGAGGGACAGGGTGGGGGGTCGATGACCAATCCGCTGCAGTTCGTGAAGCCCACCGTGCGACAGATCGCCGCCTACACGCTCGCGGCCCGGCAGGCTCCCGTCAAGATCAATCAGAACGAGAACCCCTACGACCTGCCCGAGGCTCTGAAGCGGCGCGTGCTCGAGAAGGCCCTCCAGCGGCCGTGGTCGCGCTACCCCGACTTCGAACCGAAGGAGCTGCTCGACAAGCTGGCTGCCTTCTCCGGCTGGCGCGCCGACGGGATCCTGGCCGGCAACGGCTCGAACGAGCTGATCGAGGCGCTGCTGCTGGTGACGGTGGGAGCGGGGACGCGAGTCGTGATCCCCGAGCCCACGTTCACGCTGTACGCGCTCCTGACCATGGTCCTGGGGGGAGAGCCGGTGCGGGTGCCGCTCACCGCGGACCTGCAGTACGACCCGGAGGCGATCGCCCGCGCGCGCCGGCAGGCGGGGGCGGCGCTCACCGTGGTCTGTTCCCCCAACAACCCCACTGGCGGCGTCCTGACCCCGGTCGAGGTCCGGCGGCTCTGCGAGGACGGTGACGGCCTGGTCGTGATCGACGAGGCCTACCACGAGTTCGCGGGCGACAGCATGGCGCCGCTCCTCGAGTCGCACCCGAACCTTGTCGTGCTGCGGACGTTCTCGAAGGCCATGGGCCTGGCCGGCCTGCGGGTCGGCTACCTGCTCGCATCGCCCGAGCTGGTGCGCGAGATCAACAAGGGGCGCCTGCCCTACAACCTCAATTTCTTTTCCCAGATGGCGGCCCTGGCCGCTCTCGAGGCCTACGCGGAGCTGGCGGACAGGGTCCGACAGCTCACGGAGGAGCGGGAGCGGATGCTGGCCCTGGTCAAGGACCTGCCCGGCGTCCGCGCCTACCCGTCGCGCGCCAACTTCTTCCTGATCGAGCTTCGAGAGGCCGACCCCAAGGCCGTGTTCGAGGGCCTTTACCGGCGCGGCGTGCTGGTGCGCGACGTGACCGCCTACCCGATGCTCTCGCGCTGCCTGCGGATCAGCGTCGGCTCGCCCGAGGAGAACGACGCGTTCCTGCGCGCGCTGGGGTCGGCCCTCGGCGAGGCGCGGCGGGGCGCGGCGGTGGGGAGGGCTTGATGCCGGGGCGCAAGGCGGTGGTGAAGCGCAAGACGCGCGAGACCGACATCGAGCTCTCGCTCGGCCTGGACGGCGGGGGCCGGTCGAAGATCGCGACCGGGATCGGCTTCCTGGACCACATGCTGACGTCCTTTGCGACCCACGGCCGCTTCGACCTGGAGGTGAAGTGCAAGGGTGACCTGCACGTGGACGCGCACCACAGCGTGGAGGACGTGGGGATCGCCCTCGGACAGGCCCTCAAGCAGGCCCTCGGCGACAAGGCGGGGATCGTGCGCTTCGGCCATGCCTACTGCCCGCTGGACGAGGCCTTGAGCCGCTGCGTGATCGATCTCTCGGGCCGGCCCTGGCTGACCTTCGCGGTCACGTTCAAGGCCCAGCGGGTGGGGGACATGCCGACCGAGCTGTTCCGAGCTGTTCGAGGATTTCTTCTGGGCCGTCGCCGACCACGGGCGTCTGAACGTCCACCTGGACCTGATCCGGGGCCGGAACGGCCACCACATCGCGGAGACCCTCTTCAAGGCCTCCTCGCGGGCGCTCGCGATGGCGGTAGCGCTCGACCCGCGCGTGAAGGGCGTCCCCAGCACCAAAGGGTCGTTGTGATCCGGAGCCGCTCGCGGAACAGCGTTCCCCTCCCCCTGCGTGGGGAGGGATAGGGTGGGGGGTCGATGATGATCGCGATCGCGGACTACGGGATCGGGAACCTGGGGAGCGTCACCAAGGCCTTCCGCCACGCGGGAGCCGAGGTGGTCCTGACCGGAGACCCCGACGTCCTGCGGGCAGCCGATGCGCTCGTCCTGCCCGGCGACGGTGCGTTCGGCGCGACCATGCAGGAGGTCACGCGACGGGGCCTGGTGCCCGTCCTCCGGGAGACGGTCGCGGCGGGTAAGCCGCTGCTGGGCATCTGCATCGGCATGCAGCTCCTGTTCGAGGAGAGCGAGGAGCACGGACGGCACGAGGGCCTGGGCCTGCTGCCGGGCCGTGTGCGGCGCTTCGACGTCGGCCTACCCGTCCCCCACATGGGCTGGAACCGTCTCCGTGCGCGCCGTCCCCACCCGCTCCTGGATGGCCTGGCCGACGGCTCGTACGTCTACTTCGTCCATTCGTACTTCTGCGAGGCGCCCGACGACGTCGTGATCGCGTCCTCGGACTACGGCCGAGACTTCCCGGCCGTGGCGGGGCGCGACAACGTGCTGGGCGTGCAGTTCCATCCCGAGAAGAGCCAGGCGGTGGGCCTGCGCATGGTGGCGAACTTCGTCCGCTCCCTGGCGGAGCGACCGCGGAGGAGCGCTTGATCGTCGTCCCCGCGATCGACATCCGGGCCGGGCGCGTGGTGCGCCTGCGCCAGGGCCAGCTCCAGGAGGAGAAGGTCTACGGGAGCGATCCCTGCGCGGCGGCGCGCCACTGGGAAAGGCAGGGGGCGACGCGCATCCACCTCGTGGACCTCGACGCCGCCATCGAGGGCAAGCCCCAACCCGAGGTGATCGGGGCGGTGATCGCGGCGGTGAAGATCCCGGTGGAGGTGGGGGGCGGACTCCGCGTGCTCGAGAACGCGATGCGCTACCGGGAGCGCGGCGCGGACCGCGTGATCTTCGGGACCGCCGCCGTCGCCCGTCCGGGGGTCGTTCAGGAGGCTCTGCGCCTCTGGCCCGAGGCGGTGGCGGTGGCCATCGACGCGCGGAACGGCAAGGTCGCGGTCGCCGGCTGGAACGAGATCACGACCGTCGATGTCGTCGACCTGGCGGGGCGGGTCAAGGAGTGGGGGGTCCCTCGCATCCAGTACACGGACGTGGTCCGCGACGGGACGCTCGTGGGCCCGAACCTCCTGGGCATCGCGCAGGTCGCCCGGGTCACGGGCCTTCGCATCACCGCCGCCGGCGGAGTCTCCACCCTCGACGACCTGGGCCCTCTCCTGGCCCTGGCTCCCCTGGGGGTGGACGAGGTGGTGGTGGGCAAGGCCCTCTACGAGTCGCGCTTCACCCTGGAGCAAGCTCGGCACATCCTGGAGGCGGGGTCCTGATGCTCGCCAAGCGGCTCATCCCCTGCCTCGACGTGGACCGCGGGCGCGTGGTCAAGGGGGTGAAGTTCGTCTCCCTGCGGGACGCCGGCGATCCCGTGGAGTGCGCGGCCCGCTACGACGCCGAAGGGGCGGACGAGCTGGTCTTCCTTGATATCACCGCGTCCTCCGACGCGCGGCCCATCGTCCTGGAGATGGTGCGGCGGGTGGCGGACGCGGTATACCTGCCGTTCACGGTGGGCGGAGGGGTGCGCTCGGTGGACGACGCGGAGGCGCTGCTGCGGGCGGGGGCGGACAAGGTCGCGGTCAACACGGCCGCGGTGCGGGAGCCGGGGCTGCTCGAGCAGCTCTCGCGCCGCTTCGGCGCCCAGGCCGTGGTGCTGGCGGTCGACGCGCGGGCGGACGGCGGGAGCGGCTGGGAGGTCTACGTCCACGGGGGCCGCACGCCCACCGGACGGGACGCCGTGGCCTGGGCCCGCGAGGGGATGGACCGTGGGGCGGGGGAAGTGCTGCTCACCAGCATGGACCGGGACGGAACGAAGGACGGCTTCGACGTCGCCCTGACCCGGGCGGTGGCGGAGGCGGTGACGATCCCGGTGGTGGCCTCGGGCGGCTGCGGCCGCGTCTCCCACATGGCCGAGGTCCTGCGCGAGGGCAAGGCCGGGGCCGCCCTGGCCGCGTCGATCTTCCACTTCGGCGAGATCCGGATCGCGGACGCGAAGGCGGAGCTGCGGCGGGCCGGGATCGAGGTCCGGCCGCCGGAGGGAGGGGCCCCGTGAGCATGGCGATCCCCGATGGCCTGTCCTTCGACGCGGCCGGGCTCATTCCCGTGGTGGCCCAGGACCGCGGAAGCGGCGACGTGCTCATGGTGGCCTACGCAAACGTGGCGGCGCTGGTGCGCACCGCCGAGACCGGGTTCGCCCACTTCTGGAGCCGGAGCCGGCAGGCCCTCTGGAAGAAGGGCGAGACCTCCGGCCACACCCTCCGGGTGGTCGAGGTGAGGGCCGATTGTGACAAGGATGCCCTGCTCTACCTCGTCGAGCCCGAGGGACCCGCGTGCCACATGGGATTGCGGACCTGCTTCGGGGAGGACTCGCCCACCGCGGCGGGAATGCTCGAGGAGGTGGCGCGGGTGGTCGCGGCCCGCGCCCAGGCGGCGCCCGAAGGCTCCTACACGGCGCGCCTCCTGGCCCAGGGCCAGGACCAGGTATTGAAGAAGATCGGTGAGGAGGCCACGGAGGTGGTCCTGGCCGCGAAGGGCCAGAGCGACGAGCGCCTGGCCGAGGAGGCCGCGGACCTCCTGTTCCACCTGCTGGTGGCCCTGCACCAGCGGAGCCTGCCCCTGTCCCGAGTCATGGACGTCCTGAAAGAGCGCCGGCGAGGCAAATGAAACGCGGAGCCGCATGCGCACCAGCGTTCCCTCCCCCCTACGTGGGGGAGGTTAGGAGGGGGGGTCGATGAATGAAACGCGGAGCCGGACGTCCAGCAGCATTCCCCTCCCCCTACGTGGGGCGATACATCGGAATGCAGTACAGGCAGGTCGAGCCAGGGCCAACTCCGACGCATTCCGATGTATCGGGAGGTTAGGAGTGGGGGTCGATGACGGATCGGGAAGGGTGGGGGGTCGATGACAGATAGGCGGGGTCCATGGACACTTTGACCTACGACGAATACGAGCGGCTGTCGATGGGCGGCGCGCTCGTCCCCGTGTTCCGGGAGATCCCGGGAGACCTGAAGACGCCGGTCAGCGCCTTCCTGTCCCTGGCCGCGCGCTCCGAGCGGGCCTTCCTCCTCGAGAGCGTGGTGGGGGGGGAGCGCCTGGCGCGCTACTCCTTCCTCGGGCGCGATCCGGTCGCGACCCTCGAGCTGCGCGGCGACGGCCTGGTGGTGAGGGACGCCGAGGGCGCGCGCCCCGAGCCGCGGGGACTGTTGCCCGCCTTGCGTGCGCACCTGGGCCCGCTCGCGGCCGAAGTTCCGGGCCTCCCGCGGTTCACCGGTGGAGCCGTCGGCTACCTGACCTACGACGCCGTCCGCCTCTTCGAGCGGATCCCCGACCGCCACCACGCGAAGGACGCGCTCCTCGCCTCGTTCGCCTTCTACCATGCGCTGGTGGCCTTCGACCACGTCCGGCAGCGGCTGGTCCTCATCGCCATGGCGGAGCCGGGCCGGCGGGCCGCCTTCGAGCAGGCGCAGGGGGTCCTCGATGCCTTCGAGGAGGACCTGAGCTGGGAGCTCCGCAAGTCGGTGACGCGTCCGGCTCCGCCGGTTCCCGAGGCCGCTCTCCGGGACGGCCAGGGTTTTCGCGAGGCCGTGCTCCGGGCCAAGGAGTACATCGCGGCCGGCGACATCTTCCAGGTCGTGCTCTCGCGCCGGCAGAGCGTGGACTGCGCGCTCGACCCCTTCACGGTCTACCGGGCGCTCCGCATGGTGAACCCGTCGCCCTACATGTACTTCCTGCGCGACGGCGAGACCACGATCGCCGGCGCCTCCCCGGAGATGCTGGTGCGGGTCGAGAACCGCCGGGTGGAGACGCGGCCCATCGCGGGGACGCGCCCCCGTGGCGGCGGCCGGGCGGACGAGGCCCTCGCGCGCGAGCTCCTGTCCGACGAGAAGGAGCGGGCCGAGCACCTGATGCTGGTGGACCTCGGCCGCAACGACATCGGGCGGGTCTGCCGCTTCGGCTCGGTCACGGTGCCGGAGCTGATGAAGGTCGAGCACTACAGCCACGTCGCCCACCTGGTCAGCTCGGTGACCGGTGAGCTGGCCGAGGGCAAGGACGCCCTCGACGCCCTGGCCGCGACCTTCCCCGCGGGGACGCTCTCGGGCGCGCCCAAGATCCGGGCCATGGAGATCATCGACGAGCTGGAGCCGGCCCGGCGCGGGCTCTACGGCGGCGCCCTGGGCTACCTCGACCTCCGGGGGAACCTGGATTTCTGCATCGCGATCCGCACCTTGATCATGCAGGCCGGCCAGGTCACCCTGCAGGCGGGGGCGGGGATCGTGGCCGACTCCGATCCCGCCTACGAGGAGCGCGAGACCGAGGCGAAGGCGGGGGCGCTCTTCGAGGCCCTGCGCCTGGCGGGAGGACTCCCGTGATTCTCCTGATCGACAACTACGACTCCTTCACCTTCAACCTCTACCAGTACCTGGGCGAGCTGGGGGCCGAGGTGCGCGTGATTCGCAACGACGCGATGAGCGTGGACGAGGCCCTGGCCCAGAAGCCGGAGAAGATCGTGATCTCGCCCGGCCCCGGCACCCCCGACGACGCCGGGATCAGCCTGGAGCTGATCCGCCGCTCGCCCGTTCCCGTCCTCGGCGTCTGCCTGGGCCACCAGGCCCTCGGCCAGGTCTTCGGCGGCAAGGTGGTGCGCGCGCCGAAGCTGATGCACGGGAAGACGTCGGAGATCCGCCACGACGGCAAGACCATCTTCTCCGGCCTGCCCGATCCCTTCACCGCCACCCGCTACCACTCGCTGGTGGTCGCCCCCGAGACCGTGCCCGACTGCCTCGAGGTCTCGGCCTGGACCGACGGTGGGGTGGTGATGGGCCTGCGCCACCGCGAGCGTCCGCTGGAGGGCGTGCAATTCCACCCAGAGAGCATCCTGACCGCCGCCGGCAAGGACCTGCTCCGCAACTTCCTCGGCGTCGGGGCGCGGGTCAGCATCAAGCGGCATCTGGGCAAGCTGACGCGGGGGGAGCGATTGACGGAAGAAGAGGCCGGCACCGCCATGGGCGCGATCATGGACGGCGACGCCACTCCCGCCCAGATCGGGGCGCTGCTCACCGCGCTCGTCGTGCGGGGCGAGACCGAGGACGAGGTGGTGGGCTTCGCGCGGTCGATGCGCGCCCGCGCGGTGCCCCTGTCCTCGCGGGGTGCGGTCGACACCTGCGGCACGGGCGGCGACGGGGCGGGCACCTTCAACATCTCGACCGTGGCCTCGTTCGTGGTGGCGGCCTGCGGGGTGCCGGTGGCCAAGCACGGCAACCGCTCGGCCAGCGGGACCTGCGGCAGCGCCGACGTTCTGGAGGCCCTGGGGGTGCGCATCGACGCGCCGGTGGAGGTGGTGCAGAGGAGCCTCGACCAGGCGGGCTGGACCTTCCTGTTCGCGCCGAAGTTCCACGCCTCCACCCGCCACGCGGTCGGGCCCCGCAAGGAGCTGGGCGTGCGCACCGCCTTCAACCTTCTGGGACCCCTCACCAACCCGGCCCGGCCCGACGCCCAGGTGGTGGGGGTGCCGCGGCCCGAGCTGACCGGCTTCGTGGCCCGCTGCCTGCAGCGACTGGGAACGAAGCGGGCCTGGGTCGTCCACGGCGCCGGCCTCGACGAGCTGACCCTGGCGGGTCGGACCATGGTCACGGAAATCAACGGCGAGGCCCTGCGGACGTTCACGGTCGGTCCGGAAGACGCGGGCCTGACCGCGAGCGGCCTGGAGGGCTTCCGCGGCGGCGACCCGCTGGCCAACGCCGGGATCGCCCGGGACATCCTGGCGGGCGCACCCGGACCGAAGCGCGACGTGGTGCTGCTGAACGCCGCGGCGGCGCTCGTCGTGGCCGGGCGCGCCGAGAACCTGCGCGAGGGCGTGCGGCAAGCCGCCGCGGCCATCGACGACGGGCGCGCGGCCCGCCTGCTCGAGATGGTGCGGGAGGCGCTGCGGTGAGCCAGCCCACGACCACCTTGCTCGAGACGATCGTGGCCCGAACGCGCGAGCGCGTGGCGGAACGGCGGCGGGTCCGGCCGCTCGAAGGCGTGCGGGCCGCCGCGGCGGCGGCGCCGGCGCGCCGGCCGTTCACGGAAGAGCTGGCCCGGCCGGGCCGCATCAACGTGATCGCCGAACACAAGCGCCGCTCGCCCTCGCGGGGGCCCATCCGGGAGGACCTTGCTCCGGCGCAGGTCGCCCGCGCCTACGAGAGAGGCGGTGCTATCGCCCTGTCGGTCCTGACCGACGAGGACTTTTTCGGCGGCCGTCTCGATCACCTCGTCGAGGCGCGGTCCGCCACCGCCCTGCCCGCGCTGCGCAAGGACTTCGTGATCGACGCCTACCAGGTCTGGGAAGCGCGGGCCGCCGGGGCCGACGCGGTCCTGCTCATCGTGGCCGTCCTCAGTGACGTGGAGCTTGAAGCCCTGTTCGCCGAGGCAGGGGCGGCCGGCCTCGACGCCCTGGTCGAGGTGCACGACCAGGAGGAGCTCGACGACGCGCTCGCCGCGGGTGCCCGCGTCGTGGGCGTGAACAACCGCGACCTGAAGACCCTGGCGGTGAGCCTCGAGACCGCGACCTCCCTCGCGCCCCGCATCCCGGACGAGGTCGTGGCCGTGGCCGAGAGCGGGATCAAGACGGGCGCCGACGTGCGTCGCCTGCGCGAGGCGGGGTATGACGCGTTCCTGGTCGGCGAGCACCTCATGTCGGCCAGAGACCCCGGGGCCGCGCTCCAGGCGCTGATCGAGGACGCTCGATGAAGAGACCCGCAGGCGGCGTCTCCATGCGTCCGAAGTGGGATCCATTCCCGCGAGGACGCTTGATGACGAAGCGCCGCCGAGGACGCGAGGAATGAAGAAGCGGGTCCTCATCAAGATCTGCGGAATCACGAGCCCGGAGGACGGGCTCCTCGCCGCCGAGGCCGGGGCCGACGCGGTCGGCTTTGTCTTCTGGGCCATGAGCCCGCGGCGCGTCGATGTCGAGCGGGCGGCCGCCATCAGCCGCCTCCTGCCCCCCTTCGTCCTGCGGGTGGGCGTGTTCGTGGACGCCTCGCGCGACGAGATGGCCCGCGCCGCGGACACGGTGGGCCTCGACCTCCTGCAGCTCCACGGCGAAGAGCCGCCCGAGGCGTTTGCTGGCCTGCCGCGGCGGGCCCTGAAGGCGGTGCGGGTCGGTCGGGGCTTCAAGGCCGAAGAAGCGCTGGGGTACGCCGGCCAGGCGGCGGGCCTGCTCCTCGACACGCGCTTGGCTGGCGACACCGCGATGCCCGGCGGCACCGGCGTTCCCTTCGACTGGTCGCTCGTCAAGGGCCTGCGCGCGCAGGTTCCGTTCCTGGTGCTGGCGGGCGGGCTTTCCCCCGAGAACGTAGCGAGCGCGATCGAAGCCGTGCGGCCCGACGCGGTGGACGTGTCGAGCTGGGTCGAGGCCATGCCCGGACGGAAGGACCCGACCCGGGTCAGGGCCTTCGTGGAGGCGGTGCGGAGCATGGAGCGATGAGCGCGGCGACCCACCGTGGCGTGTGGCCCGACGCGGCGGGGCACTTCGGCCCCTACGGCGGCCGGTACGTGCCGGAGATCCTGATGGAGCCCCTGCGCGAGCTGGAAGCGGCCTACGCGGCGGCCCGGCGGGACCCCGCCTTCCGCGAGGAGCTCGCGGGCCTCCTCCGCGACTACGTGGGCCGGCCCACTCCTCTCGGCTTTGCCGCTCGGCTCTCCGAGCGCCTCTCTTGCCGCGTCTACCTGAAGCGCGAGGACCTCTGCCACACGGGCGCCCACAAGATCAACAACGCCCTCGGCCAGGCCCTGCTGGTGAAGCGCATGGGCAAGAAGCGGGTGGTGGCGGAGACGGGGGCGGGGCAGCACGGGGTCGCCACGGCCACCGTCTGCGCCCTCCTCGGCCTGGAGTGCGTGGTCTACATGGGCACCGAGGACATGGCCCGCCAGGCCCCGAACGTGCGGCGCATGCGGCTGCTGGGGGCCGAGGTGCGCGGGGTCGACTCGGGCGCGCGCACCCTCAAGGACGCGATCAACGAGGCCATGCGCGACTGGGTCACGAACGTGCGCACCACGCATTACCTCCTCGGCTCGGTCCTGGGCGCGCACCCCTACCCGATGATGGTCCGCGACTTCCAGTCCGTGATCGGCGAAGAGGCCCGCTCGCAGGTGCGGGGCCAGGCGGGGTCGCTCCCCGACCTCCTGGTGGCCTGCGTGGGCGGGGGCTCGAACGCGATCGGCCTGTTCTTCGCGTTCCTGGAGGACGCGGGCGTGCGCATGGTCGGGGTGGAGGCGGGGGGTCGCTCGCCGAAGCCGGGCGACCACGCCGCGCGCTTCCTGGGCGAAGGGGCCGGGGTGGGCGTGCTGCAGGGGACGCGCACCTACCTCCTGCAGGACGAGGCGGGCAACGTGCTCCCGACGCACTCGGTCTCGGCCGGCCTCGACTACCCGGCGGTGGGGCCCGAGCACGCGCTTCTCCACGACGAGGGCCGGGTGGAGTACGGCTGGGTCAACGACGACGCCGCGCTGGAGGCGTTCCACCTGCTGGGCGAGACCGAGGGGATCCTGCCCGCCCTCGAGTCCGCGCACGCGGTGGCCTGGCTGCTGCGCGAGGCGCCGAAGCTGCAGGGCAAGCTCGTGGTGCTGAACATGAGCGGCCGCGGCGACAAGGACCTGGGGATCGTGCCGGACGGGCGTCCATGAGCCGGCACAACGTCTCTGGCAACTCGCCCTGGGAGCCGGTCGTCGGCTTCAGCCGGGCGGTGCGCGTCGGCAACGTCATCCACGTGGCGGGAACCACCGCCACCGGCGACGACGGGAAGCTCGTGGGGATCGGCGACCTCTACGCCCAGAGCGTCCAGGCCTTCCGTAACGTCGAGCGCGCGCTCGCCCGCGCCGGCGCCACCCTGCGCGACGTCGTGCGGACGCGCATGTACGTGACCGACATTTCCAAGTGGGAGGCGGTCGGCCGGGCCCACGGCGAGTTCTTCCGCGAGATCCGGCCCGCGGCCACCATGGTCGAGGTGAGCCGCCTGATCGACCCCGACATGCTCGTGGAGATCGAAGTCGAGGCCATCGTGACCGGACCCCCGGATGGGGCGCCCAGGAGCATGGTTTGACACGGATCGGCGAACGGTTCACGCGCCTGCGCAAAGAGGGCAGGAAGGCCTTCGTGGCCTTCCTGACCGCGGGCGACCCCTCGCTGGACCGGACGGTCACGGCCGCGGTCGAGCTGGATCAGGCCGGCGTGGACGTCCTCGAGTTGGGGGTGCCCTTCTCCGACCCGCTGGCCGACGGCCCCGTGATCCAGCGCTCGAGCGAACGGGCGCTCGAGCGCGGGACGACGCTCTCCACGGTGCTGGAAGCGGTGCGGCGGATACGGCGGAAGAGCGAGTTGCCGCTGCTGCTCTTCAGCTACTACAACCCGCTGCTGCGCCACGGGCTCGCGCGGCTGGCCGCCGAAGCCCGCGAGGCGGGGGTGGATGGCGTCCTGGTGACGGATCTCCCCCCGGAGGAGGCCGGCCCCTGGCTGGAGGCGGCCCGTCCGTGCGCCCTCGACACGGTCTTCCTGGCCGCGCCCACCAGCCCCCACGACCGCCTCCACCGCGTGGCCGAGGCCTCGCGGGGCTTCGTCTACGCGGTGAGCCGAACCGGGGTGACCGGGGAGCGGCAGGCGCTCTCCGACGACGCGCGGCCTCTCGTCGAGCGCCTCCGCGCGCGGACCGCGGTGCCGGTGGCCCTCGGCTTCGGCATCTCCACCCCCGAGCAGGTAGCGCAGGCGGGCGCGGTGGCGGACGGCGTGGTGGTGGGGAGTGCGCTCGTGCGCTTCCTGGAGGACCATCCCGAAGGCGATCTCGCGGGGCAGGTGCGATGGCTCAAGAGCGCGACATGAAGCGCAAGGGCAAGGGAGCCAACGCCCCCCCCGCGCCCGGAGGGCGGAACCTCGACGACGTGGCCGACCGAGGACGCGGGTCGGATTCGGCGGCGCGGGAGGGTGATGCCTTGATCGGGGAATGGCGCCGCCGGATCGATTCAATCGACGATCAGCTCATGAGGCTGCTCAACAGCCGCTCGGCCTGCGCGGTCGAGATCGGCAAGATCAAGCGCGCGCTTGGCCTTCCCGTCTACTCCCCGGACCGGGAGGCCTGGATCCTCGACCGGGTGGCCCAGGAGAACCCGGGGCCCCTCGACAGCACGGCTATCCGCCGGGTCTTCGAGCGGATCATCGACGAGAGCCGCCGGCTGGAGCGGATCGCCGCCCAGGAAGACGAGCGGACGAACGACGGGAACCCGGGAAGGGATTGAGGGCGAGCCATGGTCATCATAATGGAGCACTCCGCCACCGAAGAGCAGGTCCAAAAAGTCATCGAGACCCTGGTCGAGGTGGGCTACGACGTCCACCGGTCCACCGGGGTCACCCACACCGTCCTGGGGGCGGTGGGGGTGCCGCGGCAGCCCCTGGATTCGAGCCAGCTCGAGCTGATCCCCGGAGTGCGCGAGGTGGTCCGGATCTCCGAGCCCTACAAGCTCGTGGGCCGGACGTTCAAGAGCGCGGACACCGTGGTCGACATCGCCGGAGTCAAGGTCGGGGGCTCCGAGGTCATCGCCATGGCCGGCCCCTGCTCGGTGGAGAGCCGCGAGCAGGTGGGGATCGTGGCCCGGACGGTGGCGGCTTCGGGCGCGCGCGTCCTGCGCGGCGGCGCCTTCAAGCCCCGCACGTCTCCCTATTCCTTCCAGGGCCACGGCGAGGAAGCCCTGCGCTGGATGCGCGAGGCCGCCGACCAGACCGGTCTCGCGGTGATCAGCGAGGTCATGGACCTGCGCACCATCGACATGATGATGCGCTACGTGGACTGCCTCCAGGTGGGCGCGCGCAACATGCAGAACTTCGACCTGCTCAAGGAGCTGGGCAAGGTCAAGAAGCCCGTCCTCCTGAAGCGCGGCCTCTCCGCCACCATCGAGGAATGGCTGCTCTCGGCCGAGTACATCCTGGCCGGGGGCAACCACCAGGTGGTCCTCTGCGAGCGGGGGATCCGCACCTTCGAGAACGCCACCCGC
>WNGL01002405.1_pt1 | contig 22702 bp, 22 predicted proteins | sample 5400591 | NCBI WGS metagenome assembly WNGL01 (sample SAMN13153377, study PRJNA577476) | soil metagenome | isolation source: 80 cm soil or saprolite under Garry oak tree replicate 1 | place: USA:California | collected 2016-06-15 | reverse complement strand
GCCGCCCTCTACTGGAAGGCCTACGCGCAGAGCAAGTCGGGCCACCGGCCGGAGGCCTTGGCCACCCTCCAGGACCTGCGCAAGCGGTTCGCGGAGAGCCGCTGGCTCCGCCAGGCCCAGGCCCTCGAGCTGGAGATCCAGCAGGCCAGCGGCCAGGCCCCGAACCCCGAGAGCGTGGGGGACGAGGACCTCAAGCTCATGGCCCTGAACGGCCTCATGAACATGGACGCGGAGCGCGCGTTGCCCCTCCTGGAGAAGCTCCTGGCGGGCAGCACGTCGCGGAAGATCCGCGAGCGGGCTCTCTTCGTCCTGTGCCAGAGCCGGTCCCCGCGCGGCCGGGAGATCGTGGTGAGAATCGCCCGCGGCCAGGAAAGCCCCGACATGCAGCGGAAGGCCATCGAGTACCTCGGCCTCTTCGGCGGCCCCGACAGCCGGCAGGCCCTCGCCGAGATCTACGCCTCCGCCTCCGACATCGAGGCGAAGAAGGCCGTCCTGCGCAGCTTCATGGTGGCCGGGGAGAAGGCCCGGGTCCTGGCGGCGGCTAAGGGCGAAGCCGACGCCGACCTGAGGCGGGAGGCGATCCAGCAGCTCGGGGTGATGAACGCGCAGGAGGAGCTCTGGGCCCTCTACCAGTCTGAAACCGCGGCCCCCGTGAAACGGGCCCTCATCAACGCGCTCTTCATCGGGGGCAAGGCGGACCGGCTGACCGAGCTGGCCAAGAGCGAGAAGGACCCGCAGCTCCGGCGCGAGGCCATCAACCACCTGGGGCTCTTCGGAAAGGAGCGCACGGGCCCGCTCCTCGTCTCCCTCTACAACGGAGACAAGGACCCGCAGGTGAAGAAGGCGGCCCTGCAGGGGCTCTTCGTCCAGGGCAACGCCGAGGCCTTGGTCGAGATCGCGCGGCGCGAGAAGGACCCGGAGCTCCGCAAGGACGTGGTCGGCCAGCTCTCGCACATGAACTCCAAGGCGTCCACCGAGTTCCTGCTCGAGATCCTGAACAAATAATGGCTCGTAAGCTCGCCGTCCTCCTCGCCTTCATCGCTCTCCCCCTGCTGGCGGAGCAGGGCCTGCGCAACGCCCGCGTCGAGGAGCGGACCGCGGGCGGGCTCGAGGCGGCCCTGCGGGACGCTCTGCGGACGAAGGACGGACCGACCTGGGTCGCCTGGTCGGTCCCGCAGGCCGGTAGCCGTTCGCTCTGCTGCTACGACTGGCCGCACCATGCGAAGGGCGGCTGCGCGCTCGAGGAAGACCACGGCTTCGGCTCCTCGGACGAGGCCCAGGCAGAGGGCGCGCCCGCCCCGCTCCTCTACGTCTTCCTGAAGGTGGCAGGGGGGCGCGCCGAACGGGTCAGGGTGTTCTCGGACGATTGCGCGGTGGACGGCGGGGGCCGGACCGTCACCTTCGTGAAGGGCGTGCCGCCGAAGGAGAGCCTGGAAGTCCTCTCGTCGCTGGTGGCCGGCCGGGATGAACTCCGGGACCCGCTCGCCGAGACCGCGCTCATGGCCATCGCCCACCACGCCGATCCCTCCGCCGACACGGTGCTCGCCGGCTTCACCGCTCCCGAGCGTCCCGAGGAGATCCGCAAGAAGGCCTCCTTCTGGATGGGCGCGGCGCGCGGCCGGCCCGGCTACGAGGCCCTCGCGCGTCTGGTCCACGAGGACGCGCGCGACCGTTTCCGCGAGCACGTCGTGTTCGCGCTCTCCATCAGCCACGAGCCGGCCGCGCTGGACACGATGCTGGAGGTGGCGCGCCGCGACAAGAGCGCGGGAGTGCGCGGCCAGGCCTTGTTCTGGCTGGGTCAGAAGGCCGGCAAGAAGGCCGCGGACGGGATCACCCGCGCCATCGAGGATGATCCCGAGACCGACGTCAAGAAGAAGGCGGTCTTCGCCCTCTCCCAGCTCCCCCGCGAGGAAGGCGTGCCCCTGCTGCTCCAGACCGCACGCACCAACCGCAACCCGGTGGTGCGGCGGGAGGCGATCTTCTGGCTCGGCCAGTCCAAGGACCCGCGGGCCCTGGCCTTCTTCGAGGAAGTGCTGACGCGCTAGAGTCTACCCTTCGGACCTGACCAGTCCGACTCTCACCGCGAAGCGCACGAGACCCGTCACGTCGTGCACGCCGAGGCGTTCCATGAGCTGCGCCCGGTGCGCCTCCACCGTCCGGTGGCTGAGGCCCAGCCGCTGCGCGATCTCCTTGCTCGAGTGTCCCTCGGCGGCGAGCTGAAGGATCTCCCGCTGTCGCGGCGTCAGGGCATCGAGGGGATCCGTGGCCCCCCCCGTGCGGCTGACGTAGTCGTCGACCACGCGCTTCGAGACCGCGGGGCTCAAGTAGGTCTCACCGCGCGCCACCGCCCGCACCGCGACCTCCAGCTCCGCCACCGCGGAGGCCTTGAGGAGGTACCCGGCGCACCCGGCGCGCAGCGCCCGGAGGACGTACTCCTCCGAGGTGTGCATCGAGAGGATGATGACGCGGATCGAAGCGTCGAGGGTGGCGAGGCGGCCCGCGACCTCGAGCCCGTTCAACCCCGGCATGCCTACGTCCAGGAGGACGATGTCCGGCCGCAGGGCCTCGGCGAGGCGCAGCGCCTCCTGGCCGTCGCCGGCCTCGCCCACGACCTGCACCCCCGGGAGGCCCTGGAGGAGGCCTCGGATCCCCGCGCGGACGAGCGTGTGGTCGTCGGCCAGGAGGACGCGGATGGCGGTCATGCGATTCCTTGCGCCTTCTCGCCCACGTGGAAGCGAACGCGCACCTCCGTGCCGCCCCCCGGCACGCTCAGCAGCTCGTGCTCTCCCCCCAGGAGCGCGACTCGCTCCTGCATGCCGAGCAGGCCCATGGAGGCTCCGCCGACCGCGTGCTCCCGGGCGACGCCGGCGTCGAACCCGATCCCGTCGTCGCGAATCCTCAGGTCGAGCGCTCCCGCGACGAGGTGCAGATCGACCCAGACGTTTCGGGCGTGCGCGTGGCGCGCGACGTTGGTCAGCGCCTCCTGGGCCACCCGGAAGCAGGCGGTTTCCAGCTCCGGCGCGAGGTGGGGGATCGCGTCGATCGAGAGGTGCGCCTCGATGTGCGTGGCGCGCGCGAATCGGTCCACGTACCATCGGACGGCCGCGGGCAGCCCCAGGTCGTCGAGCACCGAGGGCCTCAGATCCAGGGCGAGGTCCCGCACCGTCTCCATGGCCCGGTCGACCGAGGCGATGGCGTCCCGAAGATGGGCGGGTGCCGCCGCCGCGCCGGACAGGCGCTCCAGGGACGCCAGGTTGATCTTCACGGCCGTCAAGACCTGCCCGAGCTCGTCGTGCAGCTCGACCGCCAGGCGGCGCCTCTCCTCCTCCTGCGCGGTGAGGAGGCGCCGCGACAACGCCTTGAGCTGCTCGCGGCCCGCGCGCACCGTCTCCGCCAGCCGGCCTCGCTCGATGGCAGGGGCGACCCGGTCGGCAACGACCTGCAGGAGATGGAGGTCGTCCTCCGTGAAGGGCACGTGGGTCGACGTGACGCCCACGATGCCGATCGGCTTCCCCTCCACGAGGAGCGGCGTGCTCATGCCCGCGCGGAGAGGCATGTCCAGAGCCTGCCAGGACTTCGCGTACCAGTCGTCGCGCCCGGGAGCGGGCGGCTGTATGTCGTTCACCAGGAAGGGTGCGTCCAGGCGGACGGCATCGACCGGGATGGCGATCCCGGCCACGCGTTCCAGGGGGACCCCGTCGATCGCGCGGGCGTAGAGCTCCTTGCGCGCGTGGTCGATGAGCCGCACCGATGCGATCTCCGCCCGCAGGGCGCCGCGCAGCCGGGCGAGGAGCTCGCGAAGCAGGTCGTCGAGGCCGAGATAGGACAAGGCGGCGTCGGTGATGCTCTGGATGGCCCGAAGGCGCTCCAGGGCCGCCTCCGCAGCGGCCCGGGTCCGGCTCTCGCTCTCCAGGAGGCGTAAACGCTCCTCCTCGGCTCGCCGCCGATCGGTGATGTCCTCGGCGATGCCGGCGAACCGATAGGCCTGCCCGCGGGCGTCCCGGATGGGGAAGCCCTGGTCCCGGATCCAGCGGATCGACCCGTCGGCCCGGACGACACGATACATCTCGTCCATCCCGCCCCGGGCGCCCTTCTCGTCGGCCGCGCGCTGAACACGCTCCCGATCCTCCGGATGGACCGCCTCCAGCCACGACCTCGGATCACGGTAGAGGCTCTCGCGACTGCGGCCGAAGACGCGCTCATACGCGGGGCTGACGTACAGCACCTCGGTGCCGTCGAGGTCGGCGAGCCAGAACACTTCGTTGATGCTCTCCGCAAGCTGCCGAAACCTTCCTTCGCTCTCGCGCAACGCCTCCTCGGCCTGCTTGCGCTCGGTGATGTCCAGCCCCAAGCTGATTCGGGAGCCGTCCGAGATATCGAAGCACGCCCAGGAGGCTTCGATGACCCTGTGGTCCCGGGTCCGGATACGGAAATCCGCCCACCGACTTTGCTCCCGTCGGTAGAACTCGAGAACCTCCCGGCGGCGCTCTGGGTCGGGGTAAAGCTCGTGCAAGAGGTCGACTCGCTGTGCCTGTGCCAGGGTCCAGCCCAGCCTCCGCTCCCACTCCCGATTCACGCGCAAGAGGCCCTCCGATGCGTCGGTGATCGAGATCATCACGGGGATGTTGTCGAAGATGGCCTGAAGCGTCTCTTTTTCGCGCTGCTGCGCCCGCTCCACCTCGTCGCGCTCGACCGCCAGGGCCAGCACGTTCGCCACCGACTGCAGGAAGCCGACGTCGTCCGGGCTGAACGACCTCGGCCGCGTGGTGTGGACGCCGAGCGTGCCCCACGGACGAGCCCGGCCACGGATGATCACGTTCATCGCGCTAATGACGCCGTGCTCGAGCAGGGCCGGCGGGCAGACGAAGCGGTTCTCCTGTCCCGGGTCGGGAACCACCACCCGCGCGTCTGAGCGGAGGGAGAACCCGGCCGCCGTTCCCACGGCGCTCGGGACCACCTGGCGACCGACGAGCCCTTCCTTCCAGCCAACGCCCGAGCGCAGGAGCAGCTCTTCTCCACCGGGGAGCAGCTGCCACACGGCGCAGAGCTGGGTGCCGAGGGTCCTCGCGGCAACGACGGCCGCCTCGTCCATCAGCGCGGTCAGGTCTTGGGCCCGGATCGCGGTCTGGCCCAGGTCGGCCACGGCGGACTGCCGGCGGTTGCGCGAGCGCAGATCCTGGTTGACGGCCGCGAGCTGCGCGGTCCGCTCCACGACTCGCTGCTGGAGCTCCTCGTTGAGCCGCCGGATCTCCGTCTTCGCCTGGCGGAGCTCGGGCGTTTCGACCACCTGCCAGCTCCCGTTCCGCTTCGCCAGGGCGAAGTTGTGCGTTCGGGCCACGTCGAGAATCTGCGCGGCTCGACCGGTGGCAAGGGGATAGGAGCAAAAGGCGATCATCCGCTTGCCCGCCATCCACTCATTGATCTTCTCTTCGTAGGCGGAAAAGTCGCGCCAGTCCTTCTCTTGCAGCCAGGTCACGCTGCCGTTGACCCTCAGGCCGGCCCTGCCGTCATGCAGGGCCTGCGCGAGCTTCTTTTCCCAGGCGCCGACCAGGGTCTCGAGATCGATGGCGCCGGCGCCGAGATACCAGTCGCAGGCCGGATGGATCTCGATGCTGCCGTCCGACAGGAAGCGGTCCAGGTCAGGAACGACTCGCCTCAGGGCGCTCCTGGCCTTCTCTTCCGTCAGCGGCTCCCCGACCACCCACAGGCAGAGCTCCCTCGCCTCGAGGCCGGCCTTGAAGAAAGGCAGCAGGGTGTCGAGCAGATCCTCCCTGGTCTCGAAGAAGTGACAGAAATGCGAACCCCAGGGGACCTGGCCCACGAAGCCGATCCCGGTGTTCCGCAGCCCCGCCGACATGGTGCTTCGATTATCCCCTCTGGGGAGCGGGATGCGCCAAGGATAGGTGTTCGTCCCCGCGGGAGTAGGGGTTCCTACGGATGGAGGGCCTCCGCCCTTGCCGATACCCTGAGTCCGTGGGAAGGCCCCTCCGGGTGCTCCTCATCGAGGACAGCGAGAACGACGCGTTGCTCGTCGTGGGCGAGCTCGAAAGAGGCGGCTGGGACGTGGCCTGGGAGCGCGTGGACACCAGGGAGGCGATGGCCGAGTCCCTCGACCGATCGAGCTTCGACCTCGCCATCTCGGATTACCGCATGCCCCGTTTCCGGGCCCCCGACGCCCTGGCTCTCTGGAAGGAGCGCGGCCTCGACAGCCCGTTCATCGTGGTCTCCGGCACGATCGGCGAGGAGCAGGCCGTCGAGGTGCTGAAGGCGGGCGCGGGCGACTTCTTCCTCAAAGACCGACTCTCGCGCCTGGGCTCCGCGGTCGAACGCGAGCTGCGGGAGGCGGAGGGGCGGCGCACCCTGCGGCGCGCCGAGCGGGAGCGCGAAGAAGCCCTTCAGGGTCTGCGCCGGAGCGAGCGCCTGTTCCAGGACCTCTTCGAGTCTGCGCCCGATGCCACCGTGATCATCGAGGCCCAGGGCATGATCCGCGCGGCGAGCCGCCAGGCGGAAAGGCTCTTCGGCTACGAGCGGGAGAAGCTGAACGGGCAGCCGGTCGAGGTCCTCGTCTCTCCCCCCGCACGCGCGGCGCTGCGGCAGCTCCGGGAGCAGTTCATCAAGTCCCCGGTTCCCCGCCTCATGGGCGTCGACGAGCAGAGTCTCCTGGCCTCGCGCAAGGACGGCTCGACGTTCCCGGTCGAGATCAGCCTCAGCCCCATGACGACCGAGCCGGGGGTGGTCATCGCCGCCATCCGGGACATCACGGATCGCCGCCGTCTCGAGGAACACCTCCGGCAGGTCCAGAAGATCGAGGCCGTCGGGCGCCTGGCGGGCGGCATCGCCCACGACTTCAACAACATCCTAGGCGTGATCCTCGGCCAGTCCCAGATCATGCTTCGCGGCATGCCCCCGGACCACCCTCTGCGCGCACGAGTCGAGCAAGTCCTGTCTGCGAGCGAGCGAGCCGCGGGCTTGACCCGCCAGCTCCTGGCCTTCAGTCGCAAGCAGGTCTTCGAGATGCGCGTGCTCGACCTGAACCAGATCGTGGAAGGCCTGAAGAGCATGCTGGAGCGCCTGCTCGGGGAGGACGTCGAGCTGACCTTCCGGCGGGGACAGGACCTGGGCCGGATCCGGGCCGACCCCACGCAGATCGAGCAGATCCTCATGAACCTGGCCGTCAACGCACGGGACGCCATGCCGGGCGGCGGGCGGCTCGCCCTCGAGACATCCGACGCGGAGATGGACGAGGAATACGCGCGGATCCATGCAGGAGCAGTGGCGGGCCGCTACGTGTGCCTGGCGGTGAGCGACACCGGACTGGGGATGACCAGAGAGGTGCAGGCGCGCGCCTTCGAGCCCTTCTTCACCACGAAGGAGCCGGGCAAGGGCACCGGCCTGGGCCTCTCCACCGTGTACGGGATCGTGAAGCAGAGCGAGGGCTTCATCTACGTGTACAGCGAGCCCGGGCAAGGCACGACCTTCAAGATCTACCTCCCCCGGGTCGAGGCGGAGGCCGACCGCCCGGTGGCGCTGGCGCCCGCCTCCGGCGGCACGGAGACCGTGCTCCTGGTCGAGGACGAGGAGAGCCTTCGGGAACTGATCGGCGAGATCCTGGAAGCGAACGGTTACGACGTCCTCGTGGCCGAGGATCCCGCGAAGGCGATCGATGCCGCCGAGCGACACCAGGGCGTGATCCACCTGCTGCTGACCGACGTCGTCATGCCGGGCATGAACGGGCGGGAGCTGGCGCTGCGGGTGAAGGAGCGAAGGCCGGCGATCCGCGTCCTCTACATGTCCGGCTACACCGAGGACACGATCGCTCACCGGGGCGTGCTCGAGACCGGAGCCCTGCTGATCTCGAAACCCTTCACCCAGGACGCTCTCACCCGCAAGCTGAGGGAGGCCCTGGGTCCGAGACCTCCCGAGCAGGCCTGACGCGCTTCGCTAGCTTTCCGCGCGCGTCTCCGCCACCGTCTCCGGCACCGAGGCTCCCACGGACAGGATCAGGCTGACTCCGTCCTCCACCGAGAGGTCGGTGTCGATGACGTCCGCCTCCGGGACCACGACCACGTCGCCCACGTAGAGGTGGTTCGTGGGCACGTAGACGGTGCAGAGCACCTCGGTCGAGCCGTCCGCGCGCTTCAGGGTGAAGCTGCCGGTGAGGAAGCCCGGGGTCGTGCGCCCGGGCAGCCGGGCCAGGACGAACCGCTTGAACGCCGCCTCCGAGTCGCTCTTGCCGAAGCCCTCGAGCACCTTCTTGGTGGTGCCGTAGACCGCGCCCACCACGGGGACGAGGCCCAGGACGTCGTCGATGCCGTCGAGCAGGCGGCGCATGGGGCCCGAGGAGAAGAGCACGCCGGTCAGGAAGACGACCCCCACCATGAGGACGAAGCCCACCCCCGGTATGGTCCGGCCCAGGAAAGCCACGGCGAGGGGCTGAGCCAGCTCGTCGAGGTAGCTGAAAAGCCAGATCAGCGCCTTCGCGGTGACGATGATGGGGATCAGGATGACGAGGCCGGCGATGAGCTTGCTGCGCAGGATGGGGGGCAGGCGGGGCGGGGCGTTCCTGGGCCCAGCCGCGGGCGGATTCACTCCGACCCGGCGCGCGGGGGTAGCGGCGACATCGTACCCGCCAGCCTCTTCAGCGACGCGCGGGCGACCGTCAGCTCGGGCAGATCCGGATCCGCCTTCTGCCAGTAGCCGAGCGCGGCGTCGAACTCGCGGCGGGCGGCCTCGCGGTCGCCCCCGTGCTCGGCCACCAGCCCGAGCGCGTAGCGCGTTCCCCCGTAGGCCGGGTCGTGGTCGCTCATCTGGCGCGCCGTGTGGTCGAGCAGCTCCCAGTCCCCCACGTCCCGGGCCAAGCGCGCGATGGCCTCCAGCCGGAAGAGGGCTTCGGTCCAGGCGTCCGGCCCCGGCACCGCCCGGATCCGCTTCTGCACGTCCTTCAGGACCTCGCGGGCCTCGTCCCTCCGGCCCTTCCGCAGGAGCAGCTCGCCTCGGAGGCCGTCCACGTAGGGCGAGACCGCGGAGCGCCTCACCCGTGCCGGCGCCGGGTCCTCGCCGATCGCGTCGAGCTCCCCTTGCGCGGACCGCAGCTCGGCCTCGGCGTCGGCCGACCGGCCCATCGCGAGCAGGGCGTGCCCGGCCAGCGCGTGGCCGACGGCCCGGGTCGACGTCCCCTTTCCCTGCTGCAGCTCCCGGGCCGCCGCGAGCGCCTCCTCGTGGCGCCGGCTCGCGAGGAGAAGCCCGACCCATCCCTTGCGGTTGAACTCCAGGTACTCCGTGACGGCCGGGGCGGCCGCCGCCTCGCGCAGGTAGCTCGCGGCCGTCTTCATCCGGCCCTGGTGCTGGTAGCAGCCGGCCAGCAGGTCCAGGTTGTGCGGGTGGTGCCAGTCCACGCCGGCCGGAATGTTCTCGGCCAGGTAGTACGCCTTCTCGAGCTCGTCGGCCCGGGTGAAGGCCGAGATCGCGTCCTCCACCCGGCCCACCCGCCGCAGATCGTGGCCCCACATGTGCTGGGCGTGCGGCACCCGGGGGGCGAGCCGCGCGTACACCTCCCCGTGCTCGAGGGCCAGCCCGACCTGGTTGATGTTCTCGTAGGAGTGGATGAGGTAGTGGTGGGCCGCGAAGTGGTCGGGGAACACGGCGAGGGCCTGGCGGTAGAACGCCACCGAGGCCGCCCCGCCCCGCTGGCCGCGACCCGCGGCCGAGGCTTCCTCCGCGTTGCCGCGCAGGCACCACAGCTCGGCGTCGTCGAAGTCGGCGGCCAAGGCCTCGTCGAGCGCCTTCTTGTAGGCGAGGTGCTTCGAGGCGCTCTGCAGCTCTTCCATGGCCTCGAGCTGCTTCGCGCGCAGCCCGATCCGGCGTTGCTCGCGGGCGCTCGCCTTGCCCGCCCGCTCCTGGGCCTGGACGACGGCGTCCCGGGCGGCCCGCCGATCCTCCAGGCCCGAGTAGGCCCGCGACAGGCCGACCCAGGCGAGGGCGGTGTCCGGGTCGCGGCGGAGGGCCTCGTGGAAGGAGCGGGCGGCCTCCACCCAGACGTATGAATGAAGATAGGCGAGGCCCTGGTCGTAGAAGGCCTGGGCTTCCTTCGACGCGGTGGTCACCGGATCGTGAGAGTTTCCGATGCCGATGCGGAGCGCGACCGGACGCTCCAGGATCTCCCGCGGCACCCAGCCGACCGCGGTGCAGGCCGCGTGGGGGTCGTCCTGGGCCAGCGCGCCCACGGAGGCGGCGGCGAAGACGAGCCCGGCGAGGGCGCCCTTCCGTGAACGCATGGACCTCTCCTTCAAGGGTGACGAAGGCGCTTCACCATCGTCACGACCGTCCCCCCCTTCGTCGGGAACGAGTAGGACACGTCGTCCATGAACTGCCGCATGAAGAAGATCCCCCGGCCGTAGGCCTTGAGCAGGTTCTCGGGGGCCAGGGGGTCGGGGACGGTGTCGGGGTCGAAGCCGGCCCCGTCGTCGTGGATCATGACCTCGAGCTCCCCGGCCCGCATCGTGAACGAGACCTCGACGCGCTTGGCCTCGTCCAGCTTGTTGCCGTGCTTCATGGCGTTGACCACGGACTCCCGCACGGCCACGCTCAAGTAGTGGGCGGCGTCCTCGTCGAAGCCGACGAGGGCGGAGAGCTGGGCGAGGACGGTCTGCACGACCTCCAGCATCTCCAAGCGGCTCGCGACGTCGAGCTTGACCGTCCGGGTGTCGGGGGTCGTCGTCATCTCTTGAGGGCGCTTTCGGCTCTCTCGTCGAGCGGCGGACGGCAAGTGCCTGCACGCTAGCACGCACCTCCTACGCCGTCAAGGTGCGGTCCTGCCGCCACTTGCGGCGGTGGGCGGCTCCTTTCTTCGTGGTACGATCGCGCCTCTCGCCGTGCGCATCCACCCCGCCCGAAGCTTCCGCGGCCGCTTCCACCTCCCCGGTGACAAGTCCATCTCGCACCGGGCGGCGATCCTGGGAGCCATGGCGGAGGGCGAGACCCGCATCCACAACTTCGCGAGCGCGGCGGACTGCGCCTCCACCCTGGGTTGTCTGCGGGCGCTCGGGGTGGAGGTGGAACGGGAAGGCACCGAGGTGCGGGTCCGTGGCCATGGGCTCGAAGCCTGGCGGGCCCCCGCCGGGCCCCTCGATGCGGGCAACTCCGGCTCCACCCTGCGGATGCTGGCGGGGGCGCTGGCCGGCCGGCCTTTCCCATCGGTGCTGACCGGAGACGACTCGCTGCGCCGCCGCCCGGTGGAGCGGGTGGCGGTCCCCCTGCGCCTCATGGGCGCCCGGGTGGCGAGCACCGGCGGCAACCCCCCGCTCACCATCGAAGGCGGCGGGCTCCGCCCTCTCGCCTACGACTCGCCGGTGGCGAGCGCCCAGGTCAAGACCGCAGTGCTGCTGGCGGGACTGCAGGCCGAGGGCCTCACCACCGTGCGCGAGCCGGCCCCGAGCCGCGACCACACGGAGCGCATGCTGCCGCGGTTCGGCGTGCCCGTCGAGCGCGCCGGCCTCGCGGTCTCGGTGCGCGGGGTGGCCCGGCTGCGGGCGGCCGAGGTCACGGTGCCGGGCGACGCCTCTTCCGCCGCCTTCCCCGTGGTGGCGGCGCTCATCCTGCCCGGTTCCGAGGTGCGTCTGGACGGCGTGCTGCTGAGCCCCGGCCGCAGCGCGTTCCTCGGCGTGCTCAAGGCCATGGGCGCCCAGGTCGAGACCGGCCTCACCTCGACCGACCCCGAGCCCGTGGGCTGGATCGCGGCCCGCTCGTCGCGCCTCCGCGGGGTCACGGTGGACCCGGCGGTCGTCCCGGCCCTGATCGACGAGGTGCCGGCCCTCGCGGTGGCCGCGGCCTTCGCCGAGGGAACATTCACGGTGTCGGGGGCGGGCGAGCTGCGGGTCAAGGAGAGCGACCGGATCGCGGCCCTCGCCGAAGCCTTGGCCCGGATGGGAGGCTCGGTCGAGGAGCGCCCCGACGGCCTTTCCGTTCACGGAGGCCGGCCGCTGCGGGGCGCGGCCGTGCGGTCGCGGGGCGACCACCGGATCGCGATGGCCTTCGCGGTCGCCGCCCTCGCCGCCGAAGGGCCGACCGACATCGAGGAGGCCGAGTGCGCGTCGGTCTCGTTCCCCGAGTTCTACGAGCTGCTCGCCCGAGGCGCCGGCGGTGGCTGACCCGGCCCCGCCCGCGGCCCCTGAACGCGTGGTCCTCGTCGGCTTCATGGGGGCGGGCAAGAGCACGATCGGCCCCCTCGTGGCCGAGCGCCTGGGGTGGACCTTCCTGGACCTCGACACCCGGATCGAGGAGCGGACGGGACGCCGGATCGCCGAGCTCTTCCGCGACGACGGAGAGCCCGCCTTCCGGGACCTGGAGCGGGTGGCCGCGCAGGAGGCGATGCGGCAGGCGCGCCTGGTCCTGGCCGCCGGGGGCGGCGCTTTCGCCCAGCCCGCGACCCGGGAGGTGCTCCAGAAGGGATCGGTGACGGTCTGGCTTCGCTGCGATCTGCCGACCATCCTCTCCCGAGTCCCCGCCGACGGCCGCCGGCCCCTCGCCGCGAATCGTGCCATAATGCGGGCCTTGCTGGCCGAGCGGGAGCCTTCGTACCAGCTGTCCGAGGTGGTGGTGGACACTTCGGAAGGGACGCCGGAAGCTGCCGCCCGTCAGGTCTTGGAGAAGCTGGGCGCCCGAGGCATCCGAGACACCGCGCGATGAGATACCTGATCCTCTCGGACATCCATGCGAACCGGGAAGCGCTGTCCGCCGTCGTCTCCTTCGTGCGGCGCAAGCGTTGGGACAAGGCAATCTTCCTGGGAGACCTCGTCGGCTACGGGGCGAACCCCAACCAGGCGGTGGACATCCTGCGGACGCTGAAGCCGCTGGTCGCGATCCGCGGCAACCACGACAAGGTCTGCTCGGGCATCGAGGAGGGCGAGCTGTTCAATCGCGTGGCCCTGCAGGCCGCCCTGTGGACCCGGCAGAAGCTCACCGCCTCGAACATGAAGTGGCTGCGCGGGCTGCCCGAGGGCCCGTCGGTAGTGGACGGGAACTTCGCGATCTCCCACGGCACGCCCATCGACGAGGACGCGTATATCTTCGGGGAGATCGAGGCCCTGAACGTGTTCCGGCAGACCACCTTCCCGGTCTGCTTCTTCGGCCACTCGCACTTCCCGGTGATCTTCGGCCTCTCTCCGGACGCGATCCACACCGTGCTGACCATGGGGACGAGCTTCCGCTTCCGGCTCCGGCCCGGCGCGCGCTACCTCATCAACCCCGGCTCCATAGGCCAGCCCCGCGACGGAAACCCGCTTGCCTCCTTCGCGTTCTACGACAGCGACTCGAAGGTGGTGACCATCCACCGCGTTCCCTATCGGGTGGAGCGGGCGCAGAACAAGATCCTGCAGGCTGGGCTGCCCCGGCCCCTCGCCGACCGCCTCGCCCTCGGCCGCTGAAGGCCGCCCGGGCTAGAGAAACAGCACGACGAGGGCGGCTACGAACGCGGCCGTTCGGTGCGTCTCGTAGGACCCGACGCCGCTCCACGCCTCGTACCCGGCCAACGCCAACGCCAGCACGGCCAGGGTCAGGCCCAACGAGTCTTCGAGGTCCGCGCGTCCGGCCACCGTCCCGGCCGGCGCGCCGAGCAGGATCAGCAGGCCAGCCGCCAGAACCAGGACGGCCAGCATCAGAACCGCCAGGGGACCAGCGCCCAGGGCCAGCGCCTCAGGGCTCTGATCCAGCCCGCGGGCCACGATGAGGCCGAAGCCGAGGACGGCGAGGCCGCCGCCCAGGACGAGCGCCCGCCGGCCGAGAACGTGCGCCCAGGTGACCGCCGGGACCAGGAGGCGCGCGCCGAGAGCCAGGGCGCCGAAGAGGGAGACCAGGAGGGCCGTGCCCAGAACCAGGGCGGCGCCGCGCATGCTGAGGCGCGCCGCGCCGTCGCCGAACGCGAGGGACCAGCGCAGCAAACTCCCCTGCCCCAGCCACAGCAACGCGCCGACAGTCAGGACCCCACCGGCCAGGACGGCGCGCGCGGGATCACCTCGAGGCGCCCGCCCTCCCGCACGCGCTCGAGCCCGAGCGGGAAGCCCAACGGCCGCAGGCCCAGTCGCCGCCCACCCAGCCCCTCTTCCACGAAGTTGTTCGTGACGTCGCCGACCGCAAGCGACAACGTCCCCCGGACGCCCCGCGCCCCGGCCGGGCGGGAGAGGGCGTCGTTCACCGCGGGGGCAGCCCCAGGTCGAGCCCGGCCTCGCGCGCGAGGCGGAGGAGCAGGCGCACGGGCAGGCCGGCCACGTTCGAGGGCGAGCCGGTGACCTCCTCGATGAAGAGGGCCCCGCGGCCGTCGACGTGATATCCGCCCGCCTTGCCCATGGGCTCGCCGGTGTCCACGTACCAGGCGCGCTCGGCGTCGGTCATGGGGGCGAACCGCACCGTGGCGCGCTCGATGCCCGACCGGCAGGCGCCGTTCGCCAGGAGGCAGACGCCGGTCACCACCTCGTGGGCGCGGCCGGCGAGGCGCGCGAGCATGACGAAGGCCTCCTCGGCGGAGCCCGGCTTGCCCAGGATGTGGCCATCGCAGACGACCTCGGTGTCGGCGGCCAGCACCGGCAGCGTCTCCCGCCGCGCCACCGCCGCCGCCTTCGCGCGGGCCAGGCGCTCTACCGCGGCCGCCCCGTCCTCTCCCGGCCGCAGCGACTCGTCCTCCTCCGACACCACCACCCGGAACGTGATGCCGAGATCGCGGAGGATGCGGGCGCGGCGAGGCGAGGCCGAGGCGAGGACCAGCTTCGGCTCCAAGGGGTCAGGGGGTGCGCCGGAAGGCGGCGATCACGTGGGCCACGAGGGTGGGGGGGCCGCTCCGCTTGAGCACGAGGTCGTCGGCGCCGTGGAGGGTGCGGGCCTCCTTCTGGCTCTCCACGGGGAGGCGCGTGTAGAGGATGATCGGGATGTCCACCCACTCCATCGTGGCCTTGATCATGTTGATCACGTCCTTGGCCGCCATGCTCCCGCCCATCCCCAGCTCCATCGCGATCACGTCGGGCTTCTCGGCCGCGATGGCCTGGATCCCGGCATTGCCGTCCGCCACCGCCCGCACCGGCACCTGGGCCTGCTCCAGCTCCGCCAACGCGGCTTCCCGCGTGGCCGGATCGTCGTCGATCAGGAGCAGCGACTTGCGCTGGAGGGTACGAACGCGGGGGCGGGCGGAGGCAAGAAATCCGGGCTCCATGGCGCCCGCGCCGTCGGGCTCGACCCCCTCGGCGCCGCTCGGCCGCTCCAGCAGGAGGGCCAGGACCTCCGCTTGGGTCTCCCGGATCGCCTTGAGCTCGGCGAGCACCTGCTCGAGAGGGGTCTCGCTCCGTGCGGGGGGTTCCTCGGCCGGGGGCCAGGTGAGCGCGGGCGTCCCCGAGACCGGTGTATCGAGTTGCGCGGGCGGGGGCAGGGGCCGGCTCGCCCTCGCCGTGTCCTCGCTCACGCGCGCGCTGGGCCGGGTCATGAGCCGGGCCCCGCAGCCGGGGCAGAGGATGGAGCCGCCGGGGTCGGGCAGGACGTCGATGTCGGTGCGGCAGCGGGGACACAGCATGAAACCGTTCCTGGGTCTTCTCGAGCCCTGCGCGCCCGAGCCGGCAGTATAGCGTTAGAGTAGTCTGGTGACCATGGAACGCGCGGCCGAGCGCGATGTTGCGGAGCAGCTCTTCGGAGCGACCCCGGAGAGGCGGCTCCTTCTGCTGCGCGCCGCCTGGCCGCGGGCGGTGGGCCCCGAGCTGGCCCGCCGCACGGAGGTGGTCGCGCTCGAGGGCAACGCCCTTCGCATCCGCGTCCCCGACGCGGGCTGGCGGAAAGGGTTGCTGCGCATGCGGCACGAGATCCTGGGGCGGCTGCGCAGGATCGCGGGTGGCCTGGCCCCGCGCGCGCTGGGCTTCGTCGAGGCCCGGCCGGCCCCGATACCCGTCCCCGTGGAGCCCTCCGCTCCCGTGCCCTCGGAACCGCCCCCATCGGCGCCGGCCCTCGTCGCCGAAGCCGCCCGGATCGCCGACCCGGAGCTGCGCAACCGCTTCCTCGAGAGCGCCGCCCGCTACCTCGGCCGCTTCAAGCCGCGGGAGGGCTGACCGATGCGTGAAGCCGTGATCCTCTCCGCCCTGCGCGTCCCCACCGGCAAGTTCCTCGGCTCCCTGAAGGGCTTCAGCGCTCCCGCCCTCGGGGCCATGGTCGTGAAGGAAGCGGTGGCGCGCGCCGCGGTGGCCCGCGAGCGGGTCGACGAGGTCATCCTGGGCAACGTGGTCTCGGCCGGGCTGGGCCAGGCCCCGGCCCGCCAGGCCGCGATCCGCGCCGGCCTGCCGCCTTCGGTGGCCGCCCTCACGATCAACAAGGTCTGCGGCTCGGGGCTCAAGGCGGTGATGCTGGCGGCGCAGGGGATCGCGGCCGGCGACGCGGAGGTGGTGGTGGCGGGCGGCATGGAGTCGATGTCGAACTGTCCCTACCTCCTCCCACGCGTGCGCGAGGGAATGCGGCTGGGCCACGGCGAGGCCCTCGACTCGATGATCCTGGACGGCCTCTGGGACGCCTACGAGGACTACCACATGGGCTGCACGGGCGAGATCGTGGCCGAGAAGTACGGGGTCACTCGGGCGCAGCAGGACGCCTGGGCATTGGAGAGCCACCGCCGAGCCATCGCCGCCATCAAGGCCGGACGGTTCGAGGACGAGATCCTGCCCGTGCCCGTCCCCCAGAAGAAGGGCGATCCCGTGCCCTTCGCGGTGGACGAGAGCCCGCGGGAAGACACGTCGCTCGAGGCTCTGGCCCGCCTCAAGCCCGCCTTCAAGGACGGCGGGACGGTGACCGCGGGCAACGCGCCGGGGGTGAACGACGGCGCGGCGGCGCTCGTCGTGTGCTCGGCCGAGACGGCGGCCGCGCTCGGGCGCAAGCCGCTCGCCCGCATCGTGGCCCAGGCGGTGGCCGGCCTCGAGCCCTCCCTGGTGATGATGACCCCGGTCGAGGCGGTCCGGAAGCTGTGGAAGAAGACCGGCTGGAGCGCAGCCAGCGTCGACCTCGTCGAGCTGAACGAGGCGTTCGCGGTCCAGGCGGTGGCGGTCTGCCGCGAGCTCGACCTGGACCCGGCCAAGGTCAACGTAAACGGGGGCGCGGTCGCCCTCGGCCACGCCATCGGCGCCAGCGGGGCCCGTATCCTGACCACCCTGCTCTACGCGCTGCGCGACCGGGGGAAGACGCGCGGGGTGGCCACGCTCTGCCTGGGCGGCGGCAACGGCGTGGCCCTGGCCGTCGAGATCTGAAGCGGTCCCGGGGCTCAGCCGAGGCGCGCCAGCTCGCGGTCGAGCGCCTCCAGGGCTCGCTTCAGCGTGGCCCGATGCCCTTCGGCGCGCGCGGTCTCGAGCTGGCGCAGCACGTCGATGCGCGACAGCTCGAGACGGCGCTTCTTCTGGAGGACGGCGGGGTCGCGTGGGTCAAGGCTCCGCGCGGCCGGGGTCGCCTGCGCCGACTCCTGCTGGTCCGCTACCGACTTGCTCTCGAACCCTCGCGCCATGCTGGCCCCCCGAGCCGCGCCGACCGCCAACGCCAGGCGGCCCAGAGCAGCGGGAGGAGCAGGGCCGCCTCCCAGGCCCCGGCGACCACGTTGTGGATGACGGTCGTCCAGGTGAGTGTACGCCCGATGTCCATGAAGATGGGCCACGGGAACTTGTAATAGGCGGACGAGAACGGCCAGAAAGCCATGATGCCGATCGGAGGGTTCGTGTCCACGTTCAGGTAGTCGAGGAGGGGGTGGGTGGCGTAGGCGAGGCCGGCCGCGAGGCCGCACGCGAAGGGACGCTTCCAGCCGAGGAGGCGGAACACAAGCCCACCCGCGGCCGCGGCCAGGATCGCGAAGCCGATCCCATGGGATTCCGCGCCGTGGTGATTGCGGCCGTCCACGAGTCGGAAGGCGAGATCGACATCGGCCAGGAGCGCGGCCCCGACCGTGACCCCGATCCGCCACGGGTCGCGAAGCTCCTCGCGGTCTCGCGAGGCGAGAACGTGCACGGCGAGCCCCGCTACGCCGTGAGCAAAGGGAGAAGGCATGGGATAGAGGTTACGTCAGGACGCCAGGTGTAGCAGGAACCGAGGGCGTGAGCAATTGGCAACGGTGACGAGCGAAGCCGCATTCATTGCGGCGGAGCAAGCGGGGGGGATCGGGGGGGCGCGACCACAGCGCCCCCCCGCTTGATGTCCGAGCGGTTCTTACAACCGCCGTTCAAAGATCTTGAAGTCGCTCTTCTCGGCCTCGACGATGTCGTCCAGCAGCGCGTAGATGGCGGCGATCTTCCGGTCCTTGTGGAACTTGTCGTCGAAGGCGGTGAACTCCGCCTCGTCCTTGAACCGGAACACCTCCATCAGGTAGTTCGGGCGGCTACGGTCCTCGTAGATCGTGACGTCGTTGCCGCCGATCGCCACCAGGAGCGGCTTCAGCTCCCGCATGAGATCGAAGAACTCGCCGCGGCGCCCCTCACGGATCGAGTAGGTGATCGCGAGCAGGACCCCCGCCTCGCTGAAGTCGGGGACCGGGACGAGGGACCGTGCGGGGGCGGCGGGCGCCGCGCCCCGGCGCAGGTCCTTCGCGTGCGGCATCGACCGGGCCGGAGTGATCAGGGCCGGCCGTGGCGGAGCCACGTGCTTCGTCGGCATCGGAGACGGGAGCGGGATGCGGCGCTTGAGGGGCTTGATCGGGACGACGGCTCCGTGGGTGCTGCGGGCGGGGCTTGCGGCACGGGCCCGCGTCACGGGAGCCTTGCCCTTGCGCGGCCGGGAGGGGGCGCTGGGTCTCTTGCCCCGGCTGGGCCGGCGAGGACTGTGCTGGCGCGCCCTGTGCGGACGGGCGCTGTGCCGACGCTTGGCGGGGGACCGACGGGCCGACGAACGCGCCGACCGAGAACCCTTCTTCCGAGATGCTCCTGCTTTCAAGTCCTTCCCCTTGTTCTGGTTATGGCCCCAGCGCGTTGAACAAGGCGCTCAAGGATCCAGCTCGGGACCCACATCACGACACCAGATTGTAGCAGACCGGACACTGGGACTACCAACCTTTTTTTCAGGGCGCGGAAAGAACGGCGCAGGTCAAATCCTACACTTAACTACCTTATTACCTGTACTTTACAGAGAAGATGCCCTTGCGAATCCGATCGGTATTAGTTACTGATCCTCAATCCATCAGAACACCTGATTCAAGCCAATGAAGACGGCGTTTTCCCCGTCCGTGAGCCCGTGCCCGAAGTCGAGACGCAGGATGCCGGAGCCGGGAAGGCCAATCCGCAACCCGACCCCGACGTCGTGCAACACCGCCGCACCTGCGGTCGTCCGACCCACCCACGCGCCGTCGTAGAAGACAACGGCCCCGACCGGCACAGGGCCGGAGCCCAGAAGGCGTCGCCGCCACTCGACGTTGCCGAGGACCAGCGAGCGGCCGAGCGGCGTGCCGCCGAGGATGCCGTCCGGTGCCTGACGGTGCGCGCGCAGCGGCAGCTCCATGTCGGGGCTGCCTCCCGGCGCAAACATCTCGTCCACCGGCGCCCCCGCCCCGCCCCAGCCGAGGCGCAGGCGCGCGGCGAGCACCGACGGCTCCATCCGCGCCTGCTCCGGCGGTGCGAGGTGGTGCTGGTAGCCGAGGTCCAGCCCGGCCTTGGCGAACTCGAGGTCCGAGCCGAAGGCGCGCGCCGCCTGGAACGCGCTCGCCGCGAGGTCAAGACGGTCGCGACGGCCCTCGAGGAGCCGGCGCTCGATCCGCGCCTCGACTCCGGCGATGACCCCGGGCGGCGCGTCCGGGCGCGGCGTCGAGAACGTCCGGTCGCGGAGGCGGAAGCCCGCCTGCACGACCGTACGCCCGTCGAGCACGTGGCGGAGGCTCAGGTCCAGGCCGCGGCGCGTGGATCCGAAGCCGCCCAAGAGCGCGTAGGCCTGGCGCCCGCGGAAAGCCTGGACGCGCAGGTAGACGGGCAGGTCGAACGGCCGAGGCACCTGGAAGAACAGCGCGGTCTCGGGCCGGTTCTCCGCCCATCGGTACGACCCGCCGAGGGTCAGGCCACTCCCGAGCAGGTTCGCGTAGCGCACCCGCACGCGCTCCTGGAGCGCGTTCACCCCCGCGCTGACGAGTCCGTCGGCCAGGCTGCCGGCGAGACCGTGCTGCTCGCCGAGGGCCACCTCCAGGTCGGCCCGCCCCTCCCCCAGGGGCACGGGCCGGAGGGTCACGCGGTCGAACACGCCCGTCTCCTCGAGCCGGCGGCGGCTCGCGCGAAACGCGTCGAGGCGCAGCACGTCGCCCTCGGCGAGGGCCAGCTCGCGGCGGGCCACCCGGTCCTTGGTGTGGACAAGGCCGGTGATCGAGACCGTGCGCAGGGTCGGTCCCTCGAGGACGTTCCAGCTCGCGAGGGCGGCGTCGGTCCGCCCGTCGAGGTAGAGGGCCGACGCGCGCAGATCGCGCGCGTAGGCGTCTTCACGCAGGGCGAGGGCGCGCTCGAGGTCCCGCGCCGCGTCGCCGTAGCGGTGCTCGAGGAAGCGCACGCCCCCGCGCTCCACCCAGGCCTCCGGCCGCGCGGGGTCGAGCGCGATCGCGCGGTCGAAGGCGGCGGCCGCCTCCTCGAGGCGCTGGGCGCGGCCGTGGGCGAGTCCGGCGGCCACGAGCGCCTCGTAGCCGGGGACCGAGGCGCCCGGACCGGCGCCCGCCACCGCGATGAGCGCGGCGAGGACGAGCCCGCTCACGGCGCGGGCATCACGAGGAGCGTCCAGTGGGAGGCGCCCGCCCAGCGCTCCTCGAACACGCGGGCGGCCACACGGCGCGCGGCCCCCTCGGCGGGATCGTGCACGACGACCGCCCCCTCGTCGAAGCCGACCACCACCACGTCGTGGAAGCGGCCACGCCCGACCTTCCAGGCCACGATCAGGGGCCGGCCCTTGCCGACGTAGTCGCGGAGCTGCGCCAGGTCGCCCTCGTAGGCCAGGGCGAAGAGCCCGCGCTCGCGGGCGAAGTCTGCGAGGCGGGTGCCGCGGATCCCGCGCAGCTCGGGCTCGGCCAGCACCGAGGCGATCTCGGAGTGCGGCACCGGCCGGCCCCAGTAGCCGAGGACCATGGCGAGGGCGGCGGCGCCGCACGTATCCTTGTCCTGGGGGACGAAGGGGACGGCCAGATCGATCGTCGCGGCCAGGGCCAGGATGCTGAGCACGCCGACCAGTCGATCAAACCGCGTGCCGGGGCGAGCTTCCCCGCAAGTCGTTGAGCGACCGCAGCTTCACTCCTGGAGCCTCGGCGGGATTTGTCCTCGGCGTGTGACACCCACTTTTCCGTCCCGAAGGGACCCCCGCTGACACGACCCGCGGCTACCATGCCGCCTGTTCACGTACTGAGGCAAAAGGAGAGGACGATGGCTGACGACAAGAACGAGCGGGCCCGGGCGATCGAAGCCGCGTTGGCCCAGATCGACAAGCAGTTCGGCAAGGGCTCGATCATGCGCCTGGGCAGCCGGGAGAAGGTCGACGTCCCCGCCATCCCCACGGGCTCCCTCTCCCTGGACGCCGCCCTCGGCGTGGGCGGCCTGCCCCGCGGCCGGGTGGTCGAGATCTTCGGCCCGGAGTCCTCGGGCAAGACCACCCTCGCCCTTCACGTGATCGCCGAGGCGCAGCGGCGGGGCGGCATGGCGGCCTTCGTGGACGCCGAGCACGCCCTGGACGCGGTCTACGCGCAGAAGCTCGGGGTCGACATCGACAACCTGCTCGTCTCCCAGCCCGACAGCGGCGAGCAGGCCCTCGAGATCGCCGAGGTGCTGATCCGCTCGGGGGCGGTGGACGTGCTGGTGGTCGACTCCGTGGCCGCCCTCGTCCCCCGCTCCGAGCTGGAAGGCGAGATGGGCGACGCCCAGATGGGCCTCCAGGCCCGCCTCATGAGCCAGGCCCTCCGCAAGCTCACCGCCATCGTGGCCAAGAGCAAGACCTGCCTGATCTTCATCAACCAGCTCCGCGAGAAGATCGGCGTGATGTTCGGCAACCCCGAGACCACCACCGGCGGGCGCGCCCTCAAGTTCTACGCGTCGGTCCGCCTCGACATCCGACGCATCGCCTCCTTGAAGGAAGCCGAGGTGGTCATCGGGAGCCGGGCCAAGGTCAAGGTCGTGAAGAACAAAGTGGCCCCCCCGTTCCGCGAGGCCGAGTTCGACATCCTCTACGGCGAGGGGATCAGCAAGGAAGGCGACCTCCTCGACCTGGGGGTCGACCACAAGGTGGTGGAGAAGTCCGGGGCCTGGTACGCGATCGATGGCGAGCGCATGGGCCAGGGGCGCGAGAACGCGCGGCAGTTCCTGAAGGACAACCCCGACGTGCGGGCCGAGATCGACAACCGGCTGCGGAAGGGGCTGGGGCTGCCCGTGCTCGAGAACGTGGCCCCGGCCGCGAGGTCCGAGAAGGCGGACGTGCTGCCCATGCCGGAGAAGAAGAAGGCCTGAGGACGGCTATTTCTTGGGGGGCAGCTCCGCGCTGAAGGTGTCCGTCGCGTAGGCCTCCCGCTTCGCCATCACGGTCGCGAAGGGAAGCATGCGGATCGCGTCGTAGTCGTCGGGGCACCATTTCTCGCACGCCATGCAGCCGATGCAGGTGTCGAAGTTGACCGTGCACACGCTCAGGTCGGGGGCCTCGGGGTTGGTGGTGAGGGTGATGCACTCGGGGACCGGGCACACCGCCACGCAGAACTCGCAACCGCGCCCGA
>WNGL01008685.1_pt1 | contig 22703 bp, 24 predicted proteins | sample 5400591 | NCBI WGS metagenome assembly WNGL01 (sample SAMN13153377, study PRJNA577476) | soil metagenome | isolation source: 80 cm soil or saprolite under Garry oak tree replicate 1 | place: USA:California | collected 2016-06-15 | reverse complement strand
CGCTCGACTTCCGGCGGCCGGCCGCCGTGGAGCAGCTGAAAACGCTGGCCGAGCGCGAGAAGATCGCGTTCGGACGAGGAGAGGAAGCCCTCGCCGAGGCGTCGCGGCTCAATTGCGATGTCGTGATCCTCGACACGGCCGGCCGGCTGCACGTCGACGCCGACCTGATGCAAGAGCTGAGGGAGCTCAAATCACGGGTTCGCGTCACCGAAACCCTGCTGGTCGCCGACTCGATGACGGGGCAGGAAGCGCTGAAGGTCGGCGAGGCGTTCACGAAGGAGGTGGGCCTCGACGGTGTGATCCTGACCAAGCTCGACGGCGACGCCCGCGGCGGCGCCGCGCTCTCGCTGCGGCTCGCGACCGGCCAGCGCATCCGCTTCGCGGGAACCGGCGAGAAGCCGGAGGACCTCGAGGTGTTCCACGCGGAGCGAATGGCGTCTCGCATCCTCGGCATGGGCGACGTGCTCACCCTCATCGAGAAGGCCGAGCGCTCGGTCGACAAGGAACAGGCGGCCGAGGTGGAGCGCCACCTCCGTGCCGGTCACCTGAGCTTCGACGACTTCCTGGCCCAGATCCGGCAGCTGCGAGGCATGGGCTCGCTCGAAGGCATGCTCGACATGGTGCCGGGCGGCGGCGCGCTGAAGGGCCAGCTGGCCGGTGCCGACACGGAGAAAGAGATGAGGAGGATGGAGGCGATCATCCTGTCGATGACGCCTCGGGAGCGCGCGCACCCCGAGCTGATCGATGGCGCGCGCAAGCGGCGCATCGCCCGAGGGAGCGGCGTGCAGCCGGCCGACATCAACAGGCTGCTCAAGGCGCGCGAGGCGATGCAGAAGCTGGCCAGGCAGTTCGGGATGGCCGGCCGCAAAGGAAAGCGGGTCGGATTTCCGCGGTTGTATGGACAAGGAGGAGCAGGTTGGTAAAGATCAGACTGAGGCGGATGGGGGCGAAGAAACACCCCTTCTACCGCCTGGTGGTGGCGGACGCGCGGTCGCCGCGTGATGGCCGTTTCATCGAGCACCTCGGGTACTACGACCCGATGACCGAGCCGGTCCAGGTCAAGATCGACGTGGACAAAGTGAAGAAGTGGCTGCAGCAGGGCGCGCAGCCGAGCGAAGCCGCGCGCAGCCTGTTGAAGCGGGAGGGAATCCTTGAGCGACGTGCAGAGAAGCCGACCCCCACGGCGTGACTTTCGGCGCGGCGGCGGATTCAATCGCGGCGGTTTCCAGCGCGATCGGACGGCGCCGAGCGGACCTGGTATCGACTATCGCGCGCTCGTCGAATACGTGGCGAAGTCACTCGCCGAGAAGCCAGACGAGGTGTCGGTCGAGGCGTTTGAGCGCGGCGGCGGAACCGTCGCGATCAAGGTCAAGCTCGCCGACGAGGACATCGGACGGTTCATCGGCAAGGCGGGCCGCAACATCGAGGCAATCCGGACTTTGGTCAGGGTGGCCTCCTTGCGCGACCGCAAGCGCGTATTCGTCGACCTGGCAAACCCGTCTCTTTCCTCTTCGCACGCGGCACCGCGCGGCCGGCGTTCCGGCGGCGAGGCTTCGGCGTGATTCGCGTTGGGCAAGTGATGGGGGCGTACGGTCTGGAGGGAGCTGTCAAGGTGATGCCCTTGACAGATTTCGGGGACCGTTTTGATCCCGGGGCCAATGTGGTCCTGGACGGTTGCAGCCGCCAGGTTGAGTGGAGCCGCGCCGGCCACCCTGGCCTGGTGGTCAAGCTTCACGGGATCGACAACCGAGCGCTCGCGGAGCTGTTCCGCGGACGCTACCTGGAGATCTCCGACGAGGAGCTCCGGGGGCTGGAGGACGGCCGGTTCTACTACGAGCAGCTGGTCGGGCTTTCTGTCGTGACCAGCTCCGGAAAACAGCTCGGCGTGCTGGCGGAAGTGCTGGAGCGGCCCGCGAACGACGTGTGGGTCAGCCGCGACGGCACGGTCGAGCATCTGATCCCGGCGACTAGGGATGCAGTGCTAACTGTCGACCTCGACGGCCGTCGGGTGGTCGTCGCCGACTGGCTGCTCGAGATCGAGGACGCGATCGACTGATGAGATTTGACGTCATCACCATCTTTCCGGCGATGTTCGGGCCTGTTTTCGAGCAGGGTGTGATCGGCCGGGCCATCCAGCGTGGCGTGGTCGAGCTCGCGACGCACGACCTTCGCTCGTTCACTCACGACCGCCACCGCCAGGTCGACGACATGCCGTTTGGCGGTGGACCAGGGATGGTGATGAAACCCGAGCCCGTGATCGAGGCGGTCGAGTCGATTCGAACCGCCAACCAGGGCCCGGTGATCCTCGTGGAGCCGTGGGGGGAGATGCTCGACCAGCGGCTGGCGGGGGAGCTCGCCAGCGAACAAGGGCTCATCATCGTTTGCGGTCGTTACGAGGGCATCGACGACCGGGTTCGCTCCGCGCTGAACGCGCGCGAGATCTCGGTCGGGGATTACGTCCTGAGCGGTGGCGAGATCCCGGCCATGGTCCTGGTCGACGCCGTGGCGCGACTCATCCCGGGAGTCGTCGGCGATCCCGGCTCGCTCGCCCAGGACAGTTTCACCGACGAGATGACGGGCTGGCCGCAGTTCACCCGGCCGGCCGAGTTCAGAGGAATGTCCGTCCCCGACGTGCTGCTGTCGGGCGACCACGCGCGGATCAAGCAGTGGCGCCGCCAGCAAGCCACATTGAGACGTGGCTCACACAGCAAGGAGTTGAAGACGACGTGAACGTGATCGAGCAGCTCGAGAAGGAGCAGCAGAAGAAAAAGATCCCTGCACTGCGTGCAGGCGACACCGTGCGGGTACACGCGAAGGTCGTCGAGGGCACGCGCGAGCGCATCCAGGTGTTCGAGGGCACCGTGATCCGGGTGACCGGCGGCGGCCTGCGCCAGAACTTCACGGTCCGCCGCGTCACCCACGGCGTCGGCGTCGAGCGCACCTTCATGGTCCACTCGCCGCGCATCGACAAGATCGATGTGCTCCGTCACGGTGACGTGCGCCAAGGGCGCCTCTATTACCTGCGGGGCAAGGTCGGCCGCGAAGCCCGGATCCGGGAACGGCGCCGCCTGATCGCGCCGGAGGCAGATGCCGAAGAGCCCGAAGCCGAAGGCGTCGAGGCGGAGGCAGCCGAAGAGCAGGAGGGGGAGTAGCCTGCGGCGGCGCTAGGCCGCCCAGCGACTCTCGCCCCAGCGCCTCCTGATCATCACCGGGCGGTCGGGCGGTATGAACTCGACGCGCTCGGCTGCCATCACCACCTGCCAGCCGCCTTCGTGCACCAGGCGATGGTGGTAGAAGCACAGAGGCAGCATCTTGCGCAGGTTGGTCTGCCCACCCTCCTCCCAGAAGTCGACATGGTGGGCGTAGGTCCAGTTGATCGGTCGGTCGCAGCCGGGCCCGGCGCAGGTCTTGTGCCGGGCTTTCAAGCCCCTCCATTGCGCCGGCTGGGCGGTCCGCCTGGCCCGGCCGACGTCGACCACCATCGAGTCCGCCTTGAGCACCCGGTGCAGGCTGCCGTCGCAGGCCAGGCGCTGCACCGTCTTGCTCGTGATCAGGGTTCCGTCCTCCAGCTCCGAGGCTTCTGCCCCCAGCTCGCCCTTCAGGCCCGCGAGCGTGGTCCGGACGCTGATGTGCGGCCGCACCCCGTTGCGCCTGGGCAGTGTGCCCTGGTCCATCGCGTGGTGGACGATCTCGACCAGGGCGTCGGCGCGCCGCTGCTTGGGCAAGCGGGTGTCCTCCTGGCCCAAGGGCTCGGACAGGCTCTGGATCGCCGCCGACAGCGCCGCTCCGCCCTCCCGGTCGAGCACGCCCGAGATATGGAACATGCCCCCTGACTGGCTGAGCTTGAGGCAGCGCTGCTCCCAGTCCTCCTCAATCCCGTGCTCGAAGCCCTCCGGATCGACCACGTAGCGGGTGTTGTCGGCGACCCAGCTCAGGTCTTTGAGCGAGCTCTCCCTGGCCTGCCCGACCCACCAATCCCAGTCGCAGTGCTGACGCAGGTCCGGGCGCAGCTTGTGGCGGAAGTGACAGATGACGGAAGCGGCCTGATAGCCGATCTCACCCGAGCTCAGGGCCTGGGCAACCTGGGGCATCGCTTGTAGCTGCTCGCCCACGCACAGGCGGTCGGAGGCGGAGGTGGTGGAGAGCCGGCAGGTCGCGGCGACCCAGGCGCAAGGCGTCTGACCGGCAAGCAGGTGGTCGCCTCGCCTCTTGGCCGCGGCGACCACCCGGCAGAGCTTGCCCTGGAGCCGATCCACGGCGGCGGAAAGACGCCTGGCGTCTAGGAAATCGTCGTCGGCGTCGCGCTCGAAGTCACCAATTGCGGCCTCGAGGCGGTCGAGCTCTGACATTCTGCCATTATACGAACAAAGGTACGGACTGTCAATCCATTAACAAACCATCGTATGTAACTTAGCTTACTTATTCGCCACCCGGACACCACGGCTTCACCCTCTTCCCAGTCCTTTTCCCAATCCTTTTCCCAGTCCTTCTCCCAGCCCGTCCGCCCGCCGCCCAACCGCCTGTTAAGAATCTGGCGCTCAGCACGGGCGCCGTTTACTCTCGAATGGATGCGTCCCCAGCTCTGGAAGTTCGAGCGGCGCGCGATGGCGATGGGCTACGAGGTCGTCGCGGGCGTGGACGAGGTCGGCATGGGCCCGCTCGCGGGGCCGGTCGTAGGCGGTGCGGTGGTGCTGCGCATCGGCGATCGGATCCCCGGCCTCAACGACTCCAAGCTGATGACAGCCGAGGAGCGCGATCGGGTTGACGCGATCATCCGACGCCGCGCCGTCGCGGTCTCCGTTTGCGCCGTCGACCACGCGCAGGTCGACCGGCTCGGCCTGTACAGGGCGCGCATCCTCGCCAGCGCGGGTGCGGTTGCCGGCTTGAGCGTCAAGGCCCAGTACCTGCTCGTCGACGCCTTCGACATCCCCGACACTCCGCTGCCGCAGATGGCGGTCGTTCGCGGCGACAAGATCTGCGCTTCGATCATGGCCGCGAGCATCGTGGCCAAGGTCGCGCGCGACCGGGCGATGATCGAGTACGACCGCATCTATCCCGGCTGGGGATTCGCCGACCACAAGGGATACGCCACCCCGTCGCATCGCGCCGCGATCCGACGACTTGGCCCAAGCCCGATTCACAGGACCTCTTGGGCGCCGTTTCGCGTCTCCGAGCTCGTAGGCTCGAGCTAGGCAGGGCCGGCGAGCGGGCGGCGGCACGCCTGCTTCGCGAGCGGGGTTACGAGGTGGTGGGAGCCGGCTTTGTCGCCCGCCGCGGCGAGCTCGACCTCATCTGCAGGAACGGCCGCGACATCGTCGTCGTCGAGGTGAAGACGAGGACCAGCGACGCATTCGGTACGCCGCTGGAGGCTGTGGGCTCGCGAAAGCGGCGAGCCCTGATCAAAGCGGCGGCCGAGTATCGCGCCCTGGCCGAATGGCGCGGCCAGATCCGCTACGCGGTCGTGGGCGTCCGCGTCGGACCGGATGGCGATCTCGACACCGAGCTCATTGAAGACCCTTTTGGTTAGGCGGCGGTGGTGATCGTTCCCTCGAAGCTCCGCAGGCGGGACACCGCCGTCCACAGCATGAAGCCGACCAACGCAACTCCTCCCACCGCCAGCCCGGCCGCGACGAGCAGCAGCAGACCCTCGACGAAGGGCGATCCGGGCAAGCCCGCGAAGCCGGCGCCCGCCGCGACCTGCAGGGCGACGAAAACGACGGCGAAGGAGCCGACGCTCAACAATCCGAAGGCCAGCTCGCCGCCCATGGCGGCGAATGTCCCCAGCACGCCGACCGATCGCCGGTCATCGGTGGAGTCAAAACGCGGGTCGATCGCGCCTGCCGACACGCCGATGCACACGCAACCAACGCCGAGCCAGATCGCGAGGAACACGATCTCGGCCGTCCTCAGCGGCCCGATTCCACCGACGATCGACATCGCAAGCGTGATCAGCGTCGTAAGGGCCACCGCCGGCGCGACCGTGAACAGGACCTTGGCCCGAATCAGCGTCCAGGGGCTGATCGGCGCGAGGCGGAGGAGCTGGATGCCACGCCGCTCGCCCGGTATCGAGGGCGTCGCAAACATCATCGCCATGAACAGCGAGACAAACGCGACGACGAAGACGTCGTTCCAGAACAAGTCGGTCAGTCCGCGTGTCGGACGCACCAGGATGAAGGCGTAGGCGACCAGAAAGATGACGGCTGGAAGAAAGCGGCTCAGGCGCCTGATGTCGCGGCGGTACGCGATCCAGTCCTTGCGGACGATGGCCAGGACGGGCGAAGCGGGGCCGCCGCGCGACGCTCGGACCGGAACCCTCGTCCGTCGGCGCCAGCGCGCTGGTGGGCCCCCCAGCAAGCCCAGCCCGGCCAGCAGCGTGCGCTCGTACAGCGCAGCCGCGACGACCACCAGCGCCCCGGCCAGGAGCAGGGTCAAGCCCGTCCACGCCAAGGCTGCGGCGACGCTGCCGTCGATCACGGCGCTCAGCGCGTGGCCCGGCCATGCAGATGGCACCCATTCGATGCGCTGAAAGACCGTGAGAAGGCCTGAGATGTCCGGCGTGCGTCGCGGTGTGAACGACTGCCGGATGGTGAGGTTCCAGAGCAGGTAGAGGCCCGCGCCGGTGACGCTTGCGACAGCGATCGCCACGTCGCGGGCGACCCGCGCGGGGACGAGTTTGAGCACACCCGCCATGAATATCAGCTGAAAGGCGGTGACCATCAGCACCAGAACCCCGAGCAGGACGAACGCGGTCACGTAGTAGAGAGGCGAAGCTCCGGAGCCGGCGCCCAACCCGGCGACGAAGGCCAGAAAAATCGCCGCGGCCAGCGTGTTCGCGCTCATCGCGAAGAGCGAGCGAGCGATGAACATCTCCGCCGTCGTGACCGGCGCGAGGATCAACTGCAGGAGGTCGCGGCCCGCGAAGTAGGTCGAGATCACGGTCGGAAATCCGACGACCAGCATCAGGACCGCGAGCGACGTGAAGGCTCCGCTGAGCATGGCGTCGCGAGAGGCGGGGAGGAGCTGGCCCGCGAAGAAAGCCAGGGCGAAGAGCGATCCTCCGATCACGAGCGCGCTCAGGCCTCCGAGGACTGCAACACCCGCCGCGCGCGCCGCATTGCCGGCGATTCGGTTGCGCCAGGCCCGCACCTCGGCGCTCAGGATGACGGCGACGGCCGAGCGCCTCACTTTCTCGGGGAGAGCAACCGCTCGATCAGCTCTGTTGACTCCGGACCGGCGGTGAGGCGGAGGAAGAGATCTTCCAGCGTCGCGTGGGCCGCTCCCGCCTGGGCGCGCAGCTCGTCCATCGTGCCGGTGGCGACCAGGCGCCCGTGGTCGATGATCGCGATCCGCCGGCACAGCGCCTGTGCCACCTCGAGGATGTGGGTCGAGAGCAGGACGCTCGTGCCGCGTGCGGCCAGCTCCTCCAGCAGGTCTTTCACAAGGCGGGCAGAGCGCGGGTCGAGGCCGTTGGTCGGTTCGTCGAGGAGCAGGACCGACGGCTCGCGGATGAGCAGGGACGCGAGCCCGATCTTCTGCTTCATGCCATGGCTGTACGCGCCGATCAGCTCGCCGTCGCGGCCCGCAAGCTCGAACAGTCCGAGCAGCCGTTCCATGCGCTGCTGGCGCTCTGATCCTCGCGGCATCCTGTAGAGATCGGCGATGTAGTCGAGGAACTCCCGCCCGGTGAGGTGTGGGTGGACGAACGGCTCCTCGTCGAGGTAGCCGAGCCTGGCCTTGGCCTCGAGCGGCTGCAGGAACACGTCGAAGCCGTCGATCAAAGCGCTCCCCGCGGTCGGCCGCACGAGACCGCAAAGCATCCGGAGCGTGGTGGTCTTGCCGGCGCCGTTGGCGCCCAGGAAGCCGAAGATCTCACCCTGCTCCACCTGGAAGCTCACGTCGCTGACGGCCGGCACCACGCCGTAGTGCTTGACGAGGTTTCTCGCTTCGACGGTGAAAGCACCGGCCGGCACGTTCATCGCCAGTGGCGGTCCAGCTCGGACGCATACGTCTGGCCGACTGTGTCTGCGTTGGCGAGCAGCCAGTTGTCCAGCCTCTGCGCGCCGCGCGGCCGCTCGCGTGAAACGAGCAGCTCCTGCATCAATCCTTCCAGCTCGGGTTCGTTGAGCATCACATCCTTGACGAAGCGCCCGATGATCTTCGCCGCCCGCAGCGCGTTGCGGGGCGACATGTACACGAAACGAGGGTGGCGGCCGACCGCGATCGCAATCGACTCGACCATCTCGCTGTAGTAGATGATGTCTGGCCCTGCCGCGTCGACGATCACCGGTCCGACTTGATCGGCGGCCCACGTCGCGATCTCCGCCACGTCCTCGCCCGCAACGGGCTGCAGCCGGTAATCACCACGGCCCGCGATCCCAAACAGGGGCAGCCTCCGCAACAGCCACGCGATGTTGTTGATCAGGATGTCGCCCTGCCCGAAGACGAGGGTCGGCCTGACGATCGCCCACGCGAGACCGGACTCGCGCACCGCTCGTTCGGCACGAGCTTTGCCCGCGTAGTAGTCCAGGGGCGAGTCTTCGGCCGGGTTGCTGACCGAGATGTGCACGACCTTTCGCACCCCGGCATCCCTGGCGGCGCCCATAAGGACCCTTGTGTTGGCGACGGCGTCCCCGAACCGCACGCGTCCGTGGTGGAAGCGAACCCAGTATGTGTTGTAGAGGACTTCCCCACCCCGCAGGCTGTCGACCAGTGCGTCACGGTCGGTGAACTGGAGCGGCGCGACTTCCGCCTTGATGTCGTCGGGTCCCGCGCGCTGCGGATGATTGGTCAGGGTCTTGACCTGTTTTTTCTGCGAGACGAGACGCTGGGCGATGAACCTGCCCGTGAAACTGAACGCGCCGGTGACGACGTCGAAGCCCTGGGTCAAAACGGGAACCGCGTGAGGCCGTAGGCGGCGGATCCGGGGCGCACGTGTCCGGTGATCACCACGCGTGGACGGTGCCGCACCGCCTCTGCGGGATGGACCTCTGGGCGCAGGCCGTTGAAGATGGGGAAGCGCAGGGTGCCGTCCGGCGACCACTCCGAATATCGGATGCTGACCACAAGCTCCGGCCGTACCCAGTTGACAGGCCGCATCATGATCGGCGCAGGATCGAGCGGCGATGTCTTGGCGGCGAGCTCCACAACGCGCTCGCCGAGCACACGAGTTGCATCGTCGTCGTAACCCCCGCCTACGGTTCCGCTGGGAAGCAGGCGCCCTTCTTCGTAGAAGCCGACCACAAGGGCGTCGAACGGTTTGTCGCCCGTCCAGCCGATGACGACGAAGTCGTCCGACTTGACCGCCTTGACCTTCAGCCAGAACGGGCTTCGCTGGCCTGGCACGTAAGGCGACTGCACGTGCTTGGCGACCACCCCCTCGAGACCTCGCTCGAGGCAGGCCTCGAACAGCTCGACGCCATCCTCTTCTATGTGATCAGGGACGAAGATGTGGCCTCCCGCCTCGACGGACCTGGCCAGGCGGGCGCGCCGCCGCAGCACCGGCTGGCGCAGCAGCGGCCGGCCCTCCAGGTACAGCGCATCGAAGGCGAGGTATGCGGTGGGGATCTCGTCTTGCATCCGCCCTCCGCCTGCGAGACGCTGCCGCAGGCGCGGATAGTCCGGTCTTCCCTCGACATCCGTCGCGACGAGCTCGCCGTCGATGACGCTTCCGGGCGGCACCCGCCTGGCCGCCTTGACGACCTCAGGCACGTCGGCGGTGATGTCGTTCATGCCGCGGTCCTTGAGGCGGACCCCGCCGCCCTCGTCGCGGAACAGCACGCATCGCAGCCCATCCCACTTGACCTCGAACAGATACTCGTTGGAGCTGAACGGCGCCTCGGCGGACGCGGCCTGCATCGGACGCACCTCAGCAGGGAAGCTCTCCAGCTCGATCTGGAGCTGATCACTTTTGTCCTGCACCTCGCCCAGATTAGGCGAGAGCGGGTTACGAGGCCTTGCGGCGTCTCCTCGTTTCGGCGGCCGGCTTCTCCTTGCCCGCACGTTGCTTCTTCGCCTGCTCGACCGATTGCCGGAGTGCTTCCATCAGGTCCATGACCTTGGCCGGCTGCGGCGCCTCGGGCGCTTCAATGACCTCGCCCTCCATCTTCGCGCGCACGACCTTCATCACGGCCTCGCGGTACTCGTCCTTGTAGCGGTTCGGGTCGAAGCTGTCGGCCAGGCTCTCGATGAGCGCCTTGGCCATCTACGGCTTCTTGCCGAGCTCTTCAGGCTCGACGTAGTAGGCGTTGTCGTAGTAAAGACCCGGCTCGACGTCGTCGACCGGCACGAACTCCTCGATGTCTATGGAGTGCGCTGTCGGCAGCGGGAGGTTGTCCAGGTCCTTGTCGTCGATGATCACGTACCGGTCCTTGCCGATCTCGTAGCCGCGAAGGATTTCGCTGTATGCCACCTCGTGGTCTCCCTCCGCGCACCAGCGCTTGTACGAGATGGGGGAGTGGTGGTCGGGGCAGAGCTGGCGAAATGAGACTTTAGCGGTCGACTCGGTCGCGTTGTAGAGACGAATCGGGATCGAGACCATCCCGAAAGAGACCACGCCTTTCCACATCGATCGCGGCATGGCGACGCAGTTTACCTCCTGTGTCAGTGGTTGGCTACTTTCGGTAAGTCGAAACGTCTACGTGCCGACGTCCCGCCTCTGCATCAAAAGTATCGAGCTTCCAAGGCCGGCGATGGCGAGGAGCAGCATGAGCGCGAGATTCCGGCCGTCGACTCCATTGACCAGTGGCGTGCCGAAGAGCTTGAACGCGGACAGGTCCTGCAGCCACAGGGGCAGCTTGTAGATCGTGCCGAGCTCCGTGTCGAGGTAGCTCGCAAAAGCAAGCGCGCCGAGGAGCGCAACCGCGGCCCGTGGATTCCACGCCGCCAGCACCGCGCCCGCGCCGGCGAAGACCAACGCAAACGGCACCAGCATCAGCGAGGCGGCCGCAACGCGCTGCGGGACCAGGTCGATGCCCTGGGCGTGCGACGCGTAGGCGAGGACGACGCCGCTGGCCGCGGCAATGATCGCCGCCGCGACCGTCAGGACGATCATCCGCTCGAGCACCACCGCCGCGCGCGAGGTCGGGTTGGCGAGCACCGCTTCGAGCCGCCCATCCGAGTCTTCCGCCGACCAGCTCGCGACGTACGTGATGGCGAGCGCGGCGAAAAGCAGCTGCGCGACGTTGGACCACGTGTACCCCAGCACCGCCGGGTAAAGCTGTTGGTGGACGAAGATCGACAGGTAAGGCAGCAGAGTCGGAACCGACAGCAGGGCCTGCACGATGTTGCGGGTCAAGGCGGCGAAGACAGCGGCCAGGACCGCAGTTCCGGCGGCCCATGCCAGCAGGCCGAGCCGCCGCTCGTAGAGGCCGCGCACGACAGGCACCATCCACCAGGGCATCGCTGAAGCGTCATGCGCGGCCCGGCGGGAGATGGACGGCAGGCGCAGGATCGAGCCACCCACGTCTCGGCGCATGAACGCGACGGCGGCCAGCGCGGTGGCCAGCACGCCAAACACGATGAGGATCGCAAAGGCCCGACCGTCGAAGTAACCGCCCCGCGGCAGCGGCTGGCTCAGGTCGTAGTAGCGAAACGGTGAAAGCCAACGCCACGTCGACAGCCAGGAAAAGGAGCGACTCAGGCTGTTGAGGAGATACAGCACCAGAAGCAGCGCACCCGCCGAAGCGGTGGCGATGCGCGCACCAACGACCTGGGCCACGAGCAGCGTGAGGCCGTAGCAGGCCATGCCGACCGCCGCGATCAGCAACGTCATCTCGATCAATCCACGTGCCTCGACCGTGTCGTGGTTCGTCGCGACGCCGATCACGAAGCCGGCCGCCGCCGCGATCGACGCGACCGAGACGGCGATGGCGAAAGCGGCCGATCGCGCGGCCAGGAGCACGGGCCGTGGTGTACCCGTAGCGAGCTCCATCTCGACGATGCCCCGCGTTTCGTCCCCACGCGCGAACCCTGTTGCCGACGCAAGCGCCCACACCGCGAACAGGATGGTTAGCGAATTGAAGCCCCGAAATTCGACGAATCCCTCCACAGTGTCGGGGCGGATCGTGGGCGCGAACAGGGCGACAAACTGTGCTTCGAGCGCCGCCATCGAAGCGCCGAACTGCAGACGCTGGACGAGAGTGTGGCCCGCGATCTGATAGAAGCCGGCAGTCTGCGCAAAGACCGACATGAGCGCCGCGAGTGAAAAGCCGAAGACACCCCACCTGCCGAGCCGGAGCCCCAACAGAACCGAGATCACGGTGTGAGAGCTTTCGGTTTGGGCTCGCCGAAGAAGCTGAGAAAGAACTCCTCGAGGCTTGGCTCCGTGCTGACGAGGTCGGTCACGCTGGAATCTGCGATCGCTTCGACCAGCCCGTCGAAGGTGCCTCGAACCGTGCATTCCACGCGAGCGCCGGCGACGGTCACCTCCTCGACGCCGGGGGCGGACCGAAGCTTGACTTCCGGCACCACGTCTTCCGACGCGAACTCGATCTCCACGCGGTGGACTCGGATGTGCCTCAGCTCTTCGAGCTGCGCCACCTTGACGAGCCTCCCCGAGCGGAGGATGCCGACCCGATCACACACGTGCTCGACCTCGGACAGCACGTGCGACGAGAGAAAGACGGTGGCGCCGGCGTCGCGCGCCTCGCGGAGCAGCGAGTAGAACTCCTGCTGGTTCAACGGATCGAGGCCACTTGTCGGCTCGTCGAGAATCAAGAGGTCGGGCCTGTGCGCGAAGGCCAGCAGGATCGCGAGCTTCTGCTTGTTGCCGCTCGAGTACTCGCGAAACCGCCGGCTGAGGTCCAGGTCGAAACGTTGCGCGATCGCTTTGACGCTTCGTTTATCCACACGACCTCGCATGCCGCCGAAGTACGCGACGATCTCGGTGCCGCGCAGGCTCCCAAACTGCGGCACGTCGCCCGGCAGGTAGCCGACCCTCTTCTTCACGGCGACCGACTCGCGCGTGCAGTCGAGGCCGAAGATGTAGGCCGACCCGCCAGTGGGCCGGAGCATGTCCATAAGGAGGCGGATGGTCGTGGTCTTGCCCGCGCCGTTGGGTCCGAGGTAGCCGAAGACCTCCTGCTGCCCCACCTGCAGGTCGAGGTCGAAGAGACCTCGTCCCGACCCGTAGTCCTTGGTCAGCTTCGAGGTCCTGATCGCTGCCACCGCCATTTCGACGAGCATATAAGGCGCAGTGCAGCTGGGCGACCTCGAGCTACACCTCCTGGTGACCGATCACTGGAAGGCGGACGGAGGCCTCATGTTCGGCGTCGTGCCGCGCGTGCTGTGGGAGAAGCGCAAGCCGCCTGACGCCGACAACATGATCGACTGCGCCTGCGTCTGCCTGATCGCGCGCCACAAAGGGCGCGTGATCATCTGCGAGACGGGGATCGGCAACAAGCTGAGCGAAAAGCGCGCCCAGCAGGTCAAGCTGCGCGAGCCCGAGGGAATGCTGCATGCGCTGAAGCGCCTCGGCATCCAGCCCGATGAGGTCGACGTGGTGGTCACGACCCATCTCCACTGGGACCACGCAGGCGGGCTGACGCGACGAAACGAGCTGGGTGAGGTCGAGCTGACCTTCAAGAAGGCGCGTCATTTCATCCAGCGCAGTGAATGGGATTTTGCGCTGCAGCCGGACGTGCGCAGCAGGCCGAGCTACATCACCGACGACTTCACACCGCTCGCGGACGGCAACGGCCTGGTCGAATTCCTCGACGGGGACGCTGAGGTGCTGCCGGGTGTGCAGATCCGCCACGTCGGCGGGCACACGCCCGGCAGCCAGGTCCTCATCTTGCGGTCAGGTGAGATGGCGTGCGCTGTGACTGGCGACCTCGTCTGCCAGACCCCGCACCTGCGGGTGCCCTGGAACATGGCCGCCGACATCGAGCCGCTGCGGGTCTTCGAGCAGAAGGCGCGCCTTCTCGACGAGGCGGAGAAGCACCGCTGGCTTCTGGTTCTCAGCCACGAGCCCGACAGTCCGGCCGGTTACCTCGAAGAGGACGGCCGCTGGCGTCCTGAACCGCGCTTGACGTGAGCTTCACGACGGCGGACGGCCGCAAGCTGACATACCGCAAGCTCGGGCATGGGCCGGTGCTCGTCTGCCACCCGGGCGGGCCCGGATTCTCGGCCGACTACTTCGGCGACCTGGCCGCGCTCTGGGAGCAGTACACGCTGATCATGCTCAACCCGCGTGGCACAGCCGGCTCGTCGCGTCCGGCGGACCGGCGTAACTATCAGATCGGCGACTACGTCGACGACCTCGAGCAGCTGCGCGATCACCTGGGTCTTGAACGGATGCTGCTTCTCGGCCACTCGCACGGAGGTGTGGTCGCACAGGCATACGCTGCCAGCCATCCCGGCCGCGTGCGCCGGCTGGTCCTCGCCTCGACGCTCGCAAGGTTCGGACCCGAACAGGAGGGTGCGATGCGCGAGGGCATGGACAGGCGGAGCAATCAGCCCTGGAGCGGCGATGCGATCGCGGCGCTCGAAGAAGAGCAGGCCGGGCGTTTTTCTTCCGACGAGGAGCTGAGCGGTCTCGTCTTTCGCGAGCTGCCGCTCTACTTCGCTCACTACGGGCCGGTGGAGGCAGGCTACCTCGACACGTTGAAGTCGGAGATGATCAACGCCGACGCGCTGAAGCTGTTCAACGAAGAGATCTTCACCACGTTCGATCTCCGCCTCCAGCTGTCCGCGATCGTGTCACCGACGCTGGTGATCACGGGCGACGACGACTTCATCTGCGGGCCGATCTGCGCGCGGGAGATCTGCGCCTCGCTCCCTGGCGCTCGCCAGGTGATCGTGGGCGACGCCGGGCATATGACGTTCGTCGAGCAGCCGCAGGCGTTCCACGACGAGGTCGCCGACTTTCTCGGGGCTTAACAGGCTGGGCTGACATTCCGTTCGCCGCTTCCTAGCCTGGTCGCGTGCTCGGAAGCGTGGATTCATGCGTGCTCGCGGGCCTCGAGGTGCGCCGCGTCAACGTCGAGGCTGACATCGGACGCGGAGAGGTCAGGTTCTTCCTGGTCGGCCTCGCCACGACCACCGTCAAAGAAGCGCGTGAACGCGTGCGCTCGGCGATTCGCAACAGCGGCCTCGAGTTTCCGCAGTCACGCCTGACCGTCAACCTTGCGCCGGCCGAGCTGCGCAAGGAAGGCTCGTGTCTCGATCTGCCGATCGCCGTCGCGATCGCACTGGCGAGGGCGCACACCCTCGCGCCGGCGCGCAGCGCATTCATCGGAGAGCTGGCGCTGGACGGCGCGGTGCGGCACGTCGACGGCGTGCTCGTGGCGGCGCGTGGGTTGCGCAGGCTGGGTTACGAGCGAGTCTTCGTACCCGCCGAGGACGCGGCTGAGGCCGCGCTCGTCGACGGGCTGGAGGTGATCCCGTGCGTGTCACTCGCAGCGGTGGTGAATCACGTCCTCGCAGTAGAGCCGATTGCTCCGTCCGCGCGCAGCTCGGAAACGCCGGGCGCCTTGGACTGCCTGGAGTACGACCTCACGGAGGTGCACGGGCAGGAGGAAGCCAAGCGGGCGCTCGAGGTGGCGGCGGCCGGAGGGCACCACCTGCTGCTCAGCGGGCCTCCGGGAGCGGGCAAGACCATGCTCGCCCGCTGCCTTCCCGGCATCCTGCCCCCGCTGGAGCTGAGCGAGGCGCTCGAGGTGGCGCAGATCCGCAGCGTGCTCGGTGAGCTCCCACGCAATCGACCGCTCGAATGGACGCGCCCGTTTCGGGCTCCGCACCACAGCGTCTCCATGGCGGGCCTCATCGGCGGTGGCACGGGTGTGGCTCAGCCAGGCGAAATCTCGAAGGCACACCAGGGTGTCCTGTTCCTGGACGAGATGGCCGAGTTTCAGACCACGGTCCTGCAGGCGCTGCGCCAGCCACTCGAGGCGGGGCGCATCATCATCACGCGGTCGGGCGGCTCGGTTGCCTACCCCGCCCGCTTCACGCTCGTTGCGGCGACCAACCCGTGCCCGTGCGGCTGGGCGGGCGATCGCCTGCGCGCCTGCCGCTGCACGCCGGGCGCCGTCGACACCTACCAGCGGCGTCTGTCCGGACCGCTGCTCGACCGCATCGACCTCCAGGTCACGGTCCGTCGGGTGCCGCTCGAGATGCTGGCCTCGGAGCCGCGGGGCGAGCCTTCGGCGGTCGTGCGCGAACGGGTCGTTCGGGCGAGGCGCCGCCAGGTCGAGCGACAAGGCACCCTGAACGCCCAGCTCAAGCCTGCCCGGCTCCGGCAGCTCGCGGGCCTCGCGCCCGGCTCGCGAGGGACGCTCGAGCGCTGGTCCGGGCAGCGAGGCCTCACCGCCCGCGGCTTTCATCGCGCGTGGAGGGTGGCGCGGACCGCAGCCGACCTCGACGGCTCGGAGCACATCGAAGAGCACCACGTCCTCGAGGCGCTCGGATTCAGGCTGCAGGATGTCGCAGCCTGAGCTGAGCGTCCGCGGCAGGTGGCCACCGCCCGAGGGCCCACGAGTCGCGGTCGTTGGTTCCCGGCGGCCGTCCCCCTACGGCGAGGCGGTGGCCGAACAGCTTGGGCTCGAGCTCGCCCGAGCGGGCGTGGTGGTGATCAGCGGTCTCGCCCTCGGCATCGACGCAGCGGCTCACCGGGGCGCGCTGAACGGCGGCGGTGTCACGGTGGCGGTGATGGGAACCGGCGTCGATGTCGTCTACCCTGCGGCTCACGGCGTGCTGGCCGAGGCCATCCTCGCCGGTGGTGGCGCGCTCGTCAGCCAGTTTCCAGACGGCACGGCGCCGCGGCGGCACAACTTCCCCGCGCGCAACCACACGATGGCAGCGCTGTCCGACCTCGTCGTGGTGGTCGAGGCCGGCGAGGGCTCAGGGGCCTTGATCACGGCCGAGGCCGCGCTGGACCTACATAAAGAGGTAATGGCCGTCCCCGGGAGCGTCTTCTCACCCCTGTCGGTGGGCGCCCACACACTGATCCGCGACGGCGCCGGCCTGGTCCAGAATGCGCGTGACGTCCTGGCAGCCCTGGACCGTGGCGGCGAGGTGCTGGACGACCCGCTGGCCACGCCAAAACACCTCGGTTTCGGCTTCCGGCCGGAGCGGGATGGCATCCTTTCCCACCTTTCTGACGTTCTGGCTTTGAGCGCGTCCGACATCGCCCGGAAGCTCCAGCTGCCGCTCGCCGACGTGCTCGGCCGACTCACCGCACTGGAGCTCGACGGCGCGGTTCGGCGGCACCAGGGCGGGTTTGTAAGGGCGTTGCGCCGCGGTAAAGAACGGGCGTAGGATGCCCGCCACTCGGCGGGGCGCCGTGCCGGGAAGGGAACAAACGTCCGGTTTTGGGAATAACAAGGAAGCTGTGCCAGAAGGTCTGATCATCGTCGAGTCGCCCGCGAAGGCCAGGACTCTGAAGCGGTTCCTGGGTGACCGTTTCGACGTCCGGGCCTCGATGGGGCACGTCCGCGACCTCCCCGAAAAGGAGATGGGCGTGGAGGTGGATGACGGCTTCAAGCCTCACTACGAGGTGGTGGAGAGCCGCCGCAAGACGATCAACGAGCTGCGCTCGGCGGCCAAGAACGAGAGCGAGGTGATCCTCGCTTCCGACCCCGACCGCGAGGGCGAGGCGATCGCCTGGCACCTGGCCGAGGTGCTGAAGCTCCGCGATCCGAAGCGCATCGAGTTCCACGAGATCACGTCGGACGCGGTGCTCAGGGCTCTGGAGTCGCCACGGGAGATCGACATGCGCCTGGTCAACGCGCAGCAGGCGCGCCGAGTGGTCGATCGCCTGGTCGGGTTCCGGCTCAGCCCGTTCCTGTGGAGCAAGGTCCAGAAGGGAATCGGCGCCGGTCGAGTCTCTTCGGTGGCGCTGCGCCTGGTGGTCGACCGGGAGGAGGAAGTACGCAAGTTCGTCCCCGTCGAGTCGTGGACGGTCGACGTCGAGCTCTCGAAGAAAGCAGGCGAAACTCACTTTCTCGCCCGTCTCCACCGTCCACTGGGATCGGCGGCGACCGAGTCCGACACCAAGTTCGAGATCCACAACGAGGCCGCGGCGCAGGAGATCGTTCGCAAGCTGGACGGGGCGGGCTACCGCGTCATTGGCGTCGAGCAGAAACGCCGCACCAAGAGCTCGAACCCGCCGTACATCACCTCGACGTTGCAGCAGGACGCTTCGAGCCGTCTGCGCATGCGCCCGCACAACGCGATGCGCGTGGCCCAGCAGCTCTACGAGGGCGTCGAGCTCGGCGCAGAGGGCGCGTCCGGATTGATCACGTACATGCGCACCGACTCCACCCGCATCTCGGCCGACGCCGACGCCAAGGTCAAGAGCTGGATCAAGGCGCGGCACGGAGAGAAGTACCTCGGCGCATCGCGCGCGGCGAAGGCCACGCCCGGTGCGCAGGACGCGCATGAGGCGATCCGACCGACCGACGTGAACCGGACGCCGGATTCGATCCGCCAGTACTTGAGCCCGGACCAGTTCAAGCTCTATGACCTGATCTGGCGACGGTTCGTGGCCAGCCGGATGGCACCTGCGGTGTACGACCAGACGCAGGTCGAGATCGAGGGCGGAGAGTACGTCTTCCGCGCGAACGGCTCGGTGCTCGCGTTCGACGGCTTCTACAAGGTCTGGCCGCAGGGGGGTAGCCCGTCAGCGCGGGCTTTGCCCGCGCACGGCGACAGGGGGGACTACCCCCCCGGTCAGGGGGGTAGCCCGTCAGCGCGGGCTTTGCCCGCGCAGGGCGACAGGGGGGACTACCCCGGTCAAGACGAAAACGGTGAGAACGTCCTGCCGCAGCTCGCCCAGGGTGAGGACCTCGACTACCACGGGATCAAGCCCGAGCAGCATTTCACCCAGCCGCCTCCGCGCTACACCGAGGCGACGCTGATCAAGGAGCTGGAGCAGCGAGGCATCGGCCGGCCGTCGACGTACGCGCCGATCGTGCAGACGATCACCAGGGCGCATGGCTACGTCGAGATCAAGGACCGCCGCCTGCATCCGACGCCGGTCGGCGAGGCGGTCAACTCGCTGATGGTCGACCACTTCAAGACGATCTCCGACGACGAGTACACGTCCAAGCTCGAAAAGAAGCTCGACGAGGTCGAGAGCGGTCGCCAGGAGTGGGTTCCGGTCGTGAAAGACTTCTACGGTCCGCTGCAGCGGATGCTGAGCGCAGCAGAAGAGGCGACACCGGCGGACACCGACGAGGTCTGCCCGCTGTGCCACGAGGGACACCTGGTCCGCAAGGCCAGTCGATTCGGCCCGTTCATGGGCTGCTCGCGTTATCCGAAGTGCAAGTTCCGCCGCGCGCTGACCGCCAACGGCGAGGCGTCGGAGCCGAAGCTGCTCGACGAGAAGTGCCCCAACTGTGGCCGGCCGCTGCAGCTGCGGACCGGGCGCTATGGAGAGTTCGTGGGATGCTCGGGCTATCCCGAGTGCAAGTACATCAAGCGCGATGCCGCGCAGGCCGAGGCCAAGCCGACGGGGGAGAAGTGTCCGCAGTGCGGCGAGGGCGAGCTGGTGGAGCGCACCGGGCGCTACGGGCCTTTCGTGGCGTGCTCGCGCTACCCCGACTGCAACTACCGGGCGAACATCGGCAAGGACGGCAAGCCGCGCCAGGGACCGAAAGTCCTGGACGAGCCGTGCCCCATCTGCGGCAAGCCGCTGGTCGAGCGTCGCGGGCGATTCGGGCTCTTCAAGTCGTGCTCCGACTACCCGAAATGCCCCGGCCCGAAGGGCGTGAGGAAGGCCGTCGCTTAGCAACCACCCGGTCTGGGTATACTCCCTGAGCCAGTCCTAATCGACTGAGTTAGCACGCCCGGGGCAAGACCCCTGTCCTTGACTCAAGGCCAGAACCGGGTGGAAGAGGAACAGGGAGGCAAATCACACGTGGCTCAAGTGACCTTGAAGCAGCTGCTGGAGGCAGGAGTCCATTTCGGGCACCAAACCAGCCGCTGGAATCCGAAGATGAAGACCTACATCTTCACCGCCCGCAACGGCATCCACATCATCGACCTGCAGAAGACCGTGCGGCTGCTCGACGACGCGTGGGAGTTCACCCGCAGCGTCGCCGCCAGCGGACGCCCAGTGCTCTTCGTCGGCACCAAGAAGCAGGCCCAGGAGACCATCCAGACCGAGGCCGCTCGCTGCGGCATGTACTTCGTCAACCGTCGCTGGATGGGCGGCATGTTGACCAACTTCGGCACGGTGAAGAAGCGAATCGAGCGCCTGCAGGAGCTGCGCAAGATGCAGCAGGAAGGCCAGTTCGAGCAGATGCCGAAGAAGGAGGCCAAGCGCCTCCAGGACGAGCTCGACCGGCTGATGTTTCACTTCGACGGCATCGCCGATATGAAGAGGTTGCCGGGCGCGCTGTACGTCGTCGACCCGCGCAAAGAGCACATCGCCGTCACCGAGGCGAACCGGCTGAAGATCCCGGTGGTCGCGATCACCGACTCCAACTGCGACCCCGACCTGATCACCTACGTCATCCCGGGAAATGACGACGCCATTCGCGCGGTCAAGTTGCTGACCGGGAAGATCGCTGACGCTTGCCAGGAGGGGCGCCAGGAGGCCGCCGCGCGCGGCGAGATCCTGCCCGAGGTCGAGGAACGCGAATTCCTCGAGACCCCGCGGTACGAGGAGATCGAGGAGTACCTCGAGGACGAGGAGGACTACCTCCCGACCGTGTCGGAAGAGGAGTTCACCGGCCACACCAACGACGACGAGGAGGCGCGCTGATGGCGGTCAGCCTTGACCTGGTGAAGAAGCTGCGCGAGCAGTCCGGCGCCGGGATGATGGACTGCAAGAACGCGCTCGAGGAAGCCGGCGGCGATATCGAGAAGGCCTTCACGATCCTGCGGGAGAAGGGCATCGCGAAGGCTGCCAAGCGCGCTGGCCGCGCTACCGGGCAGGGTGTGGTCGAAGCCTACCTGCACAGTCCCTCGCCGGACTTTCCACCCCAGGTCGGGGTGCTGATCGAGGTCAACTGCGAGACCGACTTCGTCGCCAAAGGCCCGGACTTTCGCAAGCTCGCGAAGGAGCTTGCGCTGCAGGTCGCCGCGTTCGAGCCGCGTTGGGTGTCGCGCGAGGACGTTCCCGACGACGTCCTCGTCGCCGAGCGTGAGGTGTACGAGGCGAAGGCGCTCCAGGATGGCAAGCCCGAGAAGGTGATCTCGAGGATCGTCGAGAACCAGGTCGAGGACTTCTTGAAGCACAACTGCCTCATGGAGCAGGATTACTTCCGCGAGCCGGGCCGCACGGTGCAGGAACTGGTCGCCGAGCACATCTCGAAGCTGCAGGAGAACATCTCGGTCCGCCGGTTCGCCCGATTTAACATCAGGGAGTCCTGAACCAACTGGTCAACGGCGCGCCGAAGTACAACCGCGTCCTGCTCAAGCTGAGCGGTGAAGCGCTTGGCGGCAAGCGGGATTACGGCATCGACCTCGAGGTCGTCGAGACCATCGCCGCGCAGGTCAAGCGCGTGCACCAGATGGGCGTGCAGATCGCGCTGGTGGTCGGCGGAGGCAACATCTTCCGCGGACTTGCGGCGACCGAGCGTGGCTTCGACCGGGCGACGGGCGACTACATGGGCATGCTGGCGACCGTCATCAACGCCCTCGCGCTGCAGGACGCCCTCGAGCGGACCGGCATCCCCGCGCGGACGATGACGGCGATCCAGATGCCGCAGGTTGCGGAGCCCTACATCCGGCGCCGCGCCGTCCGGCACCTCGAGAAAGGAAGGGTCGTGATCCTCGCCGCCGGCACGGGGAACCCGTACTTCACAACCGACACCACCGCGGCGCTGCGCGCAGTCGAGATCGAGGCCGACGTGATCCTCAAGGCGACGAAGGTCGATGGCGTGTACACCGCGGATCCGAAGCGTGATCCCACCGCGACCAAGTTCGACCACCTTGGTTACCGAGGTGATGGACAACACCGCGCTCACGCTGTGCATGGACAATGACGTGCCGATCGTGGTCTTCAACCTGCTCACTCCGGGCAACATCGAAAGGGTCGTGCTCGGCGAAGAGATCGGCACGCTGGTGGGGGCCGTCACGTCATGATCGACCCGATCCTTCGCGAGGCGGAGTCAAAGGCCGGCAAGTCGGTCGATCACTTCGCCGGACAGCTCGCGACGATCCGCACCGGACGAGCCAATCCCGCATTGATCGACCGGATCATGGTCCCGTACTACGGGACGCCGACCCCGCTGAACCAGCTCGCCCAGATCAATGCCCCCGAACCGCGGCTGCTGGTGGTGCAGGTCTATGACAAGAGCCAGATCGGCGCGGTCGAGAAGGCGCTGAGGACCAGCGACCAGGGGCTCAACCCCGCCAACGACGGCCAGGTCATCCGGGTGCCCATCCCGCCGCTGACCGAGGAGCGGCGTCGCGAGTACGTCAAGCTCGTGCGCCAGAAGGCCGAGGAGGCCAGGGTGGCCATCCGGAACGTCCGCCGAGACGAGCTCCATCGCATCGACCAGATGCAGAAGCAGGGCGAGGTGGCGGAGGACGAGTCAAAGCGAGCGCACGTCCGGTTGCAGAAGATCGTCGACTCGCAGATCGAGAAGGTCGACGCCCTGGCCAACCGCAAAGAGCACGAGGTGATGGACAACACCGCGCTCACGCTGTGCATGGACAATGACGTGCCGATCGTGGTCTTCAACCTGCTCACTCCGGGCAACATCGAAAGGGTCGTGCTCGGCGAAGAGATCGGCACGCTGGTGGGGGCCGTCACG
>WNGL01010435.1_pt1 | contig 22707 bp, 22 predicted proteins | sample 5400591 | NCBI WGS metagenome assembly WNGL01 (sample SAMN13153377, study PRJNA577476) | soil metagenome | isolation source: 80 cm soil or saprolite under Garry oak tree replicate 1 | place: USA:California | collected 2016-06-15 | reverse complement strand
TCCTCAGCCAGTCCTTTGACCATCACCAATTCCATTGCCGTGTCGCCATAGGCTTTAATCGTTTCGGTTTTATAATGTTTGAGGTCGTATTCTACTATCTGTAGCCTTTCCTCTTGTGTCGCCATAGGAAATCCACCTTTCTGGTCACTCACGCCGTATCTCTGCGCGTAGTATACCATACGCTACTGACAACCAAACCCACTTACTTTTGGTACCACCATAGTGGGCCTGAAATAGCAAATATAACAGATACCCTGGTTCATGCTCTAAAGAGCAATAGAACCAGGGTATTTTTCTTTCCTTCAAACCGTTATGTTCCCGGATCTGGTTTAGGGGTAAGCATATTGAGTAAGAGCAAGATTTGATCGAGCTTATTACCATGCTCTTCAAAACGACTGTTCACACTCTGCTCTAGTGTATCAGAACGACTGTTCACACTCTGCTCTAGTGTATCAAAACGACTGTTCACACTCTGCTCTAGTGTATCAAATCGCTTTTCAAGGGTGCTTAAACGATGATCCATGCCGAACAATCGCCCTTCAAGAGCATCAAAACGCCTGTCAAGGCTCATAACCCCAACTTGGATACTCCTGATATCTCTCTCCTGTCCTGAAGCAATACCAAGCAGGATTGTGATATTCTCCTCTAAAACGGTGATTTTCTCTTCCTGAGTTGGCATAACACCCACCTTTCTTGCCAAACACGCCATATTTCTGTGCGTATTATACCATGCGCTGATAGCAAAAAAACACCCAGGTCAGTTGTTACCCAACATGATAGACTTGGATGTTTTATTGTTAACTTTGACACCCAATACCATTTACCATGGTTTATTTTAGTGTACATCAGCGAACAGTAAAACCTACTCCCATGCCCCAATCTTCACATACCCCTTCAACAAATCCCGCGCAATAATAAAATGCTGAATCTCATCCGTCCCCTCATATATCCTCGTCACCCGCAAATCCCGGTACCACCGTTCAATAGGCATCTCCCGCGTATAGCCCATGCCGCCGTGGATCTGCATCACGCGATCAACGACGCGATTCGCCATGTTGGAGCCGTACAGTTTGGCCATGCTGGCCTCGTGACGGTTATCATGACCCTGGTCGGCCTTCCAGGCCGCGTGAAATGCCAGCCACTTGGTGGCCTGAATTTCTACGGCAGAGTCGGCCAGCATCCACTGGATAGCCTGGCGATCGGCAATGGGTTGCCCAAAGGTGACACGCTGCTTCGAAAAGTCTACAGCCATTTGTAGCAGGCGCTCGGCGGTCCCCACGCAGCGCGAGGCGATAAGCCAGCGGCCCTGGCCGATCCACTGCATGCCCAACGAAAACCCCTGACCTACCTCACCCAGCACATGGTCTTCTGGCACCCGCACATTCTCGAAAAAGAGTTCGGCAGGGGACCAGCCGCCCATGGTCGGCACCGGACGAGATGTCCAGCCCATTGACCGATCGACCAGGAAGCAGGTCACGCCGCCATTCTGGGGTGGTTTGCTGCGATCTGTGACGGCAAAAACCATGGCGAAATCGGCCTCGTTGCCGCCAGTGATAAAGACTTTCTGCCCATTGATAACCCAGTCGTTGCCATCTTTGAAGGCTGTGGCGCGAATAGCCGAAGGGTCAGAGCCTGCGCCAGGCTCGGTCAGCGCGAAACAGGAGTTGCGCGTTCCCTCGATGGTAGGGATAAGATATTCGGCTTTTTGTTGCTCGTTCCCATGATAGAGAATGTTATCGGCAGCTCCGCCAAAGGTGAAGGGGACAAGTGTGCGTCCCAACTCCATATTGATGCCCCAGAAGCCCATTTCCCTGGCCTTCATTTGAAGGTCGTGATACAGACCTGGCTCAATGCCCGTCGGGTATTTGCCTTCAGATTGGAGCACCTCGTTTTCAAGAGGCATCAGTTCGCGATCTACAAAAAATGCGGCAAGAGGGCCACTGCCTTCAGGCATGTGGGTGCATTGCCGCCCGCCCGCAGGCGGTACTATCCCTTTGACACTTCTCATTGGTTATGGGAGAATAGCTGCATGAGAACCTTTGAGTATCGCCTGTTCGTGAAGAAGCAGCAAGCCCATTTGCTCATGCAGTGCTTGAAAGAGACGCGCCTCCTCTATAACGAGATGCTTGAGTCCGTCAAGGCCCAGTATGAGGAAAAAGGCACCTTCCCCAGCAAGTATGACCTGGAAATGGCTTTCAAGGGACAAGGGGCACATGTTCCTGCCACCACCGTTCAAATGCTGGCTGATCGTCTGAGTACGTCTCTCAAGCGCTTTCTTGCCGCCAGGCAGCAGAGCATCTCTGCTGTAGGCTTCCCTCGGTTCAAGCAACCGAACCGTTGGCATTCCATCCAACTCCGACAGTACGGCAAAGACGTGTACTTGCATGAGGACAAAAAACATCTCATCGTGCCCAAGAAGATCGGGCATTGCCTCAAGATCAAGTTGCATCGCCCGCTAGAGGGCACCCCCAAGACGGTGCATCTGGTGTTGCGTGCTGATGGGCATTGGTACGCCCTCATCGTGTGCGAAACACCAGCGCCACAAGAACACCTCCCCGGTCAGTGTTCTCACCCTGATATCGGTCTTGATGTTGGCTTGAAAGTGTTCTTGGCTGACTCTGAGGGCAAGACGGTTGCGAACCCGCGCTATTATCGCAGCTCGCAGAAGACCCTCCGACGCAAGCAGCGGGCCTTGTGCAGGCGCAAAAAGGGCAGCCACCGACGCCGGAAAGCGGCCAAGAACGTGGCAAAGACCCATCTCAAGATCGCGCGTCAACGCCGTGATTTTCACTTCAAGACGGCCAAGCAGTACACTGATCATTATCACCATATCGTCGTTGAGGACTTGAACATCGGTGGCATGCTCAAAAATCAGTCTCTGGCCAAATCCATCAGATGTGAATGCCGCGAAAAACATTTTGGCAAAGGCCAGGGCATGGCCTTCAGGGACGGTCTCCGCTGGGAGTCCGGTCGAACTGAAAAGCCCCCAGCTTTAGCTGTGGGGAGTTGTCACAAAACGACGTACAGTCTGCTGAATCATTTTCTGCTCATCGGTGAGGGAGAAATCCATACCATCTCCCTTCGGGGAAACTTCACGCTCTATAGGCTGAGTAAGGACGGTCAGTACCGCAATTGTAACACAAAAGACAGCAATCTTGATTCACCCGCAGTTTCACCCTACCACTATTTTCTTGCACTTCCTCGCCGGTGCTGCTACACTGACTCGTAACAGAAAAGAATGAGTGGAAAGTGTTACTTATGACATTGCGTATCCTCAGTTACAATATTCTTGCTGGAGGAGAAAATCGGCTTCCACTCATTGCCAGCGTCATTCAACAGCAGCAGCCAGATATCGTCGCTCTTCAAGAAGCCAGAAATCGCTCCAACGCTGAATCCCTTGCACACCAACTAGATATGAGCCTCACTTTCGGTGAAGCTCATAACACGAACAAAGACCATGTAGTCTGGCTCAGTCGTCTTCCGGTGATCCATGCCGAAAACCATCCTTTTCCTATCTTTGCCTCTTCACGGCTTGCGGAACGCCTGTCTGCGTGCGATATCATCAGAGAGGGAGACGCGGAGAGCGCTTCTGACCATTTTCCGATTTGGGCCGGGTTCAGTTAAGATCACATCCTTATCTCTGTGTTGTGGTATACTGACGGTGTTTTCCAAATCACACCTGCACTGCTGTTCAGAAAGGAACATAGCGATACATGAATGATCAATTGAACCTGCCACCCAATTATTTCTACCATCAACTATCCAATGGCCTTGAAATGGTTGGCCAGTATATGCCCAGCCTGAATTCAATCACCCTCGGCTTTCAGCTTGAAGCGGCAGTAATTCATGAACCTGAAGAGAAGCAGGGCCTCGCGCACCTGTTTGAATATATGCTTTTCCAGGGCACGAAACTGAAGGACGCGCGCGCCTTGAACGAGGCGTTCGAGTCCCTGGGAGTACGCAAGGGAGCCAGTACAGGCTGGGAGACATCGCGGTTGATGGCTCAGATGGTTAACACCAGGTTTGATGCCGCGCTGCCACTGGTGCAAGAAATATTGCTCACTCCGACCTTCCCCAGGGACGATTTGGAGCAAATGCGCAGCGTGGTGCTACAGGAGATTCGCCGGCGCGACGATGAACCCATGAGCCGCATCTTTGACCTTGCACGCGCCAGCTTTTACCGTGGTTCCGCGCTCGCTCGTCCATCCCTGGGCACAACGGAGAGCGTCCAGACGCTGCAAAGAAAGGACTTGCGAGACTTCTGGAAGGCACGCTATCAACCAAATAACGTTCTTTTCGCGATCGCGGGCAAGTTCGACTGGGATCACGTAGTTGAGCAGGTACAGCAGCTCTTCGGTGATTGGAGTGGACACGCTCCTCTCTCGTCGGAGCAACATCCATCTCCTGCATCAAACATTGCCCTCGAGCATCAAGAAGGCAAACAGGAGCACCTGGGATTGATGTTCCCCTTCCCCCATTATACCGACCCGGACTATTACGCGGCGCTGGTAATCAGCGAAATACTGGGCGGCGGTATGGCCTCGCGGCTCTTTGTCGAAGTCCGTGAGAAGCGCGGGCTGGTCTATAGCGTCTCGGCTGGTCTCTCGGGAAACAGGAACATTGGGGCTGTCCGAATCTACGCCGGCACAACGCCCGAGCAGGGGCACGAATGCCTGGAAGTTATCGTGAATGAGCTACACAAGCTAGAGCAAGAAGGTATCACTGCCGATGAACTGGCGCGGGCCAAAGTTCAGTTGAAGAGCGAGAACGTAATGCGAGGCGAGGGCTCCGGTTCACGAATGGGAGCATTGGCGCATTCCTGGTGGTATGAACGCAAGCTGCGTACGATCCAGGAAGTGAAAGCTGCTATCGACGCTGTAACCGAGGAGCAGGCATTAGCTGTCCTGCGCCGCTTCTCTCCATTCAATGCTCTGACGGTCGCCGCCATCGGCCCCCTCGAGCAAGAATCACTGGTAGGAAAAACATTGTAGGGGCGCCATGATGAACATTGACTGTTAAATGTGGACACCTGTAGGTGCCGATTTATCGGCCCCAATACGCATCAACCTGAGCTGCCTCACTGTGTCCCCCTGAGCGCAGCATGACTGTGTTCCCTTGTCCCCCTGAGCCGCAGCGAAGGGTCTGTCTGCATGGGCGTCGCGATGCTTCGCGGAGTTTACACTGAGCGTAGCGAATGTGCGCAGCAGGACCGGGTTCCGCTTGCTCTCCCCTCTTCTGGTCATCCCTGCCACTCCTTCCTCCACTCACCCTTCTAGCATTTGATGAGCTTTTTCTTAAGTTGATGCGTCTTATCGCCGATTTATCGGCCCCCCAGGCAGGCGCAATGAATTGGGCACAACGTCCCACGAATTGCGCAACGAGGTGAGAGCGGGTAGCTAAAAGGCGCAGAAATGTGCCTCCTTACAAGGGAAGAAAACAAATTTCCTTGAACAAGGAGCACACATCCGCCATTGAAGGACGTGTGCGCTTTGCGCGCCGTCGTTTCGGGCACTACGAGGTTGTTGACTTTGTCGCTGTGCTACTGGGTTACGCCATCAGCGGGGAATGCACACTCGAAGCGTTCTATGAGCGCTTGCAGCCTTTTGCTAACGCGTTCTTGCCGCTGTTCGGACGAAATCGCTTGCCTGCGCGCTCGACGCTCTCCCGCTTTCTTGCTGCTCTGGATCAAGCTCCTGTCGAGGCATTGCGCATGGTGTTTCTCGAAGACCTGGTGGCTCGATCTCTGGAGAAGGAGGAAAAAGCGGGTGGGCTGTGGGACCGGCAGGGAACACACTATCTGGTATTCGATATTGATGGGACGCGACAAGCCGCGGGTGAGCGCCGAAGCTGTGCATTGGTCTTCCTCTTCGAGATATACTAAGAGCCAGAAGAGCTATTCTTTCTGAATGCATGATTCAAGATGAGGAGATCTATGAAACAACTGCGCTATTTTCTAGTGGATGTGTTTACTAATCAACCGTTCGGCGGGAACCAACTGGCCGTCTTTCCCAATGCGAGCGGCCTAGCCCCGGAAACGATGCAGGCACTCGCCAAAGAACTGAATCTCTCGGAGAGTGCCTTCGTGTTCCCTGCTCAAGATGCTGCGCATGACTACTGGGTACGCTTCTTTACCCCTGCGGTCGAATTGCCCATGGCGGGACATCCAACGGTCGGAACAGCCTTTGTACTCGCTCATGAGCGCATGATCCAGCTTGCTGAACCAGAGACGACGATTACCTTTGAGGAAGGCGTGGGAGTAGTTCCTGTCACACTTCAAGTGCGGGAAGGGCAGCTCCATTTGATCCAGATGCGTCAGCCGCTCCCCACTTTTGGGCCAGTGTTCGCGGATTGTGAAGCGGTTGCCCAGATGCTCTCCCTTGATCCAGCCGTGCTTGATGCAACCTTGCCACTGGAAGTGGTCTCGTGTGGCGTGCCCTTCCTCTTTGTCCCGATCAAAAGCTTGGAGGCCATGCGTGCCATTCGCTTTCGGCTGGATGTCTGGGAGCGTGTACTCCGCGATTTTGCCGCGCCACATGTCTTCGCCTTTACGCAAGAGGTGGCACTGCCCGATTCAACCGTGCATAGCCGCATGTTTGCTCCGGCGATGGGAATCGCCGAAGATCCCGCCACGGGTGCGGCAAGTGGTCCGTTGGGCTGTTATCTGGTACGCCACGGACTAGTGCAGCCTGCCGCCATGGGGAGCAGTCAGATGGTCAGTGAACAGGGCTTTGAGTTGGGACGTCCCAGTTTGGTGCAGGTGAAAATCGAGCAGGACGAGCGACACATCACGGGCGTCTATGTTGGGGGGCAGTGCTACTTGATGGGTGAAGGGTGTATTACACTGGCTGAGTGAAACACTTCTTTTGAGTGCCCAAGATGGTATTTCCTCCTGTGAGAAAAGAAGAGGAAACTGATCGCTAAGACGAGTTTCTCTTCAGGTCGGTAACGCGAACGTTCGAACGCTCGCGTTATCTCGTTGCGCAATTCGTGGGACGTGCGGCCCCTACATTGCATTTGATCGCTCACCCGATTATATTATTAAGACAAGGTTCAAAAAGAGCCAATCCTACTTGACAATGTTTACGTACGACGAGCACAAAAGTGTCAAGTGCATTTGAACCATGCCTAATGACCATAATCGGGTCCCTACGCGCATTAGACATTGCTATCCTCCTCCTTTTCCACTATTCATAAAGCAAAAAAGAACAAAACAGAAAAGGGCCATCTCCCCCTTACAGAACTCTGTTAACGAATGGCACAAATGATTGAATCATGCATAACCCTCATCCTCTGCAGATCGACCTCACAGTAGGGGCGACCCTTGGGTCGCCCTGGCTCGCGGTCGCCCTGTCCCAGGACACACCATACTCAAAAAATTATGGAGCAATTTGCGCGGTAATTCCCGAAAATAGCGAGCATGGCTTCCGCCCCACAAAGCCATTGTTTACTCCGGTGAAACACTTGAAACACTTGTTATCACAGAAAAGGCATCACCCACTGCGTCAACCATTGGTGGGTACGATGATCGCGCACACGAATAATGGCCTGGTGGCAATAGATGCGAACGGCGGTCGTGCTTATTTCTCCTCACTCCTTTGATTTTCTTGTATTGTAGCGCAGGCATGTAAAAAGGATGTGAAGAGACAGCATGATCTGCTATAATAGTTTTCACCCCATTCAGTGGGCAGGCGCTACAAGACTTGAAAGCAACGTAATTAACCACAATAAAGCGAGGTTGGGTAGTATGTCAGAGCAGCAGAAACAAACCGAACGTAACCAGGTACTGGCCACCATAGAAGCCGAGCGCGTGCGTTTCATCAACCTGGAATTTACTGATGTCGTGGGTATGGCAAAGTGTGTCACAATCCCTGTAGAGCAGTTCTCCGACTGCATTACGCATGGCAAGTGGTTTGATGGCTCCGCACTCGAGGGATTTGCCCGCGTCGCCGAAAGCGATATGTATCTCTTTCCTGACCTTGCGACGTTTACCATTGTGCCTGGATCGGCGCGTCCGCAGATGGCAACTGGAACAAGCACCTTCACCGACCAGGTCAATGAGGATGACGTCGTCGCCCGTGTTATCTGCGATGTGCGTACTCCCGATGGCGAGCGCTTTGATGGCGATCCGCGTGCAACCCTCTTGAATGCTCTGCAACTGGCGGAATCCATGGGATATACCTTTCTCGTGGCCCCTGAACTGGAATTTTTCCTGCTGCAAATGGACAATACGACGCCAACCCCACTACCACATGACCGTGGAGGATACTTTGATCTCTCGACCGACCTGGCCGCTACCGTGCGGCGTCAGATGGTGCAAACGCTGCAGCAAATGCATATCACTATCGAGTCGAGCCATCACGAAGTAGCTGCCGGACAGCACGAGCTTGATTTTGAAACCGCCGGTGCACTCTCCATTGCCGATGGGTTGGTGACGGCAAAGTATGTTCTGAAGTCGATCGCCGCCCAACATGGCCTCTATGCCACGTTCATGCCAAAGCCGTTTTATGGCGTCAATGGTTCTGGTATGCACACGCATCAACAGCTCATCGTAACTGCCACTGACCAGAACGCCTTTGTTGATGAGCGAGGTGAGTACGGGTTGTCGGATGTTGGACGCTACTTTATCGCGGGACAACTGGCTCACGCCCGCGCCATGTGCGCCATCCTCGCGCCGCTGATAAATTCATATAAACGACTGGTCCATGGCTTTGAGGCTCCCGTCTTTGTCAATTGGGGGCGGGTGAACCGCGAAGCCCTTATTCGCGTGCCGCGGCCCAGCTCCAATCGTCGGATGTCCGCGCGTATCGAATTGCGCTGCTGCGATCCCAGTTGCAATCCATATCTTGCCCTGGCCGTTATGCTACGCACAGGACTGGATGGCATTCAACGCAAGCTGACTCTGCCGGCAGCCATGGATGAGAGTCTCTTCCTGCGCGATGAAAGCGAACGTCTACAGCGGCACACTCGCCTGCTCCCGGTCACGCTCGGCGAGGCGTTGGAAGGATTACGTGAAGATTCCCTCGTACGCGAGACGCTTGGCGATTCGATCTACGAGGGGTTTCTTGAGGCAAAGTCGATCGAATGGAGTGACTACCGCACGCATGTCCATGCCTGGGAACTTGAACGCTATCTCCCCGTATTTTAATTTGCTTATTATCTGCCTACTACTTGCTCACGATGCTTAACGCTACTTCATCACAGAATAATATACTTGTTCGTATGCATCGAGCATATCCTGTAAGGAAAAATGGGCTTCAACATGTGCCCGGCAATGGGCGCGTGGAATATCAAAGAGATCATCGACCAGTGCGGCGGCATGGGCGCGTTCACCCGGCTCAACCAGAAAACCGGTTTCCCCGTGACGAATAACCTCTGCGGCCGCGCCCCGGCGGAAGGCGATCACCGGCGTACCGGTCGCCATAGCCTCGACCGCGGTCAAACCAAAAGGCTCATCCCACTCGATTGGGAAGAGCAGGCCAAGCGATTGACCCATTATTTTCCATAAAGCCAGCCGTTCAAGCTGTCCGAGGTAGGTTACTCGCCCTCCCGCTCGCCGTAGTTTCGGCAAAACACGCTGCTCATAATAGCGGCGGTCATAGATGCCACCGGCGATCAAGAGACGATAGCCCGCCATCTCGGCAATGTCGATAGCGGCTTCAACCCCCTTCTCCGGGGCTATGCGCCCGGCGAAGAGGAGAGGTGCCTCCACAGGCGTTTTGGCTATGAAGGGGATGGCATCCAGGTCAAGCCCGTTGTAGATCACGTGATCAATGGGAGTGTAGCTGGCATAGGTTTCGGCGCAGGCATAGGATACTGTTATCAATGTAAGAGGGTGGTCCTGCTGGTGCAATACTTGCAGGGCAGCATTAATTTCTGGCGCTATCGCCGGAAGATGCAAAGTGTGAATGACAGGGATATCGCGTATCAAGGTACTACAGGCAAAGGCAGGCCAATCGAAGGCGTGTACATGTACCAGGTCAAACTCTGCGCTGCGCCGTTGCAACCTAAGAAAAAGATCGAGAAAGAGATTGGCCTGGGCAAAGAAGCCCGCGTCGACGCTGCGTTCCTGCAATGGCTGAGAGAAGTCGGCCGGTATAACAGTATCTGGTACGTTTATCGGTTCAATCGAGATACCAGGAACGAAAGAGTCATCCCTGGCGAAAAGCGTCACCGTATGACCGCGCTGTATTAACCCCTGTGCCATGTCAGCGAGGAGTGCCTGCGCGCCTCCAAGGTAAGGCTGGGCAATGGCAGTAACCAGTGGAGCGACTAATGCAACTCTCATAAACCCCCTCGATAGCTCGCAATGTTATTGTCGGTTTCATATAGCTTCACTTCATACAAGAGTCCCTGAGGCAGAGCGCCTTCCAGGCGTTCCCAGAACTTTATGACCAGCATCTCAGTCGTGGGGATACTGCCCTCAAGCCAGGGCACATCATAGTTCAGGTGTTTGTGATCAACCCAGTCGATTACGTGTTCGTTGATAACCTGTTTGAGGTCTGTCAGGTTTAAGACCATACCAGTACGTGGTTCAGGGTCGCCACGCACAGTGACTTCGAGTATGTAGTTATGGCCATGTCCGTTTGGATTGGCACACTTATCATAGAGGGCGATATTTTCCTCTTCAGTCAGGTGATTGCTCCATAGGCGATGCGCTGCGCTAAATGTGGTGCGACGTGTCAGGTAGACCATGCTTGTATCCTCTATATCTCCGCACCGATTTCGATATTGCTCCCGCTGAGCATCCGTCCTGAATCGCCGGCCAGGAAGAGCAAAATCTCCGCCATGTCATCAGGAGTCATGCCTGCTTTAAGATGTGGCGCGGCCTGCTGCAGCATTTCAGTCTCCACAGCGCCAGGACTGACGGCGCAGACGCGAATATTGTAAGGTTGCCCCTCTACCGCGAGAATCTCGGTCAGACCTGCCACCCCCGCTTTTGAGACATTATAGGCGCTCAGCCCGGGAAACTTCTCTACCCCTTTCACGCCTGAAAGCGAGGAAAGGTTGATAATCACTCCTTGCTGCTGTGCCGCCATCATCTGAAATGCCATCAGGCAACATAAAAAGGTACCGCGCAGGTTGACCCCGATAACAGCATCCCATGTCGCCACATCCATTTCAACAAATGATCGTATCGCGACTATTCCCGCGCAGTTGACAAGAATATCCACGCGGCCATACGTCTGCGAGACCAGCTGGAAGAGGGCCGCCACATCCTCCTCACGAGAAACATCTCCCACAGCAGTCAGGGCCTGCCCTCCTTCCCCGCTGATTTCGGAGGCAACTTCCGTGAGATGAGAAGCGGTGCGGCTAAAAAGTACGACACGTGCGCCCTCACGTGCGAAGAGGCGCGCAGTCGCACGACCTATACCTCGTCCCGCGCCCGTTATAATAGCGATCTTGTCTGTAAGTGTATTCATATTAGGAATTATAGCAGAATATAGAGGTTTTCATCCCGCTTGACGACGGTCTAACAGCAATGTATGCTCATGCTTAACAAAGTGATGAAGGACCGCCATGCATCAACCATTGCCGATTGTCTTGCTTTTATTTGTAGCCTCGCTAGTAATGACCATGAGTGCCTCCGCGTGGTTTACTCGCCGCCTGGAGGCGGTTTGTGACGCGCTAAACCTGCCTCCCAGCCTGCTCAGTTTGTTAGGTGCCTTGGGCGCAAATATTCCGAACTACGTGGCGTCTATTGTAGCTATAGCCGGCGGCCATCTTGATATCGGGCTTGGCATTATCATTAGATCAAATATCTACAATGTGGCCATTATCCTCAGTATCGCGACGTTTGCCACGCCAAAGCATCATGGCATTCTCCTCACGTTCAAAGAAGGGCAAGATGTGCGCGTGGTAGCAGGTTTTTCGTTGGCTGTGATGGTTTCAACGGTGGTAGCGATCTGGTTACTGCCAGGAAGTCCGCTGGTTAGCGGGCAACATATGCCGATTTTAGTTAAGGGGCTAGTCTTTATCGCTATTCTGATTACATTTATGGGGCTAGTCTTTATCGCTATTCTGATTACATTGGGGTTTTTTGGTGCTCTGGCGTTTCACGCGTTACATCGTGAGCACCCACAAAAGATCGAGCAAAGCACCACCGGGGCCGATAAAGCGAACGATGCCACCCTTGAGGCGACAAGGCCTGTTAGGCGCTGGATTGGTGAGGGAGTGCTGGCATTGGTCATCGCCCTGGGAGGGGTTGTTGTGATGGTGCAGTCGGGTCAGGCGTTGACTACTGCTCTCCATATGCCAGATGTGCTGGCTGGCCTGCTCGTACTGGCCGTGGCAACTTCGTTGCCCAATACGGTCGTAGCATTTGGCCTGGCGCGCACTGATCGAGAGGTGGCCTGTGTCGAGGAAATTTTCAGCAGTAACAGCATCAATGCCGCGCTCGGTATTGCTTTGCCGCTCCTGTTCTGGCGCGATATGTTACATGATCACATTCTGCTGTTCCTCGACGGCCCTCTAATGGTGGCGCTGACACTTGTCGCATTGCTCTGTGTATTAAGACGGCGCGTGAGTCGTATTACCGCCGTGCTTTTGTTTCTGGTCTATGTTGGGTGGGTTGTGGCGCATGTATTTGTGTAGCGCCTGTCCAGAAAACAACCTGGCTCGTGCACGCTAACAAAAAGAGCACACTGAGCGCTATATATACTATTGCAAAGAGCAATCCAACAAGGTATGTATAAACCGTCTGCTTGACGCAAGCTCAACCGCGGTGTATGCTCAAGCAATCTAAAATGAGCGTTTGTACCCTTACATCGCGGAGAAGAGGTGGGCGATGGACCAGAGAATCGAACACATTCTAGAGCAAATTCCGGGTTGGAGCGGCAAGGAGCGGATAATAGCGCCACTTGTAGGCGGCATCACGAACCAGAATTATCGCGTGGATATCGCGGGAGAAACGTTTGTGCTGCGCGTTGGTGGCAAAGGCACGCGCCTGCTTGGTATTGACCGGGGACGCGAACACACCTGTACCGCCATCGCCGCGCGGTTGGGTGTTGGCGCAGAGGTTATCCATTTTCTCGCCTCCGAAGACGCGCTCGTAACACGCTTCATTGTTGGCAATGGCATCTCTCCTGAAACTGCCGCACAGCCTGAGACACTCAGGCGTATCGTTGATTCTATCAAGCGTTACCACGAGGGACCGGATTTTCCAGGCACGTTCTCGCCATTTGAGACAGTGCGGGATTACCATAAGAAGGCCCTTGAGCGCGGGGTATCATTTCCTGATACGCTGCCGCAGATGTATGCACTGATGGCTCAGATCGAAGATGCCATTGGCTCGCTGCATAAACCAAGGCCCTGCCATAACGACCTGCTTGCCAGCAACTTTATTGATGACGGGCATAGGATCTGGATTCTCGATTGGGAATACGCCGCCATGGGAAACATCTTCTTTGATCTGGGGAATTTCGCTGTCAATCAAGCGCTCAATGATGAGCAGTGCGCAACACTTTTGCGCTATTATTTTGGTGAGGTGCGGCCAGCAGATGTGGCTCATGTGCACCTGATGCGGCTTGGCTCGGATTTGCGCGAATCGTTCTGGGGCTTTCTACAGTTGGGCGTCTCTGAACTTGATTTTGACTATCACGAGTACGCTCATTACCATCTCAATCGCTTTCTAGGGAATGTGGCTACGCCACAGTTCACACGCTGGCTACATGACGTCAAACATTCATAGGCTAGGAGCACTCCATGCAAGATCAAGCGCGAGTCGTCATTATTGGTAGCGGAATCGCCGGTTCCAGTGTTGCCTACCATCTCACCGAGTTGGGCTGGCGAGACATCGTTGTCCTTGAGCAAGGGCCACTCATCAATGGCACCACCTCTCATGCACCCGGCCTGGTGGGACAACTGCGATCATCCGTGAGCCTGACGAAGATGCTTATGTATAGCGTCGAGCTCTACAAGAATCTCAAGGTGGACCGCAAAGTGGGCTACTTCGAGGTTGGCAGCCTTCGTGTCGCCTCATCAAAAGAACGCATGGAAGAGCTCAAGCGGCAGGCTGGTTTTGCAAAGGGTGTTGGACTGGATGTAGAGCTAATCGGCGCCCACGAGGCTCAACGCATGTTCCCTCTGATGAGCCTCTCGGAGGTCGAAGGAGCTTTGTTTCTGCCGACCGATGGCTCAGCGCGCGCTCCCATCCTGACAGAAGCGCTGACGAACGCGGCAAGGCAGCGTGGTGCAACCTTCTATGATCATACGCGCGTCACCGGTATCGAAGTGAACAAGGGTCGCGTGCAGGCGGTATACACATCGCGCGGACGCATCGGCACCGAGATCGTAGTTGTAGCTGCGGGTGTCTGGTCTCCATGTATTGGGCGCATGGCCGGTGTCACTATCCCGCTGATCCCGGTGCAGCACCAGTATGCAATGACTGCACCTCTCAGTGAGCTGGCAGGAGATGTCACTATCCCCAATCTGCGAGACCCCGATAAGCTGGTCTATTTCCGCCAGGATGGAGCGTGCATGGTCATCGGCGGCTACGAGCGCAATCCCGAGGCCTCAGATGTTGACGCTATATCCGACAGCCCGAATCCAACAGTGCTAGGTTTTGATCCGCCCCGCTTTGAGAGTCTGCTCGAAGGCTGTATAGAGCGAGTTCCTGCTGTGAAGGGGGCTGAGTTCATCAAACGAGTCAATGGGCTTGAGTCGTTTACGCCTGATGGAGAATTTATCCTTGGCGAGTCACCCGATGTGAGAGGTTTCTGGGCGGCATGCGGTTTTTGCGCCCATGGCGTTTCTGGTTCTGGTGGAGTTGGCAAGATGCTCGCGGAGTGGATCATCGAAGGAGAGCCGAGCCTTGATCTCTGGCACATGGATATTCGCCGCTTTGGAGCGTATACAGCCAGCCGGCGCTACATCTCTACCCGCATCCATGAAATCTATAGCACCTATTACGATATTTTCTATCCTGCACAGGAACGCAGCAGCGCCCGCAAGCTGCGCCTCAGCCCGGTGTATAGTCGCCTGGAGGAACTGGGGGCAAACTTTGGTGAGAAAGCCGGCTGGGAACGCCCGAACTGGTTTGCGTCGAATGAACCCCTGGCGGAAGGTCAGGGTTGGCCGGAGCCATACGGGTGGGCCAACCGCTACTATTCACTGGCTATTGGCGTGGAACATCAGGCCACACGCGAGCGCGTAGCTATTTTTGACGAGACCTCTTTCAGTAAATTTGAGGTGCTGGGAATTGGCACGGCTGCCTTTTTACAGCGTATTACGGATAACCAGATGGACCAACCTCCAGGAACCATCACTTATACGCAGATGCCGAACAAGCGCGGGGGCATCGAGTGCGACCTCACCGTGACACGCCTGGCAACTGATCGCTTCCAGATTATTACGGGAACGGCTTTCGGCATCCATGATCTCTCCTGGATTCGCAGCCAGATGCCTACTGATGGCTCGGTGTATGTCAATGATATTACCTCCAGTCGCTGTTGTATTGGCGTCTGGGGGCCGCGCACGCGCGACCTGGTGCAGTCGGTCAGTGAAAATGATTTCTCCAATGAGGCATTTCCCTATCTTACCGCTCAGCAGGTGACCATTGGAGACATTCCAGCATTAGCGCTACGTGTTACCTATGTTGGTGAACTTGGCTGGGAAATCTACGCACCGATGGAGTATGGTCTCAAGCTCTGGGATACCTTATGGGCAGCAGGGCAACCGTTGGGCATTGTTGCCGGTGGATATCGCGCAATCGAGTCGCTGCGCCTGGAGAAGGGCTATCGCTATTGGAGCGCTGATATTCATTCTGAATACAATCCCTATGAGGCAGGCCTTGGTTTTGCTGTGAAGCTGAAAAAAGGTGATTTCATTGGGCGCGAGGCGCTGGAGCGTATCAAGGCGGAGGGCGTGACGCGCAAGTTATGTTGTTTGGCCCTCAACGATCCACGAGCCGTTGCTCTGGGGGGCGAACCATTGCTGGATGGTGAATGCGTCCTGGGACGGGTCACCAGTGGTGGCTACGGCTACACGGTACGCCAGAGTATCGCCTATGGATATCTCCCTGTAGAATATGCCACACCAGGTACGCAAATTGAAGTGCAATTGTTTGGCACAAGATACCAAGCCACGGTAATGAAAGAGCCATTATTCGATCCCAAAAATGAAAAAATCAAAGCATAAGCACCCACCAGGCCCGCATCTTGTAGGGACGACCCTTGGGTCGCCCAGAGGGCCGGAGTATAGTAGGGTCGACCCTTGCGGTCGACCTATGACTTGCGGTCGACCTATGGCTAGCGGTCGCCCTGGAGAGCCAGGTGAGTCTATTCCCCAGGGGTAGCGCCAATCACAAAAGCATCTACCTGGCTGATCAGTCCACGCCAATAGGGAACCTTTACCTTGTGTCCGGCACTCAAGATCGTAACGTCTCGCATATGGACGGAGCGATAGATAATGGGCAGTCCTTCAGGGCCAATCTCTGGCTGGTCATGTAGGGGTATCAGGGCGGTATAATATTCACGCAGGGCGTCCGCCGTATCAGGGTCTTCATGCCGGTGTAGTTCTTCGTTCAGCTCTATGTAAAATTGAGCGTAGCGAGCTGTGCTCACCATCACGCCGAACACCAGGAGACCATGCATCTGAAACATCATCTCGACATTCAGGTCCTGTTGCTCAACCAGGCGTACCCACATTTGTAGCGCAAAATCCTGCTCACCATACTCCTTTAGCCAGAGGTTGCGTCTCTCAACACGTGTGGGTGGACGGAAAGCCGTACTCTGTGGCTCCGCGTTGCCTGCATTTGTTGACTGTGGAGATGCCTCTTGTACGCTATTCATATCCACTCCACTGTTATTTTGTGGTTCTTCATTTTCGTCGTTGGTATGCTGCTTTGCTCTATCTGGCATGCATTACTCTCAGTTTGTCGGTGGGACTCTGCAAAAAATATAACATGGAGGCCGACAATTATCCCCCCTACAGCGGGAAGAGGTGTATTCTCCCTGCATGGTAGGCAGTGTGCCATCAATAAACCAGTCGGTGACGGTGGGTTCGCCGGGATGCGGCATTAATCCTGTATACGCGGAAACAGTACCGGCTATGACATCAGCTGGCTTTCTAAAGTCATCTGGAGGATATTTGTACAGGTGCGAAACATACTCCATTACGTCATGCCAGATTGGACCGGCGCCGGTGATACCAATAATGTTATTCATCGTGCTATTGTCACTATTGCCGGCCCACACGCCAACGGTCACATATGGTGTGTAGCCAAGCGTCCAGTTATCACGAAAGCTCTGGGTCGTGCCGGTCTTTGCCGCCGCCGGGCGGTCCAGTTCCAGCGGATTACCTGGGCCAAACTCATGGTAACGTGATTTCTCGTCGGAAAGAATACTACTCATAAGGAATGCCACGTCCGCGCGTATTGCGTGTACTCCAGGAGGGTGAGCGGCATCATAGGTATAGAGGGGATCGCCCTGGTTATTGGTGATCTCCAGTATCGATGTTGGAGGTACGCGCACTCCTTGATTGGCAAATGTGGCAAAGGCGGAAGTGAGGTGTAGCAGCGAAACCTCCGCCGTACCCAGGGCCAACGACGGGCCAAAAGAACTGGGCGATCGACTTGCGACCTCGCTCAAACCCAGGCGCGCTGCCGTGTTCAACACGTTTGGGATACCCACATACTCAAGCGCATCGATAGCGGGAATGTTAAATGAGTTTGCAATGGCGTTACGCACAGTCATCGGAAATCCCGAATGGAATGTCCCATCGTAGTTCTGCGGCGTGTAATACTCAGGAGGATTACCGCTGATCTGGCTCGGGTAGACGGTCTTATGATCCGGTATAATCATGGCAGGATACCAGCCCATTTCAAAAGCAGTAGCATACGTAATGGGCTTGAAGGATGAACCTGGCTGGCGCAGAGCGAGCGCGGCATTATACTGTCCGCGCACCTTCCGGCTATTATTTTTATAGTTGGCGCTGCCGTCCATAGCAAGAATCTCGCCGTTGTACGGATTCATCACCACCACGGCGGCGTTGTTAACATTATTTTGTATACTCAAAGGCCCATAGCTGCCGAGGTATGGGTCATACAGTGGCTTGTAGAGGTGGTCATAAGCAATCTGCTCGACCTTCTTCTCCAGTTTCAGATCAAGGGTAGTGTAAATGTTATAACCGCCATTATACAGATTTTGTGCCCCTATCAAAGGCACCAGTACCTGGTCTATAACGTAGCGCACAAAGTGTGGCGCCTGGATGCCCTTTGTGCTGGCATATGACATGAAGGTAAACTTCGCCGTCTCTGCTTCTGCTTGCCGCGCCTGGTCTTCTGTAATCATGTTCAAGGCAACCATCGATTCCAGCACAGTCTGTTGCCGGTCAAGCGCCACGGGCTTATTCACTACGGGATTATAATATGAAGGACTTTGAGGTAGCCCGGCCAATAGCGATGCCTGAGCAAGGTCCAATTGAGCCGTAGCCGGTTTACAGGAGCGGTGTGTGCATTTCGGCTGAAGATTGAAGAAATCCTGCGCCGCTGCCTCGACCCCGTAATTCAAATCACCATAGTAGACCGTATTCAGGTACATCTCCATGATCTTCCACTTTGGATATTGCTTTGTGAGACCATAGGCCAGTAGTGCTTCTTCACTTTTGACTTGCAGGGAACGTGGTTGTGACAGGAACAACTGATTCTTGACCAGTTGTTGTGTAATCGTGCTACCACCCTCAACGACGGTATGACTTTGCAGATTGGTGAAGGCCGCGCGAAGTGTGCCCTGGATATCGACGCCGCTATTCTGCCAGAAAGTATGATCTTCAGCAGCGACCGTGGCATTTACCAGCATTGGAGAGATGTCGGAGTAATTGACGTACGTGCGACGACCATGCCCATTCTGTTGATCATAAAGCTCATAGAGCAGATTGCCGTTGCGATCATAAATATGTGTTGATTGAGATAGCGCGTGATCCGCAATGCCGTTCAGTAACGGTAATTGCCCCTGATAATAGGCATAGGCGGCGCCGGCGCCGGTAGATAAGAGAGTGAATAGCACAATACAAACAATCATTGTAATCATCAGTAAACGAGGGGCAATATTGCGATTATAGCGTTCATGTAGATGCTTGCGTATGAGAGAACGGTGCACTTTCCGTCGTAACGCTGGTATCCTTGCATCCCTGTAGGAAGAATTCCTGCCGGATGGCATCACCGCGGGAGGGGGAGTTGAATGAGAGACAGTGGTTATGTGTCCATTGGTGAGAGTTTTGCTATCTCCATTATATGCGGTCAATATTTGGTTTAGTTGAGACTGGTCTATATTCCTATCCATTGCTCTTCAGATGTCCTTTGCGGTCGACCTTGCAGCGTCATGCGGTCCGCCTATACCATATAATTCATTATTGTATTATAACGTATTGTTGTTCTTGTCTGTTTCATGGATAGTACTTAGGCGGGGTAATTTGACTGGTTACAACCCTGTAGAGGGTTCAGTTGTACTACTACTGTAAGAACTGTGTCACAAAATTGCCGCGAGTGGTGTCCTACAGTTGAACCTATACACAACAGGGTGCCTGATATTGCCGTAGGGAATACCTACTTCACAGTTATCCCGTTCATCTATTATCAAAGAGAAATGGAAAAGAATGTATGGTTGATAAGGTAATCACAGTGCCAGCAATGAACATCCCCCCAATGGACACGGGGGATGTTGTCCTGCGCACAACTAATCTTACCAAGCAATATGGGAAACGCATCGTCGTCAATAATCTCAATCTGGAAGTCAATCGCGGCGAAATCATGGGCTTCCTTGGCCCCAACGGCGCCGGTAAAACAACGACGATCCGCATGGCCCTCGGCCTGATCGCGCCAACCGCAGGCAGCGTCGAGATACTTGGCCAGGACGTCGCCTCCCATGGCGCGCGCATTCTACCGCGTGTTGGCGCTCTTGTGGAGACCCCCGCTCTCTACCTCTATATGTCGGGCCGCAATAATCTGCGCGCGGTTGCATCCGTGCTCGGCGGCGTGCCCGCATCAAGAATCGATGCTGTATTGGAATTAGTGGGATTGCGATACAGGCAGAAAGATCGTGTGCGCACCTACTCTCTGGGTATGAAGCAGCGCCTGGGCGTTGCCATGGCCCTGCTGCAAGATCCCGATCTACTCATCCTGGATGAACCAGCAAATGGCCTCGACCCGGCAGGCATTGTCGAGATGCGCGATCTCATGCACCGCCTCACTTCTGAGGGCAAGACCGTTTTCATCTCAAGTCACCTGCTCCCCGAGGTACAACAAATCTGCACCCGCGTGGCCATTATCAATCTGGGCAAGCTGGTCAAGGTATCCACTATTGAAGAACTCATCAGCGGGCACGGTGAGTTTACCGTCACCGTTGAAAGAACGGCAGACGCAGTCGCACTGGTTAAGGCGCAGCCATGGGGCAAAGATGCTCACCTTGATAAACATGGTGCGCTCATCACCAAAGCTCCAGGGCAACGTGGCCGTAACCTCAATCTCTTCCTTGTCAGCGCTGGCTTCGTTCCCGAAACTATCACACAATCAACGCAGGACCTGGAGCAGGTCTTCCTGGAACTGACGAATTCTGGAACAGGAGAAATTCAGTGAGTACAGTAGTCACATCCTCGCCAACGGAAAAAATGATTTTCCATACGTCCAGGCCAAGCTTTATCGGTATGCTGCGCGGCGAGTTATTCAAAATCAGCCGCCAGTGGATAACCTGGGTGTTGCTGGTTCTACTGGCAGGGGTCATTGCTCTCCCATATATCATCACCTTGACAGTGCCTGACGTCAAAGACGTCATAAACCACACTCCCTTGCTGTTTCTTACTAATCGCATGACGCAGAACCTTGCCGTGCTCCGCGTCTTCATCGGCATATTCCTCCTTGTGCTAACGGCTTCAGTCATCGGCCTGGAGTACCAGCTCGGTACCATCCGTGTCCTCCTGTCCCGCGGCGTGGGGCGATTGCAATTGCTCGCTGCAAAGCTGACTGCTGTCGTCATCGTTGCGCTATCCGTCTTTGTCGTTGGTATCCTCTACAATATCATCCTGATGAACGCGCTGTTGTTGATAATGGTAGGAAATGTGCATGCCTATAATGCCATAACTCCAGCTTTTTGGATGGAGGCTCAACAATATATCCTGACCGTACTGATCAGTATGGGAGCAACCATTCTCCTGGCAACAGCCGCATCCGTAGTAGGGCGCTCGTTGACCTTTGGGCTCAGTCTCGCACTGGCCTGGTTCCCAATTGACAATATCGGCACAATCTTTTTGTACCTTGCCTACCGTCTCACACATAGCGATTTCTGGTTAAACGTCTCGGCCTATTTGCTTGGGCCGAACCTGAATGTCATGCCAAAAGCGCTCATAACTTCCGCCAAAACTGAAGTCTTTACAATTGGAGCTCAACCGTTTGTCGCGGTCGATGGCGCGCATACGCTCTGGGTCACCCTGGTCTATTCGCTCATCTTCGCGGCGGTCGCCATTATCCTGACGTGGCGGCGAGACGTGCAAGAGTAAACAATACGTGACACTCCCAATCCCCTGAAGGGGATAGGCTTCTCGACGACTTCCACAGTGTGGTCTGCCTCTCACGAGACGCTGGCAAGCCAGGCGGTTGACCTGTGGACTCATCCAGACAACACAAGTACCAACGGGCAACTGCCCTCCCTGTGGCCCGTGTCCGGGCGACTACTACGTTCCGGCTCTTCCGACTCCCCGCGGTTCTTCATTCCAGCGGGAGACCCTCACGGGACCAGGCCGTAGATACGTGATCCGTTGGGGGAACGCGACCTTTTCACCATACGCGATGGGATGCATGTTGATGCTGCCCACCACATCCCGATGCCCTCGGAAGTGGCACTCCCGATGGCGACACACCCACTCTCGGCCTCTGGGCCGCTGGTGGCGCCCGCATGCCGGACACTGGCTAGACGTTCCCCGTTCCGTGCCAGTGAAGCTCATGATGCGGGACTGCTCGCACTTGTGCGTCAGATAGTCGATGTCTTTGCCATATTCCCATTGGGCCATGCGCTGATGATGGTGCCGTCCTGCTGGGCGATTGCGCACCCCATGGGGATTGCCAATGTAGAGAACCCCGACCTGCTGGGTCTGACAGAAATGCACGATTTTGCGGGTGCCTTTGTGCCGCAGGTCGCGCACCTGCCGTTGGATGCGGGCACTCACCTTCCGGCGGGCTCGCTGCAGCTTGCGCCAGCGTCGTGAGCCATGGTGACAGCGCGACCGCTTCCGGGCAAGTTGACCGAGTGCTCTGTTCTGGCGACGTTTGAGGGAGCGCAGTCCTCGCCCGGACACAACCAGCGCACCACCCATATTGGTGGTGACTGCCCCCTGGTGAATCTCGCCTAGATCCACTGTTGCATGGACCGCCCCCGGTCGTTCGGCCGCCTGAGCCGTGGGAATGGCGACATGCAACTCATAGCCATCCTTCCAGACGATCTGACAGGCTCCGGCATCCTCCGGAACAGCAACGGGGAGGACGATGGAGGCGCGGCCACGACCCATCGGCAGCACGAGGCGTCCGCGCTCGATACTCACCGCCTGGGCGGGCCACAACAGGGGGTAAAAGCGTTTGTTTTTGTAGGGATAGCGCATCTGCGGGTGCTGTGGTTTGACGAGCCTGGTGGTCTGGACATTGGCGAGGAAGGCATGGCAGATCATCTGCACCGTCTGGCTATGGAGCGCAAAGCGCCCTTTCGTCGCCTTTTGCAGGTCGTCACG
>WNGL01002777.1_pt1 | contig 22721 bp, 22 predicted proteins | sample 5400591 | NCBI WGS metagenome assembly WNGL01 (sample SAMN13153377, study PRJNA577476) | soil metagenome | isolation source: 80 cm soil or saprolite under Garry oak tree replicate 1 | place: USA:California | collected 2016-06-15 | reverse complement strand
AGCTCGAGGATCGACCTCTCCATGAACACCGGCATCGCCTTGCGGGTGCCGAAGGGGCTCGTCCCGCCCACTTGATACCCCGAGTGACGGTTGGCCACCTCCGGCTTGCACGGCTGGACCGACTTCTTGCCGATCATCCGCGCGAGGGCCTTCGTGGACACCTCCCGGTCGCCGTGCATGAGCACGACGAGGGGGTCCTGCTCGTCGTCCTCCATGACGAGCGTCTTCACCACCGCGTGCTCGTCGACGCCGAGCTCACGCGCCGAGACCCGCGTCCCGCCGCGCTCCTCGTAGCGGTAGGGGTGCTCGGTGTAGGGGACGCCCCGCTCGCGCAGGAGGCGCGTGGCGGAGGTGGAAGGGCTCTTGCTCATGGGTGGTTCCGGAGGCAGCCAGCTTCAGGTTCGGCCATCTTACCGTCCGAGCGCCGGCGGCGGGACCGAGAGCGGCGAGGCTCCTGCCCCGCCAGGGCCGAGCCCGCCGCGCTCGGACGGGGTACGCGGACGCATGCAGCTCGTGACGCCGTCTCCACGGCGGGAGCTCTCGGAGGAGTCATGAAGAGCGGCGCAGCGCTGGTGGTGACGGCCGTCGTCCTTGCGTCCACGGGGACGTCGGTCCGCGCCGAGACACTGAACGTGAAGCTAGGGACCTGGGAGACCACCGCCGTGACCAGCACGAGTGGCATGCACCTGCCGGAGGATCAGCTGAAGCAGCTACCTCCCGAGCAGCGGCAGCGCCTCGAGGCCATGCTGAAGCAGCGGGAGGCCGAGGGACCGAAGACGCACACCTCCCGCTCGTGCCTCACGCAGAAGGAGCTGGAGAAGTTCTTCGAAGAGGCCGGCCAGGACCAGGACGAGAAGTCCTGCAAGCGCACCTCCGTCGTGGCCACCGGCACGAAGCAGAAGGCCATCATCGAGTGCGCCGGGAAGCACCCGGCCAAGGGAGAGCTCCACGCCGAGGCGCTGTCGCGCGAACGCGTGAAGGGGGGCATGAAGATGGCGTCCGAGATGGGGGACGTGACGATGGAGTTCGACTCCAAGTGGATCTCGGCCGCCTGCGAGAAGGAGCGCTGACGGCGGCTCAACAGGCCGGCAGGTCCTGCGAGGACTCGGGCCAGCCGAGCGTACGCCCATCCCTGGAGAGTCGAGCCACGATGGCGAGGAGTGTCTCCAGCTCGAACGGCTTCTGCAGGAGCACGGCGGCGCCTTCGACCTGCGAGTCGAAGGCGGCGGTGACGACGACGACCGGAGTGGTGGCGAGCTCCGGGTCTTCGCGGCGAGCCGCCAGGAACTCCTCGCCGCTCATCACCGGCATCACCTGGGCCTGCTCCAGCGCGACCTTGCCGTTCGGAGCGGTGCTGACGAGGAAGCCGTCCTGCATCAAGGATTCCGCGATCACCTCGCGGATGTCGTGGTCGTCATCCACGACGAGGATCATGGGCTGTTGACGCGCCCACCCGTGGCTGCCATGTCACTCTCCATCAGAGCTGGCTGGACGCCGCTCTTCGACGCTCCGCGTTATGCCCATGGAGATCCGGTTTTGCAACGGGATCGCCCCGGAAATATCGAGGGGCGCGGTCTGCTATGGCCCGAGCGGGGATCTCGAACCACTCCGCCTTCGAGGCGACATGGATGTGAGCCGTGGGCCTCGCCGGGATCTTGGAGTCGAGGGTTCCGATCCGCAGCCGGATGGTGCCGGGATCGCGCTCGGTCTTGCTGAACAGCGGCGAGCCACAGATCGAGCAGAAGCACCGCCACTTACCCGGTGACGAGGGGTAGGCCCGGAGAGCCTGCTCACCTCGCGTGATGTGGAACCTGGCCGCCTCGACCGGTGCATTGGTCGCGAAGGCGGTCCCTTGCGCCTTCCGGCACATGGAGCAGTGGCAGCACACGATCGGGCCGAGCTCACCTTCGAGCTGGTACCTCACCGCGCCGCAGAGACAGCTGCCATCGAGCATGATCGATGACCCCACGGGGATTCGAACCCCGGTTACAGCCTTGAAAGGGCCGTGTCCTAGGCCTCTAGACGATGGGGTCGAAACCGCCGGGAAGGTAGCCGCGGGCCGGGCGGGTGTCAAAGGGAGCGTGCGGCTATCAAAACCCCCTCCCGCGCAGCTCACCGAGCAGCCTCTCGTAGAACGCCGGCGCGTCGAAGTGGCGCGACCAGCCGATCTGCGCCCAGTGGTCGGCCTCGATCTCCGCCAGGACCTCGCCCCAGGGCTGGGAGAAGCTGGGGACGAGGCCGTCGTTCTCTCCGGCGGCGGAGCGCAGGTACAGCCAGCCGGGGAGGAGGAGCGGGTGGGTGCGCCGGCGGGCGCGAGAGACGCCGACGACCGAGCCGTAGGCGACCCCCGCGACGTCCGGCACGGTGGCGTTGAAGTCGCCGGTCCGGGCGGTCGTGAGATCGTTCAAGCCGTCGAGCGGGACTCCGAGCCGACCGAGGGCGTTGCCGAGCCGGCCGCCGACCAGGCCGGTCCCGAGATCCGCCAGCGCCGTCCCGCGGTGTGGGGTCGCCACCGTGGTGAGCGAGGCGACGCGGTCGGCCAGACCCAGCTTGGTGATGGCATACCTGGCGTCGAGCCCCCCCATGGAGTGGGCGAGGATGTTCACCTTGCGAGCACGCAGCGCGCGCACGCAGCTGGCGAGCGCCTCGGCGCGTTCCGCCACCGAGCCGGCGGGCGAGACCCGCGCCCGGTGCACGCAGCAGCCCTGCGCCTCGAGGAGCGTCGGCAGTCCGCGGAAATACTCGTGGCGCATGCCGGCCAGCTCGACGGTGTCGAAGCCGAGCAGTCCATGGACGAGCACGACCGGATGGCGGAGGCGTGGCCCGCGGCGGAGGACGCGCCGGAGCAGCCGCTGCCGGATCCGCAGGTGGCGCCAAAAGAGGAAGCCCGCGGCGCCGACTGCGGCCGCCGCGAGGAGTCCCAGCGCGGCGAGCGTGAGAAGCGACACGATGCGGGCGACGCTAGCGGCGGCCCGGCGGACGAGCAACGGCGGCGGGGTGGGTGGTGCTGGGCGGTTTGCTCACCCGCGGTGCTCAGTTGACCCCACAGGGATTCGAACCCCGGTTTCAACCCTGAGAGAGCTGCGGTCCGGGCCTATTCGGCGAGGGCGCCAGCCATCGTCCCTCGCGCCGGAGGCGCGAGAGGCCCGGAGGCGGCGCCCGCCCAGGAGCTGAGTTGACCCCACAGGGATTCGAACCCCGGTTTCAACCCTGAGAGAGCTGCGTCCTGGGCCTCTAGACGATGGGGTCGCGGCGCTTGTACCCAATGGCAGCAGCGCTGTCAAAGCGAGGCTGCGCGGCGTGATGTCGTGGGTGCGCCCGTGGTTCATCCGGTTGAGCCACGAGGCAGGGTCCCGAAAGACCCGCCGCCTCGGGACCTCCGGAGAGTCCGGACCGCAGAGCGGACCGGAAGGTCACAGCGCGGACGTAGCTCCGCTCGCCGCGCTCAGAGGGTAGCGGCAAGGAGCTGGCCACCCCGTTGCATCCCGCGGCGCCATGCTCCGCCGCTTGCTCCTCCTCGCCGGCTGCCTCGCTTGCTCCGCGCCGGCATCTCCCCCCGACGGCGCTGCCCCGGCCCCACGCTCGCTGCGCATCGTGTCCTGGAACGTGCACGACCTCTTCGACGAGCTCGATTGCACCTCGCCCCCTGGCGAGCTCGACACGGTTGTCACGCACGCCGAGGTCGAGGAGAAGCTCGCGAAGGTGGGTTCGGTGCTAGCGCGCCTCGACGCCGACGTGGTGGTGCTGCAGGAGATCGAGAACCTGCCGCTCCTCGAGCGCCTGGCGGCGGGGCCGCTGGCCGGTCTGGGGTACCGCGCCTTCCTGCGCGAAGGCCTCGACCCGCGCGGCATCGACGTGGGCCTGCTGGCGCGGGTGCCGGTCGAGTCCGTGCTCGGCCACCTCGAGGACCGCACGCCCTCGGGCGCTCACCTGTGGGCGCGCGATCCGCTGGAGGTGCATCTCGCGAGCGATGGGCGCCCGGTCGTGCTCCTGGGAGCCCACCTCGTCTCGCGCCTGCAACCGGCCGACGAGCGGCGTCGGTTGCAAGCTGAGCGGCTACGGCAGCTGGCCGATGGGCTCTCGGCCGGACCCTCTCGTCCGCTCGTCATGGTGCTGGGCGATCTGAACGATCTTCCGGAGTCGGAGGCGCTCACCCCACTGCTCGGGGATGGCGCGCTCCTCGACCTCGGGGCGGGGCTCCCCCCCGCGAACGCGTGGACGTGGTCGGGTGGCGGCGCCAGGGAGCGACTCGACTACGCGCTCATCCCCCAGGTCGAGCGGGCCGCGGTGAACCGCTTCGCGGTGGAGCCCGGCCCGGACGTCGCGGCGGCCTCGGACCACCGACCACTCGTGGTGGACCTCTGGCTGGCAGGCCCCTGGTGAGCCTCGGGGCGCCGGGCGAGACAAGGCGAGGGGGACGATGTACGATCCGCGGCGCGGGAGACCCCATGCCCAAGTCGCTTCACTTTCAGCCGACGCGCCCCCTCACGCAGGCCGAGCGCCTCGCGCGCCGCGAGTTTCTGAAGAGCGACGCCGCCAAGCTGGAGCGGCAGTTGCGCGATCTTCAGGAGCAGCTCGTGCGGCTGCTCGATGGGTGCGAGCACACCGACGCGAATGGCCGTAGCTCCATCGTGGGAGGACGCACCAAGGTGTGCGCCCACTGCGGCCGCATCATCACCGGGCATACGGACAAGCTCTGGGGCTGAAGCGCGGATCACTCCGCCGGAGTATCAGTGGCCAGTCGGGCGGCCGCTGACCATGCGCGTCAGGGCCGCGCTGAACGCCTCCACGTCGAAGGGCTTGGACAGGAACTCGTCCGGCGCCGCCACGAGCTGGAACTCGCCCGGGCGCATGCCCGTCATGGCGGCGACCGGAATGTGCGCCAGCTTGGGGTCGGCCTTCATCCGCCGGAGGACGTCGTTGCCGGAGAGTCCCGGAAGGCGGATGTCGAGCACGACGAGGTCCGGCGGCCTCGGGCCCTCGAGCTCCCGCAAGGCGGCCTCGCCCGACGCGGCGGCCACGACCTCGACGCCCTGGAGCTCCAGGAACTCGGTCAGGAGCTCCAGGAGCGCCCCGTCGTCGTCCACCACGAGGACGCGCCGGCGCGACAGCTCCTCGCCAAGGGTGTTTTCCGCAGCCATGAGAACGATGGTGGTCACGCGCCGCGGCACGGGGAAGCGATACGGAGGAGGCGAGCCCGTGCTCTGCGGGGGGGCCCTCGTCAGGACGCTAGCCAGGGCGGTGCCCAGCGCATCGCGAGATCGAACCACCACCTGCAGGGAGGCCGGCGGCCATGGCTCCTGCGGTTTCGGCGGCGGTGCGATTGGGGCGCGAGGGACTCGAACCCTCAGCCAACGGCTTAAAAGGCCGCTGCTCTACCATTGAGCTAGCGCCCCGAATGCCGACGGATCCTAGCCGAATCGGCCGGTCCCGGCGCCTGCCGTTTCCGAGGCGCGGGCCATTTTTCGGCGGGATCCTCTCGGGAGACTCGGGGGACGGCGGGCGGCCGTGCTCTACTCGCGGCATGGAGAGCATCGCCGCCACGGACCGCCACACCACCTTCGAGGACGCCCAGGCGATCATGACCGCCTGCGCGTTCTGTTCGCTCGGCCTGGCCCTGCTCGGGAACGGCGGGCTCCTCATGGGCGGAACCCCCGGGATCGCGCTCTTGATCTCCCGGGTGACGCACCTCCGCTTCGGTACGGTCTACGTCCTGGTGAACCTGCCGTTCTTCTGGCTCGGGGTGCGGCAGCTCGGGTGGCGCTTCACCCTCAAGACGTTCGCGGCCATCGCCCTGCTCGCCTTCGCCACCGACCGCCTGCCGCTCGTGTTGCACCTCGACCACACGCATCCACTCTACGCCGCGATCATGGGGGGAGCCCTGGCCGGCGTCGGCGTGCTCATGCTGTTCCGGCACGAGGCGAGCCTCGGCGGTCTGAACATCGTCGCGCTCTACGTGCACGAGCGCTTCGGCGTCCGCGCCGGCGTGTTCCAGCTCCTGGTCGACGCGGCCATCCTGGTCGCCTCGCTCTTCGTCGTACCGCCCACCACGATCGCCTTGTCGATCCTGGGGGCCGTCGCGCTCAACCTCGTGCTCGCCGTGAACCACCGGCCAGGCCGTTACATGGGGGCGTGACGGCCTGACCGGTGGCGGGTCCTCGAGGGCGGCGCGGGTCGCCTTGCGTCAGGCCTTCGGCTGCGCCTTGGCCGGCGTCATCGCCTTCGCCATGTCGGCGTAGAGCTGGTAGCGATCCTGCACGTGGCGCTGCTGCCGCTCCATGATGGTGGCGAAGCGCTGCGGGTTCGCCTGTCGCACCTGCCGGTAGCGGTTCTCGCCCTCGATGTACGCGTCGAGGCCGACCTTGGGCGGCGGCGAGTCGAGCTTGAGCGGGCTCTCGCCGGTGGCGGCGCGACGCGGGTCGTAGCGGAAGAGCGGCCAGTACGCGGAGTCGACCGCCAACGCCTGCTGATCGAGGCCCTTCTCCATGTCGATGCCGTGCGCGATGCAGTGCGCGTAAGCGATCACGATGGACGGGCCGGGATAGCTCTCCGCCTCCTGGAGGGCGCGGACGGTCTGGGCGTCCTTGGCGCCGAGGCACACCTGGGCGACGTAGACGTCCTTGTAGGTCATGGCGAGCATCGCCAGGTCCTTCTTGAACGTCGTCTTGCCCGCCACCGCGAACTTCGCGGTGGTGCCGGGCGGGGTCGCCTTCGATGCCTGGCCGCCGGTGTTCGAGTAGACCTCGGTGTCGAGGACGAGGATGTTCACGTCCTTGTCCGAGGCGAGCACGTGATCGAGCCCGCCGTAGCCGATGTCGTAGGCCCAGCCGTCCCCGCCGAAGATCCAGACGCTCTTCTTCACGAGGTAGTCGGCGAGGAGCTCGAGGCGGCGGGCCGCCGGCCGGGCGACGCCGGCGAGCTGCCCGCGCAGCGCCTTCACGCGCTCGCGCTGCGCCGCGATGCCGGCCTCGGAGGACTGATCGGCGCCGAGCAGGGCGGAGACGAGCTCGTCCCCCACCGCGGCGGCGAGGTCGCGCAACAGCTCGCGCGCCTGCTCCGAGTGCTTGTCCACCGCGAGGCGCATGCCGAAGCCGAACTCGGCGTTGTCCTCGAAGAGTGAGTTCGACCAGGCCGGCCCCCGCCCGTCCGCGTTCGTGCAGTACGGGGTCGTGGGGAGGTTGCCGCCGTAGATCGACGAGCAGCCGGTGGCGTTGGCGATGAGGGCCCGGTCGCCGTAGAGCTGGGTGACGAGCTTCACGTAGGGCGTCTGGCCGCAGCCCGAGCAGGCGCCGGAGAACTCGAAGAGCGGCTGCAGGAACTGCGTCCCCTTCACGTCGAGCTTCACGAGCGCGCGGTCGGGCTCGGGGAGCTGCTGGAAGAAGGCGAAGTTGCGCGCCTCCCGCTCACGGAGCGGCGCCATGGGCGCGAGCGCGAGCGCCTTGCGCTTCGCGGTCTTCGACTCCGGGCACACCTCCACGCACAGGTTGCAGCCCGTGCAGTCCTCGGGCGAGACCTGCACCGTGTAGCAAGCCCCCTTCACGGTGGGCGACTTGAACTCCACCGACCGGAAGTCCTCCGGCGCTGACGCCAGCGCGCCCTCCGGGTAGAACTTGGTCCGGATGGCGGCGTGCGGGCAGATGAGCGCGCACTTGTTGCACTGGATGCAGAGGGCGCTCTCCCAGGCCGGGACCTCGGCCGCGATCGCGCGCTTCTCCCAGCGCGTCGTGCCGGTCGGCCAGGTGCCGTCCACCGGGAAGGCGGACACGGGGAGGAGGTCGCCCTTGCCGGCCAGCATGAGCGCCGTGACGCGTTTCACGAAGTCCGGGGCGTTCTCCGGCACCATGGGTGGGCGCGGGGTGCCGTCGATGGTGCCGGGCACGGCCACCTCGTGGAGGTGCGCCAGCGCGGCGTCCACCGCCTCGAAGTTCTTCTGCACCACCTCGGCGCCCTTGCGGCCGTAAGTCTTCTCGATCGCCTTCTTGATGCAGGCGATGGCCTGCACGCGGGGGAGCACCCCCGAGATGGCGAAGAAGCAGGTCTGCATGATGGTGTTGATGCGCACCCCCATGCCGTTCTCCTTCGCCACCGCGAAGGCGTCGATGACGAAGAAGCGCAGCCCCTTCTCGACGATCTGCTGCTGGACCTCGCGCGGGAGCCTGGACCAGACCTCGTCCTTGCCGTACGGCGAGTTGAGCAGGAAGGTCGCCCCTGGCGCCGCCGCCTCGAGCATCTCGTACTTCTCGAGGAAGCTGAACTGGTGGCAGGCGACGAAGCTCGCCTGCGAGACGAGGTAGGCCGAGCGGATGGGGCGCGGGCCGAAGCGCAGGTGCGACACCGTGACCGAGCCCGACTTCTTCGAGTCGTAGACGAAGTAGCCCTGGGCGTAGTTGGGGGTGTCCTCGCCGATGATCTTGATCGAGTTCTTGTTGGCGCCGACGGTCCCGTCCGCCCCGAGGCCGAAGAAGAGCGCCCGCACCACGTCCGGCGCCTCGACCTCGAAGGAGGGGTCGTGGCGCAGCGAGAGGTGCGTCACGTCGTCGTGGATGCCGACCGTGAACTGGCGGCGCGGCGCGGGGCGGGCGAGCTCGTCATAGACCGCCTTCACCATGGCCGGCGTGAACTCCTTCGACGACAGGCCGTAGCGGCCGCGGACGACCTTCAGCGCGGGCAGCGCCCCGGCCTCCTCCTCGCGGAGCGCGGCGACGACGTCCTGGTAGAGCGGCTCGCCCACGGCGCCCGGCTCCTTGGTGCGATCGAGCACCGCCACGGTCCGGGTGGTGGCCGGCAGCGCACCGAGGAAGTGCGCCACCGAGAAGGGCCGGTACAGCCGCACCTTGACCAGGCCGACCTTCTCGCCCTGGGCGACGAGCCGCTCGACCGTCTCGTGCGCCACCTCGGCGCCGGAGCCCATCATGATGACGACGCGCTCGGCCTGCGGATGGCCGACGTAGTCGAAGAGCCGGTAGGCGCGACCGACCAGGGCCTGGAGGTCGTCCATGGCGCCCTGCACCGCGTCCGGGACGAGGTCGTAGAAGCCGTTGCAGGCCTCGCGCGCCTGGAAGAAGACGTCGGGGTTCTGGGCCGTGCCGCGCAGCACCGGACGATCGGGGGTGAGCGAGCGCGCGCGCTGCTCCGCCACGCGCTCGTCGGGGACCAGCCTGCGCAGGTCGTCGTCGGTGAGCAGCTCGATCTTCGCCACCTCGTGCGAGGTGCGGAACCCGTCGAAGAAGTGGAGGAACGGCACCCGGCAGCGCAGCGTGGCCGCGTGCGCCACGGCCGCCAGGTCGTGCGCCTCCTGCACCGAGTTCGAGCACAGGAGCGCGAAGCCGGTCTGCCGCACGGCCATCACGTCGGAGTGGTCGCCGAAGATGGAGAGGGCGTGCGTGGCGAGCGTGCGCGCCGTCACGTGCATCGCGAACGGGGTCAGCTCGCCCGCGATCTTGTACATGTTGGGGATCATGAGCAGCAGGCCCTGCGACGCCGTGAAGGTCGTCGTCAGCGCGCCCGCCTGCAGCGCCCCGTGCACGGCGCCGGCGGCGCCGGCCTCCGACTGCATCTCGGAGACCTGCGGGACGGTGCCCCAGACGTTCTTCTTGCCCTTGGCCGACCACTCGTCGGAGAGCTCGCCCATGGGTGAAGACGGCGTGATGGGGTAGATCGCGATCACCTCGGACAGCCGGTGCGCGACGGACGCCGCCGCCTCGTTGCCGTCCATCGTCGCCATGCGCCTCGGGGTCATGCCTGCTCCTGTTCCTGGTCGTTGCGGTTGAAGCGTGAAGGGAAGGGTGAGGCCGGGCGCGGCGAGGATCCCGCCGCCGCGCCCGCAAAAGGCCGCTAGGCCGCCTTGCGAAGTGAGACCTGCTGCTCGGCGGACGGGCGAGCCTGGCCGAGCGCGATCGCGAGCGCCGCGACCAGCGCCACCACCAGCGCGGTGACGGCGAGCGTCACGAGCCCTTCCTTGAGCGACGGGGCCACCGCCGCCGCGGCGGCCACCCCGCGGGCGTAGATCGGCACCATGAAGTGCAGGACGTTCGACTGGAGGTAGACGATGACGGCGATGACGGAGGTGAGGATGATCGAGTGCTTGAGCGTGAACCGGAAGAGGTCAGGCTCCTTCCCGACCAGGCCCACCGCGGCCGTGGCGACCGCCAGCGACTGCGGCGAGATCATCTTCCCGCACACGCCGCCCGAGGTGTTGGCGGCCACCGTGATGACCGGGTCGACCCCGAGCTTGGTGGCGGTCACCTCCTGCAGCTTGCCGAAGAGGGCGTTGGTGGAGGTGTCGGAGCCGGTCATGAGGACGCCCAGCCAGCCCAGGAACGGCGCCACGAAGGGGAACGCCTTGCCGGTCGAGGCGAACGCGTTGCCGAGCGCGTACGCCATGCCCGAGAAGTTCATGATGTAGGCGAAGCCGAGGATGAAGGAGATGGTGACGATGGGGAACTTGAGCGACTTGACGGTCTGCCCGAGGACCTGCACCGCCAGGCGCGGCGAGGCCTTCATCACCGGCAGGCACACGAGCGCGGTGAGGAGGATCGAGGTGCCGGCGGCGGAGAGGAGGCTGAAGCTGAAGGCGGCCGGCATGCCCTTCCCGCCGCGGATCACCAGCTGATCGAGGCCCGGGATGGCCCACTTGAAGAGCGTGTAGTGGTCGAGGGCCGCCTTGACCGACTTGATGCCCCACGCGCCGACGAAGATGGAGAGGAGGATGAACGGCGTCCAGGCGCGGAAGACCTGCCCGCCCGTGTAACGCAGCTTCTCCTTGCCCTGGCTCACGGCCTCGCCCTTGAACCGCCAGCTCTGCTTCGGGTGCCACACCCGCAGGAACAGGGTGAGCGAGATGATGGAGGCGATGGAGGCGATGATGTCCGGGAGGAGTGGCCCGAGGTAGTTCGAGCTCGCCCACTGGGCCAGCGCGAAGGAGCCGCCGGAGACGAGCGCCGCCGGCCACACCTCGAAGCCGCGCTTGAGGCCGGCCATGAGCACGACCAGGTAGAACGGGATGGCGATGGAGACGAAGGGCAGGGTGCGGCCGACCATCTGGGAGATGGCCATCGTGTCGACGCCGGAGACCTGGCCCGCGACCACGATGGGGATGCCGATGGCGCCGAACGCGACCGGCGCGGTGTTGGCGATGAGGCAGATGCCGGCGGCGTAGAGCGGCTCGAAGCCGAGGCCGACCAGCATGGCGCCCGAGATCGCCACGGGGGCGCCGAAGCCGGCCGCGCCCTCCAGGAAGGCGCCGAAGGAGAAGGCGATGAGCAGCGCCTGCAGGCGCCGGTCGTCCGTGATGGAGGCGAGCGAGTTCTTCAGGATCTCGAACTGGCCCGTCTTGACGGAGAGGTTGTAGAGGAAGACCGCCGTCACGACGATCCAGGCCACCGGCCACAGCCCGAACAGCATGCCGTCGAAGGTGGCGAGCAGGGCGAGCTTGGCGGGCATGCCGAAGCCGACCACCGCCACCGCCACGCCCAGCGCGGCGGCGAAGATGGCGGTCTTGTGGCCCTTCATGCGCCGGATGGCGAGGGCCCAGAAGAGGAAGAAGAGTGGCACCGCTGCCACGAGCGCCGAGAGCGCCACGTGGTGCAGCGGGTCGGTGACCATGTTCCAGCTCATCGTGTCGATCTCCCGGTTCGGTAGGGGTGCGAGCACATCCTCGCCGCGGCCGGCGCGGGAGGCCTCGCGAACCGGGTGAGCGGGCGTGAGGAGCGCCAGGCGGTCGAAAGCGGGAGGTGAGCGGCGCGGCGTCCCGCCGCGGGGGCGCGGTCGAGGTCGCGGTTCGCTTCGGGATTCGCGGCGGGGGACAAGCCCCCGCCCTACTTCGGACGTAGGGCGGGGGTTCATCCCCGCCGCAGGTCACTCTCGGCCTAGAGCCCGAGCGCGTCGCGCAGCCGGGTCAGGTGGCGCCGGCTCACCGGCACCGCCTGGCCCGACTTCGTCTTGATCACCGCCAGGGAGTTCTCGGCGAGGCTGATCTCGTCGATGCGATCGACATTGACGAGGTACTGCTTGTGGCAGCGCAGCAGGTGCGCCCGCGCTTCCAGGACGGACAGCGTGAGCTCGGTGTAGAACTCGCCGCCCGCGGTCACCACGTAGACGCCGGCCTCGGAGGAGCGCACGAACTCCACCTCGGCGAGCGCGACGAGCTTGATGGCGCGCGCGGCGAGGCAGGGGATGCGCGTGATCTCGGGGGTGGCCAGCGCGGCCGGGCCGGGATGAGCGGGCGGGTGCTCGAGCTTCGCGACGGCCTTCGCGAGCCTGCCCTCGTCGACCGGCTTCAGCAGGTAGTCGACGGCGCTCTCCTCGAACGCCTTCACGGCGAACTCGTCGTGCGCGGTCACGAAGACCACCTGCGGGTGGAGGTCCTCGTCGAGCATCCCGAGCAGCTCGAAGCCGGACACGCCCGGCATCTCGACGTCGAGGAACAGGATGTCGGGGCGCTCGGCGCGCAGCGCGTGCAGCGCCTCGACGGCGTTGCCGCAGCGCCCGACCACGGTGATGCGCCCGGTGGCGGTGAGCAGGCCCGCGAGCTCGTCCCGCGCCAGGGGCTCGTCGTCGACGATCAGGGCACGCAGCATGCGACGGCTCCTGGTGTGGTGGCGTGCGTCCGGCGGCGGAAGATAGCACGGAGCGGTGCGCGCACTCGTGTGGAGGGGTGCGCGAGGTGGCCGCCGGGCGCGCAAACGGTCGCACGCTTGCGCCGCGGCCGCCATTCGCGGCCCTTCCGGCGCCGGTGAGCAGGGCGCGAGCGCCGTTCGCCGGGATCTTCGACAGGTTCCCCAGCTCCCGTCCTTTCATGGATGGCGGCGCACCTCGACCCCACGACCTCGATGACGAACCTCCCTCTGCTCCTCGCCACCAGCGTGACCGTGCCTCTCGCCGGCGCGCTCCTCCTGCCACTGGCCGGACGCATCTCCGGCGCCCTGCGCAGCGCGCTGGCCCTGGCGTTCGTCCTCACCGCCCTCGGCTGCGCCGTGGCGCTCCTCCCGGCCGTGCTGGGCGGCAGCACCGCCACCGTCAGCGTCCACGGCGTCGCGCTCCTCCACGCCGACCGGCTGGCCGTCTTCATGGCGCTCGTCTCGACCCTGCTCGGCGCCGTCATCGTCGTCTACTCCTTCGGCTATCTCTCGGGCCTGCCCAACCGCGACGAGTACGACCTCATGGTGGTGCTCTTCCTGGGGGCGATGATGGCGCTCGTCTTCGCCCGCCACCTGCTCGTGCTCTATGCCGCCTGGGAGCTGACCGCCGTCGCCTGCTGGCGTCTCATCGGGTTCTTCCGCAAGGACGGCTGCGTGCTGCGCGCCGACAAGGCGTTCCTCATCACGGCCCTCGGAGCGGTGCTGATGCTGCTCGGCTTCATCGGCGTGTACGTGGGGCAGGGCACCTTCGACCTCGGCCGCCTGCAGGGCGTCCGACTCCCGACCTGGGCGGCCGCGCTCATCCTGGCCGGCCTCTTCTCGAAGTCGGCCACGCTGCCGCTCCACAGCTGGTTGCCCGACGCGGGCGTCGCCCCCTCCCCGGTGACCGCCCTCCTCCACGCCGCGGTGCTCGTGAAGATCGGCGTCTACGTCTACGCCCGGCTCTTCGGCGCCACCTTCGTGGCGGACCCCATGGTGGGCGAGATCGTCCCGTGGATCGCGGCGACGAGTGCGCTCGTCGCCGGGATGGCGGCGCTGCTCGAGCACGACCTGAAGCGGATCATCGCCTACTCCACGGTGAGCCAGATCGGCTTCATCTTCCTCGGGCTGGCGGTCGGCACGCCCGAGGCGACGCAGGGGGCGTTGCTGTTCGTCCTCATGCACGCCATCGCCAAGGGTGGGCTCTTCCTCTGCGCGGGCATCATCGAGCACGGCACCCACACGAAGGACATCCGCAAGATGGGTGGGCTCGCCCGCGCCATGCCGGTCACCGCGGGCTGCTTCGCGCTTTGCGCCTGCTCGGTCATGGGCCTGCCGCCCTTCGGCGGCTACTTCTCGAAGCACCTCGTCATCTCGGGCGCGCTGGCCGCCGGCCGGCTGCCAGTGGCGCTCGTCTTCCTGGCGGGCTCGGGCCTCACCCTGCTCTACCTGGCGCGGGTCTTCGACAAGGTCTTCCTCGGTCCGCCCGGGGTGGCCGTCCAGGGGCGCGCCGTCCACGAGGGAACCCGGCTCATGGTCGGATGTGTGGCCGTCCTCGCTGCGCTGGCGCTGGGGAGCGGCCTCTTCTCGCGCTACCCCTCGGCGGTGGCGGGCGCGGTGGCGCGAGACCTGTCGCGCAGGCCGGCCACGCTGGCCGAGGCGGGGAGGGTGGGGCCGTGACGACGATGCTCCTCCTGCCGGTCCTCGTCCCCGCCGTCGCCGGCGCGCACGCGCTCCTGGCGGTGCGGGCGCGCCGTGCCGCCGCCGTCCTCCTCGTCGCCGGTGCGCTCGCGAGCGCTGCCGCGGTCGCGCTCGCCGTCGCGGGTGCCGACGGCGGCGTGGTTGCCGTCCAGGGCGGGCTCGACGTCGCGCTCGAGCTCGACCCGCTCGCGCGGACCTTCCTCGTCGGGCTGGCGGCCGCCGGCGTCATCGCCGCGGCCGGGATAGCCCGCGCGATCGCGGCCGGGCGGGTCGCCGCGGCGGCCGCGGCGGCGCTGCTCCTCGCGCTCGGAGCCCTCCAGGGCGCGATCCTCGCCGCGGACACCGAGACGCTCCTCCTCTGCTGGGGCGGAGCGCTCGCGCCGGTGGCGGCGCTCCTCGCCTGCGGCGGCGCAGGGGCCGCGCGGCCGGCGCTCGCCACCCTGACCCGGTGGGCGGCCGCCGACCTGGCGCTCATGACCGGGTTCGGGCTCCTCGCGCACGCGGGCGGGCACGGCGAGCTCGCGCGGCTCCACCCCGGGGTGAGCCCCATCGCCACGGTCAGCTTCGCGCTCGTCCTCGCCGGCGCGGCCACCCGGCTCGGCGCGCATCCGCTGCACGGCTGGATGTCCGACGCCGCCGAGCGTGCGCCGGCGCCAGCCGCGTTCGTCATCGCCGCCGGCAAGCTCGCCAGCGCCTATCTCCTCCTCCGGCTCCAGCCGGCCTTCGCCGGTCCGGCGGCGCCTGCGCTGATGGCGGTCCTCGGGGTGCTCAGCCTCGGCCTGGGCGTCCTCTTCGCGGTGGCGCAGGCGAGCCGGCCGCGCCGGCTGGCGCACCTCGCGGCCGCGACGTCAGGGGCGGTGCTCCTCGCGCTGGCGTGGGGCCCCCCAGCGCTCGCCTCTGCGCTCGCCGTCGCGTTTGCCCTGGCGGCGGCGCTCTTCAGCTGGTCCAGCCCGACCGCCGTGATCGCACCCTCGCTCCCGTCCCGCGCCGGCCTGGCGAGCGCGCTGCGCCGCGCCGAGCGGAGCCTCGAGCCGGGCCTCCTCGCCCGCGGCGCGGTGGACGCAGCCGCGGTGGGCGGGCTCGCCATCGACCGGCTGGTGAACGCGCTCTACGACCGGGTGGCGACAGGCCTGGGCCGGACGGCCTCCGGGCTCCTCCGCCGCGCGCACACCGGCCGGCACTCGACCTATCTGGCCTGGTCGCTCTTCGGCGTCGCCGCCGTCGTCCTCTACCTCGTGGGAGGGTTCTGAGGTGGCCGCCTACCTCATCCTCGTGCCGCTGCTCGCGGTCGTCTTCTTGAACCTGCCGCACCTGCGGCTGGGCACGCGCGCCGCGCTCGCGCTGGCCGGGGGGCTCTGCGCGGTGCAGGCGCTCCTGGCCGTGTCCGTCCCCGAGGCGCGCTGGAACGCGGCAGGACCGGAGGCGCTCGATCCCTCGCGGCTCCTCGCCACGAGCTTCCAGGTCGACCACCTGACGCGGGTGATGTTCCTCGCCATCGGGCTCGTCGGCGCGTGCTCGGCGCTGGTCGCCCGGTCCCTGCGCGAGGGGCGCGAGGGCAGCTTCGTCTTCGCGAACCTGCTCCTCCTGGCGGTCTGCGGCATGAACGGCATCGTGCTCGTGCGCGACCTCTTCGGCCTCTACGTCTTCCTCGAGATCACGGCCATCGCCTCGCTCGTGCTCATCGTGGTGGAGCGCCGCCGCGCCGCCTTCGAGGGCGCCTTCAAGTACATGGTGCTGTCGGCGGTGGCCACCTCGCTCCTCCTGGTGGGGCTGGCGCTGCTCCTCATCGTGGCGGGCGGCACGTCCTTCGAGGCGGCGGCGGCGGGCCTGCGCAGCGCGGCGGGGAGCAAGCTGGGGCTGCTCGCGATCGCGCTCTTCCTCTCCGGCCTCGCCATGAAGGCCGGCGCCGCGCCCTTCCACGGCTGGGTGCCCGACGCCTACACCTCGGCGCCGTCGGCGGTCTCGGTGCTGCTCGCCGGCATCGTCACCAAGACCACCGGGGTCTACACGCTCATCCGGGTGGTCGATTCGGTGCTCGGCTACGGCGAGCCGGTGCGCCGGGTGCTGCTCGCGGCGGGGATGCTCTCGGTCCTGGTGGGCGCGGTGAGCGCGCTCGGGCAGCGCGACCTGAAGCGCGTGCTCGCGTACTCCAGCGTGAGCCAGATCGGCTACATCCTGCTCGGGCTGGGCGCCGGCCCGGGCCTGGGCGTCGCCGCCGCCATCTTCCACCTCTTCAACCACGCGGTCTTCAAGACGCTCCTCTTCGTGAACGCCTCGGCGGTGGAGCGGCAGGCGGGGACGTGCGACCTCTACCGGCTCGGCGGCCTCTCGGTCCGCATGCCGGTGACCGGCACCACCTCGGTCATCGCCATGCTCTCCACCGCGGGGCTGCCGCCCTTCGCGGGCTTCTGGAGCAAGCTGCTCGTGGTCATCGCGCTCTGGAAGACCGGCCACGCGCCCCTGGCGGCGGTGGCGGTGCTCGCGAGCGTCGTGACGCTCGCCTACCTCCTGCGGGTGCAGCGGCGGGTCTTCTTCGGGCCGCTGGCGCCCGAGCACGCCGGGGTGGTGGAAACCGGGGCCTGGGGCCTCGCTCCCGCGGTGCTGCTGGCGGCGGTGACGGTGGCGGTCGGCCTGGCCGTGCCCTGGCTCTTTCAGACGTTCCTCCTGCCAGTGGGGAGCATCCTGTGACCTACGTGACGGAGGCGTTGCTGGTCCTGCTCGCGCTCGTGGCCCTCTGGACGGTGCAGACCACCATCCTGCGCGCTGCCATCGGGCTCGCGCTCACGAGCGCGCTCGTGACCGCGCTCCTCTTCGAGATGGGTGCGCGGCTGGCGGCGGTCTTCGAGCTGTCGGTCTGCGCCGGCCTCATCACGGTGGTGTTCGCGAGCACCATCAGCATGACCCGTCCGATCGACGATGCCGAGGCGGCGCGCTGTCGTGCCCGGCGCAAGCGGCGCTTCCACCCGGCCTTCTTCCTGGTGGCGCTGGTCGGGGTCGGCCTCTGGGCCACCGGCTACGCGCTCGAGGTGACCGCGCCCGCAGCCTCGGCGCCGCTCGCCAGCGCGCGCGAGGTGTTGTGGGGCGCCCGTCGGCTCGACCTGGTCGGGCAGCTCACGGTGCTGTTCGTGGGCGTCTTCGCGGTGGTGGTCCTGTTCAAGGAGCGCGCCGAGGAGCGCGCGGGCGAGGCCGGGGACCGCGCAGGCGCCCGGACCGAGGAGAAGGCGGCATGACGGCGGGCTACTGGATCGAGCACTACCGGGCGGTTGCGTCGGCGGCCGGCATCCTCTTCGTGGCGGGGCTCTACTGCATCCTCTTCAGCCGGAACCTGCTCCGCATCCTCCTCGGCACCGAGCTCCTCACCAAGTCCGTCACGCTGCTCCTCGTCCTGGCCGGCGCGGTGACCGGGCGGGTGGCGCTGGCCGAGGCGATGGTCATCACGGTCGTCGTGCTGGAGGTGGTCGCGGTGGCGGTCGCGGCCGGCCTCGTGGTCGGCGTCTTCCGGCACCACGGCGCGACACGGGTGCGCCTCCTCACCGATCTGAAGGGCTAGCGCCATGACGAGCGTCCACCTCCTCCCTCCGGTTGCCTTCGTGATCGTGCTCGGCTCGGTGTGGCTGCAGAGCCGCCTCATGGACGTCTTCCGGGTGCCGCGCCCGCCGGGCGCCCGCGCCGCCGGCCAGCGCCGCCCGTACGCGAGCGGCGAGGAGGTGGCCGACCACCGCGCCCAGCCCGACTACAGCCAGTTCTTCAGCTTCGCCTTCTTCTTCACCATCGTCCACGTGGTGGCGCTGGTGGTCGCCACGGTCCCGCGCGGGCAGCCCGCCGCGGCCGTGCTGGCGGCCGCCTTCGTGCTGGTGGCCGCGGTCGGGCTGTTCGTCCTCTTTCGGAGGAACCCGTGAAGCTCGTCGAGCTGAGGGATCGCATCGTCCGCTGGGCCCGGCGCAAGTCGCCGTGGATCATCCACTTCAACTCGGGCGCCTGCAACGCGTGCGACATCGAGACGGTGGCGGCGCTCACGCCTCGCTACGACGTGGAGCGCTTCGGGGTGCAGCTCAAGGGCACGCCCCGCCACGCCGACGTGCTCGTCTGCACCGGGCCGGTCACCAAGCAGATGAAGGACCGGCTCGTCCGGATCTACGAGCAGATGCCGGAGCCGAAGCTGGTGGTGGCGGTCGGCACGTGCGCCTGTTCGGGTGGGGTCTTCAACGGCTGCTACTGCGTGGAGGGTGGCGTCGACGCGGTCATCCCGGTCTCGGCCTGGGTGCCGGGCTGCGCCGCCCGGCCCGAGGCGATCATCGACGGCGTCATGAAGCTGCTCGCGACGCTGGAACACGCGCCGGTCCCGGCGCCGCAGCCGAAGCCTGCTGGCGGCGAGGACGCGCCCGAGGAGAAGGAGGCCGCCGTTGCCTGACGCGAGCTCGACTCCTCCCGCACGGCTGGCGGCGGTGCCTGCCGCCACCGCGGCCCCGCCGGCCCCGCACCCGCTGGCGGAGGCGCTGGCCGCCCGCTTCCCGGCCCTGGCAGGCCAGGTGACGTCGCCGCGCGCCCGCCGGCTCTTCGCCGAGCCCGCCCCCGACGCGTTCCGCGAAGTCTTCGACTTCGCTGTGGCCGAGCTCGGCTTCGACAGGCTCGTCGCCATCACCGGGATGGACGAGAAGACCTCGCTCGTCGCCCTCTACGCGCTCTCGCGCCCGGACGGCACGGTCCTCGGGCTGCGCCGCCGCGTGCCGCGCGAGGCCCCGGCGCTGGCGAGCGTCACCGATCGCTTCCCCGGCGCCGCCAACTACGAGCGCGAGCTCGACGATCTGCTCGGCTTCGAGGTGACCGACCTACCCCCGGGCAAGCGCTACCCCTTGCCGGATGACTGGCCGAAGGACGAGAAGCCGCTCCGGAAGGACTGGAAGCCGGGCTCGCCGGCCTAGAGGATCACATGTCCAGGGTCACCATCCCCATCGGTCCGGCGCACCCCTCCCTCAAGGAGCCGGAGAGCTTCAACATCACCCTCGAGGGCGAGCGCATCTTCAGCGCCGAGGTGAAGCTCGGCTACAACCACCGCGGCATCGAGAAGGCCGCCGAGGACCGCACCTACATCCAGGACATCCACCTCATCGAGCGCGTCTGCGGCATCTGCTCGCACGCGCACTCGACCGCCTTCTGCATGGCGGTGGAGGAGGTGGCCGGCGTGACCGTCCCGCCCCGGGCGCAGCACGTCCGCACGCTGGTGGCCGAGCTGGAGCGCATCCACAGCCACCTCCTCTGGCTCGGCGTGGCCGGCCACGAGATCGGCTTCGACACGCTCCTCATGTACACCTGGCGTGACCGCGAGCCTGTGATGGACCTGCTCGCCATGCTGACCGGCAACCGGGTCAACTACGGCATCAACACCCTCGGCGGCGTGCGCCGCGACGTGACGCCCGAGCACCTCGCGCAGGTGGCGCAGGTGGTGGACGTGCTGGAGCAGCGCACGCTGTACTACGCCGAGCTGGCCGAGACCGACGTGACGCTCCGGCAGCGCCTCTCCGGCGTGGGGCACCTCTCGCACGACGACGCGGTGCGCTTCGGGGCGGTCGGCCCCACCGGCCGCGCCTCCAGGATCGACCGCGACACGCGCCGCGACGATCCATACCTCGCCTATGGCCAGGTGCAGTTCGACGTCATCACCGACGACCACGAGGACGTGCTCGGCCGCACGCGCGTCCGGGTGAAGGAGCTCCTGCAGGCCTATCGCATCATCCGCCAGGTCATCGCCACCATGCCGGACGGACCGCTCACCGTGAAGGTCCCCCGCAAGATCAGGGCCGGCGAGGCGATCGTCCGCTACGAGGCGCCGCGCGGCGAGAACCTCCACTACGTGCGCGCGAACGGCACCGACAGGCCGGAGCGGGTGAAGGTGCGGGCGCCCACGCTCGCCAACACCGCCGCGGTGGCGAAGATGATGGAGGAGAACTACCTCGCCGACGTCCCCATCATCGTGGCCGCCATCGACCCCTGCTTCTCCTGCACCGATCGGGCGCTGCGGGTGAACGCGGACGGCGCGAGCGAGGTGCTCTCCTGGCGCGAGCTGCGGGCGCGCGGCATCGAGCGCTACCGCCGCGAGGGCGTCGACTTCGGCGACCTCAACGCTCGCCTGTCGCGGCAGCTCTCCGCGAGGAAGGGTTAGCCCGGATGTCGAGCTCACTCCTCTCGCTCGTCTACGTCATCGCCCTGCCTGGCTTCCTCTGCGTGGGCGGCCTCGCCATGCAGTTCCTCGACCGCAAGGTGTATGCGCGGCTGCAGCACCGCGCGGGGCCGCCCTGGTTCCAACCGGTGGCCGACTCGCTGAAGCTCCTCACCAAGGAGGAGATCGTCCCGGACGGCGCGGACGCCCTTCTCTTCCGCGCCGTCCCGCTCGTCGCCCTGACCAGCGCGGCGACCGCCTTCTTCTACGTGCCGTTGTGGGGACAGCACGCGCTCTTCGCGTTCGAGGGCGACCTCGTCGTCGTGCTCTACCTCCTCACCATCCCGCCCCTCTGCTTCTTCCTCGGCGGCTGGTTCTCCACCTCGCTCTTCGCGACCATCGGGTCGGTGCGGACGCTCACCTCGCTCTTCGCCTACGAGGTCCCGCTCTTCATCGCGCTCGTCGGCCCGGCCATGCTGGCAGGGAGCTGGTCGTTGTCGGGCATGACCGTCTACTACGCCGCTCACCCGCTCCGGCCGCTCGCGAACCTGCTCGGCTTCGCGGTGGCGCTGGTGGCGCTGCTCGGCAAGCTCGAGAAGGCCCCCTTCGACATCCCGGAGGCGGAGACGGAGCTCGCCGGAGGCACCCTCACCGAGTACTCGGGGAAGCTCCTGGCGCTCTTCCGGATGACGCTCGACGTGGAGGCCGTGGTGGCGGCCGCGCTGCTCTCGGCGGTGTTCCTGCCCTGGGGGCTCGGCCTGTGGTGGCCCCTCGCGTGGGCCCTCAGCGCGGTCAAGATCGTCGCCGTGATCGCCTTGCTGGCGCTGGCGCGCACCATCTTCGCGCGCATGCGCCTCGAGCAGATGGTGCTCTTCTGCTGGCGCTGGCTCGCCCCGGCGGCGCTCGTTCAGCTCGTCATCACCGTCGTCTTGAACGGAGTGCTCCCGCCATGAGATGGCCCGGCCGGATGGCTGGCGAGGTCCTGCGCCACGCCACGCAGAAGCCCAACACGGTGAACTACCCGGCGGTGAAGGTGGAGATGCCACCGGCCTTCCGCGGCAAGCTCCGCTTCCACGCCGCGCGCTGCGTCGGCTGCAAGCTCTGCCAGAAGGATTGCCCGGCCGGCGCGCTCGCCATCGAGAAGGTGGGCGAGAAGCGCTTCCAGGCGGTCTTCCAGTTCGACCGTTGCATCTACTGCGCGCAGTGCGTGGACTCCTGCAACAAGGACGCGCTCGAGTCGACGACCGAGTACGAGCTCGCCACCCTCGACCGCGCCACCCTGCGGGTCACCTATGCCCCCGAGCCGCCGCCGCCCCCGCCTGCTGCCGAGCCCGCCCCCGCGGCGCCGGCCGCCGCGAACGACGCCACCCCCCTTCCCAGCGCTGGCTGAGGTGCTCGCCGGCGCCGCCCGCGTGGCGGTGATCGGCGTCGGCTCCGACCTGCGCGGCGACGACGTGGCGGGCGTGCTGGTGGCGCGCCGCCTCGCCGCCTGGGCCCGTCGCACCGGCTGCGATCGCCTGGGCGCCTTCATGGGCGGCGCCGCCCCCGAGAACTTCACCGGCGAGATCGTCCGCTTCCGGCCCGACCTGCTCGTGCTGGTGGATGCGGCCCACCTCGGCCGGGAGCCCGGGGCGGTGGAGGTCATCCCGCCCGAGTCGGTGGGCGGCCTCGCCTTCTCCACGCATATGCTGCCGGTGCCCATCTTCCTCGACTACGTCCGCGCCACCTGCGGCTGCCGCACGGTCGTGCTCGGAATCGACATCGTCCAGAAGGACGTGCTCGCCCCCATCTCCCCGCCGGTGGAGCGGGCCGTGCGGAGGCTCGTGCGGGGGTTCCAGAAACACCTCGGCGCCGCGAGGGGTTGAGCACATCCCCTCGCCCCGCGCAGCGGGGAGAGGGTTAGGGAGAGGGGCCGGTTCACGATGTCTGCGCGCGCGAGCCGTGCCGCGTGGGCGTCGGTGTGGCCCTGCGGCGGTGCTCCGCAACGGCCTTCCGGAGTTGCCGTATCGCTCGTCGCTGAAGCGCTCTGGCCGCAGCACGGCCCGGCGTGCCGCGAGCGAGCGCAGCCGCGCGCCCGATCGATGCCGCGCGGCACTGGCCGTGCAGCCGGCTCGCGTACTGTCGATCGCGTCCGCCCGCAGGCCGGGCTCCGCCCCTCTCTGCCAACGTGAGTGAGACAGCGACCCCCACGGAGTTTAGTGTAGAAGGGCGAGCTTGGACTTCACGGTGAGCAGCAGCACAGAGAT
>WNGL01002399.1_pt1 | contig 22721 bp, 23 predicted proteins | sample 5400591 | NCBI WGS metagenome assembly WNGL01 (sample SAMN13153377, study PRJNA577476) | soil metagenome | isolation source: 80 cm soil or saprolite under Garry oak tree replicate 1 | place: USA:California | collected 2016-06-15 | reverse complement strand
TTATCAGAACGTTTCACTCCAGATCTATTTGTCTACCGATAACGTTATCACCACATCTGACACTAAACTGACTGGTCTAATGGTATCTCCTTTGGCCCCTGGAGCGGAAGCAACCGTTAATTGGCCGGTTACAATACCGAGCGTCACAAGCGGAACATATTACATCGGAGCCATTGTCGACAGCACTTCAAGCATTCCAGAGTCCAATGAAACCAACAATGCGTTAGTGGCCTCAACGGCTACAACAATTGCATACGGTCCTGACCTTGTTGTCACGTCTGTCGGGGCGCCTTCAACGGCGGCAACAGGTCAGCAGGTTACAATTCCGGTGACTTTTAAAAATATAGGGATGGGTTCGGCTCTTCAGAACTTTCCAGTCGGCATCTATCTGTCTACCGATAACGTCATCACTACATCTGACACCCTGCTGACTGGTATGATGGTATCTCCTTTGGCCCCTGGAGCGGAAGCAACCGTTAATTGGCCTGTTACAATACCGAGCGTCACAAGCGGAACATATTACATCGGAGCCATTGTCGACTACAATTCAACCATTCCAGAGTCCAATGAAACCAACAATGCGTTAGCGGCCTCGACGGCTACACAAATTAATTAGAACCCTTTGTGGCAGGCTCGAAACGTTGCAAGTCTGAAAAGAATAAATTACTGAAAATGTGATAGGCCGGGGGTGAAATACGCCCCCGGTCAACTCACAGCCGATCATCGAGAATGATTTATATGACCGTATTATTGTTTCAAACCTGATCAATGGGTGACAGCTGTCCCCACATTGACCCCTAACAGGTTGAAACCGAATGAAATAGACTGGACTTAACTGGACTAACTACCGGCGGAATGCATGCTAACTGGGTGAGGCAGAGGGGACGTTGTTGATTAGTTGACTACTCATTTTTCTCTGTTATCTTTCGCCTATGCCACGTACAGCACGTATAGATATTCCCGGTTTGTTACAGCATGTTATCGTTCGCGGAATCGAGCGGCGGGACATTCTCTTCGACGATAATGACCGCCGCTTATTCCTTGAGCGCCTCTCCAAGCTTCTCGCCGATACCGGCACCGACTGCCTTGCATGGGCGCTCATGTCCAATCACTTCCATCTGCTTCTCTGCCCGCGAGTGACAAAGCTCTCTGTTTTCATGCGCCGCCTGCTTACCGGCTACCTGAACCACCCCGCGCTCAAATTTTTCCGAGTGCTCCCCCCTCTTTAAATCCCCACTCCTCATTCATCTGTTGCCTGTCAACTCCCAAAACATATCAATAGCGATGCTGGTTTGAGCGCGCATAAATAGCGGAGTTTCACAACTGTCCAATTTTGATCATTTACTAAAAGCATATATTATCAAGTAGTTAGTAGGTACTGTCCAGTTTTGAACAAAAGACAAAAGTCAAAACAATCAGGTAGTTATCCGGCAGTGAACAGAAACTGGTCATTTCGGCTTCATGGCGCTGATCAATATTGTGCTCTAGCAAATAACGTAACATATTGATATTAAAGCAGTATTACAACATTAAAAATACGGGCACAATTTCTGTATAAGAGATGCGCAGAAAGCCGGTCTTATTCAATTCGCTGGTCGAGCAGTCGTTTTGTGCAACGATGGCTTTGAATGTTGGGCCCTTTGTTGATTCTGTAGTCAGCAAGTGAGGATCTGATATGGCTCGTATAATTATGGTGGCAGCCGGTGACACCCTGGCGAAGATCGCTGAAAAGTATTTCGGCAGCGCCGGACTTGCCCTGAAACTCGCCAAATACAACGGTATAGGCAACCCGGACCTGTTGCAAGTGGGCGATCGCCTGGAAATCCCCTCGCGCAGGGAGCTGGACGGGCCGCCGCCCACGCCGGCGGCAGCGGCATCTCCGGGTGTCGTCACTCCCTCCGACTGCCAGTACATCCTGCCCAACATGCATCTCAAGGAATTGGAGGATGGGCGGGTCTGCTGGATACGGAACACACCGGCGCCGCGCTATAACCGGCAGGGCATCCTCAGTGCCTGCGACCGCATCGTTACGGATATCACCGAATGCAAGCGGGCCGAGGAGGAGATCCGGAAGGTGAACGGGGAATGGGAGAGGGCCTTTGACGCCATCGTTGATCCGATCATGGTTGTGGATGCCGGTTACCAGATTACGAGGGTCAACAGGGCCATGGCGGATAAGCTTGGGGTAGCGCCGGACGAAATTATCGGCATGATCTGTTACACGAGCGTTCATGGCGTTGACGAGCCTCCTCCATATTGTCCTTACGCGCAAATCCTGGCCGAGGGCGTTCCCAATCTGGCGGAAATTTACGAACCCCGCCTTGGCGGCCATTTCTTCATTTCCGGTTCTCCCCTCCATGATCCCGAGGGGAAGCATTACGGTTGTGTCTGCAATTACCGGGACATTACCGAACGCAAGACATTGGAAAGCCAACTCTTCCAGGCCCAGAAGATGGAGGCCGTAGGCCAGCTGGCAGGGGGCGTGGCTCATGATTTCAATAATATCCTTACAGCCATCATCGGTTTCAGCACCCTGGTAGAGATGGACATGACCAGGGACGACCCCCAGAGAGAAAATCTGGTCCAGGTGCTTTCTGCTGCCGACAGGGCCGTCGATCTGACCGGCAGTCTGCTCGCCTTCAGCAGAAAACAGATCATCAATCCGCAACCGGTCGATTTGAACCTGATCATCAAAAAGATCGAAAAATTCCTGAAGCACATCATCGGAGCGGATATCGATCTCAGGATATTGGTAGGCCTGGAAGAATTGACCGTCAATGCCGACAGCGGGCAAATCGAACAGATCCTGATGAACCTGGCGGCCAATGCCCGTGATGCCATGCCGTATGGAGGCCTGCTCGCTTTTGAGACCGGCACGGTAGAAATGGATGCGGATTATGTCAAGGCGCATGGTTTCGGTGAACCAGGCTGCTATGCCGTGATTTCTCTTTCCGACACCGGAGAGGGTATGGACGAAACCATGCGCAAGAGGGTCTTTGAGCCGTTTTTCACCACCAAGGAGGTGGGGAAGGGAACCGGCCTGGGGCTGTCCATCGTCTATGGGATCGTCAAGCAGCATAACGGCTTCATCAACGTCTATAGCGAACCGGGCAACGGGACGACCTTTAAAATCTACCTCCCTCGGACACAACCGACGGGAACGGAAAGGGAAGCCGGCACGGAAGTGCTTCTCGAAGGGGGGACGGAAACGATCCTCGTGGTCGATGACGATGCCTCGATGCGGAAACTGGCGGAAAAGTTTCTCGGCATGTTCGGCTACAGGGTCATCACGGCCGTGGATGGCAACGAAGCGCTTGACCGTTTCCGGGAGAACAGGGAGATGATCGATCTGGTCATTCTGGACATCATCATGCCGAAGATGAACGGGAAAGACGTCTTTGACGAGATGAAGAAGATAAATCCCGACATCAAGGCGATCTTCATCAGTGGATATACCCGTGACATCATCCATAAGCGGGGTTTGCTCGACCTAAGCCTCGATTTTGTAGCGAAGCCGCTCAACCCGAAGAAGCTCCTGCTCAAGGTGCGCGAAGTGCTGGGAGGGAGGCATAAGGAAGGCAGCGGGGCCGGGAGCTGAAGGAAGATGGGGATTGATCTCAATATGGGAACATCCGGAATAGCAGGCAAGTGGTGCGATACCATCATTTTTCCGCAGGAAATTTACGATAATTCGACGGCGATTTTGAAAGGGTAACCGATAGCGGTAGTCCCGGCAACTCGTGTCCATGAACGGCACCCTGGAGAAAGTCTATGGAAATGCCTTCGGTTAAAGGAGGAAAGCGATAATGAAGCAGCAAAGAACGTCGATGGCAGAAGATTTGTTAATGGCTCCGTGGTGGGTAATCCCGCTTGTCTGCATCATCGGCAATATTGTTATCTGGTTCGTCATTTCTGCGTGTCTCGAAGCAGTCCGGACCGGCTGGATTACGGGTGGCATGTTGACCGGAGGATATGCGGGAGCGCAGCTGCTTCTGGCGAAAATGTTCAATCTGGCGATGGCGATAGTTTTTGCGTTTTCGCTTTTTTATAAATTCGTGCTGATGAGATGAAGAGGTTTCCGGCTTGATGCTCACAGTAAAAGTTCAGCAACCGCGAAAGTTGAATCAATCGACCCGTGGAAGGAGGAGCAGGTATGCCGACAGGTAATGATATTGTCGAAACGGCACGGCGGCACATCGGCGAAAAGTACATCTTCGGTGCGCCGGTCCCCAAGGACAATCCGACCTGGAAAGGGCCGTGGGACTGCGCCGAGTTTGCCTCGTGGTGCGTCTACCAGGTTTCACAAAAGCTCTACGGCTGTAATGACGACTCCGGTTCGCCAGCCCGTGCCGATGCCTATACCGGCTATTGGGGGCGGGATGCCGGTCAGCTCGGCGCCGTAATTCCCATGACCCAGGCCGCTGCGACTCCGGGGGCGCTGGTCCTCCGGAATCCGGGCACGAAATGCGGCCATATTGTCATCTCCGACGGGAAAGGGGGCACCATAGAGGCCCATTCCACGGCACGCGGCGTCATTGCCGACACACTCGACAAGCGGAGATGGGATGTCGGTATTCTCATCCCCTGGATCACGTATACCCCGGCCAATCTAGCTCCGGTAGTGGTCAAGCCCGGCCTGATCTACCGTCTGACGACGCCGCTCATGGAGAGCGCCACGGTTCTGGCGATTCAGAAGGCGCTGGTCCGAAGGAGGCTTAATCCGGGGGCGCTCGATGGCAGGTTTGGCCCGCATACGGCAGCGGCGGTCACGGTTTTCCAGCGGGCCAGGGGGCTCGTTGCGGATGGAGAGGTGGGGCCGCAGACAGCCGAGGCGCTGGGGGTGGAGTTGATGTAGGGAAATATGTCGAGGAGGTCGGTTGTGCAAAGAATTACATTTGCAATAACCATTGAATGCAGAAAGGAAAATAACCATGCCGACAGCAAAATCCGCAGCACCGAAGCTCGCTCCGGCCGCTCCCGCAATCCGTGAAGCCGTTTACGGCTGGCTCCCCGACATCCCTGACTACCGGGACCATCTTTACGGCGCCGTCAGGAAGATCCCGGCCAGGCTCCCCTCGAAGGTTGATCTGCGGCCCGGCTGCTCGAAGGTGGAGGACCAGCAGGATCTGGGGAGCTGCACGGCCAATGCGCTTGCCGGGGCGCTGGAGTTCCTGATGCTGAAGGACAAGGTGCCGTTCGCCGACTTCAGCCGGCTGTTCATCTATTACAACGAGCGGGTCATCGAGGGCACGGCAGCGACCGATTCCGGGGCGATGATCCGCGACGGCATCAAGACCCTCGTCAAGCAGGGAGCCTGCCCGGAGAAAAGCTGGCCCTATGACATCGCCAGGTTCGCCGTCAAACCGACCAGGAAGAGCTACACGGAAGCTCTCAAGTCCCAGATCCTCTCCTATGCCCGCCTGAACAGCCTGGACGAGATGCGCGCCTGCCTGGTCGACGGTTTCCCCTTCGTATTCGGCTTCTCGGTCTACGACGGCTTCGAGTCCCAGAAAGTGGCGAAAACAGGGGTGCTGGAGATGCCTGCCAGAGGGGAGAAGATGTGTGGGGGGCACGCGGTGCTGGCGGTCGGGTACGACGATAGAGCCAAGCGGGTCATCGTCCGCAACTCCTGGGGGAGCGACTGGGGGCAGAAGGGATACTTTACCATGCCGTACGCCTATGTGGTTGACCGGAATCTGTCGGATGATTTCTGGACGGTGAGAAGGGGAGAGGGGATGTGACACACAGAGCTGCTCTGAGTTGCAGAAAATATAATATTTATTGACATCCAAACACCAATTGGTATATTTATAATTATACCAATTGGTGTTTATGGTTCTTGGAGAAAATATGACACCAATCGGGACCGATTTAGATGACTTTGTTCTACGCACGATTCAGGCGGCTTACATCGCCGGCAAGGTTCGTAAAACCCTTGATTGTATGCGGGATATGGATCGGGCGAAACTTCATGAGGCCGACGTTGAGAAGGTGATCATGGAGGCAGATACGATTGAAAAAGCCATGCCGGCAACGAGTGAAAAGGTGAGCAATACGAACAACACCCACTATGTGATACGTGGAACAAGCATCAGGGGAACTGAAGTTTACTGCAAGGTTTGCAGCAACTACCATCCGCAGACGAATGAATTTATCTGCTGGAAACTGACCTCTTTCGAGAACAAATAGAGAGGACTATGACAATGATCTGCACAAACTGTTTTGAAGCCGAATACAAGACCGGCAAGACCGAATTAACGGTTACCGTCAATGGGGAGAGCCATGTTTTGCGCGACCTCGACTGTGAGACCTGTCCGACCTGCGGCGAAATAACCTTTACCCATGCCCAGAGTCTGGAGATGGACAAGAAACGTATCGCCCTGGAGTTCGGGCTGAAACCGCTGCTTGCGCCCGATCAGTTGAAAACCCTGCGGCGTGTTCTGGACATGAAGCTGGAAGAGATCTGCGACCTGCTGCACGTCGGGCGCAATACCTATGGCCGGTGGGAGCGGGGAGAGGTGGAGATTACGCCGTCGATGAACCTGTTGGTGCATAATCTGATGGAGAAAATTCCTGGTGTCCGCGAGAAGGTAATAAAAAATGGCTAGGAAAATGCCTGCAAGTAAGCCCGCCGTCCTGATACAGGACGCAGTACGACCTGAATTTTATCAATCTGTGACAGATATTCTGCAAGTTGCTCGCTCCAATGCATATCGCACCGTCAACCGCGTTATGGTGGAAGCATATTGGAATGTCGGACGGATGATAGTTGAAGAGGAACAGCAGGGGATGGAGCGAGCAGAGTACGGAACTTATCTGATCCGTAATCTTTCCATCATTTGATGAGTAAATTTGAAAAGGGTTTTGATGAGCGAGAATTGAGGCGTATGCGCCAGTTTTACGTTTCATATCCAATTCGGGGCGCAGTGCGCCCCGAATTAAGATGGACTCACTATCGCCTTCTTCTCCGTCTAGAGAACGAGAACGCCCGTAACTACTACCTAGCGGAAGCAGCAGACCAAAACTGGAGTACCCGCACGCTGGAGCGCCAGATAAACTAACTTCAAATATGAATTTTGAAGGTTGAATTATGAGTGATGAAAAGAAAGATTTGAGAGATCGAACGAAGGCGTTTGCGATCAGGGTTGTCCAGTTCTATTCGGGGCTGTCGAAAACAACCGAAGCACAAGTGATGGGTAAGCAAGTCCTGCGGTCAGGAACATCGGTCGGAGCCAACTACCGTAAAGCTTGCCGTGCCCGCTCCACTGCTGAATTTATTGCCAAGCTTGGAGACTGCCTGAAAGAACTTGATGAAAGCAGCTACTGGTTTGAGTTGCTTGAAGAGACCGGAGTTGCAACGTCAGCAAATCTTGAGCCCTTGCAAAAGGAATGTAATGAACTGCTGGCGATCTTCACCACTATTTCTAAAAGATGTAAAGCTTCAAGCGGCAAGGCTTAATTTTCATAATTCATAATTCAGCCTTCATAATTTGCTTTCAAGACGTTGAGGGTTGAGGTTGAGAGGGAGCGGGAGATGGTTGTGAGGGAGAGGTTGGAGCGGTATGGTTAGGGTGGTAGTTATTTTGAAAGATGGTTTTATATTTCTGTTGAAACTGGGGAGTGTCCCGCTTTTCACCATAAAGCAAGTCTGATTCCGCAGGGGTCGCCCCCAGAGTTTTTTCGGGCGGCTTTTTGGAATAATTGTATATGTAATCTAATCTTTATCGGAGGTACTTAAGTGGCGAAGAAATACTTCGAGATTCTTGCTTATCGCTTAAATGTTGCAGACCCTGAGCCCGGATTATTTGATGAACATTTTGATAAATTGGCGGGTAATGATGATAACATAGTCTCCGTCTTTAAGTATTCTACCGACCCCAAATATCGATACATATCAAGAGGTGAAAAGGCCGATTATGCTTGGGACATCAGAGAATTTTTGCGCTACGGGACATCCGGTGTTTATGGTTTGACATTAGCGAGATCACTCACAAGAAAACAGGGTAAAGTTGTTGAAGCATCAGGAATTACCGATGGCGAATCTAGTCCTCATCCCCCTCTGGCAGAAACGATAGACATATTTTTCTTTATGAATAGGCATATGGTTGCTGTAGAACACCTTTCAGCAATTACTTCTACAGATACTTGGAAAAAAATCATTCAAGAAACATTTGTCCGTGCGGCTTGGGATAACAAATTTGTAGGGAAAATAGAGTTAGAACCTGTCCCGCAAGATGAAGAAATAATCAAAGCCTTTAATTCATTTTCCAGGCTTACACGCCTCAGAGTAGACTTGCGTCTGCCAAATCCAGAACTAAACCGATTCTCAAAGTATTTGTATGATCAAATGGAAGAATCTGGAATCAAAGAATATCTCCAAGACATGAAAAACTCATCTGGTTTGAATAAGAAAGAAGGGGCTATTCCCAGAGCCTCTGTCGAAATTGCGCAAGCAGGGTATAAAAGAGGAACTATTAGATTAGAAGGATATAGAGGGGGACGTTTTGAAAAAATCCATGTTGGTGCCGAAGCAGCACGCGGTACTATAAATATCCCAAGAGAGGAAATGAAGGAAATAAAGAAGATGCCAACATCAATTCATTCTGTGGATGTTGTAATCGCCATCATGGAAGAAGTTAATAACATTGCACCACCACCAGACCAAGAGGAGTAACATTTGAAAAAAATTCTGTTGCTATCTTGGGCCTACTTATCTGAATTGTTATTAGCCTTTCTTATTGTGGTGTTTTCCAGCTTTACGTTGGAAAAACACAATAACATCATTGTATTTTTATTTGGCAAGACAGATCTCATTGTAGGAGGCGTAATTGCAATATTGTGTGCAAAAATAGGTGTATTTATTTATCACATGACTTTAACTGCAACTGAATTTGGTAATTATCTTTCTTATGTAAGAGCAGACTATAACTATAAAAATAGTTTTTTATATTCTATTATTATGGATATTGTTTGTATTGCAGTAATAATAGGTTGGGCTGTCACAAAGGAAGTTTTAATATTCCGCTTTGCGTTATTCTTTGTTGCAATAACTGTACTTACTCTACTTACAACGCTGCAAAATATATTTGAAATTGTACGATTTAACAATGCATTTAATAGAAAAATAAAGCAGCTTGATAGCGGCGAAAATGGCTAGCTCTCAAGTTTCGGCCGAGTTAACGCTCTTTATTTACGAATTAAACACGAAGGGACACGAAGTTAGGGCTATGCATTTCAAATTGATGATTGTCAGATAGGTAGGTAACCCGGCACAGGAAGGTTCCCTTATAATTTTCATAAATGTTAATATCGGGAGGAACATTAAATGCCAGATGAAAATGATGAAGGTAAATTCGACCATTTACCATTTGAAGAAAAAAAAGCTTTTTTGATTGGTCGAGCAACAAGATTTTTTGATCGATACGGACAGGAACTTGAAAGCGTTAGACAATTATTGCATGTAAGGCTTTCACAACTAGCTTTTGCTTATACTACGTTGAACAATTTACCTAAAGAATCGGTGTTTATTACTACGCGCGTGAAGTCACTGTCCAGCTTTCTTAAAAAACTGGAAAAAAAGGGGTGGCCATATTTTTATTATTCTTCTGATATCGCGAAAGACTTGATTGCCGGAAGGGTGATTTGCTGGTTCCTTGATGATTGCCATCAAATGTTTGACTGTATAAAAGAGTCGGGCCAATTCGATATATTAACTGGCTCAATCGAAGATTATATAAAAGCCCCAAAACCGTCAGGATATAGATCGATTCACTTGCACTCATATTTTGGCTACGATCAGGTACAAAAAGTTAGCAATAAAAGACAAATTGTAAACGGTAAAATTGTTACAGAAATCCAGATCAGGACCAAGCTACAAGATGCGTGGGGTGAATTTACACATGAGATACATTATAAATATCAAGACAAAATTGACCCTGGCCATAACAAACTGATATCGCTCATTGCCGGTAGATTAAACATTGAAGATGAAGAAGCAGTTGCCCTTAAGAATATCCTACAGGAACTGCATGCGGCAGACACACACGAAGGCTTCAAAAAATGAGGGGACTATAACTATGGAGCTTGATGAGAAAGAAGTGTTAATCCATATAAAAAAGCTTGAAGAGCAAGCTGCAGAGATACTTAAACTAAAGAAGGATACACGCCCACGTCGCCCTATAGTAATTGAGTTTTGCGGTAGTCCAAAATCAGGAAAAACCAGTTGTATCTCAGCACTAAATATATTCTTAAAACGAAATAATTTTAAGACACTTTTGTTGACTGAAAGAGCTAGTATTTGTCCAGTGCCAGACAAGCAAAATCCAATGTTTAACATATGGACGGCTTGTGCAGCGATAACACAGTTAGTTGATTACTTATCCAATAAAGCCAAAGAAGTCGACGTTATTATTGCGGATCGCGCAATTTTTGATGCGCTTTGTTGGTTTGAATGGCTTCTTGAAAACGACCATCTCGATTTTGATAATTACAATTCGCTTGTTAATTTCTTAACAATGAAGAAATTTAGAAGCATCATCGACCTTATCTATGTATTTGAAGTCTCCCCGCAAGTATCAATGTTAAGAGAATATTCCTGCCTTTTAACTAGAAAATCTGGTTCTATTATGAATGTTGAAACCTTGCTAAGCTATAACAATGCGATTAACGTCAGCGTTGAGAAGCATGGTGGGAAGTTTGCAAAAATACAAAATATCGATACTAGTCTTATCGATCAAACCAGAGTAGGTGCAGAAGTAACTAATATAGTCATGGAATCACTTCATGATTTGACAGTTGAAAAAATTGGATACATTCCTATTAGTGACCTTATTGAGTTTATAGACAAGAGTAAGTTCTATTTCAACGATATTAGACATAAGAACATATCTATTAAATATGATATGAGAAACAAAGTTGAATTAGACCCTGATAAGATACAACCGATACCCATAGTTTGCATAACAAACAAGGCTCGGGACAGATTGCTTATTCTTAAAAAGAAAGAAGATAGTCTTGGAATAAAATCACCTGAAAAAAACAAAACTCTTGTATACGCTGGAGGCCATGTACGGAAAGAAGATAATGTTGATGGAGATGACGAGGACTTTTTAGCAATCATCAAGACTACACTGATGAGAGAAATCTATGAAGAACTCGGAATATCTTTCTCACCAGTTGAAAATAATCCTTTGGTTATATGGGTAAAAAATATTCCCAAAAGTAAGCAGCACCTTGCTATGTGCTTCCTAATTGAAACAGATTTAGATAATCTTGCATTGAAATTTGATGATTATGAATTTGTTCAGAAAACATCAGGAAGTAAAAGTGGGAAAATAATTTCTCTGCATGACCTTAAAGAAGAAACTATTGAAAGTTGGGGCAGAATTATTTTGGAGGAAATTTTCCACATGAGATTTCAAGACCAGCAACTTTCATTCATATAGTTATTGGCTGAAGTATTAAACCCAGCACTAAGTTGGGATCATACAAAGAAAGACCAATCAATCAAGATCTCAAGGAGCCCGCAATGGCAACCGCCACTGCTATAGAATGGACAGAAGAAACATGGAATCCGGTGACCGGCTGCAGCAAGGTCAGTGCCGGTTGCGCCAACTGTTATGCCGAAACCATGGCTCGCCGCCTTCAGGCAATGAGAGCGCCGGGGTATGACAACGGCTTCGAATTGACCCTGATGCCGGAACGCCTTAATCAACCGCTGCGTAAAAAGAAACCGACCCGGTTCTTTGTCAACTCCATGAGCGACCTGTTTCATGAAGATGTGCCGGATAAATTTCTGGATGATATTTTTGCCGTGATGAGCCAGACCCCGCAACACACATATCAGATCCTGACCAAACGCGCCTGGCGGTTGCCCGAATACTTCGGCTCCAGAACAGTTCCTGCGAACATCTGGCTCGGGGTTACGGTTGAGGACCGGGAGAGCGGCATCCCCCGCATCGACCATCTGCGCCAGGTTAATGCTGCGATCCGGTTCCTGTCCGTTGAACCGCTGCTTGAGGACCTTGGGACGATTGATTTAACCGCTATCCATTGGGTTATCGTCGGCGGGGAATCCGGGCCAAAAGCACGCCCCATGAACCAGGAATGGGTGCTGTCAATAAAAGAGCAGTGTGACAGGCAGGGGAGCGCCTTCTTTTTCAAACAGTGGGGCACGTGGGGCATGGACAAGGTCAAGCGGGGCAAGAAAGCAAATGGCCGCCTGCTGCTTGGCCAGACATGGAGCGACTATCCGGTAAAAGCAGTGGCATAGTCGTTTAAGCACCGTTACATCGAGAGCTTTTCAAGCATGACCCGATACTGGGCGGAAGTAATTGATTGCAGTCGGCTCCATTTTCTATATAATGCGTGCTTACTAATTTAATGCTTTGGTGGAGCGCCCGTCAGGTGCCCACATATAATCCACGAGGAGGGGATGTATGCGATTAAGAATTGGACTGGCTTTAGCGGCAGCATTGGCGATGTTTACAGGTGCGGCTTACGCCGCGGTACCGGGTATGGAAACGATACCGTACCCGATCCACGAGATCCGCATGTCGGACTGCGACCTGGCGGCAGTGAGCGGAAACATTATCGCTATTTCGATGGACGAGTGGGAGCAGAACCAGGACCTGAACCATGACGGTGTGATCGGGGGACGGGTCCTCGGCTACTACGACATCGAAAAAAAGAAGCTGACGAACACCCGCATCAGCATCTCCGGTCAGGTAGGGATCGACGGCGATATCATCGTGGTGCAGATTCCGGAGGAAGGGCAGTGGTGGGGAGGAACGCTAGGGTACTATTCCATCAAGAACAACAAGCTCTTCAAGACGAAGGTAAAGATCAAGAAGGACCTCGACGAAAAGGTGAAAGTCAAAAAACGCGCTATCGTCAATGCCGGAGTCTCAGTCGGGCGGCTTGGTGAGAGAAGGTCCATCAGTGGCGGGAGAATACTTTATACCGGGTTTGATCGCGACTTGAATGGCGACGGTTATGTTGACCCGGAGATATGCTTCTACGACATCGCCACGGACACGGTCGTTCATACCGGCAACATCTCGATGTGGAATCCAACCATCAGCGGCAATCTCATCGCATTTGCGGCTCCCTCGAATTCGGCCGACCCGAACTGGTATAATGCTACGATCCATTTCTATGACATAGCGACCGGTGAGGTTACCGATACCGGGATTGTCGGGACTAATCCCGTCATCGACCATGGCATGGCCGTATTCTCCCGCCTTGACACGACTATCTGGGGTTACAGTCTCTGGACGTATGACATAGCCAAGAAGGAAGCCAAGGAGGTAATCGCCGCTCCTTTCGCTTCAAGCAGGGATTACAGCATCAGCAACGGCAAGATCGTCATGCTTGCGAATGAACGCGATGGCTGGGGGGATCTTAACGATGATGGTGATGAGACTGATTATTACATGCTGGTGATTTACGACATCGCCTCCGGCAGGACCATAAACACCAAGGTTCAGGGGTGCTGCGGCCCGGAGATCTCCGGCGACGTCGTCGTCTTCGACACTTACGAAGATGACATCAAGACCGACCTCAATGGCGACGGCGACATGGGCGATTGCATTCAGAGGTATATCGTCCTGAGCGACAAGTCCTGGTGACCCGGTAGCAGGCAACGTATCGCGGCATAAAAAAGGGGCAACCATAACAGGTTGCCCCATTTTTATTGCTGCAGACAAGCCGAAAAAAACAACTAACTTCTGGGTAGGACCAAGCTAATGTGTTGTGTTTACGAATAAAACATAGCAAAATAGAGGCCATCTAAAGCCTTGGAAGCCTGTTTTAACGGGGAAAAAAGGCCGCTAGAACCAGGATCTTCAAAATAAAAAAAACGGAGGAATCATGTACAAAAGAATGTTTTTAATCCCAGCTGTTTTAACGATGTTGTCCGGTTGCGGCGGTGGTGGCGGTGGCAGTACCGCCCCGGCTGATGTTTCCTACTCCGGTGTGACGACTCAGGCGGCGGTGTCTTCATCCAATGCCAAGGCTTTATCGGCTGAGGCCTATTCCGGCAATCAACTGGCATCCGAGCTGTCCGGCATCGGCAAAATGGCCGTCGCCAGCGATGGTCAGCTTTCCCTGGTTCAGGAAACAGCAGCTGCCCTGGAAACCAGCATCGCGGCTGCCGTTACAGCACCTAAATCCTCGGCAAAAGCCGTTGCCGCTGCCGTCACCGTTCAGAATGCCATCCCCGGTTACAGCGGAACCGGCAGCTACTCCATCACCGTTGATCCGATTACAGGTACATTTTCCGGTTCCTTCTCGTTCTCTCAATACAAGGATACCAGTACCTCAGCCGCCATGACCGGCTCTTTGGAGTTTTCCGGTTCCTTCAATAGTTCAAGCGGCACCTTTTCCGGTATGAATATGATCTTTCATAATTTGTCCGCCATCAAGGGAACTGCTTCCTATACAATGTCCGGCAGCGTGACTTCAAGTACCAGCGGGACGACGAAGAATGTGGCCATTACCATCATGCTTGCCGACAACGTCTCGGGCCGCAACTACTGGTTAAGTGGCTACACCCTGTCGCTGACCGGCTCTGCTCTGTCCGTGAGCGGCAAGTACTACCATCCGGTCCATGGCTTTGTCATCATCAGCACGATTACGCCGCTTACGGTCTCAACCATCGACGGCACTCCGACCGCCGGACAGCTCCTGTTTTCCGGCAGCAACGGCACCAAGGCCCGCCTGACGTTTGCAGGGAGTCTTCAAACTGTCGAGGCCGATACTACGGGCAGCGGATCGTATGTTGTGATTCCCTGAGCCGGCCGTGCCGGTAGAGAGAACCTCTTGCGGGCCGCACAGCTAATTTTTCCATCGATTCTTTTCAAAGGCGGCCGATCGGCCGCCTTTGCTGTATCCGCGAGAATAAACCGGGCAGCAAGGCACCTGGCACCAGGCACGTCGGTTACTGCTCCCCCGGTGCTCAAAGGTTGTCAGACTATTAGTATTTATTATCGTACCTATTCGCCCAATCTTCAAGGGCTCCGCTGATTTTTCATAAATATTCAGGATAAAATTCTTGCACCCCCACCTTTCGTGGCCAAGAGAGATAACTTATCGTAATTATTAATAATATCTAAAATAGCGTTTTTGGCCTGGATAATGTAAAGGCTGGCCGAGGCTCTTACCATGGATAATAAAAGCATTTGTATCATCTCTGAACGGGAAAACTTCGAATACTACCGCGCCTTACCACTCTGGGAGCAGCAGGTGGAATTTCATCCCCTCGACGCTCCTACCCACTCCATCCGGCAGGGAAACCCCGGTATCCTCATCATCGACTGCGGCTTCGACGAAAACAGGGGGTTGCGCCTGCTGTACGAAATCAAGGCGGCCCGCCCGGACATCATGGTGATCCTCATCACCGACTCCGGCACGGAGGATACGGCAGTCACGGCTTTCCGTCTGGGTGTGCGTGATTACTTCAAGAAACCGGTCGATCTGTTCGGGCTGAAGACGACAATCGAAAAGCTGCAGAAAATCAGGACAACCAGAGGGGAAAAGAGGACTCCACCAATTACCCCTGAAACCGCCAAACCGGCCGGCGTCCCGGAGCGGTTTTTTCCTGCCGGCATCAATATTCCGACAAACCTGCTGCGGGTGGCCATCTACATCGACAAGCATCTTGCCGAACCGCTCACTAGCGAGCAACTCGCAAGCGAGGCAGGAGTCAGCCGGTTCCATTTCTGCCGGGTCTTCAAGAAGGCGATCGGGATGAGCCCGATGAACTTCCTGACGCTCATGAGAATCGATAGGGCGAAGGCCCTCCTCCGTAAAAACATTCCCGTCTCCACCGTTGCACTCAAGGCCGGGTTCAATGACCTGAGCAACTTCAACCGGCAATTCAGGAAGATTACCGGCCTCACTCCCAAAGGGTATCAGAAATCATGCGGAACCGCAGCAATGACCTCAATGGAGCAATCCCCGCAATAAAGCGATGAACTCCTTCTCCACCCGCCGCAAGCCCGGAATAGATGTTCGCTTCACCAGGATCACCACAGCTCACCGGATATTATGGTGAACCCCCGCACCGCCGCAGTATCTCCCGGTGAATTTCAACACCGGGTACTCCGCTCAAACCGTCGTAAAATCCCTGTTTTTAAAAGAGCAAAATTAACCGGATAAAAAGCAATACCGACCAAGTTATCCATATGTTGCCTGCTATTCTTGAATGCGCGCACAGATTTGAATTTGTTCACTGTTCGCGGAGGAAAACGATGCGCGATGTATGCGGCGAATTTTCATGTTTTTACAGCCATCCATGCATCGAATTTTAATCTTACAGCCGCCGGGCGCAGGTCAGGACGAAAGGAGGTGACGGGCAAGAGGAGTTCAACTGGTAGAGAAAAGAAAACGATTCTTTAAACTAAACTAGGAGGTGAAAATCATGAAAAGAAAAAGCATTATTCTGGGCGCTCTGCTCGCGACTCTGGGCGCCGCCGACAGCTTCGCTTTTGTACCAGGTGGGACGCTCGATCCCACTACTATCCCGAAATACAAGAACAGTTTGTCCATCCCACAGGCGATGCCCAAATCCGGAACCATCGGAGGCAGCATCGATTATTACCAGATCGCCGCCCGCCAGTTTCAGCAGCAGATCCTTCCCGATGTAATGCCCAAGACAACCGTCTGGGGCTATGGCGCGCTGAATGACGCGAACTCCTTCCAGTACCCGGCCCGCACGATCGAGGCTACCGTCAACCGGCCGGTGCGGGTCAACTGGATCAACGACCTCAAGGACAGCAACGGGAATTTCCTGCCGCACCTGGTGGCGATCGATCAGACCCTGGACTGGGCCAACCCACCGAAGGATTGCATTGACGGCATGATGATGACGGACTGCCGCGGCAAGAGCCAGCTTCCGTACAAGGGACCTGTCCCCCTCGTAGCCCACCTGCACGGTGCGCACGTGGGGCCCGATAGCGACGGCTATCCCCAGGCATGGTACCTGCCCAACGCAAACAACATCCCGGCCGGATATGCGGCCAAGGGCTCCCACTACGTCCAGATCGACGGCGCCCCGACAGTGGCGGGCCAGGCGCTCTACCAGTACCCCAACGACCAGCGGGCCACGGCACTCTGGTTCCATGACCACGTCATGGGGATGACCCGCGCCAACGTCTACACCGGGCTGGCGGGCTTCTATCTGCTCAGGGATCCGGCCAAGGACCCGGCCGGTCTGCCGAAGGGAGATCACGAGATTCCGCTCCTGATCCAGGACAAGTCCTTCAACGCCGATGGTTCGCTCTTCTTCCCGGACAACCGCGCCTTCTTCGAGGGCCTGGACAAGTCCCAGCTCCAGGTCCCTTTCATCCCGGAGCAGGCCAACGGCGGGATGAGCGACGTGGCACCGATCTGGAACCCGGAGTTCTTCGGCAACACCATGGTGGTCAACGGCAAGGCCTGGCCGCAGCTGAATGTCAAACAGAATCGCTACCGGCTCAGGATCGTCAACGGAAACGACACGCGGGTGATGATTCTCAAGATCGTCTCCGATAAGCTTGCCAGGCCGGGAACCCCTGCTGTGCCGTTCTGGCAGATCGGCGCCGACGGCGGCTTTCTCCCCAAGCCGGTGAAACTTGATGAACTCCTGATCGCTCCGGCCGAGCGCGTCGATTTGATTGTAGATCTGACGAATATCCCGGTAGGCACACAACTCTACCTGATCAACGAGGGCCCGGATGAGCCCTTTGGGGGCGGCAGAGCGCCGGCCGATTTCAATTTCGCCGACCCGGCCACGACGGGACAGGTGATGAGATTCATCGTTGTTGGACCGCCTGATGGCGAATCCAGCACCCCTCCCGCCTCATTGACGCTGCCGGCCCGGACCAAGCTCGGTGCGTCGAGCAAGATCCGCACCGTGTCTCTCAATGAAGCCGAGTCCGCGACCGTTCCGGTAGTGGTGCAGACGGACGGGAGCATAGTTTATGCGCCGAATGACCCGGCCGCTGTCCCCTATGCACCGGTCGAGGCGCTCCTCGGCACGGCAAGCGTGAGCAAAAAAGGGATCATCACGCCAACAACTAGAGAGTTTATGGACCTCATCACCGAGAACCCGGCGCTCGACGCCACGGAGACCTGGGAGATCTACGATTTCACCGAGGACGCCCATCCGATTCACATCCACCAGGTGCAGTTCGAAGTAATCAACCGCCAGGCGATCACGATCGCTGCGGACGGAACGGCGAAGCTCAGCGGCACACCCACGCCGCCAGAGGCTGGAGAAGCCGGGACCAAGGACACCGTCCTCGTCTACCCGGGCATGGTTACCCGCGTGAAGGCCAAGTTCGACATCCCCGGCCTTTTTCTCTGGCACTGCCACATCATCTCGCACGAGGACAATGAGATGATGCGGCCGATGTGTGTCGGTCCGCTGGCCAACTGCAAGTAGCATTTGTGAGAGTTTGAAGGGGGCCGCATGGGCGGCTCCCGCTACCAAGGCAAAAAGCGAAAAGGGCCTGGATAGTGCATGCCCTTTTTGATGGAAAATGAATGTAAATATTTTTTTTCATCAACTCTTTTCAAAGGCGGCCAATCGGCCGCCTTTGCCATATCCACGCAATCTTGCCAATTCCCTCCATCGGCGTAAAATGTAAAATATAGATAGGTTTTTCATATCCAACAGTTAACTGTGAAGGAGCTGATGACATGGCAAAATCGAACAACATGAAACTGCCCGTAATCGCGCTGATCACGGCACTTGCTGCGCTGATCCTGCTTATCGCTTCCGGTATGGGGAGCCACCTGGGCTTGTGGCACTTCCGCACCGGCTTTACCATGTTGAAGTACGGTGCTTTCTTGGGCCTTGCCTCGGCCGTTCTCGGCTCTGCGGCGCTGGTGGTCTCAAGCAGACGACGTTTGTGGCAAGCGGTCATCGTATCCTCCGTGGCTGTGGCGTTCGGCGTCACCGCTTTTGCGATACCCTATTCCTGGAAACAGACAGCCATGCGCCTGCCTAAAATCCACGATATCAGCACCGATGCCGTCGATCCGCCCCGCTTTGTCGCCGTTCTGCCACTGCGCAAGGGTGCGCCCAATCCAGCCGAATATGGCGGCGCGGAGATCGCGGCCAAACAGGCTCAAGGCTACCCGGAGCTGAAAACCGTTTCCCTCCCGCTTCCTCTGGATCGAGCCTTCGGCCTGGCGCTGGAGACGGCGCACAGCATGGGGTGGCAAATCGTTGCGGCCGCCCCGGACGAGGGGAGGATCGAGGCGAGCGATACCACCTTCTGGTTCGGCTTCATTGACGATATCGTCATTCGCGTTCGCCCCGGCGCTAACGGTTCGCTGCTGGACATCCGCTCCGTGTCGCGTGTCGGACTGAGCGACGTCGGCACCAACGCCGCCAGGATCAGGCGGTTCATCGCCAAACTGAACGGCTGAACCTAATTCACAACACCAGACAGCAAGGATCGTGACCATGAATCGAACCAGGAGGCTACTGCTCGTTGCGGCAATCGTGATCAGTTTCGGCATCGTGTCTGCCGTCTGCTGGCACTCGGTGGGGGAAATCCATTGTCTGAAGACGTTCTATCCGCGGCAGTTCAGCGTGGCGGAGGCCTTTTACGCCAGCGGCGTGGAACTGGTCAAGGATCTGATCGTCGCCCTGCCGCTTGTCCTGCTGATTGCGATCAGCCTGTACCTGCTCCGGCGTTATAATGATAAATCCTGATCGGCAGCCTTTGCGGTATCCGCGAGAATAAACCGGAGAACCCCCAATCTCCCCTCCACTCACACCATCCCGCTAAATTCACATCTTTATCGTTTTCCATGGATTGATATATGTTTCTTCCATGTTACCCTTCAGTAATAACATGCCCCAAATTTTTATTTCATTGATCGGAAAAAGCGGGAGGCCACAATGTCAGACACAAGCGTCCAGGACCGTGCAGCCGGCGCAATCATGGGAGCTTTTATCGGCGATGCTCTCGGGCTCGGTCCGCACTGGTATTACGATCTTGCCGAATTGCGCCGCGACTATGGCGAGTGGATCGACGGTTATACCGATCCCCAACCCGGCCGATACCACGCCGGGCTGAAGGCTGGGGATCTGTCCCAGGCCGGCTTTATTCTAAAGTTGATGCTCCGGTCACTGGTTGCGTGTGGACATTATGATGAAGCCGACTTCTGCCGGCGTGTGGATGAAGATTTGTTGCCGTTATTGGACGGCACCCCCATTAACGGACCGGGAGGCTATACCAGCCAGTCTATCCGTGACTTGTGGCGGTGCAGGGTAAAGCAGAAGCAGCCATGGGGGCTGACCGGAGGACATGCCGACACAACAGAGGCGATCGAGCGCACGCTGGCATTGGCGGTGCGTTATGCCTTTGACCATTCCGAATTGGCGGGTACCATAGCCGCTAATACTGCCCTGACTCAGAGCGATGACACGGTGGTGTCAATGACTGTGGCCTACGGTGCCGTGCTGGGACTGCTCGTTCAAGGGCATGCGCTGGATTCCCGATTGTCCGGCAAGCTGATGAAGCTCGTGCTTAACGGACAACTTCCCTTTCATGTCGTAACCGGCGACAATCTGCAGCCGCCGCGTCCGGGTGATCCCGACCCGCCTCGCGCCGGGAGGTTTGCCTCCCCCGATGCCCTGCTAACGCCATCATACATGGCTGCCGCTTCAGCTGATCCGGATATTCGCATCGAACCGGCCTGGAAGGTGTCGATAGTCTACGGCATGCCTTGTGCCATCTATCATCAGCTGCCGGCAGCCTACTATCTGGCGGCCCGATTTCACGACGATTTCGAATCGGCCCTGTTGCATGCCGTCAACGGGGGCGGCCAAAATCAGGCCCGCGCCATACTGACCGGTGCCCTGGTCGGCGCTCAAGTGGGACTTTCAAAGATCCCGCAACGTTTCCTGGACGGACTTGAAGATTCTGCCGCACTTTGTGCACTGGCCACCGCGCTGGCCGCAAGCGTCGAAAAATCATAACGCTGCACAGGCCGAAGAAAGGGGGATAATGATGAATACAAAAAAGATCACCTTCCTCAATGCCCGGGGTGAACGGCTCGCCGCCCGGCTGGAACTGCCGGAGGACGAACGGCCGCTGGCGTACGCGCTGTTTGCCCACTGCTTCACCTGCTCCAAAGACCTCAAGGCGGTGGTTAATATCTCACGCGCCTTAAGCAGCAAGCGCATCGCCGTGTTGCGCTTTGACTTTACCGGCCTGGGGGAGAGCGAGGGGGACTTCTCCGCGACGTCCTTTTCCTCCGAGGTGAGCGATCTGGGCGCGGCCACCTGGTACCTGGAAAGTGAATATGAGGCCCCCCGGCTGCTCATAGGCCACTCTTTGGGGGGCGCGGCAGTGCTGGCCGCTGCTGCAGGCATACCATCGACGACAGCCATTGCAACCATCGCCGCCCCGTTCAGCCCCGCCAATCTTCGAGGGATGCTGGGAGTTGCAACTGAACAGATCGAGAAGACCGGTCAAGCCGCTGTCAGCATCAGTGGGCGCAATTTCACCATCCGCAAGAGCCTTCTGGACGATCTGGAGTCTCAGCAGCCGGCCGAGACTTTACGCAGTCTCAAGGCGGCACTTTTGGTGATGCACTCCCCCATCGACCAGGTGGTGGGGATCGACAACGCCGCCGAAATCTACCGGGCAGCCTCCCACCCCAAAAGCTTCATCTCCCTCGGCTCGGCCGACCATCTTCTTTCCGATTCCCGGGATTCCCGTTATGCCGGCGAAATCATCGCTACCTGGGCCGGGCGCTACCTGTCACTTGACGATGAGCCGGTTCCTGCCCGTATACCGCAGGAGGTGATTGACAACCGGGTAACCGCACGTACCGGGGTAGACCGCTTTCGCACCGATATGTTCGCCAATGGTTTTCCTCTGGTGGCTGACGAACCGGTCTCGTATGGCGGCGGCAACGAGGGGCCTTCCCCGTATGAATATTTGCTGGCCGCCCTCGGCGCTTGCACCGGCATGACGCTTCGGTTGTATGCACGCAGCAAGGAGTGGCCGCTGGATGATGTTGTGGTGCGACTCTCCCATCAAAAAGTCCATGCCGAAGACTGCGGCGATTGCGATGAAAAGGAACACCAGATCGACCGTATCGAGCGGGAGTTGGAGATTCACGGCGCATTGGACGAGGCGCAACGTCAACGCCTGCTGGAGATTGCCGGACGCTGCCCGGTGCACCGCACACTGACGGGAGAAGTGCGAATCGAGACTGTCTTGCGACCGGTCTGAGGAGCGGTTTTTATACCAGGCTGAATATTCCGGAAGAGATGAAGAAATTGTCATGGTTGCGTTGTGCGGATACGGTGATATAAAAGAAAAGGAATTATAATTTAACAAAGGAGGATGGATATGAAGAAAATTGTCACACTGCTTCTTGCTGGTTCGCTCATGGCCATGAGCACGGCTGCTCTTGCGGGAAACAAGGCAGAGACCTTTTCACTCTCTCCGGTGTTCGGAGGGATCACCTTCGAAGGGAAGCAGCACCTGGAGTCGAATCTCGTCTACGGACTGAGGGCCGGGTACAATTTTACCAAGGCTTTTGGCGTCGAAGCGCTCTTTGATTATGCAAATACCAAGGGGACCCAGGCGGCTCAAAATGTCGATCTGTATCGTTACGGCGGCGAGCTGCTGTACCATTTCATGCCCGACAGCAACCTGGTGCCTTACCTTGCCGCGGGCTACGGCGGGATTAACTTCAAGGGGGATACC
>WNGL01012781.1_pt1 | contig 22751 bp, 18 predicted proteins | sample 5400591 | NCBI WGS metagenome assembly WNGL01 (sample SAMN13153377, study PRJNA577476) | soil metagenome | isolation source: 80 cm soil or saprolite under Garry oak tree replicate 1 | place: USA:California | collected 2016-06-15 | reverse complement strand
TCATTAGGAGCCCGGCCGGATTGCTTTGGATGCGCATCTTCGCCGTGATTTTATGGCTCGGTGTGCTGCCGTTGGTCTGTTTCTGGGTTTATGACTACCTCCGTCATCTTCGCTAGCAGCAAACGCGTGCGGACTAATGGTTAGAGCTTCCCTTTGCTTGGGGCTCTGCGGCGAGCGGCAGCGGAATCTCCAGCGAGCCGAGGTGGTCGCCTACGGCATCGCGCACAGCTATGCGCAACCAAGCAGCTTCGCTTGGGATTTCCACCACGTGCTTCAAATGAAAGGATCCTTTTCGTATTTCCTCGGGTTTCTTCACCAGGTACATTCTTTCAAGGGGAGATCGGTATCCGAACATTGTGCGGCTTTCCGGATCATATGCGCCGATCAGGATTTCGAACTTCGCTTGCGCGCGTCCGTTTTCTAGGGGCTCCAGCGCAATTTGCGATCCTTCAATCGCATAGTCGATGGAATAGCGCTGAATCTTAACGCCGTCCCACTTCTTCCGCCCGGCAAACGCGGGAAACTCCGCGAGTTGAGCGATCTCTTCCTTCGTAGGCCGCTTCGCACTGCCTTGTAGCCTGATGTGTGCCTCCAACGGAAGCTCGTGGGCGAGGGGCACGCCTCGACGCAGCGCCACTTGCAGCCTTATCATTGCGGCGCCCGCCGCATCCTGCTCCAGCACGCTGTCGTCCGCCAGATAGCTGCGGCGGTAAGCGAGATGGTATCCGGCCTGAGCCAGTTGAACATGGATTTTCCGCACTCGGCCGTCAAATTTTGTGTTGCTTGGCGCATAGCTTAGCGTGTAGTAGTTCGCGCCATCTTCCGTGCTCGTGGCAATCGCGTCAGACAGTCCGTTCGTGTTGTAGAAGGCGTGCCCCCCGGTATCCTCCGCGATTTGATCCATAGTGGCCTGTTCGGCGCCAATCTCCAGAATGAAGTTGCTGTGTGCTGCAGTTAGATCCCCTGGCGAGCGAAAGAATTGGGACGCATCGAAAGACGGATCCGTCTCCAGGCCGGCGATATCCACCGGATAGACGGCTACCTGACCAACCGTCAGCAGGTCCGATGCCTGACGCAGATCGGCTGTGTAATTTGCCGACGGACCGAAAACGTCCAACCTATCAGTGGTAGGGAAAAGACTGGCCGGAAAAGAGCCGGAGAGCCAAATCAGATTGCGAGCGCTGCCACCTCGGAGAGCCGTTCGGATGCATCGGAAAGGCCGCTCGATGACTGATAGAGAAGCGTGGAGTGGGCGTTGGCCTCCTTTCGATTCATCGCTGCCACAAGTTGTTTTTCATCGTCTGTGAACCCTTGCAGCAAATGAAGCCTGTCGCCAAGCACGAAAATGGCGAAACGGCTCCCCTCTCGACGGTTGTGCAGGAATTTGACGATTTCCTTGTGCGCGAAAGGCTGATCCGTGAGGCGGGTATTCAGCAAATCGTAGAGCAGAATATTTAACGGTGATTGATTGTTTTCCGCAGGAACATTTGCAAACGTGGCCGCAGGCAAGTCAGGAAGAGCTGGAGCCTTTCCGGAAGGAGCGTCAACGCGAGGGTGGTGGGCTTCGAAATAGACGATCCTTTGTGGCTTCCCGTCCTCAAGGACGCTGAAGTCTTCCTGCTGTAGGTCGGTAACGGGATGGTTTTTCCTGTCGGTTACCACCACATCCACCAACACCTGGCGAACCGTGGCTTTAAGAGTCGCCTGGCCGCCGGTATCCTTCGTCTGTGTTGCATTCGCTTCCTGGGCCGCGGCTCGGGGCATTGCAGGGAAGAAGACGGAAACAAAGAAAAAGTTAGCCAGGGCTATAACTTGGGCTAGATATCCTGCTGCAACCCGGCGCTGGCTCCGGGGACCCTTCTGCTTGAGAGCAGTTGACATTGCCTCATCGTACCTCCGAAATTCAGAGAGCTAGAACGGACTTAGGCACATTTTCGACACTCTAATCTGGCTGGCGTTATTGATTTAAGTACGTAGCCGCGACATAATACGGTCCCATGACGTGGCGGTCTATAATTCTGCGCGTCCTTCTTTGCTTTTCGTTGCTGTCTTTTCTTTGCGCGAACCTCAGTGCCAATAAAAAGAAGCCGCCGGTGAAACCGGTGAATATCAATACGGCGACGTCGGAGGAGCTTCAGCAAGTGCCGGGAATCGGTCCTGCGACGGCGCAGAAAATCCTTCAGATGCGTAAATCGTACGGCCCCTTCAAGAGCGTGGATGACTTGCTAGCCATTCGCGGCCTCGGCGAAAAGCGCCTCGACAAAATGCGCAAGTACTTGACGGTGGGCAAGCCCACGGCTCCCAAGTCTTCCCCACCCGCGTCGAGCCCCGTCTTGCCTCCACAGAAAGAAGCAGAGAAACCGTAAGAGAGATTCCTCACTTCATTTCGCTCCGTTCGGAATGACGGAGCATTATGTTTGACGAAAGCAGATTTCTCGCTTCGCTCGAAATGACGGTGTGGGGTCGCTGTTGAAGCATCACAGCACCTGATGGGTGGGCTTGGGGGATGCGACGCGCAATGGGACCTGATCCGCGATGCAAATGCCGTAGCCTTCGAGGGCGACGACCTTTTTGGGGTGGTTGGTGAGGACGCGAATGTCTTTAAGGCCGAGGTCGATCAGGATTTGCGCGCCGATGCCGCTTTCGTGCTGCACCATTCGCTGGCGCGCGGGCTCGCGGTCGAGCTGGCCGCGCTTATGAAAATGAATTTGCGGCAGCGTGCCGGGTTCTGCCACTGAGTCAACGGAGAAGCCGCGTCCGGTGTGATGGAGGTAAAGGAACACGCCGCGGTCCTCTTTGGCGATGGTTTCGAGCGAAAGCGCAACGAGTTCGCGGCAATCGCAAGTCGTGGAGCCGAAAACGTCTCCGGTGAGGCAGTGGGAATGAACGCGCACGAGCGCAGGCGGCTCGCCTTCAAGGTTGCCGCGAACGAGCGCGATGTGCTGGTCGTGGTCCACCTCGCTGTAGTAGGCAATCATTTTGAATTCGCCGAAGCGCGTTGGCAGAGTCGCTTCCGCAACGCGGCGGACGTAGCGCTCGTGCTGCATGCGGTAGCGAATCAGGTCCGCCACCGTAAGCATTTTGACGTTGTGTTCTTTGCAAAACTCGATGAGCTGCGGCACGCGCGACATGGTGCCGTCTTCGTTCATGATTTCGCAGATGACTCCGGCAGGGTAGAGCCCGGCGATGCGAGCGAGGTCCACAGAAGCTTCGGTCTGGCCGGCACGGACCAGCACACCGCCGGTGCGGGCGCGCAGCGGGAAAATGTGGCCCGGACGGGCGAGATCCTGCGGCTTCGTCTTTGGGTCGATGGCGGTCAGAATCGTGACGGCGCGGTCGGACGCGCTGATGCCGGTAGTAACGCCGACGCGCCCGTCAATGGCTTCGGTGAACGCGGTACCGTGTACCGAAGTGTTGATCGGCGACATGAGCGGGAGATGGAGTTCGTCGCAGCGGTCCTCAGTGAGCGGCATGCAAATGAGCCCGCGGCCGTACTTGGCCATGAAGTTGATGGCCTCGGGCGTGATTTTCTCCGCGGCCATGGTGAGGTCGCCCTCGTTCTCGCGGTCCTCATCGTCCACCAGGACGATCATCCGCCCTTGGCGAATCTCTTCGACCGCTTCTTCCACGGTGGCAAAGGGTGACTTGGTTTCAGTCATAGGGGATTTTTAGTCGTCAGTCCTCAGTCGTCAGTTCTCAGTTCTAAGTTATAAGTGGAAAGCGGGAAAGAAGCAACGCCAGGGGAGAGGGCAGAGAGAATCGCAGAGCTAAGAAAGTAGGGTTTGTAAGGAATTGAGAACGATGGGTATCCCCCCACCTTTTTTTGGAACTGCGCATTCTAAAGGACTTGCAGGAGGGCGTTTTCGGATCTGCGCATTCCAAAGGACTTACAGACGCGATTCGCGGGTTGCGGTACCTCTTGAGGCCATTCTCACGGGAACGCCCCCACACCCCCCGGGCATTTTGTATCGTTATCAAAACAAAGTGGTTACAAGATTTGACTGTTGTAAGTTGTTGAAAAGAATAGGACCTGAAAGGGTTTGGGTGAGCACCCACCTCACGCTCGAAGAGAGATCCCTCGCTCCGCTCGGGATGAACTATCCTCGTCGGATAGTTCAATTTGATTGTTGGGAGTGATTGAAAAGAAAAGGCGAGCAAAGTCACTGGCAAGCGCATGCATACACGGCGGACCTCGCGAGGCTCAGGGCAAGGGTGTAGCGCACGGATGGAATAGGCGGGGCGGCGGAGACTTCCTGACGCAGCGCACGGGACGCAAGGGTGGTACATAAGCAACCGGGCAGAAGAAGAGATGCTCAAATGCAAAAAGGGGTTGCATATTCTATGTTTACTTGTCCAGTAGGTTCTTAAGACATACCTCAGTCGTTTGTTTCGGCGGAGATAGTGGGGTGAGTTTGACAGGGTCGGGAAAGGCAAAAGACCCCAGGAGAAAGACCCAGGTTCAAACAGCGAACCTGGGGCACCCGGCAAGATCAAAGGAAGCAGCCAAACCGTTGAGACAACTGTGGAGGAAGCTTTGGCGCATCTCAGGAGCTATTTAACACGGCGAGAGGGTCGATCCAGTTTCCGCTGGAGAAGCCCCTGCCGCTGCCTCTGATTCGCAAGATCACTGAATTTCGAGTGCAAGAGAGCCTCGAGCAAGACCGGAAGTGGAGAACCTGAGCAAGAACGAGTTTCAAAATGATGGAAGATTTGTCGAAATACCACAAGCCGGTTGGGACTTTGCTCGGGCGAGATTCTGCGGGGAAGGACTCCGACCGCTATCGGCTGAGCGACCAGCAGGTCGAATTCTTTCGAGAGAACGGCTACCTCAAAGGCGTTCGAGTTTTAAGTGACGAGCAAGTGGAAACTTTGCGCGGCGAACTGGAACAACTGATGAATCCGGCGCATGAGGGGCGGCATTTGTTTCACGAGTATCACTCGAATGAATCGGCGGACCCGGAGCGCGTGCTGTTTCATGCCTTGGGCGCGTGGCGGGTGCTGCCCGGGTTTCATGATTTGCTGTGGAATCCGGCGTTCCTGGTGCCCGCGTCGCAATTACTGGGCGGGCCGGTGCGATTCTGGCACGACCAGCTTTTCTGCAAGCCGGCGCGGCACGGAGGCGTGGTGGCGTGGCACCAGGATTATTCGTATTGGACGAGAACCACGCCGCTGGCGCATCTCACGTGCTGGATTGGGCTGGACGACTCGACGCTGGAGAACGGCTGCTTGCACTACGTTCCGGGGAGCCATAAATGGGCGGACTTGCCGAAGCCGGTTCTGGCAGGCGGGCTGGAAGAGAGCCGCGGCAGTTTGCCGGAGGAATTACAGGAAAAGTTCAAGCCGGTGGCGGTGGAAATGAAAAAGGGGGAGGTGTCATTTCACCACGCGCGGACGATGCACGGCTCGGGGGCGAACGATACGCCGCGGCCGCGGAGGGCGACGGTGATCAACGTTTTTCTGGACGGCGTGATGTCCAACGCGAATGAGCCGCTGCTAGCAGGCGTTCCGGTGATTCCTCGCGGAGAGAAAATGGGCGGGCAATTCTTTCCACTGCTATACGAGTGAATTTCAATGGCAATCGTTAGATAGTATTAGCTAAGGAAATCGTGGGCGCGCGCCATCTTCCGCACGAATGACTGTGGTCGAGGGCAAACCGATCGAACTTTGCCAGGATTGCAGTGCTTTGCGCCCGGCTTCAGTCGGCTCATGGGCGTCGTCTAGCAGGCCTTGACGCACCAAACTGTTAATGATGGCCAGGTCGGGGAAGGATTGCCCGAGCTGAATCCTGCCATTGGGCCAGGACCACAGGCGTTCCCCGTTTAGGAGTTGCTGAAGAGCTTCCGCTTCCGATTTGTTCAGGTTTATCATGACTAGGTTTGGCGCGGAGGTCGCTTGCCGCCAGGCCGACATGGCGAATCAATTTCGCTAATGAGGAAGCTGGGCTTGACCCCCGCGACGGACTGAGGAGCATGCAGATGACCAAGGCAGGCGAGGAGGGGCGTCTGTCTAAGTCCTTGATTTACATGCTAGTTACAGAATCGGTGACGTGAAGGCACGCAACCCTTTGCTGCATTGGATGAAAAAAACTGCGCTGAAGTGCAAATGGAATGCACACGCTTGCCAAGCTTTCCAGTTCTGTAGACCAGGCACAAGAAACACGAAAAGGGCCGCGTGAGGAGACCCTAGAGTTTCTTGAGCGGCCCAGGGAGGATATTGCTCAACGAATACGCGCCGGGGCCGCTGATGAGGAGCCCCAGGTTAACCAGCAAAACCGTCAGGGCGAACTCATAGCCGCCTTTGCCGATGTCGAAGCCGTGCGGCAGATGAACAAGAAAAATGGCCCCAATCATGACGATAATGACGCAAATGGATCCAATGCGCTGGAAGACTCCCGTCAGGATAGCCAAACCCCCGGCGAATTGTGCCAAGCCCACCAGATAGCCGACGATTGCAGGCTGGTGCAGGAACGCGGCAAAATTCTGGGGGCCGGGGCCGCCGAAGGCTCCAAACAAGATGGCGCTGCCATGGTAGAGAACCGGGAGAGAGACAGCCACACGGAAGATAAGAAGGGCAAGGTTTGGCGACGAAGACCTTGCAGGGGTTGGAGCGCTTGCGGTGAACGTTCCGGTGCTCATGAGGACCTCCTTTTTTGTAGGCGACGGAGTTGTAGCAGGAATCCAGGGCCATAGCCAAGGAGTTTTTAGAACGGAAACGGACCGCGACTCTGGCAGTACTGGACCTAGGGAAGGACGTGCATCAAGGCTTTAAAGAGAACGGCACCGAAGAGGGCGGCGCCGGGGATGGTAAGGATCCAGGCGTAGACAATGCGCCGAGTGATGCCCCAACGAACGGCAGAAAGGCGGCGAGTCGCGCCGACTCCAACGATGGCCCCGGTGATGGTGTGCGTGGTGCTGACGGGAATGCCGAAGATCGCGTTTGCGACAATGGTTAGGCCGCCGGCAGTTTCCGCAGAGAAGCCACCAAAAGGAGTGAGCTTCGTGATGCGCTGGCCCATAGTTTTGATGATGCGCCAGCCGCCCGCCATGGTGCCGCCGCCCATCGCCAAATGGCAGCAGATGATTACCCAGAAGGGGACGGGGAGTTTTCCCGCCGCGGTGGTATGAAGAAGCCCGCCGCTAACCAGGGCCGCAGTAATGATGCCCATGCCTTTTTGAGAGTCGTTGGTGCCGTGGCCAAGACTAAAGAGCGCGGCGGAAAAGAGCTGCAATCTACGGAACCAGCGGTCGACTTTCAGCGGGCGCTGGTTGCGGACGATCCAACTGGTCACGGTGGTGAGAATGATGGCAAGCACCATGCCTACAATCGGCGAAAGGAAAATGAAAAGAACCGGCTTGGTCCACCCCTTGAGGATCAGGGCCTTGAACCCGGCGTAAGCGACGGCGGCGCCCCCGTAACCGCCCATGAGCGCGTGCGAGGAACTGGTGGGCAAGCCGAGAATCAAGGTGGTGAGGTTCCAGGTGATGGCGCCGAGGAGGCCGGCAAGAATCACTTGCTGGTTGATCAAGTCGATCTGGACGAGGCCTTTTCCAATCGTGCTGGCGACGGCGGTGCCGAAAAAGAAGGCGGCAATGAAATTCCAGAAGGCGGCCCAGGCGACGGCGGTGAACGGTTTAAGGACGCGGGTGGAGACCACTGTAGCGATGGAATTGGCGGCGTCGTGCCAGCCATTGGAGAATTCAAAGGCGAGAGTAAGAAAAACGACGACGAGAAGAAGGGACGGAAACGCAGCGAGGGAGTGAGAGGTTTGCGAAAGCATTTGTGAGATCAGGCGCTCTTGAGGATGACGCCTTCAATGACGTTGGCAACGTCTTCGCACTTGTCGACGGCGGTTTCGATGACTTCGAAAATCTCCTTCCACTTGATGATTTGCACGGAATCTTTTTCCTCGTCGAAGAGCTGGGCGATGAGCGTGCGGCAGACGCGGTCGCTGTCGTTTTCGTAGCGGTTGATCTCGATGCAATGTTTAAGGGCGCTGTCGGGCGTTTCCATGGCGCGCACGGCGGCTTGGACTTCGGCGGTGGTGGCGACCAGGATTTTGACGAGGTCGAGCGTGCCGAGACGGACCGAATCCACACGGTAGAGAACGAAACGGCTGGCGGCGGCGTCGATGAGGTCAATGACGTCGTCGAGCTGGCTGCAAAGCTCGTGAATGTCTTCGCGGTCGAAAGGCGTGATGAAGGTCTGGTTGAGCTTGGTAAAGATCGCGTGAGTGATTTCGTCGCCTTCGTGCTCGAAGGCCTTGACGATTTGCACTTGTTCGGGCACGCCGGTGTAATGCGTGAGCATCTTGAGCAGGGCGTTGGCCCCGGCGTTGATGTTAGCCGCCTGCTTGGCAAAGAGGTCAAAGAAACCCTGTTCGCGCGGCAAAAGGCGCTGCAGAAGTCCAGGCATGTTGTCTGACTCCCCCCTGAGGAGTCTCGGCTGAGGCAGGGAGAGTGTAGCGGAGGAGGGGAGCGGAGGCAAGAAAGTGTCCCGGAGGGGACTGCCCTATCTAGCGCATCTCAATCAGATGCCATCATCTGCTTATGGCTTGTCGCCGGACGGACTTGGTTCCCTCAATGCCTGGCGGAGAGCGTCGCGAGATTGCTCGAAATTCTTCAAGAGAACCCGCGCCAACTTTGCGCCTCGGGCGGAGGACCCATCGCGTTGGACTGCATGCTGCATGTTGTCCGTGATGGTGTGGCTGGGCATGGTCTGCGCTGTAAGCCTTTCCGACGCGGCTTGCGCGTCTTCTACAGTGGCCATTTGAGGAGGCATCGGCGGCTTGAGTTGCTGACTGGCGGTGAGATATTCCTCTGCAGTCCAATTCTTATCCAATCCATTCTGCAATGTGGCGATTGCACGATCATAGCTGTCGGCCAGTGCCCGGCGGCTATCAGTTATTCGGGCGAGCAATTCGTCCGGCCCAAAAGTGCTGCCATCTTCCCAAACAGCGGCAACGAGTTTGGCGTCCGGCACTGGCCCACCCACAATATGAGGCACACCAATCTTGTGGCTGAGGCCTTTTGGGACTGTTGCGAGGAGTCCCACGCGCGTAAGTGCGTCGAAAATCAATGTTTGTGGGCGTTCGCTGGCGGATTTTTGTCCAATCTGGACTGCATAAGCGGTGAGCGAGAATTGATAGGAATTAGTGATGATGAGGAGCGGTCTATGCTCTGCGTCCTCCGCAAATTCAAGTTGCACCGGCGGTCTTTCGGGGAAATGCCTTGCGAGGCGGCGCTCCAAGTCCGTCGGCTCGTGCGGGGCTTGTGCCGGGATTGGAGCTGCACACAAGAGCAGCAAAGTTCCGGTAACGGCTGGAAGGACGAAGTGTCGAAGAGTTCGCATGCGCAGAACTCCTGTGTTCCTAGTGTCGTGAGCGCCAGTATAACCCAACAAAGCAAAAAGGGCGGCCGGAGAACTGGACCGCCCTTTTGCTTTGATTGATGTTATGGACGAGCCGGCAAAGCAAGTCCAGAGCACAGGCTACGGGTCTTAGTACATGCCGCCCATGCCGCCTGCGCCGGGAGCACCGGCTGCAGCAGCCTTTGGAGATTCTTCCTTGAGCTCGGCCACGAGCGCTTCGGTGGTGAGCATCAGGCCCGCGATGGACGCGGCGTTTTGCAGCGCCAGGCGGGTGACCTTGGCCGGGTCAATAACGCCCATCTTCACCATGTCGCCGTACTCGCCGGTTTCCGCGTTGAAGCCGAAGTTTTCGTCCTTGGATTCGCGGATCTTGCCGATCACCACAGCGCCTTCCGAACCGGCGTTGAGAGCGATCTGACGGGAGGGCTCTTCGAGAGCGCGGCGAACAATGCCCGCTCCAACAGCCTCGTCATCGTGGAGTTTCAGCTTCTCGACTGCGGCGATGGCGCGCAGCAAAGCGGAGCCGCCGCCAGGAACGATGCCTTCCTCGACGGCCGCGCGAGTGGCGTGCATGGCGTCTTCGACGCGAGCTTTCTTTTCCTTCAGCTCGGTTTCGGTGGCTGCGCCAACCTTGATGACGGCAACGCCACCGACGAGCTTGGCAAGGCGCTCCTGGAGCTTCTCCTTGTCGTAGTCGGAAGTGGTGTTTTCGACTTGCTGGCGAATCTGCTTGACGCGGCCTTCGATTTCCGAGGGCTTGCCGGCGCCTTCCACGATCGTGGTGTTGTCCTTGTCGATGGTGATCTTCTTGGCGCGGCCGAGGTCCTCAAGCTTCACGTTCTCGAGCTTGATGCCGAGATCCTCGGTGATGGCCTTGCCGCCGGTCAGGGTGGCGATGTCTTCCAGCATGGCCTTGCGGCGATCGCCGAAGCCCGGGGCCTTGACCGCGGCGCACTGCAGCGTGCCGCGGAGCTTGTTGACCACAAGAGTGGCCAGCGCTTCGCCTTCGACCTCTTCCGCGATGATCAGGAGGGGCTTGCCAGCCTTGGCGATACCTTCGAGCAAAGGCAGCAGGTCCTTCATCGAGCTGATTTTCTTTTCGTGGATGAGGATGCGGACGTCTTCGAGTACGCATTCCATGCGGTCCGGATCGGTGATGAAGTAGGGGGAGAGGTAGCCGCGGTCGAACTGCATGCCTTCCACGACTTCGAGGGTGGTTTCCATGGTCTTGGACTCTTCCACGGTGATCACGCCGTCCTTGCCGACCTTCTTCATGGCTTCGGCGATGATGCCGCCGATTTGCTTGTCGTTGTTGGCAGAAATAGTGCCAACCTGGGCGATCATGTCGCCCTTGACGTCCTTGTGGAGCTTCTTGATTTCCTCGACGGCGACTTCGACGGCCTTTTCGATGCCGCGCTTGAGAGCCGTGGGGCTAGCGCCGGCTGCGACGGTCTTCACGCCTTCGCGGAAGATGGCCTGCGCGAGCACGGTCGCGGTGGTCGTGCCGTCACCGGCAACGTCGGAAGTCTTGGAAGCGACTTCGCGCACCATCTGCGCGCCCATGTTCTCGAGGGGATCCCTGAGTTCGATTTCCTTGGCCACGGTCACGCCGTCCTTGGTGATGACGGGCGCGCCGAACTTCTTTTCGATCACCGCGTTGCGGCCTTTGGGGCCGAGGGTAATCTTCACTGCATCGGCAAGAGCATTCACGCCGCGCAAAATCGCCTGGCGGGAATTCTCACCTGTAACAATCTGCTTCGCCATACTGGTTATTCCTCCTGATGAACTTTTTGCGTGCTGCGAAATTCTTGAGAGAAAAGCACCGGTCTAAAGACCGGCCACTACAGCCGGGCTGGAGCCCCGGCCACTACAAAACGACTACTTGCGTGAGCCGGCGGCCTTGGCGGCGCCGCTCAACTTCGCCAGAATCTCTTCCTCGCGAAGGATGAGGTACTCTTCGTCTTCGATCTTGATTTCCGTACCGCTGTACTTGCCAAACAGGACGCGGTCACCCGGCTTAACGTCAAGAGGGATCAATTCGCCCTTCTCGCGCTTTCCGGCTCCCACGGCGATGATTTCTCCCTCCATGGGTTTCTCTTTTGCGGAGTCAGGGATGATGATGCCACCCTTGACGCTTTCCTTCTCTTCAATGCGCTTCACGATGACACGGTCGTGGAGCGGTGTCAGATGTACTGCCATCTTGGAAAACCTCCATTAGGTGATCTTGCGGTTTTGATGTGGTTTGGAAGCGAGAGAGGTTGTTAGCACTCCTCGCAACCGAGTGCTAATATAGGCAGAAAATCAAGCCATGTCAAGCCTTTCCGTGACAAAATTCAAAAGAACGGGCGGCCATCAGCTCTAATTTAAGTTGTTTATTTATATTAGCTTACGTGGTGCAAGATAATTCTTGCACTTGGTGATTGCCTTGCTCCAAGTCCAAGAATAGAATCGCCGAGCTTATCTGATGCACTACGTGGTGTATCTACGTTTGGTGTTTTTGACCGCTGGGACCCTGTTGCCGTTCTTCTGGATGATTGTAATCCTAGGCCACCGACGGCAGAGGAACTTCGAGCGCATCTTCTTCTTCTTGTGTCTCGCGTTGGTTTTCTTCTTCGGCGGTTCTTTGCTGGAGCTCAACGCACAGCTTTACTACACAACAGTTCCGCCCTCGCTGGCAATCTTTGAGTGGACAATCCTGTGCCTGGGTCTATGGTTTCTGCCATCGCTGCTGGTACATCTGCACGTGGAATATGCACAAGTCCGGGGACTGCTGCGGGCAGGAAACCCCAAGCGTATATGGTTGGTAGTGGCTTATGCTCCCGCAGTCTTAACGCTTCCGTGGTTGTACGCATCGTTGCGATTGCGCAGCGGATTTGATTTCGTGTTGCCTAGCAATGCCTTGGGCTTGCCGTTTCAGGTTTGGTTAGCGACCAGCATGGCTATCTCAGCTGGCTGGCAGTGGGCCTTCGTGAAAGCTGCTCCCGATGACCAACAAAGGGCTTTTCACCGGACTCTTCGATATGACCTCGTGTTTGTAGCTCTGGGGATCGCCATACTCCACGTCGTGGCGCGCCGGGCAAGACTCAGTGAAGAATCCGTTACATTCTACAGCCTGCTTTTGACTAGCTTCGTGCTGGGGCCACTTGTCGGCCTTATTCAAAACGTCCAGCAGTTTAATTTCCTGCAGATTGGCCGACAGCGAAATCTGATCTATGCGGTATTCACAACGTTTTTGGCGCTCCTCTATCTCGGTTTCATCCGGCGGACCAGCCAATGGATGGAGCCGTACTTGCCGCCGGAAGCTACCGCAGCCATCCTGCTGTTCCTCCCGGTGGTGTTTTTCGAGCCTCTGCAGCGCTTGATGAAACGAGCCCTGCGGCGGACCGCGCAGACCGAGTTAGATCGGGCGCAGCGCATAATGGGACCGATTCTAGAGGTCGCCCGTCTCGGGAATCTGGAAAAACTAAGCGCTTTCGTTGAGAAATGGATTAGAGAAGAAGTGCAGCTCGCGGAAGTGGCGCTCCTATTGAATAGGACCGACGATGCTGCCACGGGTCATCAGGCCAACGAAGAAACCTTCGTCATTCGACAGGCGGGCAGCCAAATCGGAACGCTCCGTGTGAAATCGCACGGAGCGATGGTGTCTGGCGAAACTGTAGGGGCGCTGGAGTTCTTGTGCGAGCAGTTGCCGGGGGCGCTCGATTTGTGCCGGCTCATCGAGGAAAAGCTGCAGCTCGAAAGGGAATTGGCGGAGCGGGAACGACTGGCGCTCGTGGGGCAGATGGCGGCGAGCATTTCGCACAACCTGAAAAATCCGTTGGGATCGATGAAGACGATTCTGCAGGTGCAATTGGAGAATCCCGAACTGCCCGATTCGATTCGCGGCGAGACCAAGATGGTACTGGACGAAATTGGCCGGCTTTCGACGAAGCTCAATCAGTTGCTGCAATTCAGCCGGCCTGCGATTCGCGGAGGAGACGGCTCCGGAAGCTGTGATGCGGCGGTGGTGGTGGAAGAAGTGGCGGGAGTGTTGTCGCACGAAGCGGAACGGCGCGGATTGCAATTGCAAACAAAGATTTCCGGAGTGAAGGCCCGAGTCGCCATCAGCGCGGAAGCGCTAAACGACATCGTATCGAACCTGGTGGTGAATGCGTTGGAGGCTACGCCACGGGGAGGACACGTGAGCGTAAGGACCGCAGGTGAAAACGGGAATCTTTGCGTGCTGGTGGAAGACGATGGGCCGGGGATTCCGGCGGGGCTGCGGGAAAAGATTCTGCAACCGTTTTTTACGACGAAATCGCAGGGAACCGGACTGGGTCTGGCGATTGTGGCGCGGCGAGTGGCGGAGTTTGGCGGAAAAATCGATTGGGAAAGCCCGGTGAAAGATGGACACGGGACAAGGTTCAAGGTGACTTTGCAGATGGAAGAAGCAAAGAAGTAATGAAGGAACGACGGAAAGAAGCAAGGAAAATGCTACGTGAGCAGGCGGACTTGGTGCTTTTGGACGTGGTGTTGCCGGGACAGGATGGGTTGTCGTTCTTGAAATGGATGCGGGAGCAGGGAAGCGAAGTGCCGGTGCTGATGGTTTCCGCGCTGGACGCGGCAAAAACGGCGGTGCAGGCGCTGCAGCTTGGTGCGGCGGATTATTTGGTGAAGGGATTCGAACTGGACGAATTGCGGCAGCGCGTTGCGAACCTGCTGAAATTGGCAACGCTCGAGAAGGAAAACGATGCGTTGCGCCGCCGCATGGCCACGGAAGGGCAATTTGGGCAAATGATTGGGCGCTCGGCGGAGATGCGGCGCACATTCGAAATGGCGGACCGCGTGGCGCCGACGGATTCGACGGTGTTGATTCTCGGCGAAAGTGGAACGGGAAAAGATCTGCTGGCGCAGGAAATTCACGCGCGGTCGCCTCGCTCCGGGAAACCGTATGTTGCCGTGAATTGCGCGGCGCTGCCGGAAACGCTGATCGAGTCGGAACTATTTGGCTACGAGCGCGGAGCGTTCACGGGAGCGGCACAACAGAAAAAAGGGAAGTTTGAGTTGGCTTCGGGTGGAACCATTTTTTTGGACGAAATCGGGGACATGAACCCGGTGACGCAGGCCAAAGTGCTCCGCGTGTTGGAGAACCGCACAATCGAACGGCTCGGCGGCACGCAGTCAATTCCTGTGGATGTGCGGGTGATCAGCGCGACGCACCGCAACCTGGCCGTGGAAATTCGCAATGGGAAATTTCGCGAGGACCTGTTTTATCGGCTCCGCGTTGTGACCCTCGAGCTGCCACCATTGCGGGCGCACAAGGGCGACGTCGCGGTGTTGGCCGAGGCGTTTCTGCAAATGCATGGCGCGCGACTGGGACGGACGGCTCGGCTGACGCGCGAAGCCTTGGCGGCGATCGAGCGGTACGATTGGCCAGGCAATGTTCGCGAATTGAAAAATGCGCTGGAACGCAGCGTGGTGCTTTGCCGCAAGGAAGAAATCGGCGTGGAGGACCTGCCCGTGGAAGTGGCGCACGGCGAAGCGATTTCCATAAAGCACGGCGGCGACACTCAGGATCACGGAATGGGCGAGCAGGATTTTCGCGAGGCGAAGCGAAAGTTTGAGGTGGCGTATTTGATGAAGCAATTGGCCGAGCATCGCTGGAACGTTTCGCGGACGGCGGCGACTATTGGGCTGCACCGGCAGAGCTTGCAGGAAAAGCTGCGAGAGCTGGGGATCCGTCGGCCGGGGCGCGAGCCGCTGGAAGAGGAATAATAGTGGCGAGTGACGAGTGGCGAGTGGCGAGCGGGGCGCTTGGCTACGTCCTGGTAGGAGGGGCGAGTTCACGCTTTGGCCAGGACAAAGCGCTCATCCAGCTGGGTGGGGAGCCCGTGCTGGTGAGGGTGCTAGATGTGCTTAAAAAGAGTGGTGTTCGAGATTTGATTGTTGTCGGAGCAAAAACAAAATACAACCGATTCGGGGCGCGGTGCATTGAGGACAAGTGGCCCGGCGAAGGTCCCCTCGGCGGAATCGTCACGGCCCTTTATCGTTCGCTTGCTGACAAGTATGGTTATACATGGAATTTGATTTTAAGCTGCGATATGCCGTTTCTTACTGCAGACTGGCTCGGATTTCTCGTTGAAAGGTCGAAAACGAGTGAGGCGGATGTGGTGTTCGCATACTCGAAAACAGGACCAGAGCCGCTGTGTGCGTGCTGGAGGACAACAGGGGTGGAAACGCTGCAGGCTGCGTTTGAGAGTGGGGTGCGCAAAGTCACAGACGGAATAGCACTTCTGAAGGCCGAAGTGCTTGACGAAAAAGAGTGGAAACGATTTGATAAAAGCGGGCGGCTTTTCTGGAACATGAACACTCCCGCGGAGTACGAGGAAGCACGGCGGATTTTGGAAGGGAAAGGAAGATGACGGACCTACTGAACATCAACCGGGGCGGACCAACAAAGCTGAATTTCCCCAGCGAAGATACACCCCACCTTGTGGGGCAGTCCTACGTCGACCCTCGTTCAGAGAATTTCTTCGAGTTTCGCGACGTGTGCAAGACTTTTGATGAACGCCCGGTGCTAGATCATGTCAGCTTCACGGTGAAGCACGGCGAGACCTGCGTCATCATGGGACGAAGCGGCGTGGGGAAGTCGGTCACGTTGAAGCACATCATGGGATTTTTGAAAGCCGATTCGGGACGCGTGATTGTGGATGGAGAAGACGTCACCGACTACACCGAAGAACAATTTGCGGAAGTGCGCCGCAAGGTGACCATGGTTTTTCAGTCCGGCGCGCTATTTGATTCGCTGACGGTACGAGAAAACATTTCGTTTCCTCTGGATGGCCAGCCCGGACTAACTTGGGAAGATATCGACGAGTATGTCCAGAAAATCGCGCACTTGCTGGAGGTGGACGATGTGCTCGATAAACTGCCGAGCGACCTTTCCACTGGAATGAAGCGCGCGGTGGCCATCGGGCGAGCGTTCGCACAGAATCCCGAAGCGATTTTGTACGATGAGCCGACGACCATGGTGGATCCCATCATGGCGGGGCACATGGGCGACTTGATTTTGCGATTGAAGGAAGCGTTCCACAAAACTTCCATCGTCGTGACACACGATACGCACCTGGCGAAAAAGCTTGCCGATAGTGTCGTTTTCCTGCAAGAAGGCCGCGTGACGTATTTTGGGCCGTGGGGCGGGTTCGAGAATTCGGACGATCCCTTCATTGTAAATTTCCGCAAACAAGATGAGCTGATTCCTGCGATGGACGTGACTCTGTGAGCCAGGCCGCAAACGGCTCCTCCGATCCGGTCAAATTACTGCGCAAGGAAATGGGTTTTTGGGACGTCCTACTGTTCAACATTGCGTCCGTCCTCGGTCCGCGATGGATCGCAGCCGCAGCGCACAACGGAACTTCTTCCATCAGCTTGTGGATCCTAGCGTCGTTGTTCTTTTTTGTTCCGACGGCTTTTGTAATCACCGAGCTGTCCACGCGCTTTCCTCACGAAGGAGGTTTGTACGTTTGGTCGAAGGAAGCATTCGGTGATTTTCACGGCTTTGTGGCGGGGTGGACGTATTGGATTTATTCCTTCTTCTATTTTCCAGGGCTGCTCCTGGCCAGCGCGGCGATGGGCGCCTACATCGGCGGCAGTTCCTGGGGACACCTGGCGGAAAGCCGGGTGTTTCTCCTTGGCGGCTCCGTATTTTTGCTTTTCATTGCAGTGGCTTTGAACATTGTTGGGCTGAACATCGGGAAATGGCTTCAGAACGCGGGCGGCGTGATGACTTACATTCCCTTGCTGCTGCTGGTAGGAGTCGGCGCAGCAGTGTGGGTGGCGTCCGGGTCCGCTACGCACTTTACCTGGGCAAATATGATGCCTCGTTGGAATTGGGAAACGGTGAACTTCTGGCCGCAGATTCTCTTCGCTTTTGCCGGACTAGAACTGGTTTCCGCGATGAGCGACGAAATTCGTGACGCGCAGCGGACGCTGGCGCGTGCGATCTGGGGCTCGGGTGTTTCCATCGCCATCATCTACATCGTCGGAACGTTTGCGGTGCTCGCCATCATGCAGGCGACGGCCGTTGACCCAAAGTCCGGCGTGTACCAGGCATTGGCGATCGGTTCGGAGGCGCTCAAATTTGGATTGATCGGCATGATCGCCGCGTTTCTCGTCACTTTCGGAAATGCGGGAGGCGTAGGTACAACGGTGGCGGGCCTTTCGCGGGTGCCGTTTATCGTCGGCGTCGACAGGTATATGCCGGCGGCCTTCGGGAAGCTGCATGCGAAGTGGCGGACCCCGTACGTCGCGATTCTGGTGCAGGCGGTGATCACTCTTGTCTTGCTGGTCTTAAGCAATGTGAACGAGACGATCAGCGGGGCGTATCAGATTCTGGTGGATGCCGCGACGATTTTGTATTTCATTCCGTTCTTGTATATGTATGCTGCGGTGATCAAGCTGGCGGGCCGCAAAGACCGGAATGAAAATCCACATGCAGTACTGATCCCTGGCGGCAAGAGCGGTGTCTGGATTGCCGGCGGGCTCGGGTTTCTCATTACGCTGGGAGGGATTGCGCTGTCCTTCGTTCCGCCCGGCGAATCGGCGAACAAATTTGTATTCAGCGTTAAGTTAATGGGGGGCACAATCGTGGCGATTGCTTTGGGTTTGATTTTGTATTTCCGCGGAGCACAGAGTAAGTCGCGCGAGCTCGCTTAGCTGAGTGAGACTGCCGGTGGAGCGCAGTTGGCTGAAGCTCGGATTCGGACTCCTAGAAGCCTTGTCGCACGAGGTCCGCAACAGTGAGCGGCGAGGCCAGGGACTGGTTTCGAGCTTCCAGATAACGTTCGATGTATTTTCCGAGGATGTCGGCTTCGAGATTGACGGCGTCGCCGGGTTTGCGGTTGCGGATGTTGGTGTGATCGTAAGTGTAAGGAATGATGGCGGCTTCGACGGCGTTGTCCCGCCAGCGCGCGACGGTGAGGCTAATGCCATCAATGCTGATTGAACCTTTCGGGACGACGCAGCGGGCGAAGTCTTCAGGGACGCGCACGCCGTACCACCAGTTTTCGCCTTCCGGGGTGAGATGCGTCACCTGGCCAACCGTGTCCACGTGACCGAGAACAAAGTGGCCACCAAATTCCTTGCCCGCGGTGAGGGGCCGCTCAAGATTGACGCGCGATCCCACGCGAAGGCTGCCATCGCTTGAGCCGAAGGAGGTTTTGCTGAGAGTTTCGCCGGAGAGATCGGCGGAAAAGCGGCCGTTGTGAATTCCCGTGATAGTCAGGCAGCAGCCGTTCACGGCGATGCTGTTCGCGACAGCGAGGGAAGGTCCTAGAGACGGCGCGTGAATCGTGACGCGGCCGCCGTCGCGATGAAGATCGAGAGACTCGATGGTTCCGAGATGTTCGATGATTCCCGTGAACACGTTGCCTGCGCCGCCTCTCCGAATGAGTTTACAGCATTTCGCGACGAAGGCTGAAAGCACTAGACTAAGCCGAGTAACATTCCGCGCCCAGAGGTTTGCGATGAAAGCCTGCGTTTTGCAAGCACCGGCGAAAGTGGAGACGAATCCGCTGGAATTTGCTGAAGTGGCGATTCCGGAGCCGGGAGAGGGCGAAGTTCGCGTGCGGGTGCATGCTTGCGGCGTGTGCCGGACGGATTTGCATGTGACTGAGGGCGAATTGCCGCCTCGGAAGTCTCCAGTGATTCCTGGGCACCAGGTGGTCGGTGCGGTCGAGAAACTTGGGAAAAACGCACGGCGATTTGCGGTTGGGGCGTGCGTAGGGATTGCCTGGCTGCATAAAACGGATGGAACTTGCGAATACTGCGGGGTGGGCGCGGAGAATTTGTGCGATGTTCCGGAGTTTACCGGTTACACGGTGAATGGCGGATATGCCGAATACATCGTGGCGCCAGAAAATTTTGTTTACGCCATTCCAGAAGGATTTCCGGACGAGCAGGCCGCGCCGCTCCTTTGCGCGGGGATTATTGGATTTCGCTCGCTACGGCTTTCGGGGATCAAGCCCGGGGGAAGGTTGGGCTTCTATGGCTTTGGGGCTGCTGCGCACGTGGCCATTCAAGTGGCGCGGCATTGGAACGTGGAAGTGTACGCTTCCACGCGAGATGCGAGGCATCAGAAGCTGGCGCTGGAATTAGGAGCCGCGTGGGCCGGCGGCACGTTTGATGAACCGCCGAAGAGGCTGGACGCAGCGATTGTTTTTGCACCTGCGGGAGAGATCGTTCCCGCAGCGCTCAAGGCGCTGAAAAAAGGCGGGGTGCTGGTGCTTGGAGGAATTCACATGAGCCCGATTCCTTCGTTCCCGTACGATTTGCTGTATCAAGAGAGAGTGATTCGGAGCGTGGCGAACAATACGCGGCAGGATGGTGAGGATTTTCTTCGCATTGCGGCGGAGATTCCGATTCGGACGCACGCGCAGGTTTTTTCGTTGCGCGATGCGAATCGCGCGCTTAATGCGCTGAAGAATGATGCGATCCCCGGGGCGGCAGTGCTGCGCATAAAGGAGTAGAGCCGAAATCGAAAATCGAAGAGAAACATCTCCGAGCAAAAACTGCACGGAGACGAAGAAGTTCTCAACCGCGGGACGGCGAAAGACGCCGTCTTTCGGTCGAAATGACAGGTGTTGGCGGGGAACAACCTCGACTTTTGATTCAGCCTTAGTTCGAGGATGAAGAAGCGACTTTGACTGGCGCTTTGGGGCGCTCGTCGCTAGGGGAGATTTCGGTCAGCTTTTGGTAGTAGCGCTTGGCGACCTCGTTGTTACCGGAGGCTTCCGCGGCGCGAGCGGCTCCATAAACGGCATTGAAGCGGTTCGGGGCCACCGTGAGAACGGCTTCATATTCAGCGAGAGATTCCCTGGGCTGATTTTCCAGGGAATACAGTTCCGCCAGCATTTCCCGGGCGGGCGTGACGGCTCCCGGCGTTACCGCGTCTTTATCCATGCTTTCTTCCAACTCCACGGCGGAGCGCATTTTGGAAAATGCGTCGGCTTTGTTTCCAGCTTTTTCGGCCATCCAAGCAGCAACCTCGCGACGTTGCACCTCAATCTGGTTCGCCCAATACGTATTATTCAGTTTCGAAGTCGCATCGCGGAGCGCCGCGAGCGTTTGCTCGGCGTTGGCGGCGCGTTCGAGATTTCCAGCGCGCGCACTGCCTTCGCCGATAGCGGCCCAGGTGATTGCCTCCGCCCATTGCACGGCACCTTTTCTCACAGTCAACGTGCTGGCCTCCTGCCAGTTGCCAAGTTCAATCGCCGCCCGCGCAGGAATTGCAGCAAGTGCGTAGTCGCCGGTCAAAGTCAGGCCGGAAATGTGCGACAAAGCGTTCATTTCATCCAGCACGACCATGGCATGCTTCACGCGGCCACTTTGCAGATAGGCATACTCCAGATAATCCATGGTATGAAGATGCTGGTCGCGCGCCTCACCGTTCTGCGAAGTAGGTTCGGCCGCGGCCGCGAGCTGCGCCGATTTGATGTTCGAGCTGATGGATTCATCCCACGAGCCGACGCGCGTGAAAAGGTGCGAAGGCATGTGATTGGCGTGGGCGGAAGCCGGGGCGATTTTCGCGTACAAGCGCGCTGCAGGAAGGCCCTTCTCCGCGAGAACAGCGTTGTCATAGCAATGGATGATGTAGTGCGCAATGCCTGGATGGTGGGGATGCTTGGGGAAGAGGGGTTCGAGGATTTCGCCGCAACGGCGCTGATTTGCGAAGGTCTTGTCCGTTTTGGGCGCAACGATGTAGAGCGTAATCGCGTGAAAAATGGCGGCTTCATCATCGTGAGGATAAGCGGCTTGCAATACTGCCATCCTTTTCTCGAAAACACGGTCATAGGAGGGAGCGTCCTTGCCGTCTTCTGCATACACTGTTGAGAGGGCGTCAATATAGGCTTTTTCGCGGGCCGTGGTGGCAGGGTTGGAATCTGCAATCCGTTGGGCATTCTTGAGCGCCAGCCTGCCTGCTGTGGTGTCGCCGTTCTTCCATAACCCGTGGTAGTGCGACATGGCCACGCCCCACTGCGCCATGGCGCAGGAGGGATCCTGCTTCGAGATTTCGGTGAAAGCTTCCCTAGCCTGCTCATATTGAAAAGAATGGAGCAAGGCGACAGCGCGGTCGAAACTCAGCTCAACCATCCTCGAGCATGAAGTCGCGAACTGGACTGATCCTACCTCCTGGGCAGAGAGTTCGTGGTGGTGTTCCTGGGCGGCCAAGCGCGGAGAAGCAGAACAAATCAAGACGGCCAGAAGAATCGGAATGCGGCGCATGAGGTCCACTCCTTCACGGACACAGAAATGCAAAACCGAGGACACAAAATCGTAAACGGACTTGATAAAAAGTATGTTCGCGGCGGATGGCCAAGTCAATTCCGAAAAGCGTCGCACAGATAGGCTTCGAACGCGATGTCGGGGCCAAATCCCTGTGTACGGATGTTGCGCAGCGGAGGAAGAGCAAGGCCTGGCGCGAGCGCAAAGGGAACACGATTCTGACCGGCGATTTTGGGCGCGTAGAAGAGAAAAAGCCTGTGAACGATGCCTGTGGCCAGTGCGGCGCCGTTAAGCGTGGGGCCTGCCTCCAGCAAAACGCTGAGGATTTCACGCCGCCCCAGTTCAGCGAGAACCGCTTGCAAATCGACGCGGGCTCCCTTTGCTTTCACTTGTACGATTTCGATTCCCGCGTTTTGTAGTTTCCGCGCCTTGGGCGACTCTAGAGAAGCAGCGGTAAACACGAGGAGATCGTCATCTGCCGTTTCGACGATGCGTGATTTCGGCGGCAAGCGTAGCGTTGAATCGAGAACCACACGTAAGAGGCGTCTGCGGCGCTGCAAGCCGCTACGATCCGTGAACAGCGGGTCGTCGGCAAGAATCGTGCCGATTCCGGTAAGCAGGGCATCCGACGCATGACGCATGCGGTGAACTTCAGCGCGGGACTCTTCGGACGTGATCCATTCCTGGCCATCACGTTTGCCGATCCCTCCTGCTCCTTTCTTTCCGGATTGCGGCAAAGCCAGCTGGCCATCGAGAGTCAGTGCGGACTTCAGCGTGACGAAGGGCTTCTTGGTGCGAATCCAGCGGGCAAACGGTTCGTTGAGCCGGCGAGCTTCTTCTTCGCCAATGTCCCTGACGATTTCTATGCCAGCGAGGCCGAGGCGCTCGAAACCGCGGCTGGCATTGAGCGGGTTCGGATCTTCGATGGCGGCGACGACACGCTGCACACCGGCTGAAATAATCGCTTCGGTGCAGGGGCCGGTGCGTCCAGTGCGGCTGCAGGGCTCGAGCGTCACGTAAAGAGTTGCCCCGCGTGCCCGTTCCTTCGCTGATTTCAGCGCCACGATTTCGGCGTGGTGCCGCCAGTCGTATTGGTGAAAACCTTCGCCGACGATTTGGCCGTC
>WNGL01002772.1_pt1 | contig 22760 bp, 25 predicted proteins | sample 5400591 | NCBI WGS metagenome assembly WNGL01 (sample SAMN13153377, study PRJNA577476) | soil metagenome | isolation source: 80 cm soil or saprolite under Garry oak tree replicate 1 | place: USA:California | collected 2016-06-15 | reverse complement strand
GGCAACGGTGTATCTGCCAGCATTAGGTGGAGACGGGCCTAGGCTTGATCGTACGATCAGAATATACAAATGCTCGCAAGCGTCGTCAGCCGAAGAGAGCCTAAAATGCTGCGCGGCTCTTCTTGCAGTGAGCACAGAGGCTTAAGGTTTCTCTGTCATGGGTAATCAACACTGCCGGCGTAGAGAACAGATCTAACCGATCGCGTCATTTCAGCGGAACAGGGTAAGCCCGTAGCGCTCCTCGCAAGGGGAAAGTCCATCGCAAGATGGCACCGATGGCGATGCGGGTAACGGAAATGGGAGAAAGCGAAGGCTGCCCTGTAATTGGGCAGATAGAGGTTGCGTCGCCTCGTGGGGACAAGATCACCTCGCCGGAAACGGAGCTGACTTCCTGTTGGTGCTCAGCTCGAGAACTCTTGAGGAACCGATGCATGAAGCAAAGCAAATGACGATGGCGTAAAGCCATTGGTGCAGCTTCACACACGAGCGGTGGATTTTCCACCGCCGTGCGAAGCGGCAGCAAGTCAGTATCGAGTAGGTCTGCTTCGTTTTGAATCAGGCCGCGTCCTCGTTTTCCATGGGGGCGTTCTTGGGTGCTCGAGCCGGATGAATGGGAAACCTTCAAGTCCGGTTCTTAGAGGGCTGGGCGCCAGCAATGGCGCCCGGCTACTCGACCCTTGGGACTTCCGGGTTGCCCGTCCGCCCGGAATCGTTAGCAAATTCCAAATGGAGCTTCCGACTTCCCACAAGCGCGTTTCGCGAGATTCGGGTCTATCAGATGCCCGTAATACGTCAGTTGAGCGTAGAGGTTGAGCACAGCTCACCGTCTATCGAGGCTCCCTTTTACCTTGACCCATCTTGACCGAAATCATACAGTTCTTGCACAGTTCAAACAGCCCCTCGCATGCAAGACGCTTTTTCCCGCCGACGATTTCTCTTTCACAGTGCCAACTGTGTTTCCGCCACTTGGGTTGTTACACACTGGCCTGCCGCCCTTGCGGCCGCACAACACGCGCATAATTCGGCGCAATCTGCCGCTCCGCCAACATTCGAATTCTTCACTCCGGATCTGGCCAAGGAAGTCGACGCGGTCGCCGGCCGCATCATTCCCACCGACCAGACGCCCGGTGCTCGCGAAGCCGGAGTCGTTTATTTCATCGATCGCGCACTCGCCACCTTCGCGAGTGGTGACCGAAAGCTTTACACCGAGGGAATGGCTGAAATGCAAGCCAGGGCCAGCGAAATGTTTCCCGGCGTCGAAAAATTCTCAGCCGCAACCGCGGGACAACAAGACGAAATCCTCCGCTCGCTAGACAAGGGCCCTTCTTCCCCCGACCGGCCCTTCCGGCCTCGGCCCCTGGCACAGAATTTCTTCGAAACGCTCCGCCAGCACACTATCGCTGGCTTTCTGATCGATCCTGATTCCGATCGTCGCGGCAACCGCGGCGGTGTTGGATGGCAACTCATTGGCCGCGAGCGTGAACACATGTTCCAGCCGCCGTTTGGCTACTACGACAAGGACTACCCAGGGTGGCAACCGGCTGCCGCAGAACCGGAAAAGAAATGACAACCGGCCAGCTCAAGTACAAGATCTCCGACGAAGTCGATTTCGTCATCATCGGCTCCGGTGCCGCCGGTGGTGTGATGGCCAAAGAGCTTTCCACCAATGGTTTTCGGGTCGTGGTCCTCGAGCAGGGGCCGTACCTCAGGGAATCGGACTTTGTCCATGACGAGGTCAAAATTCTCCAGGAAAACCTTCTCACCAACCATCCCGAACTCCAACCCAGCACGTTTCGCAAGACTCCGGAGGAAAAAGCGAAATCGCAGCGCGTTGTCGCCTATGGGCGATGCGTTGGTGGCAGCAGCGTGCACTTCACCGCCAACTATTGGCGCTTTCATGAAATTGATTTTGTCGAGCGAAGCAACGTCGGTGCCATCCCAGGAACGGGCTTGGCCGATTGGCCGATCACGTATGCCGACCTGGAGCCTTACTACACGAAAGTGGAATGGGAGATTGGCGTTTCAGGCTTGGCGGGTTCGAGCCCGTTTGATCCGCCGCGTATAAAGCCCTACCCCATGCCGCCACTCCCCGTAAAATCGTCGGGCGTGATTTTCGAACGCGCCGCTCGCAAACTCGGCTGGCATCCCTTTCCCGCGCCAATGGCGATTCTTTCGCAGCCTCGTCTCGGACGTAGCGCTTGCGTGAACTGCGGTTTTTGCTGGGGCTTTGGTTGTGAAGTTGGCGCGAAGTCCAGCACCCTCGCGAGTGTGATCCCTCTTGCCGAGCGTACCGGGCGGTGCGAAATTCGCCCGAATTCCTACGTCCATCGCATCGAACTAGATGCCGCGGGCCGAGCCACCGGTGCCGCTTATTTCGACGAGCAAAAGAACGCTCACCTCCAAAAAGCAAAGGCGGTCATCATCTGCGCCAACGGCGCGGAGACACCGCGCTTGCTCCTGCTCTCCGCCAACAAGCAGTTTCCCCACGGTCTGGCCAACTCTTCCGGTCTCGTTGGCAAATACTTGATGTTCAATAGCAACGCTCGCTGTGTGAGTCTCTTCGAACATCCGCTCAACGATTACAAGGGTTTTGCGGACAGCCGAGTTCTGCATGATTTCTACGAACTAGACTCCCAGAAGGTCGGTTTTTACGGTGGCGGGGCTCTCGATGCACGTTTCGATTTCACGCCGTTCTTTTTTGCCGTTGGCGGTCTCCCGCCGGGCACGCCCCGCTGGGGTGGAGGTTTTAAGGCGGCTTTGAGTCACAACTTCTCGCGAACCATGGAAATTCATTCCAGCGGCACCTCGCTGCCTCTCGAAACCAACAGTTTTTCTCTTGACCCTGATATCAAGGACGCTTGGGGCCTTCCCGCTTTGCGCATGACCTACAGAGATCATCCAGACGATCTCAAGCTGGTGACCTGGCTGAATAACCGTGCGCTCGAACTTCTCGACGCTGCCGGTGCCGAGAGAAAATGGTCTCATCCCATAAACGAACAGCAGTTTTCCGTGCACCTGCTCGGTACTTGCCGCATGGGCAGCGATCCAAATTCCTCTGTCATCAATTCCGATCACCGCACCCATGACGTGAAGAATCTGTTCTTGTGCGACGGCAGCAGTCTAGTCACTTCCGGCCGCGGCCAGCCCACCATGACGATTCAGGCCTTGGCATACCGCGCCGCCGATCGTATCACCGCGCTTGCAAAGCGCGGCGATCTCGGTGCCTAAGCTTTTTCCCCGACACTCTATCCACCCGTGCGGTTGGTCTTCTAACGGCGAATGCGGAAGTAATTCCAGGAGACCCGATCGCGCCATTATTTCCTATTTGCAGCCCGGAACCGGCCCGATGAGGTTAGTTAGGCCTGAAGCTGCGCTCACTGGATGCCAATGCGCACGAGGAATACCTCTACATCCTTTCTGCAAACGTCGGGGTCTTGGTACCACATTTGGTGTCCGGCGTCGGGCAGCACAATCGATTCGCGGTTCGGAAGTAGGCTCGCTAATTCTTCGGTAATGAGTCCCAGAAACGGGTATGACTTCGAGCCGGAAAGCAGCAGCACTGGAGCGGTGATTTTTCGAATCGTCGAGGGCTCGATATCAGGGAAGAGAATCCCAGTCGTCATCATCACATCCCACTCGTGCGCATCGCGCAGCGTTTCCCTGCGAGCCGGCTCCGACATCTTGTCCCACCCATGGAGATCATTGAAGACGTAGTCGATAAATGCCGCGACCCCAGCATCGCGATCGCCCCTGCGAAACGCGTGCTGCATAGGCGTGACCATCCTCCGTTGGATGTCCTCAAACATTGCCTTGCCGGTCTGCGCTTTTTCGCCCGGCAGATGGGCCAAGAGAGGGACAGCGGGCGGCTCGGCCAAAACAAGAGCGCGAACAAGTTCCGGGTGTTTGACTGCCAGAAACAAGGCGGTGAGCGCACCGTACGAATGACCGATCACCACGACTTTGCCGAGATGGAGTGCGTGAATGAATGCCGCAAGATCCTCCGCATCAACGACGGCCGAGTATCCGGTGCGGGCCGGATTGGTATTCGGATAGTTGTACCGTCTGCTATACGCGATCGCGCGATAATGCTCAGCGAATGGGCCGATCTGGTCTGCCCAATACCCGCCATCGCTTAACGACCCGTGGGCAAAAATCACAGGCGTTCCTTTACCCGCTTCCGTGTAGTGCAGAGTGATGCCGTGCCCAATATCGACCGTTCGAATGATCGGCGCATCGGCGTTCGGTAGAGCGACACCGTCTGCGGAGACCAAGGCGAGAACGATCGTTATAATGACAGCGCGCATAGTCCGGACGGAGATTTGCGTCACAATGGCTTCCCTTCCTTCCCGCGTTATCGAGTTTCTTCACGGTGCCACCGAAGCGCGGGGCAAGCCCGGCTGCACGACGGGTGCTCACGTCGAGAATCGCGCCACCCTATTAGTGCTGGTGAGAAGAAAACAACGGAACGACCTACGTTAAGTTCCGGTCAAAGCAAGCGACCAGAGATTGTGAGGCTTAGTACTGCCGAGGAGAGCCGGCGCGAGCACAAGGCGCAACTACCAGGCGCGGACAATTTGCTCCAAAATCTGGTAGTGCGAGACGTGTTGGGCGATCATACGGAGGACAAGCTTCGGACAAACTTTGCAGCCGAAATCTTAGGCCGCTGTTCGAAGCGAGTCAACTCCGGTTGGCTCCCAAGGAGCCAATGGTTCAAATTGAAAAGGAAGTGTGAGCGAGACAATATGATATTTTGCTCCCACGTCGATCCGATCTTGCCGCGTAACGATCCAGAGATGACGGCGTATCGCACACCGTCAAGGTCACGGCCGCAACATTATGTGAGGGCCGCTGGCGTGTATGACGGAATGGACTGAAGAAATACCGCTCGGGCATCGCTGCGTGCGATTAAAAATCGGCGATGAGGCCGATTCCTGCGGAGAAGCGGTTGGCGCACGCGTAAAGCGAAATAACGAGAACTATCTCTCTAAAATTACAGGGTCGTCCCATCAGCCTCGAGGAGGCGGTCGGTGTCAGTCTTTTCGACGATGTTCGAAGAGAGCGGTGGCAATAAGAAGCCGAAGTGATTTTCGTTGCTGATAAACCTGGCCTGGACCCTGTTTCATCGCCATCAACAATTGCACATGGACTACGGTTTCATCACGCTCTTCGATTACGTGTAGAACCTCCCAGGCAACCTAACGTCGTCGAGCCTTACGAACTGGCCTCTTTTAGGTCATCCGAGGCTTGCTTGTTGGCTTTCTTGGCCTCGGCTTTGCCGTTGGCTTGAGGGGCGAGTTGTTCGATGGCTTTACCAAGGTTCACTGCGTCGTTGCCAGTCATCTTAGCCTTCAACGCGTCGAAGCCGCCAGGAATGTCAAGATTCTTTGCTACGTGCGCGGCTGCCACACACTGGCCCAGGTTCTTAAAGCCGCTGCACGCCGTTGGTGCGTCCTGGCCGGTCAGCCCTTGAATCTTTCCGGCGATTACGGTGTTGTGGCTGAGCACTTCACTCGGAGAGGCATGCGACATGTCAGTGCGTGTTGTCGCTCCGCCTTCGTGCGCGCTGTTCGTGCCGGAGCCAGTTCCTGGTCCGGTGTCCGAAGGCCGACCTCCCTGGCCAGACGGTTGTCCTCCGGGACTCGGGTGCGGCCGCTGAGCGAAGGCCGATGCACCTGAAGCGAACAACACTGCTGCGAGCAGAATCGGAGTCAAATGTCTCATGTCATTTCTCCTGTTCTTGGGCTGGCGGGGACGGGACAAGGTTGGCTAACTGGTTTGGCCGAGCACTAACTGGCTTACTTTTTATGATGCGTTAAGTCTTCCCCGGGATGCAAGTCGCTTGATGTCCGGTGGATAGTCTCTCGCTCGAACCTAATCACAACTTGCCTAAGCCGACAAAAACCGAGGCCAATCAGAAGCTCTGACAAAAAGGAACAAGTGCGAAGCATCTTTTCTTTTCAGTTTGTGTTCGCGATTTTGGCACGGTTTGCCCAATTCGCATAACGCTGACGCGCCAAAGTTTCCGTCAGCTACTCGCTGACGTTTTCGGGCTGGGTGCGTGCCCGGTTTGGCGCCTATCTTCTTCTCTTATGAATTTCTGGGCACGTTCCCCTATGAATTTCTGGGCACGCAAGCCGTCGGAAGATCAGTTCATGATGGCACCTGCTGGCGTCTTATGGATGTACAAGTGCCGGGCCTCTAGCCCGGCCTGCTCTTCAACCCATGTGTGAGCGTCATGGATTCGCGGGTCGAAGGATTTGGCGTTCAGGGCCAGAAGTGGAAGGATGCTGTAAAAGGCCAGGTGCGCTTCGTTGCGGTCCACGAACCAGCGCCGTGCGGCTTTTTCTATCGCGTGTCGCTCGTTCATCCCAAGTTCTAAAAGAGCTTTGGCGTTTTCTTGATCTTTGGACAGCGCAATCAGTGCATCTTCTGTTGTCATAGCTCACACTCGGAATTAAATTTTGGGCTGAGCCTGGGTTCCAGAAAAAGCATTTCAGCGATGCCTGCGTGCGAAAGCTGCCGGCTGCTCTGGTAGCGTCAGCGTGCACGCCGTCAGATCAAGAAACATCCGTGATTCTGTGTCGGTCCGATCGAGGCCGTGTTTCTCGACACAGTGCTGTCGGAACTCCGCATAGCACTTGTCGATTTGTGATTGACTAATGTCGGGTAGGGCGAAACGCCAATTACAATTTTGAGTTCCGCAACGAACATGGTCCCTGGGTCCCATACTGCCGACGAGGATGTTAGTTCTGCATCATAGTTAATGCAAGTTATAAAAACTCGGAAGGCGAACATCTTCCGTTCAGATTCCGGCAATTTTACCGTTGGCGCCGACGGGTAAGCCTTCGAATCATCGTTCGTGAGAGTTCAGCCCGGCAGATGTCCGTTTCATGCTCACCCGGATAGCCTCTTCATCAAGAATTGAGCACATGCGCGTCGATAAATTTCGAGGTCGTGACCTCGGCGCCGAAGATGCCGAGGCGTCCTATGAGTGGCGTCCTATGAGTGGCGTCCCTAGCCTGGAACGAATCGAAGACTTCCGAGGAGACTAACCGAAGCCGAGGCATACGCACTCCTCGGGTAGACACGCCGACGACCGCGACTCTTCTAAGATACAGAAGCAGACGAAGGTGCTAAGCCGAACTGAAGTTGAGAAGGTGTTCGTGGAGTACGTCGCGGCACCTTAGGCAAGTCTGATTGCGAATTGAGGCCTTTAGCTGCGGTTGGTGCGCCGGCCGTTTATCTTGTGTAGCACTTTGTCATCTATGAAAACGCACAAAATATACCCGGCAAGAATGAGGAGCGTGTTCTGAATCGAGACATGAAACACGACGCAAGCAACCACGATGAGAAACAGGAAGCGAATTGACATTGAGACGAGTAAGCCTCAGAACAGCGTTCAGGTCAAGGGCCCGACAAAATACTGCTCAGCAACTTCCGGTAAGCTCGAAAACTCGATTGTGACAGGTGATAGAATCCCCTCATGCCCGAAACTAACGCCGACAGCAAGAAACCCGCACCGGGAAGGTCCTACTAACGGATGTCTCGTTGTCAGAGTAAGTGACGATGACTCGCCAGTAGTGCCAAAGAGCGCGACAGGGCTGAGAGGTATGCTGCGCGGCAGAAGAAGTCACCTGTTGTGAAGAAGGCGCTGATCGAGCACCTTGTTCGGCAACAATTCAGAACACGCCCGGCTTTTAGACGCTCCAACACGACTTGACCGCCTCCACGATTCGGCACGTACTTCTTTCCGGCCGGATTCGGCATTGCGTCTTGCTCGCAGGTTCTCAAGTGAAGAGTCGCACGGTGACGGCCAATCCAATTGGACGGAACTCGATTCTCCGCGACTATACTTTTTGACACCTCGACTGATATTCGCTCCCTCGAGCACCGGTCTACGCTGCCCGATTATTCGCTGCATGGGTTGCTTCATCAACGAATCTGTTGTGGAAATCTCAAAACGACGGTCTATAGGTTAGCGTTTGAGAATCTGGTGCTCAGAGCACGTTTGTGACGGCCGGTACACGAGCGGCTTCGAGACCCTCGGCAGTCGGCCGGTTGCCACGATCAATTTCAATCCTACCCTTGAAATACGCGCCGTCTTCAATACTAATCCGAGCGGTTGTAACATCCCCTATCACCGTACTGTCCTTCTTGATCTCGACACGATCACTGACCCGAATGTTGCCGCCGACCTCGCCGTAAATGACTACTTCGCGTGCGACCACATCGGAACTAAGCTGAGCCGTGCATCCGACGGTCAGCCTATGGCTTTGAAGCGTGATTGTCCCCTCGACCGTACCGTCGATCAGAAGATCTTCGCCGCCGGAGATATCGCCCTTTACTACCAGACCCGCACCCAAACGCGCTATATCCCCAACAGTGGGGCTGCCTGGGCGGATGGTTGGGGTCGTATTGGCAGCGCCAATTGAAGAGCCGAAGCCCTGTGCCCTAGGCGTGCCAGGCAACTCGGTTTGGGGCCGCTTACCTGTCCACATACTACCTCCGTGCTTTTGTCGCAATTGGGAGCCTTATTAATGCGAGACAACGCGCTTCACTGTAGCCTCTCTTCCCAAGCGAAAACAATTCTAATCAGTCACCGAGTTGCTTTCTTCAGAAACTGCCCATCCGGACAGGTGGGAACGTAAAGTGCTTTTTGAAGGCAGCGGTCCACCCAGGCATCGCAACAGACCTTAGAGGTTGAGCAACTTACAGAATCAGCCTGACCCAAAGCGTTCATTGCCCTCGGCTTCGCTGTTTTTGCTAGTGGGAGAAGATACCAGCAGTGCTCTGGACGACGGATCTGGACCTCCGTCTTACGTCCATTGCCGGCGCGGGCCTCGCCGCGCTCAACGTTCAGCTAAGTGATTACCTCGGGGCATGCCTGAATGATCTCTCACCTTACCTCGGGTCAGAAGCCGCTCCGCTCGTCGCGCATCACCGAGCACTCTGCGGAGAAGCCATTACTTTTGACGCTGAGATAATGGGGCGCGCCCTCCACGCTAACGTTGAACCTCTTCGAAACCCCAAACGGAAGCATCCTCGGCGTGATCGGCGTGGCACTCGACAATACAGAACGGCGTACCGCAGAGAGAGCATTGCGACTTTCCGAACAGAGCTATCGCTCCCTGATTGAGGAGACGCCTTACGGAATTTGCCGCTCGACACTGGGTGGCCAATTCTTGCAGGTGAATCGGGCGATGGTGGAAATGCTTGCTTACGATTCCGAAACAGAACTGCTTCTTCGCAGCATGGGCACAGATATTTTCGCTGTATTGGAGGTGTACGAGCAGTTTCACACGAAACTCTTAAGCACAAGTTCCTGTCAGGGATTCGAGTGCGCCTGGCGGCGCGCTGACGGCAACACCATTCTGGTGCGCTTGGGCGGCCGGGCGATGCGCGACGATACGGGAGCAGTCTCCTATTTCGAAATCCTCGCCGAAGACGTCACTGAGCGAAAACAATTGGAGAACCAATTTCGCCAAGCGCAGAAAATGCAGGCCATCGGGCAACTGGCGGGCGGTGTCGCCCACGACTTCAACGACCTACTGACTGTCGTGAAAGGACAAGTGGAACTGCTGCTTTCGGAAACACAGGTCGGCGACCCGCGGCGACGCCGCATGGAGGAGGTGGAAAAGGCAGCGGAGCGCGCAAGCACGCTCACAAGGCAGTTACTCGCCTTCAGCCGTATGCAGGTGCTCCAGAGCAAAGTCCTTGATCTGAACACGGTAATTGCCGGCATGAGTCAAATGCTAGCCCGTTTAATTGGAGAAAATATCGAGATGACGTTTGCGCCCGGGGCGGATCTGGGGCGAGTCAAGGCCGATCCTGGCCAGATCGAGCAGGTTTTGATGAACCTGGTCGTCAATGCTCGGGATGCGATGCCAGATGGTGGCCGGCTGATGATTGAGACGCACAATGCTCGTATCGACGCCGCATTTGCCCGCCAAAACACCAGGGTGGATCGGGGCGATTACGTCGTGCTGGTCGTCAGCGACACGGGGCGCGGAATGGCCGCCGAAACGCAGACGAGTATCTTTGAACCCTTCTTCACAACCAAGCAGCCCGGTGAAGGAACGGGATTGGGGCTTTCCTTGGTATATGGAGTCGTGAAACAGAGTGGCGGCTACATCTGGGTATACAGCGAGCTTGCCAAAGGAACTGCCTTCAAAATCTATTTGCCACGTGTCACCGATCCTCCCGAAGAAATGCCAACTGTCGCGGAGGAGTTGGCTACTGGCGGGAAAGAGACGATCCTTTTCGCTGAAGACGAGGAGGACGTTCGTTATCTCGTTTCAAGTTTTCTCGAGAGCTTAGGCTATCATGTGCTGCCAGCCGCCGATGGTACGTTCGCAAGGCAGGTGGCTCAGTCACACAAAGGACAAATCGACCTGCTGCTTACTGATGTCGTCATGCCCAAGACAGGCGGCCGTGAACTAGCCGAAGATCTGCGCAGAACCATTCCCACTTTGAAGGTACTCTTCATGTCTGGTTATACGAGTGATGCTATTATTCGCAGCGCGGTCCTCGAGTCGGGCGAGGCGTTTGTGCAAAAGCCCTTCTCGATGCAATCTCTAGCGAGAAAGGTTCGGGAAGTCCTTGACGGAACCAGCGTACCGACTTGTCAATCAAGATGAGTCGATTTGCGCGGTCGAGATCTGCAAAGTCCCAACTCAAATGACTCATGTTGAGTGGCCACGGTCATTCCAACATTCCAAGATTCTATGCTTCGCTCCGCCTACTTGGGGGTGAGGTCCACAGCCTCAACAATTCTCGTGAAGGGAAGCTGAGCACGCTCATTCGCCTCCCTCACATATTCCGGGCCAGAGGCCTCAAATAGACACATGCACTTATCCTGGCCGGGAACGAATGTTGACCGAATGTATCGCACCTTTTTGCCCTGAGCTGTTAGCTCCTTCCCAACTTCGATCGCGCGCTTTTGGGCAGCTGCCAACTGCTCCATGTTAACGCCCGGCAAGTCCCTCTCAACCATGTAAACGGGCATGGCGAATCACCTCCCCAGGCTCGGCAGACTACTTTTGGGTGCCTGAAAATGCAAGCGTGGTTGAACCGCGTCTGGACGCAACTTCATGGTCCGCAATATTCCGTGTCTGACCGGTTCAAAACCCAAGAGGGGTACAGGAGGGTTATGCTACCGCGGACGAAAGAGCTTGCGCCAGGAATTCGTCCTCGCTCTTGCCCTCTTCACGGAGGGGATGCTCCACACGTTGATGGTTGTCCTCTTCAAACTTTCGTTCATCAAGGCGATAGACCTGAGATCCCTCAAGCTGATATCCGGTCACCAAACCATAGTGTTGAGTATCTGGGTCGTACTTCAGGAAAAGAAGATAGCGCCTTCCAATTTGCGGCATTGAATTTGCTGTCGCCGCGCGAACCAACACCTTTCCAGACGGGAGCCTGACCTTGCCCCCTTCCCGTTGGACATCAGTAGAATCGCCAGGCATGAGATACGGCCCGCTCGGCGTCTTGATTACATCCTGCAATTGGACTTTGAATTCCGAGTAAAGTCGTTGCCTATCATTAGATAAATAGGCTTCGCCCGTTTTGACGGTGCCTACAACGACCGCATCACTGGTATCAAATGGCAGTGGATCGCGGCGGAAATGAGTCTCGACTGCAAGCCCGAGAGCGAAGAGTCCAGACAAGATATGGATGCCGATGCCGAGGACCCCTAAATAGCCCCTTAGTGTGTCTGCCATCTGCGGGTTCTTCGCCTGTACTATGTCTTCAAAATCAAAGGCGATAAATTTGTCTGGCTGTTTGGTGATTCGGTATTGCAGGAGTGTATCGTCGGTTATAACGCCGAAAGCATATCACGGTCATCGCGATTGCTGGAGGGGCAGGACGCAAGCCTTCTCTGCTGTGCGTCCCGCCAATGAAGGGTTCGGGTGTGATTAGCGTAAGTATTTGAGCCGACACTATCACAGTCAATCAGGCGAATTTCTTAGCCCCCGGATTAGCTCGGAGACAGTAATAGCACTGTCCAGAATACGCTGCGATGCTCAACAAAGTCGTTCTGGAACCCACAACCAAGAAATTGGCGCCCCGTTATGGTCTGCGTTTTCGCCGATTGATTACCCACTGCATTAGAAAAATGGGGGGTGGAAATCATCCTCGAAGAAGCTCACGGTCATCAGGATCGGATCGAGTTAGACGGGGTGGTGGTGGAATTCTTTGCTGTGATGACGGCCGAGACGAGAGCAGTGGAACCGCTGATCACAGGCCTCGCAGCGATAAGCGCTTCGAAATAGCACATAGTGAAAAAGCCAGTCTGTAAGCCCTCTTTTTCTCGAACGGTAGACTGCGTGGCTACTGCAAAAGGGGCAATTAGGAAAGTGCTTGTGATGTGCGGTTTCGTACATGGGGAAATCCTCAGCTGGGGGACGCTCATGTTACACCGTCCAGTGGTTTTAATGGAAGCGGATGACGGGAGAAAGTACAGTGCCGGGTAGGCGGTAGGGAGCACGCGTCGAGCTTCGAAGGCCACGCGTCACATGAAAACTGAGGAAGTTACTCGCCTGGATTTTGCAATTCGTTAGCTTCCTCAGTTTAGGTTATCTCTGGGAATTTTGATCAAGTTGCTCCTGCCTGGCTGTGAACCGAAGGGTAGAAGATCCGGGTCCGAAGATTGCTACGAACTTGCTTGGGAGAGTGAAAAGCGCAACCCAAAAGGCCCCAAATTCTGCTGGCCAATTGCTGGCCAAAAGACTGCAAATAGGTTAGTTCAGCACAAATGAGAGCTTGTAACTCTAACAAAACACGTGAACAGCAGCGAGCAAGGACAGGGTTGGTAAAATTTTAGCAAACCGCCGCCATGAGCCAGGGGGCTCAGTTGAGCGCAATTATTCCCGCAAACCCGTAGTCGCTACCTTAATAAGGTCGCGGTCTGAAGTTGAGTGATCGTCTGGCGCCTGCAACGGTCATGTAAACCGTTGCTGAAAATTAGGGCGCATATCGGCCGGATCGCTGGGGTAGCTTTCGGTTCTCTGCCGAAGTCATTGGTTCAAATCAAGCCCCCGCAACCAAAATTTCCTTCCTTTCAATCACTTCCGCAAACCCTGCAACCATCCGAATTGACAATCCGGGAATTGCGAAGCCGTCAAACTTTTCGGATGGCCCGTAATACGGCCATTGAGACGTCCGTTTCGCCCAAAGTCCAGGAAACTGTGGTCTGGTCTGACCCTCACCGCGCGCATTATCGGTTGACGGAGGTACATTCGGAGCATACCGTACGCATACTCTCCGCTTGCCACCGGTCAGCCAAGCCTGCTGAAGGAAGTGTTTTGAGCATGGCATCCATTTCCGAATTAACTACCGTCCAGATCGGAACCCAAGCGATTCGGAAAGTGCGAATCCGTATCCTCCCCTTCCTCTTCATCCTGTACGTCATTTGTTACCTGGACCGCGTCAACATCGGCATCGCCGCGCTGACCATGAACCAGGATCTGGCCATCACTAGTCAGCAGTTCGGTCTGCTGACAGGAATTTTCTTTATCGGATACTTCCTCTTTGAAGTTCCAAGTAATCTGATGCTGCACAAGATCGGCGCACGAATCTGGATCGCCCGCATTTTGATCAGCTGGGGTGTCATTGCGACACTGACCGGCTTCGTGCACAACGTTCACCAATTGTTCTGGGCACGATTTCTGCTCGGTCTGGCCGAGGCGGGTTACGTTCCGGGAGTCTACTTGTACCTGACGTATTGGTTTCCCAAGCGGGAACAAGCGCGCGCGATTGCACTGTTTTTGCTTGGGCTGCCGGTGTCTAGTATCGTGGGATCGCCTCTGTCGGGCTACATCCTGGACCACGTCCACTGGCTGGGAATCGAGAGCTGGCGGTGGCTGCTGATTCTTGAGGGAATTCCGCCCATACTGTTTGGATTCATCACTTATTTTGTCCTGCCAAGCCGGCCGCAGGAAGCTAATTTTCTGACCACCGAGGAAAAGGAATGGATTCAGACGGAGTTGAGAGGCGAAGAACAGGAAAAGTTGAAACATCGCCAATATTCCGTGCTCGAGACATTAGCGAGTGGTCGTGTTTGGTATCTAGTCTTGCTTTATTCGGGGCTGATGATCGGTAGATATACGATGAGTTTTTGGACGCCTCAAATCATCAAGTCTCTGTCGAGTGGGTATTCCAATACGACCGTCGGACTGCTGGTCATGATTCCGAGCCTGGTGGCCGCGGCCGCGATGGTTCTCATTTCACGCAGTTCCGATCGAAGACTGGAGCGGAAATTCCACGCGGCGATACCGGTGCTCGGAGCAACCCTGGCCCTCGCGCTGTTAGGCACAACCCGCTCGCCCTTGTTCGCTGTGGCGCTCTTATCCTTCGTGGAGATCGGCCTCTGTGGCTTTCTGGCCCCTTTTTGGGCCATGCCGAGCGGCTTTCTTTCAGGGTCCGCCGTCGCGACCGGCTTCGCCTTGATCAATTCCGTTGGTTGCCTCGGCGGCTTTGTGGGCCCTTCGACGGTTGGGTTCATGAATCAAAGAACCGGCAGTATTTATAGCGGCTTGGTGTTAGACCGTTATGCGTCACGAAACGAGAATTCTGTTCTCGTTGTGTTGCGAAACCCTCTGAAATCAGAGGGATATCAAGGGCGAAGCCCTTGGCTAGTTAGTGTTTGCATGCTGGTGTCCTTCGCGTTGCTCCTGTTTCTTCCGAAGGAAACGCGCGCACCAGCGGATTAGCAGGGAGCTAGCAGACCCCTTCCCTTACCGGCTTGCGGGACCAGGCACTGACGAGGTCAGGCAGCGGTGTCGTTGTCTTGAATGCTGTGACTTCAGTTTGCAGCCTCTCCGAGAGAGTCTCGAAGTTACCTAGAGGCTCGAGCGAAAGGCCGAGTTGCGCCATCTGCGGACGCAGGCTGTGAAGGCAATCGGGCAGCCACTGCTCCGAACCAAGCAAGGTATCCGTATGCGTGGACGGAGCCGGTAAACCTGCTTCCTGAAAAACCCGCGAAAGCGCCGGTCCCATCTCGGTGTTTGTACCGGAGCGCCGAAATGTCTCTACCAATAGAGAAGCGGCTGAAGACCACAAAGGCAACCGCGCAGACTGTTCAAGAAAAGACTTCCAGCAGGGTTCTTGGAAAGCCAGGATTCCACCCGGACGAACCAAGTGAGAGAGCGAACGCAAAACCGAAACGGGATTGGGAAGAAACATCAGGATGTAGCGGCCGACGGCACCATCAAAGGGTTTGTCGCCCGGGATTTCGGCCGCATCGGACCGCGTAAAGCTCACGTTGCGCAGGCCCGCCTCAGCCATGCGAGCATCGGCTCGGGCAATCGACCGTGGGTCGCGCTCGATTCCCACGACCGCACCTGCAGGACCAACGAGCCGGGCTGCTATCAAAGCCACGTCCCCAACGCCGGAACCGAGATCCAAGACACGTTGACCTGGACCGATCCCGGCCTCGCGGAAGAGTCTCTCCGTGTGAACGGCGAGCCACTTAGCCTGCCGAATCAGCCGCAGGTGCTCCGCGTCAGTGCTGCCGAGGGCGTAATCAGAGGTGGGATTACTTGCTGTCATACAGCTGCGGATATTAGCACGCCTTGATTACCTTCAAGTTCGCCGTTCATCGCGCCCAGCGTACGAGGCGGTTCCGGGACATACTGTCGGCTACATGGAAACTACTGTAGAGTCCGCTGTCGTTTGTGAGGCTCACGCAGCGCAATAGACTAGCTCGCTACGAAAAGGTATAGACAATAATTGTAAACTCAGTACGTATCGGGCCTCCGCAACCAGAAGTCTCTTCCGTTTCAGCGGCTTCCCAGAACCCCGCAACCATCCGAATTGACAATTTCTTACGTCTAGCATCAAGGTTCACGGGATCCATGACTGGTCGTCGAGGTCCAAGGCCAACAGACCACTGATGATAAAATCGGCAGATGGTTTTCGGATGGCCCGTGACTTGGGCAGCAAACTGCATTTCCTCATCTCGGAGCGATTCTTAGCAGGCGTGCGAGACTCATTTCTATAGGCGGGACTTTCGAGCCCAGCACAGCGTCAGCGACCATTTCACCCATCACTGGTCCATGTTTGAAACCATGACCCGAGCCTCCGCCGACAATCCAGAGGTTCGCTGCGTCTGGATGGCGATCTAAAATGAAATTGTGGTCTGTGGAATTTTCATATTGGCAAACTCGGCTTTCAAGTAGCGGCGAGCCTGCCATTGCGGGAAAGCGCGTGCGCAAGTACGCACGCGCGGCGGACAATTTCTCCTCCGAGATCTCGCGCTCCATTGTGCTGGGATCAATAACCGGCCCGCGCGTATCGTCAGCGATTTTGAAGCCCCGCCAGTGGTTTCCAGGTACACCGAAAAAAGGATGACTGCCCCCGTCAATCCAGGTCGGCAGGTGCTCTTCTGTGAAACGCAGATCGCCAGCGGGAGTGCCGAAGAAGAAAACCTCTTGACGAGTAGGGGTGATGCTGGATGCTAAGAATGGAAAAACTCTGCCAAGCCACGGACCAGGTGCGAAAATGTAAGCATCGGCCTTCATGGCTTCACCTTGACCGACTGTGATTCCCTCCATGTGATTGGCGGTGATTCGGCCAGGAGTGGCTTGCGCCTGTATGTATTGGCCGCCCTGTTTGAGAAACGCGCCCAGAACAGCTTCGCACCCTCGGCGCGCCGCAAGAAACCCTGAGTCAGGCTCGTAAACGCTCCAAGGCACTCCATCAAAATTTATTTGCGGCCAACGGCTGGCGCAGTGGGCGGCCGAAAGTTTCTCAAATCGAATCCCGGACTCCTTCAGAACCGGCAGAGCAGCACTCTGGTACGAGTCATTCGCGCCTGCCATGCGGAGTGCGCCGCTCCGAAAGAAAAGTTTCAGATTCCATCGCTGCTCGTACTCCTGCCACAATTGCAAGGCTCGAGCCATCATTTTGATATACAAGATGTGCGCAGGGCCATACGTGGCCCGGATGGTCCGAGTCTCACCGCCTGAGCTGGCACGAGAATTTCCAGGTCCCCAAGCGTCAAGCAGCGTAACCCTGGCTCCCCTCTCCACGAGATGGAGAGCCGACCAACCGCCGAACGCTCCGGCACCGACGACGATCACCGAGGGCTGAAGCGAACCTGCAAATGTCGGTGATCCGACGATGTATGTCGCACCTACGACAGCCGACGCTTTCAAAAAGCTCCGCCGTGAGCTATTCGTGTCCATCGTAACTCTCGCCGCAAGCCGTGGTTTCGTGCGCGCATTCTAACTTGCGCGCGGCAATTCAGTCGATGGCCAGGAGCTGACCGCTGAAGCTCCTAGCGAGCGATCCTTCTTCTGACATGGTCGATGGAAAGCAGCACCACCTGACGAACGGCAGCAGTATTTGGCTGCCGCACGATATACCGCACTGCTGGGCCAACGATGGAAAGACAGATGGGCGAGTGGTACTGATGTGTGCTCCAGGAGGTCTTGAGAAATCCTTCGACGAAGCCTCCCAAGGTCCGTCGCTCACTTCTCAAAATCCCGCGGAGCTGCGCAAGCTCCATGCACTACACGCCAAATACGGCGTGGAGCTCTTAGGCCCACAAATCTTCAGGCTACCTAGTCTGAGGCTGAAGTGCTTGACGCATAGCGAACGCGGGGAGCCGCTTTTGTTTCACGTTCAATCAAACTCTCCTCTGTGTTAGTTTGCAACGCAGGCCTAGAAAAACTTTGGAAGTGATAGGAGGAGAACCGTGATGGGATTTCTGCGACGGATCTTGGTTTGCGTGCTGATCTGCGCTGGCAGTTGTGTCGGTGCGGCAGGAGACAGCTCGGACGAACAAGAGATTAAGGATGTTTTCGCCGCGTTTTCCGCGAGTTGGAATCAGCCCGGCATGTCTGGCTTCGGTGACTTGTTTACCGAGGACGCCGACTTCGTCGTAATCACCGGAAAATGGATAAAGGGCCGACGCGAAATCGTCTCTTATCATAAGGAGTTGCTCGGGAAAAATTACAACGGGAGCCATTCGTTCATGGATTCGGTCACGGTGCGATTCCTTCAGCCGAACGTAGCAATTGCTCATGTGGCGAGTGGTGCGACGTACATGGCCGACGGTAAGGAGCAGAAACGCACTGGGTTGGGCACAGCGACAATGGTAAAAGTAAATGGAAAATGGCTCATTGCTGCGTTCCACAATACGCTGACTTCCGGGCCCGGTTATAGCTGGGGTCCTCCGCCAAGCTCGCAACAAGAGAAGCCGACTGCGGAGTCCGATCATCATCTTGTTGGATGCCCCGATTCTCCAACTCCAGGCAAGAGACCTCCGGGCGCAGGTTGCGCAATTATCGCTCACAAGACTTTCACTGCTTTGCCCAAGGCTCCTATCGTATTGCGGCTGGAAAACTTCCCGACGACTGAGGCAGCGCAAAATTCTGCTACTCCGGCCAGCGCTGTTGTAGAGGCGGTTGGAAAAGTCTGGTTGCTAACATTGGGGTCGCAAGGTGAACGGTCAAAAACGGGGAACTTCGTGACAGAAATCGGACCAATTCCGGATATCCCTATCGCTGCGAGTTACGAGCTTCAGGTCGCCGATGCCGACTTCGGCCCAGCGATGAATCCGGCAATTTCGAAGGCTGTCCACACGCACTCCGGGCCAGAAATCTGGTATCTGCTTACAGGTGAGCAGTGCCTGGAAACACCGAACGGCAGCCAACACGCAAAGGCTGGCGAAGGTATGTTCGCTCCCGCCAACACTCCAATGCAACTAAACATAACCGGAACGGGAAACCGCGAAGCTTTGTTCGCTATAGTTCACAATGCCGCCAAACCCGCGACCACGATATCTGACTGGCAGCCGAAGGGTGACTGTCAGATATGACGATTTGATCGTGCGGCTTTAGGATGCTAAGCGGATCAATTCTGTGCGAAATGGTATCACTAGAATAGCAGATTCGGATGGTTGCAGGCCTCTGCAACGCATTCATTTTGGTTTCAAAGGCTTCCAGAACGCCTGCAACTATCCGAATTGATAATTTTCAGCGTCGCGACTACTGCGCCTGTTGTCCCCTTATAGGTTCGACCCCGTTGGATGGTGGGCGCCCGCCCGTTGGGTGCGCCACGGACTTGACGGGCGTGCGTTCGAAGCATAAAACCTTCCCGTGCCACAGAGTATTCCCAGCCAGACGAGCATGCCCCTAAGTCCAGAGGCGGCAACGTTCTCGGTCGGAACGCGAACGATTCGGAAAGTACAAATCCGAATTCTTCCCTACATACTCCTGCTCTACATCATTTCGTTTCTGGATCGCATCAACATTGGATTTGCCGCATTGACGATGAACAAGGAACTAGGCATCACCAGCCAGCAGTTCGGATTTCTCGTCGGAATCTTCTTTATCAGCTACTCCCTTTTTGAGATTCCGAGCAATTTGATCCTGCACAGCGTCGGCGCGCGCATTTGGCTTGCTCGCATTCTCATCGTTTGGGGAATTGTGGCTGCGCTGAGCGGCCTCGTGCACACCGTTCATCAGCTCTACGTAGTGCGTTTTCTGTTTGGAATGGCTGAAGCGGGCTACTATCCGGGAATCCTCCTGTACTTGACATATTGGTTTCGCCAGCGCGAGCAGGCGCGGGCGATCGCGCTGTTCATGACCGGGATACCCATCTCAAACGTGATAGGGGCCCCGCTCTCCGGTTTCATTCTCGACCATGTGCACTGGTTGAGCCTAAGCAGTTGGCGGTGGCTCTTGATTCTAGAGGGCGCTCCCGCCGTCATCTTTGGTGTTCTCACTTACTTCGTGCTGCCGAACCGCCCCGCAGAGGCCAAGTTTCTCACCGAGAGCGAAAAGGATTGGATCGCAACGGAGTTGAAGGATGAAGAAGACAACAAGCGCGGAACGTATCAACTCTCAACAGCAGGAGCGCTGGGTCACAAGCGGGTCTGGCACTTGGCAGGAGCGGTTGTGTTCCACGGCGCGGTGTCCAACGCGCTGTTCTTCTGGGTGCCACAACTTGTGAAGGCATTTTCGCGAGGGTATTCCAACACGACGGTGGGATTGCTGGTAATGCTTCCGTATACCATGGGTTTGCTGGCGATGATATTGATTTCGCGCAGTTCGGATCGGAGGCTGGAGCGGAGATGGCACGTTGCGATTCCCGCGACAATCGGAGGAGTTGCTTGTCTAATGTTCGGCGCAACTCATTCCATTCTCTTTGTCGTCCTCTTTTTATCCGTCGCGGTCGGTTGCGTGTGCGGTTATCTGGGTCCCTTCTGGGCGTTGCCCAGCGAGTTCCTGACGGGGTCCTCAGCGGCTTCGGGGATTGCACTGATCACCACGTTCGTCAACCTCGGTGGATTTGTCGGGCCGTACGCATTCGGTTACATACGCCAAAAGACCGAGAGCTATTACGAAGCCTTGGCCATTGGCGGCATTGTGTTATTCGTATTCGCAACTCTCGTGCTGCTGCTCCCTAGAGTTTCGCGCGGCCTACGCGATGGGTTTTCGCGACCAAGCAGCGACAACAGCGCCTAACCATACAGCTACCCCCGTTAGATGCAGCCAGCTCTGCTTGCAGCCTGTGTGGAAGAGTATGGAAGTCGCCCAGGCCCTCAAGTTTGAGGCCAAACCGTTCGATTTGAGGTCTTAAACTGCAGAGAAGATCGTGTAACCCTTGCGAAAAGTCTGGACTCTGGCCGACCACAAGGTCCATGTGCATGGTTGGAGGCGCCAGCCCAGCTCCCCGGAAAATCGCATTAAGAGCGGTTCCGATTGATGCCATAACGACGCCGGCCTCGCGACGGCCCGAGTAAACTGTTCGGTGTTCACCCTACAGTGCTCGGACCGAAGGAGGCCGAGATGAGCAGCGGCCACCGCTTCGCCGTGGTTATATAAATCAGAAACTCCTTTAGAGAGCTTGCTAGCCTTGGAGTGTCTCGGCACGAGCTAGAATCTGGGCACAACATGGCTCGGCAGCTAAGGCCGTATTTTCTCTGGAGCGTTTTTGCCCGCTAGATGAGCATGGCTCCGGCGTTGGCGATTGTATAGATGGTGGCGGCGTTGTCCTGAAAAGGATAGGGCCTGACCCCGCTGGGAGGTGATTCACCCGGATGCCGCCGGCATTGATATCGGCAACGAATCCCACTATGTGGCCGTGCCGCCGCCACGGGATAGCCAACCGGTACAGCGCTTCGGTTGCACCACGGCCGAGCTGAAAGACATGGCGGGCTGGCTGAAGCAATGCGGGATTCGGACCGTCGCGATGCAATCCACTGGTGTGTATTGGATCGCGGTATACGACATTCTCGAAGAAGCTGGCTTGGAAGTGTACCTGGTGAATGCGCGGGACACGAAGAATCTACCAGGGCACAAAAGCGACGTGCAGGAGAGCCAATGGCTGATGAAGTTGCATACCTACGGATTATTGCGGAACTCGTTTCGGCCGTCGCAGGAGATCCGCACGATGCGAACTTACTGGCGACAGCGCAATGATCTAGTGCAGAGTGCGGGACGACATATTCAACGGATGCAGAAGACGCTGACCCAGATGAATCTTCAACTGGCTAATGTGTTGAGTGATATCAGCGGAGTCACCGGACAGGCAATCATTAAGGCCATTCTGGCAGGGGAACACGATCCGGATAAGCTGGCTGAGTTTCGTGATCCACGGGTGAAGGCCAGAAAGGGACAGATCGCGCGGAGCCTGGAGGGCAATTGGCAAGAAGATCTGTTGTTTGTGCTGCAACAGGAACAGGATGGTTACGAATTTTGCCACAAGCAGATGGCCGAGTGCGATCAGCGGCTCGCGCAGTATCTCGAGCGGAGGGAAGACCGCAGCGCAGGGGCTCATCTGCCGGAAGAGAAGCGCAAGGGACGGCTCAAGAAGAAGAGTGGCAATAAGCCGCGGTTCGACTTGCGTACCGGGTTGTTTCGCATGAGCGGTGCGGACCTGACCCGGATCGATGGCCTCGATGTCATGACCGCGATGACCATCCTCTGCGAAGCGGGATGGGATATGAGCAAATGGGAGACCGAGGACCATTTTGTTTCCTGGCTGCGGCTCTGTCCGGACAATCGCATCAGCGGCGACAAGATCATTGGGAAAGGGCGCCTGCCGACTAACAATCGGGTCACTACCGCATTAAGATGGCGGCCAACTCCCTACGCACAAGCAAGACCTATCTTGGAGCACAGTTCCGCCGTCTGAGAAGCAGACTGGACACTCCCGTGGCCATCAAGGCCATGGCCGCCAAGTTGGCACGTTTGGTCTACCGCGTGCTCCGCTACGGAATGAAATACGTGGACCGAGGAGCGGCGTTCTACGAGGCCCAACATCGCCAACTACAGATCAAACACCTCAACTCGAAAGCCACCAAGCTTGGATTCCAGATCATTCAAGTTCCGACGGCTTAAAACCCGAGCTTCAGGAGTTTCTGGAGAGAACAGTGGTGAGACGGCAGCAAGCTATGTTATTGATTTCACGGTCGGCTGGAGTTTTGGCGAACCACAGGCTCAATCGCCGCACTCGCGGGAAGGCACTGACGTGGGAGAAATATGTAGAACTCCTCCGTCGCCATCCGTTGTTGCTTCCTCGGATAGCCCATTCTTGGAACTGGGCGGGGAGTAGCGTCTGAGGAACCCGCTGCGTGGAAATCTGCACGGTGGGATCTGTGAGGGGAGAGAGCGTTGGTCTGGCCATGGTTGACCTAAACGGGCACGAAGCTGGAAACGGCGGATACAGCCAAGGAACACCTACAGCGAACCGGCCTCTCTCCTACTCGGAGAGATGTCCGATAAGCGCTAACTAGGCACCCAAGGTCC
>WNGL01005651.1_pt1 | contig 22761 bp, 18 predicted proteins | sample 5400591 | NCBI WGS metagenome assembly WNGL01 (sample SAMN13153377, study PRJNA577476) | soil metagenome | isolation source: 80 cm soil or saprolite under Garry oak tree replicate 1 | place: USA:California | collected 2016-06-15 | reverse complement strand
GGCCCTCCAGCGGCGCTGCTGACCTTGTTTATCTCGCATTTCCGTCAACCCAACTACCTTAGAATTCAGGCTTTGCACCCAGTTTTGAAACAGCTTCTAGCATAAAGCGTGGTAGATGTCAAGTACTTTTATAATATAGATATCATTCGAATGGATGGGGATAGTACTTTCGAATGAAAAATGCGGACTAAGTGGAAGAAAAGAAAGCGGAATCGCGAAATGAGACGGGAAATTATTTTGCAGTACTAACTTGTTTGGAAACATGGGAGGAATGTCAGAGTTCAAGGCTCAAGAGTTCAAATCTTGCAGCAGATGAGGGATAGAAGGAAGAGTGGCGCAAACCTTTCAAGAAACCAAACCCGAAAGCGTTGGGTTCGGAAGCACACGCCGAAAGGTTCCAGTTAACTTATGGCTGTTTAGAAAGTGGCGAGCGATTCTTAGGCGTTCTGACGTCTGGATTGGCAAAAACGCGTCTGTGAGTAGCGCGGTCGAGTAGAGAGCGCATGCGTTCCGGGCTCACAACCACATCATTGGTCGAAGGACCGACGGAGGTCTGCGTGGAGGAGGAGGCTGACTGCCCGCTTTGGGGAGACGCGATCACCACGGCGCTCGTGCCATCAGCAAGCGCGCCGGTGAATGAAATTTGCCCGGACGAATTAATACTGGGGAGAAAAGCCGCGACCAAAGTATTGTGGCCGCCGATTAGCGTTCCGGCGTGCGCTACGGTGGTTACTGTGCCGTTGTTATACAAGTACACGCCGAAGTCGCCCGTAGATGTGATTCCTTGAAAGGTGATTTGGCCTTTTGCATTGATTGCGGCGGAGCTGGCGCTCAAAAAAGAGGAGCCGTCCGGGGCAGTGTCACCCGGTCCAACAACGCGGGTTAGCGTCCCTTGTGAGTAGAGATATACGGCTTCTCCGCCGGTTGAGAGATCGGCCGAAAAAACAATTTGACCTTGCACATTTAACGAAGGCCCGAAGCTTGGGTCTGGAAAAGGGAGGCTGAAGTTGCCGCCACCAGGAGCAGGATCTCCGTCTTGCGCTATCAAGGCGAGATTGGCCGCTGATAGAAACAGAAACGCATTCGGTTGGGGAAAAGGCTGATCAAAAAAAGCCACCTGACCGTTGTCGTTTAAGGAAGGCAAAGAGAATGTACCGAGAGTAATACCGGGAGGCGTGGGCGAGAAGTCATCCAGCATGGCACTAAGCTGTCCGCCGGAATATAAATAGAGGCCTTGGCCGGCTCCGCCGATGGTTGAGCCTGCAAACGCCACCTGACCAAGGTTATTGATGGACGCTTGACCAAAATTGAAGAAAGTGCCCCCATCGGGGGCAGGATCGCCAGCAGAGAACGCTCCCCGAGCGATTATCTGTAGCTCGCCTCCCGATTCCAAAATGAGGTCATCGGAGCCCGCAAAGCCACCTGTGTCAAACACCACCTGATTATTGTTATTGATAGCGACGTTCTCAAAGAAGTTGAAAAGGGAGCCGCCATCGGGAAGCCGCTCATTGGTGAGGGCCGCTGGCAACACGTCGGTCTCGATTGCGCCAGTGAAGAGTCCCGTGCCGCCTGGGAAAGTTACGTCTTCAAAGAGAACCGTACCCGCGTCGTTTATACCGCCGAAAGAAAAAGGAAAGGTGAAACGAGCAAGTTGATTGATGGGGTCGCCGGGGCCGGCAATGCGAGTGAGCTGAGAATTAGAGAAGAGGAACACTGCATTGTTCTCCGCCTGTTCGCGAGCATCGAATACGACCTGGCCGGCGTCGCTGAGAACGGGTGAAAACCCATCGGCAAAGAGGCCGCCATCCGGCGCCACTTGGCCGGGAGTGACGACCGGGATAATGTTCCCCGCCGAGGTGACATAGACTCCGGACTGAATGTCGCTCACTAACTGGCATCGAAAGGCAACCTCTCCACCTGAATTGATCGAAGGAAAGTCGGGGAAAGCGAGCTGTGTGCCGTTGCTCAGCGTGGTAAAGGCGGGAACCTTGACGGTCAGTTGCCCCGCATTGTAGATGTAAATGCCGCTGGCGCTTGTGGGGCCATTCACAAGAGCATTGAAGGCGATTTGCCCCGAATCGTTGATGGAAGCAGGCTCGAAGAAAAAGGCGAACGTTCCTCCAAGGGGAGAGAAGTCATTGGAATTGACGACCTTCGTGATGCTGCCATTACCTGCAAGGTAGATTCCTGTTGTGCCCGACAGGAGGGAGGCCGTGAAGACGACCTGACCCGACGAATTAATCTGCGGAAACGAAAAGGAGCTAAAAATGTCCCCTTCGGGAGAGGGGTCGCCGGTGGCAGCGATCTTGTTGATCGCGCCGTTCTGTGCCGTAAAGACACCATTGAAAGATAGAAACGCAACCTCGTCATTTGCGTTAAGCGAAGGGGAATTCAATCCAAAAACCGGGCCAGCCGAAGTATTTTGACCTTCAGCGGCAAGCAAGCTGTATTTGCCTGCGGCAAAGAGAAAAATGCCAGAACTACTTGGAGCCTGCGCCGCGCCCACGAATGCCAGATGACCTTGAGAATTGAGAGACGGCGAAGAAGCGGACAGGAATTGTCCACCGCCCGGCGCGCCAACCCCTATCGCCGCGATGATTTTCGTTTTTGAGCTAGTTCTGAGGAATACTCCACCGTCGGATTCAAAGGCAATTTGACCGGCGGAATTAATCACAGGGTTGTTCGCGGTACCGGTGAGAGAGGGAACTGGCGCGTGGCGGCCGGTGCTGGCGATTCTGGAGAATTCGTAAGACGTTTGAGCTCGCGAAGATGAAGCGAGCGCAGCAGTGCACAAAGCCAAGAGCGCAGGGAGAGTTCTATTCGGTGCCATGGAAGGTTCCTTGTAAAGATGAGACGGACCGGGGAAATTTATCTGACTGTCCTATTTCAGTCAATGGAAACTCTTATGAACCTCTAGGCTCCCGAGAGAACCGACCTGAAGGTCGGCCACTACAAAATAGGAAAAGCGGATCCCTCAGCGCCGCTCGCATCAACCCTCGCGCCCGCCTTAGCGCGGGCAGGCGCGCGACCGGGTTTGCGATGACAAGTTCGAGAGATTGCGTGTGTGGGACACGCGAGTCACTTCTTGGGGCGCTTAGGCTTGTGTTTGCGGAGGAAGGATTTGAAGGCGTCGGCGCTGGCGAGATCGTGGAGGAGGCGCTTGCGCTCTTCGGGATCCATGTTGGCGGCGAAGAGTTTTTCGCGTTCTTCGCCGAGTTGCTGGAGCCAGGTTTCGTATTCGGGGCCGAATTGTTCTTCGAGCTCTTTGCGAAGGCGTTGGGCGAGCGCGGGGCTTTGGCCGGAAGTGGAAACGGCGATTTGCAGGGCGCCGCGCTGGGCTACGGCGGGGTAGTAAAAGTCGCAAAGCTCGGGAACGTCCACGACGTTGCAGAGCACGCCGCGGCGGCGGGCTTCGGCGTGAAGGTTCTCGTGTAATTCGTGCGAGTCCGTGGCGGCGACGACAAGGAACATTCCTTCGAGGTCGGAGGGCTCGTAGGGACGCGCGCGCCATTCGATTTGGCCGGTGGCAACCCAGGATTTCACCTGCTTGGTGGCTTCGGGAGCGACGACGAGGACTTTGGCAGCGGCGTCGAGCAGGCCGGAGATTTTGCCCTCGGCGACGGCGCCGGCGCCGACGACGAGGCAGGGCTGGCCCGCGAGCTTGAGGAACATGGAAAAGAGGCTCGGGGCCGGAGCCTTTTGTGGGATGGGTTGCACCCTTCCATTTTAGCGGAAATTGGAAATCGAAGAATGGAGATCAGAGATCAGAAAGGGCGCCGGCGCAAGTCGAAGAGAGATTTCTCCGAGCAAAACAATTGCTCGGAGAGGAAGAAGTTCTTCACTCCGGGACTGCAAAAAGGCCCAGTCCCTCGGGTCGAAATGACATTGTGTGTGTCCGAAGAAACTCAAAGGAAGAGAGCAGCAAGCTGCGGCAACACCAGGAATGAATAAGAACTGGTCACGAAAGCCGGTCGGGAGTGAGTAGGGCGGTCATCTCGAGGACGCGATTGTAGTAATCGCGTTGAGTGAGTTGCGCGGCGGCGGGTTCATCGAGGAGAAACGTCACGTCGGGATGGAGCTGCAGGGCGGAAGCGGAGACGGCACAGGTGATTGGGCCTTCGATGGATTTGGCGATGGCGGCCGCCTTGGAGGCACCGGTGGCGAGCAAGAGAATTCTACGCGCTTCGAGAATTGTGCCGATGCCCATGGTGATGGCGCAGCGCGGGCTCTCTTCGCCGAAGCGAAAGAATTTGGCGTTGTCGTCGAGCGTTTCGCTGCTCAAAACTTTGAGCCGGGTGCGCGAGGCGAGGCTGGATGTGGGTTCGTTGAAGCCGATGTGGCCATTGCGGCCGATGCCAAGGAGCTGCAGGTCGATTCCGCCCGCGGCGCGGATGGCCTGCTCGTAGGAGGCGCAGTAAGCGTCGTAATCGCTGCGGATGCTGCCGTCGGGAATGTGGATGTTGCGCGGCGGCACGTTGACGTGGCGAAAGAAATTCTCCTGCATGAAGTGGTGGAAACTTTGCGGATGCGTGGCGGGGAGGCCGAGGTATTCGTCGAGATTGAACGTGGTGACGTAAGAGAAATCGAGAGAGCCGGCTTTATGCAATCGGACGAGATGCTTGTAGAGGCCAACCATGGTGTTGCCGGTGGCCAGGCCAAGCGTGAGCGAAGGTTTTTTCTTGACGGCGCCGGCGATGAGTTGCGCGGCCTGCTCGTTCACTTCTTCATTGTCGCGCCTCAGGATGACCAGCATGCGCCGCCCTTTCGAAACTGCCAAAGCTTAGGAGCCGGAAGGCGTTTGGTGCAAGCGGAGACTTGCTGCGACCGCTCATCGAAATCGGCGAATCACCAGATTGTGCCGGTCGGACCGGTAGAAACCCAGCACGTACATGATGGCCTTGCCCTTGGTGGAATAGATGACCTGGCGAATTCGCAGCAGCGGCTCGCGGCGCGGAATGGCAAGAAGCTCGGCGATGCGGGGGTCGGCGGCGGTGGCGTCTACTTCTTCGTCGGCGTAGCCCAGCTCCACTTTGAAATCGCGCTCGAGAATGGCGAAAAGGGATTCGCGGGCGATTGGCGCTTCGAGCAAACCCGGAAAGTCGGCGGCATTTAGATAACAGGTTTCGAGAGCGAAAGGTTCTTCGGCAGCGTGGCGGAGACGTTCCAGCTTGAGGATGCCGCTGTCGGGGGGGATGGAGAGGCGCGCGGCGGCCTCGTTTTCGTCGTTGACGATCTTGGCGAAGAGGATTTTGGCGCCGGCGGTGAGCGTACGCGCAGCCATTTGTTCGGTGTAGCTCATCAACTTGTTGAAGTGGATTTTGGGAGGAGCAACGAAGGTGCCGACACCGCGACGGCGCTCGACGAGGCCTTCGCGTTCCAGGAAGGCGAGGGCGTGACGGGCGGTCATGAGACTGACGTGATGAGTCCTGGCGAGGTCGCGCTCGGAGGGGACGGCGTCGCCGGGCTGGAGCTGGCCGGAATCGATGCGCTTGCGAATTATGCTCTGAATGCGCTGATAAGCCGGGGGCGCAGCTGGAATCCGCGCGGAAATGCGCCCGGGCACAGTAACAGTTTTCTTGCTAGACGGCATCGGATGCACCTGTCGAGAATGAACGATATTCTATCTTGAAAATGCCGCAAGCCGGGAAGTCCGTAGGGTATTCCCAGGGCGGTTCGCAGAAGCAAACCTCCCCTCCCTTATCTGGACTTGCCGTGAGGGGTGCTATAGTCCAGCTCTCCCACAGCCGTTATAAGGCAGGAAGAAAGCGTTTACAACCAAAAAGTAGTGCTATAGAGCTAGGCGGGGCGTGACTTGTTGAGAGCGAGCCGTTTTTCCTGGGAATTCAAAAACGCACTGACCTCTTGCGTAAAGCGCCTGGCGTCTTCGATGTTGGAGAGATGCGCGCCGTTTAGCTCGACATAACGGGCACCGGCAATGTGATCGGCGAGAAACTGGCCATCGGCGGGCGTGGTTGCGGGATCATGGGTTCCAGAGACGAGGAGGGCCGGAGTGCGAATTTTGCTGAGTTGCTCGCGAAAATCGAAATCGCGAAGCCCCGCGCAACAGGCGGCGTAGCCTTCGAGGTTAGTGGTTTCGAGGATTTTCTGAATTTTTGCGATGGTAGAGGGGTTCTTCACGCGAAAGGCCGGAGTGAACCAGCGCTCGATGGCCGCGGCGGCGACGTTTTTCATCCCTTCTTTGCGAACGGTGGCGATGCGAGCGTTCCACATTTCGGGAGTGCCGATTTTGGCGCCTGTGCTGCAGAGGACGACCTTGTTCAATCGCTGCGGCGCATTCGCCGCGAGCCACATGCCGATTTGACCGCCCATAGAGAGTCCGCAGAAATGGAAACGTTTGAATTGCTGGGCATCGGCAAGGGCGAGAACGTCTTTGGCGAGTTGCTCGATGGAATAAGGGCCGGGTGTCACCGAGGATTGGCCGTGCCCTCGGGTATCGGACCGCAGGACACGGAAAGACTTTAAGAATTCGGGGATTTGCGGATCCCACATGGAAAAATCGGCGCCCAGCGAATTTGAAAGGATGAGAGCAGGCTTCGAGAACTGGCCTTCGAGTAAGTAGTGGATTTGCGCGTGATTTGTTTCGGCAAAGGGCATGAGACTTACGCTTCTCCTGTGCGAAGCTTGGCGCTAGCGGCGCAGCCGCGCCGGATGGTGCAGAGCGGCTTGCGTTTTCGCTTCCTCCTCCAGGTATTTTACGGCGAGCTGCGTTTCGCGAACCATCAACACACAGCCAGCGCAGAGTCCCAAGACTGCGGAGGCGCCCGTGATAATTGCCAAAGCCGCGGCCGCGTGGAACAGAGCGGGCTGACCATAGTAGGCAACAATGGAACCGCCGACGGAAACAAGCGCGGAGGCAGCAAACAATCCAAGGCCGGCGTAAAAGCAGCGCAGGGCTTTAACCAGGAGTTGCGAGCGCAGGTGCAAAGGGGCGAGTTGTACAGACCAAATTTGGTGATCCGCGGTGCCCGGCTCGAAAGAAGCCAGTTGCGCGGCCACGATGCGGGTGCGGTCGACGACGCGCGCGAGGCGGTTGCTCGTGCCCAGCGCCAACACAGAAGAGGCGTTCGTGAGGATGGCGGGGGCCACGATTGCCGTCAGTACCGCGAAAGGATTGCCTGTGATTGTGGCGTTGTATTGCACCGCTACGCCTTCCTGGTTTGCACGTGCTGCGATTCGGGCGCGACGGGCTTGTGTGGACGCCACATTGCGCCCGAGCAGATTAGGCCGTCCCAGTTATCCAGGCAAGTCCTTCTTGCGGATGCCGCGGTTCTTACAGCAGCTCGACGGAAGTGACTTTCAGGGTGTCGCCTTTCAATGTCACCGGTAACGTCAACGCGGAGGTGGTCCTTTTTGTCCGAAGCTTTCAGCGCCGCGACAATCTGCTTGTTGCCCTCGGCGTCGAATTTCAAAAACTTCTTGTCACTAGTGATGACGCCGTAGCCGCTGGCCTCACACTTGAGTGCGCAGGCGCGCGATGGTCCGGAGAGATCTCTTTGTGCGCGTGGGAGCCACGGCGAAGGATGCGTTTCCGTTCCTAGGCGCGCGGTGCGACCGCATGGTGGCGCGGGTGTTCGAAAGACTGTTGGCATCGAAGAACGGCAAAGATGTTTGAGAAATCTGCCTATTTCAGCGCAGTCTCAATTGCGGCCTGCGCTACGGGAGCCATCAGCGCGTAGCCCTGTTTGTTTGGGTGGAGACCATCGCCGGAAAGTCCGTCCTTTAGCATGCCATTGCCATCTACAACCGCCGAAAAGTAATCGGCGTAAACGGCCCCGACGCTGGCCGCATATTTTTTGATCCAGGCGTTCAGCTCCAGAATTTGAGCCGGGGGGCGTCTAGCGCTCTGTACCAGCTTGGGGCCAGGGGCGCCCGGCGGCTGAGGGTTGTCCGCGTTAGGCGGGGCGTCCACGTAATCGGAGGGTTGTCCGCGTTAGGCGGGGCGTCCACGTAATCGCTTATGGGTGTCAACGAGCAAAGGATGACTTTGAGGCCGTGCTTCTGGGCGAGCTCGGTGATGGCCATGAGATTTTCTTCCACCATCATCGCGGTTTCCGGGCCCGTGTTGCGCGCGATGTCGTTGGTTCCGGCCAGAATTACGACGGCTGACGGTTTCAAATCAATGACGTCAGGATACATGCGCACGAGCATCTGCGCCGTGGTTTGGCCGCCAATGCCCCGGTTGACGAAGGGCTTGGAGGGGAAGGACTGGTCGAGTTTCCACATGTCGGTGATGGAGTCTCCCATAAACACGACGCGGTGGGGTTCAGCGGGCTGCTTCTTCAAGTTTTCATTCGCGGCGTGATAGCGGCCAAGCTGGTTCCAATCCTGGAGTTGATCGGCGAGGGATTTAGCCGTGCCCGCCAGGCAGCAATTGGATTTCGGCGAGTTGAATTCATCCACCAACTGCGCTCTTGCGGGAACGGCTACCAGGAGCAAACCGATTAATGAGATTAGCGACAGGCAACGAGACATTTTTCTTCCCCCTAAAATGGTCCTGCATGGGCGCGGCAATCGCGAAAACGTCGTGCATGGTACGCTTCCCGATTTTCCCACAAAATCGCTTAAGTTGATTCTCAGACGCGTTCGAGGATGAGGGCGATGCCCTGGCCGACGCCGATGCACATGGTACAGAGGGCGTAACGGCCGTTGGAGCGCAAGAGTTGATAAAGCGCGGTGGTGACGAGGCGCGCGCCGCTGGCTCCGAGCGGATGCCCGATGGCGATGGCGCCGCCGTTGGGATTCACATGAGGGGCGTCATCGGGGACGCCAAGATCGCGGAGGACGGCGAGGGCCTGCGAAGCGAAAGCTTCGTTGAGCTCAATCACGTCCATTTGCGAGAGTTGCAGAGCAGCTTTCGCGAGGACTTTGCGCGAGGCCGGCGCGGGACCCATGCCCATGATGCGGGGAGCGACGCCGGCAGCGGCGGCAGCGACGACGCGAGCTTTCGGAGTGAGGCCGTGGCGTTTCGCGGCAGACTCGGAAGCGAGGAGCAAGGCGCAGGCGCCGTCGTTCACGCCGGAAGCGTTTCCCGCGGTAATCGTGCCATCCGGTTTCACGATTGGCTTCAGTTTGGAGAGGGCTTCGAGCGTGGTGTCGGGGCGAGGATGCTCGTCTCCGGAGAAGAGCACGGGATCGCCGTTTTTTTGCGGGATGAGCACGGGAACAATTTCCTGGCTCATGCGGCAGGAACGAATGGCATCGGCGGCTCGCTGCTGGCTGCGCAGAGCGAAGAGATCCTGATCCTTACGGGAGATATGAAATTCTTCAGCGACGATTTCGCCGGTTTCCGGCATGGAGTCGGTGCCGTACTTCGCTTTCATGAGCGGATTAACGAAGCGCCAGCCGATGGTGGTGTCTTCGAGTTTTGCGGTGCGGGAGAAAGCGCTGTCGGCCTTACCCATGACGAAAGGGGAGCGGGACATGCTTTCGACACCGCCCGCGATGACGAGGTCGGCTTCGCCGGATTTGATGGCGCGCGAGGCGATGGCGACGGCGTCCATGCTGGAGCCGCAGAGGCGGTTCACGGTGTCGCCCGGGACTTCTTTGGGCAGTCCTGCGAGCAGAAGAGCCATTCGGCCAACGTTGCGATTGTCTTCGCCGGCTTGATTGGCGCAACCGTAAACGACATCGTCGAGAGCATTCCAATCCACGTTACTGTTGCGCTCGACGAGGGATTTGATCGGGATGGCGGCGAGGTCGTCGGTGCGAATTGTCGCGAGCGTGCCGCCGTAGCGGCCGAAGGGCGTTCGAATGGCGTCGCAGATGTAGGCAGGTTCCATGTGTGTGCTTGTAGGCTTTTGCTGGCCTCTATCTTATATGGAATGGTGTCTGCGCGCGAATTGAGAGGATACGGAGCAAGGAGCACGATGTCGAAAGTGGAAGAGAGATCTCTCCGCTGCTGGACGGCGAAAGGCGCCGTCCCTCCGATCGAGATGACAGGTTGAAGAGGGATGAAAGAAGCGCTCCCGCGGAAAAGGGACCGGGGAGCGCTGAAAAGCTCAGGAAGGCGTAGAAGATTTGAATGCGACTGATTGCTGAAAACTACTTTTCGCGGATCTTGACGGCTTCGAGAAGCTTGAAGTCGAGCGGCGTTTCCGCAGAGAGGGTGATGTCGCGATTGCCGGTCAAGCCGGCGCCTCCGGTGCCTGCGGCAGCGCCGATGAGGGCGCCGATGGCTGCGCCTTTGCCGCCACCGGCAACGGCCCCAATCGCTGCGCCTCCGGCCGCACCGCCGCCAACCATCGCCGCAGTCCGCTTGCCTTTGCCCTTGCTGGACATGGCCGCGCCGGAAGTTTGGACTTCATAATCCCGGCCAGCCACGGTGATGCTCGTTAACTCCAGCGCGAGTGTGGCGCCGCCCTTGAAGCGGCCCGCAGCTTTTGCGTCTTTTACAACGCCATCGGCGCGCGCGCCCTTGGGGATGGCCACTTTACCCTCGATCTCCACTGGAGATTCAATCGTGGCAGAGAATTTGTCTCCCGCATGGGCCGTCTTGGAACTGATGGATTGGTCAAGCACGACGGAAATGACCGTGTCAGCTGGAACGACAAGCGGTTTCGGTTCAAGCGCCCTCTTCACAGCGCTCTTGGCGGATTCTGCGGCGGACGGAGAGGAACTGGCAGTCGCGTCTGAACCGCCCTGGGCCTGCTGGTTCGCCGATTTCTGGCCCTGGCAGCCCGCGATGAACAAGCCGAGAAACAGAGAACACACAACCATCGAACCACAACGACGAATCATCAAGAAACCCTCCAATTTTTGGGCTGGATCACCTTCTTCCAACATACTCCGAAACACGGGGAAGTCAAAGACCCGCAGGAAAGAGTGCATCAATCGGGTATCAGGCCCAACCCGATGCGGAGCAGTGATGGATTTCTTCGCTGCTCCGGCGAGAGCCCCGATATGCGGCGTTGATTGCTGGCAATCGTCGGCCACACGTCTTCACGAATGCTCAGGAACACGTTCACCACTTGCGGATCGAAGGCGGTACCGGAAAGGCGGCTGATGACCTCCCGCGCGGATTCGAAGGAAGAGGCGCGCTGATAGGGCCGTTCGGAGGTGATGGCGTCGAGCGTATCGGCAATGGCGAAAATTCGGGCGCTCATGGGAATCTGCTCTCCCTTCAAGGCCTGTGGGTAGCCAGTGCCATCAAACCGTTCGTGGTGCATGAGGACGACGTCAGTGGCATCGGCGAGAAAGGGAATATCCTTGACCAAATCGTAGCCGATCTGAGAATGCCGCTGCATGAGCTTGCGTTCTTCAGGAGTAAGCGGCCCGGGTTTCAAAAGAATGCCGTCCGGAACGCCGAGTTTTCCAATGTCATGCAAATAAGCGCCGCGGGCCAAGGTGCCGAGCCGCTTTTCCTGCCAACCCATGGCGCGTGCAATTTCGAGCGAATAGCGGCACACGCGCTGGGAATGTCCGCCAGTTTCGTTATCGCGAAGGTCAATGGCCGCGCCCAGCGCTTGCAGGGTGTCCTCATAGCTCTGCTCGATTTGCTGGAGGGCTGCTTGCAGTTGGTCTGTGCGCGCAGCAACCAACTCCTCGAGATGAAGGCGATAATGTTCGACTTCCTGTTCGAGGCGGCGCTTCTGTAGGGCGTTCTCAAGACTGGCGACAACCGCGCTTTCGTGGAGCGGTTTGACAAGATAATCGTCGGCGCCGGAGCGCATGGCTTTGACGCCCACATCCACGTCATCAACGCCAGTGGTGACGAGAAACGCCATATGCGGGTGTTGATGGCGAACCTCCATGAGCAGTTCCATGCCGCTGAGACCTGGCATCTGAAGATCGGAAATGACCGCGTCGAAGGGCTCGCGTTGGAGAGCCACCAGGGCTTCTTCGGCGGTGGCAGCCGTGGTGCAGCGAAATGCGGGAGGCGCCAAAATGAGAGACAGAAGCTTGCAGGCGGCAGGCTCGTCGTCAACGGCAAGGACGCGAGTAGCGGCCGGCCGGCCTTGCGCGGGATCGGCGATGATCTTTTCAGTATCTTGCAGATGACCGCGATCGGCTTCACGCATGGAAATGCTCACGTACTTCCTATTGGAGGACCCAGGGACCGGTCTTTTCGATAAACGCACAGCCGTAGCGGCGGAGTTTCGCTCCCTGATCGTCAAAGTGGACGATTCTAACTTTGCCCACATACTTTTCGGAAGGATTGGTCAGAAACACCGCCAGATTTGCGTTGAGGGGAAACGCGGCGGTGCAGACGCACAAAAAACCGCTCATGCTTACATTTTCCGTAGTCGCGAGTTCTTCCAAGGGTTCCCCGTGATCGTTTGTGCCACGCAGCTTCAAAGGAACGCGTAAACGCACGCGAACCTCGCTGCGAGGAGGCTCATGCCGGTGATTGGCGACTTGACGAAGGCAGACGCGCAAGGCATCGAAGTCAATCGGCTTTTCAAAATAACCGGCGGCGCCCAATTGTTTGCAGTGCTCTTTGGTTTGAGACCCCGCTTCGCCGCTCACCACAATCACAGGAATCTTCTGGGTATGACTGAAGGAGGTGAACGTCTGAAGCAATTCGTAGCCGGAATATTTCGGCATGCGCAGATCGAGCAAAATGGCGTCAGGACGCGATTCGAGCGCGATGGCCAAGCCTTGTTCAGGTTCGCCGGAGTCTATGACTTCGTAAGTATCGCTTAGCTCCAAGCGCATCAGGCGGCGCAAGGCTGCATCGTCGTCAACAACTAACAGCTTTCCCATCGTGTCCTTCCTCCCGTCGGTGTTGCTATTGGCTGGAGCGAATGCCAGTTTCTGCGAGTTCGGCCACTACGGTGGCCGAGCCGGACTTTTTTCCTCCATCGAGGACTTCGCGGACTTTGCGGATAAGTACTTCGTCCGTGAATGGTTTGTGAAGCAAATGAGTGCCCTGTTCCAGAACGCCGTGTCCCGCAATGAAGCTGTCCGTGTAGCCGGACATGTAGAGCACGCGCATCCCCGGTTGGCGTGGCAACAATTGTTCGGCAAGAACACGGCCATTCATTCCGGGCATGACCACGTCGGTCAGCAGGAGATCAAAAGTTCCGCCGTAATGCGCCGCAACTTCCAGGGCTTCTTCACCGCTGGCTGCCGAAAGAACGTGAAATCCGGCAGCCTCCAGGAATTTCTGGGCCAGCTTTTTCAAGGGTTCCGAATCTTCCACCAGCAGAATTTTCTCGGACCCTTGCAACTTTTCTCCTCCGCTGCTCTTCGGATCCTCAGTGGCCTGCCCTGCATGGAGGGGCAAGTAAATCTGAAAGGACGCGCCTTCGCCCAGCGCGCTGTCCACCCAGATGTATCCATTGCTTTGTTTCACGATGCCGTAAACCGTGGCAAGACCGAGGCCCGTGCCCTTGCCGCGTTCTTTGGTGGTGAAGAAAGGCTCAAAGATGTGAGCAAGAATGGCGGGGTCCATTCCGGTTCCCGTGTCGGTCACAGAGAAGCATACGTAATCGCCGACGCGGGAACCTGGATGCGTCCGCGTGTAGGATGGATCCAGGTGCGCGTTCGCGGTTTGAATCTTGAGCTTACCGCCGTTGGGCATGGCGTCGCGTGCGTTGACGGCCAGGTTCATGATGACCTGGTGGATTTGACTCTGGTCCGCCTTCACGCTGCCGAGCCCTGAATCCAGTGAGAGCGAAACTTCGATGTCCTCACCCAGCAGCCGGGGAAGCATTTTCTCCATGTCGGTGACGAGGGTATTTAGGTTGAGAACCTCCGGGGTCAGCACTTGCTGTCGGCTGAAGGCCAACAACTGTTTGGTCATGGCGGCAGCCCGCTCGCCGGCCTTCTCGATTTCCACGGCGTGCTCCGAGAGCTCGTTTTCCGGTCCCAGGGACTTCTTCAGCACGCGGCTGTACCCGATGATGACGCCAAGAAGATTGTTGAAATCGTGTGCGATTCCTCCGGAAAGCCGGCCGATGGCTTCCATTTTTTGCGCCATGCGTAGTTGTTTCTCCAGGACGCGTTTTTCGCTCACATCTTCCGCAAACACCTCGAAACACGCCGGATTCCCCTGCTCATCATTCATGCGGCGGCCTGAACAGCGCACGATGATGGGCGTCTCGTCCTGTTTCTTCCACTCCATCTCGACGTCTTTCACTTCTTCCGTGCGCGTCAGATGCTCGGTCAATCGCTGGTATTCGGCTTTGTGAAGAAAAACATCAGTGGCCAGGTCCTTTCTCAAGAGATCCTGCTCTTGCTCATAGCCCAGCATACTGCGGAGCGCCGGGTTGACCTGCATCAACCGCCCGGTAACGCTGGCGCGGTAAATTCCGTACGGCGCGTCCTCCACCAAAGAACGGAAGTCCGCCTCGGAACGCTGCAAGGCTTCCTCGGCTCTTTTGCGCTCAGTGGTATCGCGATTCACAATCACGAGTTTTTCCGGTTCCCCTTTGGCATTGCGAATCACGCTGGAGGTTGATTCCAGCACGAGCCATGAACCGTTTTTGTGCTGAAGGCGGTACTGTAGCGTTTTCCCAATTCCTGTTTGCCGCGCCTCCTCAGCCGCTCTCTTGACGCGTTCGCGGTCATCGGGATGGATTTGTTCGAAGGCCGAAGAGGCTTGCAATTCTTCCGGCGAATATCCAAGCACTCGCTGGTAGGAAAGGCTGTTGAAAAGGCGCTTCCCGTTCATGTCCACGACGGCAATCATGTCGGCGGCGTTTTCGCTAATCAGGTGAAACAGTTCTTCGCGCTGCACCAACTCCCGGCGGATGCGGTGAATCAGGAGATGCTGATAAATGGTGTATAAGTCGAACAGAAAGACCAAAGCCACGAGGCCTCGAACGGCCTGGGACATTACGTGTTGCGAAGTGAAGTCTTGATGGAAGTAAGCGCCCGGAAGCAAAAAAGAGGCCAGCGCGACGGTCAGCAATAATGTAATGAGGAATGCGGACGCCCAGAGCCACCACTCCCTGCGCTCAATCCGGCGAAAGCTTGCGCGAAGGGCCCTGGCTTGGGCATCCACGCGGTCGGTCATAGGTTTTGCATTGCGCGATCGCATGGGCTATCAGGCGCCCGCTTCTTTGGAAATTTTGGAAGCCACCGAGCAACGTTCCGGAATGGAACACACCCTCTCCAGTACCCGGCCATGCCGTTGTATCTTGCACGCGAGACACCAGGGTTTCTCCTTTGGCGCGGGCCCTATCCTCGCAATGCATTGAAATGTCAAAGGATGAAGATGGGTGGAAAAAAACAGAAGAGAAAATCTGGAGGTCTTGTGCCATGACGGGTTGCGAGTGTCGCTTTGAAACACAGGCTTGCCAGTGCGCTAAGCGGGTGTCTGACGCTTTGCAATCGGGTTATCGCATTCCAGGTGGCTTCGCGGTCCTAACAAATGGCGAGTCACCTATCTTAAGGTAAATCTTTGCTTAGGCGATCGAGAACATCCTTCGGTTCGGTCTTGGGCGGATTGTTTAGATACTTTCCGAAGAACACCAGGTAGCGCTGCCAGCGGTCCTGGATGTGTCGCGGTTCCACGAAGCCATGGTTTTCTCTTGGATAGGTGACATACTCCACAGGAACATGCCGCTGATAAAGCGCGCGGTAGAACTCCTCTGACTGCGGAATGGGCACGCGCGTGTCAGACTGCCCGTGCAGAATCATGGTGGGCGTTTTTACGTTCTCGATGTACTTCATTGGCGAATGGTCCCAGTATTCCTGGAAATTGTCCCAGGGCTCCTTGTTGTCGAAAAACATGGTCATGTAGCGGTGAATGTCCTTTTGCGAATACATCGAGTAGAGATCAGGCAGCCCCGCGCCCGGCGAAATGGCTTTGAACTTGTCGGTTTGTGTGTCAATCCACATGGTCATGAAGCCGCCATACGACCAGCCAAACGCTCCCAGGCGCGCGGCATCGGCCCAGCCCTGGTCTACCATCGCTTGCACGCCGCTCATGTCATCTTTGTAATCGCCATCGCCCCAATCGTTCTGATTCGCTCCAGCGAATTTTTCGCCTCGGCCCGTTGATCCGCGGAAATTCGGCTCGAGAACCAAATAGCCGTTGGCCGTCATAATTTGCTCGGTTGGATTGAACGTCAAGAGCGATGCTCCCGTCGGGCCGCCGTGCGGGTTGAGCAGGAACGGATATTTTCGCGATGCATCGAAATCGACGGGCTTGGTAACGATGCCGTCGATTTCCATCCCGTCTTTGCTGCTCTTCCATTTCACCACTTCTGTGCCGCCCAGTGCGTACTCGGCGAGCCATGCATTTTGATTCGTGACAGGCTGGATTGAGTTGAATTTCACATCACTCCGGAAAACCTCAGTTGGATGCTCAGGATCGCTCGATGTGCCCACCGCCATCAGCCCATTTGGGTTGATTTCCGCAAGGCTCATCGCTCCCGGCTTTTCTGTGAGTTGCCGAATAGAACCTGCGGAAACGTCCGCGGCAAAGATTTCGACGGATTCTCGCGTATTGCTGCTGAAATAAACTGTCTTGCCGTCCGGAGCCCAAATCGGCTCGCCGGCGTTCAGCTCAAAACCGGGGCTAAGTTTCTTTTCTTTACCACCGTCAGAGCTGGCTACGAACAAATTCGTCTGGTAAAAAGGAGCGGCGCGGCTGACCAGATAGGCGATCCATTTGCCGTCCGGCGACCACCTTGCCGTGTGCGTGAAGTCAGCGATGTCCGCCACTTTGCGCTGCTTTCCGCTCGCAACATCGAGCACCCAAGCGGTCTGCAGGCTGCCATCATCAAGACGCGGCGTTGGATTGCTCGTAAATGTGACAAGCGTGCCGTCGGGTGACCAGCGCGGATCGCTGACCGTGAAATCACCCTTCGTTATTTGTTTTTCCTCGCCGCCGGAGATGTTCCACGTCCAAAGGTGAGCCAACTTCATATCGTGATCGACCACTTCCGCATCGTCCTTGTTTTTCATGCGCTTCTCTTTGTCCTCGCTCTCGGGTTCAGTCGCCACCAGGAGCAGCGTTTTGCCATCTGGAGAGAATTCGAATGAGCGCACACCGGATTTGTGTTTTGTGACCTGCCAGGGTTCTCCGCCATCGACGTACATAAACCAAACTTGCTGTTTCTTTTCTTTTTCGTCTCCCGCATTCATCAGGAAGCCGATCATCTTGCCGTCGGGCGACCACTGAATGTCCGAGACGCTCTCTTCGCCCCGGGTGTATTGCCGCGCGACGCTGGCTGGTCCAGCCGTTGGCGCGAGCCACAGTTGCGTCACTGGTTTCCAGGGCTTGTCTTTCTCCATTTTGTTTTCGGCAACCAGGTAGGCTACGCGCAAGCCGTCCGGCGAAATTCGCGGCGAGAATACACGTGCTACGCGCAGAGCCTCTGCCGTGCCAAACAATTTCTTGCCGTCCTTGCTGCGTGGGGCGGAAGCCTCCTGTTTTTCTTTCGTTTCCTGGCAATTTGCGATTGCGGATGTTACGAGCAGCAACGCACAAAGGCACACAGCGGGCTTCAAAAGGTTCATCGTACCGACCTCGTTTCTAAGAAACTTCGGACAGGGCACCGAATCCGCGGCGCAGTATACTGACACATGGGCAACCTTACAACGCCTTGCGTTGGCTTAACTCTTCGAGTTCTTTAGTGAATTTGTTTTGTCTTGCGGGACATGTAGTCCATCAGCAGGTACTGCCCCAACGTGTAAGGCGTGGTGAAATAGGCTTTGCCGCGGCACATCTGCGTGATCTGCTGCACGAAATTCACCAGGGAATAGTCGCTCGCCAGCATGAACGTATTAATTAGGATGCCCACGCGCTTGCATTTGTTTACTTCTTGCAGCGTTTGCCCCACAACGAAGGGATCCAAGCCAAATGCATTTTTGTAAATGCGGCCATCCTCAAGCGTCAAGGCCGAAGGCTTTCCGTCGGTGATCATCACGATTTGCCGCATGTCTTTCTTCTGGCGCAGCAAGATGCGCTGTGCCATGCGCAAGCCTTCGCGCGTGTTGGTGTAATACGGTCCAACCTGCACGCGCGCCAGGTCGGCGAGAGGCACTTCTTCTGCGGAATCGTGAAACAGGACCAGGCTTAGCGTGTCACCCGGATACTGCGTGCGAATCAAGTGCGAAAGCGCCATCGCCACGCGCTTCGCCGGTGTGAAGCGGTCTTCGCCGTAGAGAATCATGCTGTGACTGCAATCGAGCATCACTACCGTGGCGCAGGAACTTTGGTATTCGCACTGATGCACCATCAGGTCCGAATAATTCATCTCGATGGGGATCTTGGCTCCTTCGCGGCGCACGGCATTGAAAAGAGTTTCGCTGATGTCCAGGTTCAGCGTGTCGCCAAATTCGTATGGCCGCGAAACGCCGCCAGACTCCACGCCGGTCGCTAAATCACGCGTGTCGTGCCGCCCAAAGCTGCTGCGCCCCAGCGAGCCGAGCAAATCCTGCAGCGTTTTGAACCCCAGAAAGTCGATGGTCTTGTCTGTAATTTCAAATCGCGCTTCGGTGCGGTCCTGGGGCTGGCCGACTTGCCCGCGCGCCGAAGTTTGCGGAGGCGGCGTCACTTGCGGCGGCTGCTGCGGATTGATGAAGCCCTCATTAGCCAGGCGCTCGGTGAGCTTGTCGAGCAAATCCTTTACGGCTTCCTTGTTTATGGCATTGGGATCGTTCAACATGTCCCGCAGCTCGTCGCTCATCGCGCCGTCGGGAAGCAAATCGCCTTCCTGCAGCGCCCTTAGAATCGCCTCACGCAGAGCCTCCATCGAACGCTCCGGATCCATCTTTGAAACGCCGTAGAACTGCGACTCGAACCCGCTCTGCAGGAAGAAATTTCCCAGGCGCTTGACCAGTTCTTCCAGGTCGACGGCGTCGGCCGGCTCTCCTGTATATTTTCCGAACCTGACGAATTTCATTGTGCGAGTCGCTCAGCTGTTTTTGACATGGAAAGAATACCTCGTCGCGACGCTACTCGGGATGACGACGCTTCGTCGCATCAGTTGTATTGCCGCCGCGGCGGCCTTCCCGGCAAATCCCGCTCTCGGTGCTCCATCTGTTTTGGCTTTTCCGCGTGAAAACCGCGCTCTTCACTGCGCCCGATCCGGCGATGAGCCCAAAGACCCTCCAGGATCATTTCTGCCGCGGCGGCGGCCGTGGCGGCGTCCTTCCGATCCTGAACGCCCAGCTTGCTGATGTGTTCCATCAGACCTTGAATCTTCGAAAGCTGCTGGCAACGCTCAGGAGCAGTCGCGAGATCCGGCAATTTCAGCTCGCCGCCCAGCTCGAACCATTGAATGACCGGCTGAAAATTCACGTCCGCAAAATGTTTGGTGAACGCGCGCCCAAAAGCTGTTCGAATGAGCTCGCGCGCAATCGTGTCTGCGCCTTTCAGCTCGCCTTCGTACTCCAACTCCATTTTTCCGGTAATTGCCGGGAGCGCCGAATAAACATCCGCCGGCCGTGCAACCGTGGACTTTTCGCCGATGCGCGATGCGCGCTGCTCCGCACTGCTCACTACGCTCTCGAGCGTAGTGATGGGAAGCCGCTGGCTGACGCCCGAACGGCGGTCGACGCGCTTGTCTTCGCGCGCCTGGAACGCAATTTCCTCCACGACTTCACGCAAGTAGGACGGCACCTCCACTTTGCGACTCGAATCCCGCCCCACCCACGCTTCCTGCGCGGTGATTCGCATGCCCTCTTCCAAAGTGGATGGATAGTGCGTGCGAATTTCCGCGCCGATGCGGTCCTTCAGCGGTGTAATAATTTTCCCGCGCGCTGTGTAGTCTTCCGGGTTTGCCGTAAAAACAAGGAGCACGTCCAGCGGCAGACGTAGCGGATAACCTTTAATCTGGATGTCGCCCTCTTGCATGATGTTGAAGAGGCCGACCTGAATTTTTCCCGCTAAGTCGGGCAGTTCGTTGATGGCGAAAATGCCGCGATTGGCGCGCGGCAAAAGCCCGTAGTGAATCGTGAGTTCGTCGGACAAATCGCGCCCCCCCTTTGCGGCGCGGATCGGATCGACGTCGCCGAGAATGTCCGCCATAGTCACGTCGGGCGTAGCGAGCTTTTCGACATAGCGATGCTCACGCGGCATCCAGGCAAGAGGTGTGTTGTCTCCTTCGGCAGCAATTTTTTCACGGCATGCCCGGCAAATCGGCTTGAAGGGATCGTCGTTGATTTCGCAGCTTGCCACCACCGCCATTTCCGGATCAAGCAAATTGATGAGGCCGCGTAGAATCCGGCTCTTCGCCTGCCCGCGCAATCCGAGAAGAATGAAATTGTGCCGCGAGAGCAGCGCGTTGACGATTTGCGGAACCACGGTGTCTTCGTAGCCGTGCACACCGGGGAAGAGCGTTTCGCCTTTCTCCAACGCGCGCAGCAAGTTCCGGCGGATTTCGTCTTTCACCGAACGGCTGGCGCTGCGCGGATCGAAGTCGGGGATGCGCTTGAGTTCGCCCAGCGTGCGGGGCCGGGGCTGTACTGAAGATTGCGAAGTGTTGGCCATCATTAGGTCCCGTTCCGCGGCCCGCCACCAGCGGACCGCAAATAGCTAGTTCAATCCGTGTCCATTGCCTCCAGCGCGTTGCTTCATGACCTTATTATTCTGTAGATGCGGCGCCCACTCGCGAAGATATCCCACGAGGCGCTCCTGCCGGTCTTCTTCCGAGCGTAATTCCAGAATCTGCTGCTTCCACAAGAGGTCCATCGGGAGAGTGCTTGCGATGCGATAGGAAAGTTCTTCTACGGGAGCGCCTTCGAGATTTTTCGGATAGTCCTCGAAAAGCAGCGTGTGACAGGCTTCGTAGAGTTCGACGAGCTGGCGTTGCAGCACGGGATTCCCGCAAGCTCCACGGTCCTCCAGGTAGTCCACTTGCCCTTCCCACAAAGGGTTTTCAGAAAATAGTTCTACTACGCGAAACGGAATGCGGCCGACCGTGACAATGTCCATGCGTCCGTCGGGGTAGCGCTTCGCGACTTCAAGAATCTCTGCCGTACAGCCCACTTTGGCGACGCCTTTGGGAAGAGCGAGGAGCATGCCGAATTCCGATTTCTGCTCGAGACAATCCTTCACCATCTCTTTATAGCGCGGTTCAAAAATGTGCAGCGGAAGTGGAGCGCCGGGCAGGAGAACGGCGTTCAACGGAAAGAGCGGAATGCGTTCTGGCCGCATAATTCCCATACCAAATGATACCAAACCGATGCAAGGAGGTCAGTTCTTGAATCGGCCCCGACTAGAAAACTCTCGCGTCCGACGGCTTCGAATGCTGGTAATGCGCTCACGTTGGTGGAAAAATGGTTGTTGAAGGTGCATTTTCGCAGCCTGTGATTTATCTCCCATTTATCTTGGGAGACGGAAAATAGCTGTAGCGGTCGGGAGGGGAAGTGAATTACGCGGGCCTGCTGCGCTCGGCGCTCGTCGCGCTGTTGCGAAACAAACTGAGGAGTGTTCTTACGGTCCTGGGCATCACCATCGGGATCGCGGCGGTGATTTGCGTGGTGGCGATTGGAAAAGCGGGCCAGGCGCGCGTCGAGCAGCAACTCAACAGCCTTGGCGACAATTTTGTATGGATTGAAGCGGGGGGACGCGCCGTCAATGGCAGGCGCACCGGAACACACGGCACGAAAACGCTGGTGATGAGCGATGCTGTGGCCATTAAGAATCAAGTGTCTTTGATTAAGAGCGTCTCGCCAAATGTTGATGGTACGGTCCAGATCATCTACGGAAACCAGAACTGGTACACCGGATACCGCGGAGTCTCGCCCGAATATTTCGACATTAAGCGCTGGTACATGGATCAAGGCGCGGCGTTTACTCAGGATGACGTTGAGCGATCTGCTGACGTATGCGTGATCGGACGGACCGTGCGGGATCAGCTCTTCGGCGTAGAGGACCCCATCGGAAAAGTCATGCGGGTCAAGGATATGCCTTGCAAGATTGTTGGCACGCTTCTTCCCAAAGGGCTGTCCGTTTCGGGCCAAGACCAGGATGACACGGTTCTCATGCCGTACACCACGGCAATGAAAAAAATCAGCGGACAAAACTGGCTGGACGACATATTGTGCTCGGCAATTTCGTCGGAGGCGGTGAAGCCGGCGGGACAGGAAGCGGCGGCCATACTCCGGGACCGCCATCACCTGCGCCCGGAAGAGGAAGATGACTTCAACATTCGCAATCCCGAAGACATCATTCAGGCGCAACTGGAGGCCAGCAAGACGCTCACCGTGTTGCTGATTGCCATTGCCTCGATTTCGCTGATTGTCGGCGGCATCGGCATCATGAACGTAATGCTCGTTTCCGTCACCGAACGCACGCGCGAAATCGGAGTGCGGGTGGCCGTGGGCGCGACCGAGGAAGCAATCCAATTACAATTTTTGGGCGAGTCCGTCATGCTCAGTCTCGTGGGAGGTGCCGCCGGTGTTCTCGGTGGAATAGTTGGTTCTTACCTGGTGGGGCAGACACTGAAATGGGAAATGCAGATGTCCATTGAAGCAGTCGTGGTCGCGGCACTGTTCTCGGTCGCCGTAGGCGTGTTTTTCGGATATTACCCGGCGCAAAAAGCCTCGCACCTGGATCCCATCGAGGCGCTGCGATACGAATGAGGCGCCCGGACACTAAACCCTTGGACTTGTGATGAAAACGAAAACCAAATGGCTGGTTCTTGGCGGGATCGTGGTTGCGATAGTCGCGATTGCCACGATTGCGCTTAACCGCAACGGCCAGCCGCAACACTTTACGGCTAAAGTAGAGCGTGGTGAAATCCACGACGTGGTGGAAGCCACGGGAATGATCAACGCGGTCATTACCGTGCAAGTCGGTTCCCAGGTATCCGGAGTCATCGCGAAGCTTTACGTGGA
>WNGL01012701.1_pt1 | contig 22765 bp, 19 predicted proteins | sample 5400591 | NCBI WGS metagenome assembly WNGL01 (sample SAMN13153377, study PRJNA577476) | soil metagenome | isolation source: 80 cm soil or saprolite under Garry oak tree replicate 1 | place: USA:California | collected 2016-06-15 | reverse complement strand
TCACTGCCATACCATTGGCTCACTCTCCAAAGTGAAACGCTATGCTCAGAACACAGTACGCGGCCATCGTGCGAAGTTGCTCGTGTTCTTTGACTGGCTCAAGATCAATCGGCTGGTCGTTGTTAACCCGGTCCAGCGCACCACCCCAGCTCCTCGCCCGACCATCCGACATTATCCCACTGAAGTGATGAGACAGCTCTGTGCGTCTATCACCGCACCCAATGCCGATCCAGTCGAGGCGTTGACCTTGTATCTCATCATGTTCCATGCCCTTTCCGTCTGGGAATTGCAACATGCCGAGCTCCCCACTGTATTCTCACTGCATCAAGATATTCCTGTCCCAAGTCTGGCAGAGGCCTATTATGTGGTCGTGCCGAAGCCCGCGCCCTCACTCGGGGATCGCTCACCTGGCCGCCCTGATGTACGACTGGACTTTCCAGCCAATGCTGCACCGTGGCTCAAACCCCTACTGGAGCGCTTTGAGCATCAACGTCAAGAGAAAGTCAGGAACCCGAAGAATCGCTATCTACTCATTTCACCCGGCACAGCTCGTCACAACACTCCTGTGGGCAAGGTCTACATTTGGGACATCGCGCGAAATGCCTCACTGCGCGTGCTCGGTGCGGCCTGCAATCCCAACACGCTCCGAAAAACAGCCGGAGTGATCTTTGCTGACCGCGCAGGTGCAGGTGTTTTGCGCTGGATGGGGTGGGACGAGCAGCAAGCATTCGCGTACACGTGGGCAGCTCGGGAGATAATCCATCCACAAAAGCTAGACAGCTCTCAGGGAACACAGTTACAGCCAGGTGCAGAACTCATCACTTTTCCATCACCAAAGAAGAGAGGGAATAAGGAGTCTCCTACTCCATGAGCAAGCACGTTCGCAAGGTATTGGGCCTGCTGCAACACAGGAAGCAGATACAGCAGATACCTCCTCCACATCAACAACCTACTTCCAGGACACCTGAAGAGTGGAGCACCTACTGGAAGGCACAGGGGCAACCCTGGCGAACTGAACCAGAGATTGATAAGAAGCGTCAAGAGTATCTTGCCAAGCGCCGTCTTATCACACCGAATATTGAACAAGGCATCTATCCTTTCAAGGGAGAGAAGCTGAGTCGCGCTGATGTCGAGTGGTTACTTTCGACACATGAGACTGGAGGCATACGTGGGCCAGTGGATTGGAGCGATGAACGTCAACGAGAGCGTGAGGGATTAGACGTACGTGGTGCTGACCTTTGTAAGGTGGATTTACGGAATCTACCGCTAGCACGTCTATGTGGTGGATTAAATCGGGAAGAGTGGAGTGGCGCAACCAAAGAGCAACGCAAGATGGCAATAGTACTCATGAATGAAGCCGATCTTAGCGGCTTCGACCTCAGTGAACTTGAGGCTCCTGCTCATGAGGCCTACCGCCGCAAGGCTCATTTACAAGGGCCCCCTGTGAAGTGGACTCTCTTACAGGGAGCTGACCTCCGCGAGGCCCGGTTGGAGAAAGCCGACCTCAGTGGAGCTCAGTTAAAGAAAGCCGACCTTTTCGAGGCTGAGCTAGAGGGAGCTAACCTCAGTGGAGCTCAGTTAGAGAAAGCCAACCTCGGCAGGACTCAGTTACAGGGAGCTAACCTTTTCGAGGCTGAGTTACAGGGAGCCGACCTCCGCAGGGCTAAGTTACAGGGAGCCAATCTTGAAGATGTAATGTTGGGGGATAAGAACGGTATAGGTCCTCGATTTGCTGATATCCAGTGGAGCAATACGAATCTTGCTGTTGTGGATTGGTCTCAGGTGGAAAAACTTGGCGATGAGCACCTGGCGTACCAATGGAAAAGTGTTGAGGACTACCGAGTAGCCGTTCGGGCCAATCGTCAGTTGGCAGTTGTATTACGAGATCAAGGGCTCAACGAGGAAGCCGATCACTTCGCCTATCGTGCTCAACTACTCCAACGAGTCATCTTCCGACAGCAATGGCAGTTTGGGAGCTATCTATTCTCAGGGTTTCTCGACTTGCTTGCAGGCTATGGTTATCGACCGTTGCGTAGTGTATTCTGGTACTTATTCATAATAGGGCCTCCTTACATGATCCATTAGTCATGCTCGCTTCTTTAGAGGCGGTTATTGGCTTGTTTATCGAGATCAGCTTCATCGCCACCTTCACCCAGCGCTTCTTTGGGAAGTGATAATATCGTATGTTTTCATATCAGGAATTATTCACTTAGCTCAAGTAAAACTTGGAACATTAGAAAAACTGCTCGATTCATTTTGTGGGTGTGGGACTGCCATCGCCGCCGCACAGAAACTAGGTCGCAAATGGATAGGCATCGATATTACTCATTTAAGTATTGCGCTCCAGAAATATCGCCTTGAAGCCATGTTCCCGGGCATTCAATTCAAAGTCATTGGTGAGCCGACTGATTATGGTGCAGCTAAAAAACTTGCCCAGGATGACCGCTATCAGTTCCAATGGTGGGCCCTGTCCCTTATCCGAGCCAAACCACTCGGAGAACAGGGAGGGAGCAAAACGGGCAAAAAGGGAAGCGACAAGGGTATTGACGGTGTTATCACCTTTATCGATGATAACATCGGCAAACCGAAGCGGGTACTCGTACAGGTCAAATCAGGTCACGTCAAATCGGGAGATATTCGTGACCTGGTAGGCACAGTACAGAGGGAGAATGCAGCCATAGGAGTGTTTATCACGTTAGAGGCTCCGACCCGCGACATGGCCACTGAAGCGGTAAGCGCAGGGTATTATGAATCACCAGGATGGAATAAAAAATATCCGCGTATCCAGATACGAACTATCGCCGAGTTGTTACGTGGTGCGCAGGTAGACATGCCACCGCAGTATGGCACATTCAAGCAGGCACAACGGGTACAGCAGAGTAAAGGCCAACAAGAGGAACTTTTTGACGACAAAATTATGTCACCTCAAGCGTAAAAATTGGTAATAGGTGAGGCTGCATAGTCCGAGGTTACTTATCCCTTACTAGGGAAGAAATAGAACGTTTAATCTATTCCAGTGTTATCCAGGGCGTATCTGTACGTTAGGTTTTATGAAGGTCATTCCCAGGCTTCTAGAGCCTATAGAGGTTTGCTAGTTTAAACGAAAGTTGAACATATTATGAAGCAACTCGGTTTTTTTACCCTATCGCTGCCGATAGACCTGGATATGCTTCCTGAGAGCGTCCTTAGCGATATTCACACTGCTTTCATTGATACTTGGCACCAGCTCACATCCTTCATTTCTCAGGTCAGGAAGTGTCAGAAACTTGCCGACTATTATTTACTGCAAGAAGAGCTGGGCAGGCATGTACTGAAGGCAGATAGTAAAGTTAGCGATTCGAATGTTGCCATATATCAGGCTAAGAAAGAGTTAAACAGGATAGGTAATATTGCTGATCCTGAGAAAAAACGATATCTTCTTGGGAAGCTATTTGAAGCTAATTTGAAGCACCATCTATACTTCCTAATAGGAAAACAATACCGTACTGTAGGGGATGCCATGGCGTGGCAACTCTATCAATACAATGCTCATACAATTCATAGCTTAGGTATGAACCAAAGCCCTGGAATAATTTCTCAAGCCAAGGGAAAGGGAGTACAGGCGGAAGAATCTGAGGTGCGCAAATACTGGGAACAAGAGTCTGCCTTTGCTCTTAGACATGATTACACTAACTGTTTGCGCGTAAGTGACCTGTCTATCTTTCGCAACGATAGTAACTATGCGGAGTTGAGGGAAGTAAAAGCTTCTCCGAAAAAGAAGAAAACCTCGCAAAAGGCCATACAAAGACGAGCGCTGGAATTTGCTCAAGACCACGCTACCATATCAGGGAATGACCTCCTCTATTATCTTCCAGTTTTAGGTACGGGAGCCAGAGAAGAGATAGTGTCTACTATGTTGCTTTTATCTGAAGCCGTTCATCAAGCTATTGAGGAAGATATAGGATACCGTGTCGGAAGGCACATAGAGGTTCTAGCTTATAACGGGCCAAAATGTGCTCAGCAACCTGATCTCCAGAAAAGACTGATGCAGATCAATGACAACCATCCACCAATTTCTATCCAACCTTGTTCCGATGACTGTATTATTGCACGAGGAATAGATAGAATAAGAAATCCAGTTTTTAGTGTACCCTACGCAGTCTATCCGCTTCATCCAAAAGTTGCAGCAGCTCTTACCGTAGGTTTGATAGATATCCAAGTGAGGCTGAATGTTCAAGTAATTCTAGACGCTTTTCACATATATGGTTTTGACGCTATCTGCTCGACCAGTATATGGAGACAATCGTCCCTACTTTGAATTGAGCAAAGATGATAAAAGGATAAGGGTAACAGATCATCCCATTGAACAAATGCTCTTCGAAGGTCTAACACCAACCCTTCTAGCTGCAACAGTAGCCAGAACATATGAGGAGTGTCTTGCCAGAGATGCATTGAACATAGCTCAATCACAAGGCCTGAACTTAAGCATCTGCACAACCTATACAGAGCTAACAGATATATGGAGAGAAAGTAGAAGTTTCTTGTGATTCCGCATCCCTGATCTACGCCTCTACTAACCAAGCTAAGTACATAGAATCGCAATAACAGGCAACTTACAGCGGTGTTCACAAAGATTGAGCCATCGATGCCTCTATATCTGAGCCGTTTGGTTCGGCTGCAAGATAACCGCGGGGCGTAAACCAGCCGCCAGCAGCCTGAGCGCCGACGTCCTCCAATGCCTCTGCGATGGCATCCTGCACCATCTCTTTTCGCGCGGCGACCAGGAATCGCTTCTCCTTACGTGTGAAAAGGGATCATGCTATCTGACTGCCTGAGACAATTGAATAGCCAGGAGCGCTCACAATGTATTCCCAGTGTGGATGTGGTGTGGGACAAGTCGGCTCATCCAACACATTTGTCGAAAGAGGCATCCATTGAGCGCCACGACTATCAACATAACTCTCACAGGAGATGGTTTGCATGTAGAGCAGATGAGCCTTCGCGCCTGCTGGCATCTCGATCATTACCTGCCTCTTCTGATTCCGGAGAGAGAGTGCACGGTCCTGGGGAACCTGTGGATTGACCTGCATATGGACAGTGGGCCAACGTCCATCAAGCGAACTAGCTGTATGCTCAAACGTCCCGCCTTTCATGGCCAGGGTGACCGCTCCGCTCTTGGTCAAAGGGACATACTGGCGAATGGTGAGCGTTTGACCAGGCTTCACCTCAGTCGCAAACCCTGGCTGGGTGCAGGCCACGTCTAGCTTCGGAAAGGAAAAGGATGGATCGCCACCTTCTGTTACTTGGACGAGAAGTGCAGAGGAGAAACAGAGTGTCGCTGTGCGATCGGTGCCATCAAGAACGACAGGCTTCTGCGTATGGTTCGTCAACGAGACATCAATAGGAAGCAGTTCACTGAGAAAGTATGGTCCACCGATCAACACGCGCATGGATGCTTCCAGACCACCAACCTGAGTCTGGGCAGTAGGCCCCGCTCCAGAGGAAGATGGGGGGACAGGAGTCCTGTTGGAGAAAGGATACGCCTTGAAGAGTGCCCATGATCCAAGGATGAGTCCAGTTACTACAAGCCCAGCCAGAAGATCGGCAACAAACCGCGTGGATTTTCTCGCTTGCCTCGTTGGTGTGTGAGGCGTGAACCGATGGCGCGGTGAGAGTACGCCCACGTCGTCGGGAAGAATGGAAGCGGACGTTGCCCGTGTCAGACGTTCTTGCACCCGTGTAATGATTTGCGTCTGTTCTCCGGCTGTGATCGGAACGCGCCTTTGTGAAGAAGACCGGAGAACCGCCAGGAGCTGGTGATACTCTTGCTTTCCCTCTTCAGGTACCAAATCATCACTCATAGTTCTCTCTCCTTTCATACTGTTCGTACAGCGTTTTTAAACGTCGCAACGTTCTCGAAAGCATTTTCCGCACGGTTCCCTCAGATTTCTCCATCAGTGCTGCAATCTGGGTCAGACGCAATTCTTGAACATAACGCAGTCGAATCAGTTCTCGTTGAACTGGTGGAAGTTGCTCGATGGCCTGTGAGAGCCATGTCCACTTTTCCTGCTCTTCAGCTTGTCGTTCAGGCGTCAAGCTCTGGTCTTCAGTTTGTTGTGTCTGTTCTAACGGCTGTATGCTGAAAAGCGTTGTATGCCGGTAGTGATCGATGATCTTGTTTCGGGCCACGCGTCGCAACCAGGCCAGTTGGCGCACGGCTGGAAGTCCCGTGAGCGAGGTGTTTTGGAGCGCAGCCAGAAAGACCTCCAGTAAGAGGTCCTCGGCGTCCTGCCGATTAGAAACCTGCTGGCATAAATAGGCCAGAAGCGTTTCAGCAAAACGCTCATAGAGCATGCTCTTTTCTACGTTTTGCACTTCATTGGTATCAAGTGGTTGCATACGCTCTCCTCAGAGATGGGAGGGCCAAACGGTGAGACCCATCGTAGTATAAGTCGTATGAAGAGGAAAAACGCGGCAGGGAGCACCTCACGTTCATGGAATGAACTCTTCCCCCCAAGGAAACTTGCGCAAGGCTTGTGGAATAGGCAATTGTGGCACTGGTAGATGCCAATACCAAATGACCAGTAGCTATTAGAAACTTACCATCAGATGAAGAACCAGCAGGCTCAATCTCTGTGAACACAGCTGTAATACGTAGGCATCTCTCACCTGGGAACTGATATAACGACCTCAGCAGTTGGAAGTAGTTTCAGTCTCCCAAGCATTGCGTTACTTTAATTCGATCAATCCTCTCACTTTTTTAGAAACACGAAGTGCCTCTCAACCCGGTTTTATACCAAGCGTCCAGGCGCAACTCATCTCATGTAAGGATATGTTAAATCGTGGTTAAATCTGATCAATGGTAGGGCTATACAGATCAACAAAAAGGGAGAGTACTGATACGTCTGAGATGAAATATAGAGCGTTCTTCCAGTGTTCTGTCCTAGAAAGAGAGATGACACAAAAGAGTTTCTTACAGTATTGAAAAATATGTAATGATATGTTAAGATGTATGCATGGAACATACATATTCACCGAAGCAGTTTGGAAAGTTGATAGGAAAGTCCGTGAACACGTTACAAAAATGGGACCGCAAGGGCATTCTGCCAGCTTTCCGAACGCCCACCAACCGGCGATACTACACGCATGAACAATACTTGCAGTATCGCGGTTTCATCTCTTCTGAGCGTGGCCTCGTGATTGCGTATGCTCGCGTGTCCTCCCCTTCCCAAAAGAAGGACCTTGCGACTCAGAAGGAAGCCCTTCGCGCCTACTGCCTGGAACATGGAGTGAAAGTCGATGAATGGGTCGAAGATATTGGTTCTGCGCTCAACTACAAACGGAAGGGCTTCAATCAGATGATTGAGCAAATCGAACTGGGTCAGGTTCGCCGTCTGATCCTCGCCTCCCAGGACCGTTTTGTCCGCTTTGGCTACGATTGGTTTGAAGCGTTCTGTGAGCGTCATGGAACCGAGATCCTGGTCATGAATGGCGAAGCCTTCTCCCCAGAAGAAGAATTGGGAAGAGACTTGATTGCCATTGTGACCGTTTTTTCTGCCCGTTTACCCGGCTTACGCTCGCACAAAAACGCGATTCGAGCGGCTGCTCTGGGAAAGGAAGAGAGGCGATGATCAAAGCCCACAAAATACGCCTTAACCTTACAGAAGAGCAACAAGTGTATTTCGCCAAAGCCGCAGGAACCGCAAGATTTGTGTGGAATTGGGCGCTTGCGGAGTGGAATCGGCAGTATGAAGCAGGCGAGAAACCCACCGCACTCTCGTTAAAGAAGCAATTTAACGAGATCAGGCGGGGGCAATTCCCCTGGACCTGGGAAGTCACCAAAAACGCCTCTGACCAGCCATTTCTTGACTTAGGAAAGGCATTTACGGCGTTCTTTGAAGGCCACGCCCGCCGTCCCAGGTTCAAGAGCAAAAAACGCTCAAAAGCCTCGTTTTATCTGGCCAATGATCAATTCGAGCTTGGAGATCATCGGGTGTGGATTCCCAAGCTGGGATGGGTGAATATGGCAGAGAACCTGGTGCGCCGCATCGTCGGCAGAATGTTGAGTGCAACAAACGTTGTTGGAACTGATGGAATGTTCCATGCATACTCCGCTTACCCTACCCCTCGAAAGAGGAAGGCGACCATAGCATGCGGAGAAGGCCACGTAGGAGAAAGCCATCAATTCTTTGAGTGGTCAATGCAAGGGGTGTATGGCGAACGCTACACTGCGTGAATCCCAGTCCTGCTGGTTTCTTCCGCAACCCCAACGAAAGATGGCTAGCAAACGTTGGGATCAGCATCTAGAGCCGCATTCGCAGATTGGCGACTCTAACCATCGATGCTGACAGACCCTTACTACGAGGGCAATTACAGGACGAACGGGAAACCTGGAGCACACCGGATCTCACTTCGCTGGAAATGCGGGACTATCTAAACAGGGAGACAATCCCTGCATGATAGCGGAACGCTCATATTACTCAAGGTGGGCCTGTAATGGGTTCCGCAGATCGCAGAGCAAGGCCGCCCATGCGATACCGGCAAGAGGATAAAGCATGGTAACATGACTGAAACCTCCGCTGCCTGGGAGGAAGGAGCGCAGTTTACTAAGCCGATAATGAACCGAAAGCGAGGACGTGCTGATGCTATCCGAAACAGTGATTAGGAGATTAGAGGCACTTGGCGAAATCTCGAAACAAGAGAAACCAATCAACGGTCTCTTCCGTTTGCTTGAAAACCCCATCCTTTGGCATGAGGCATATGCGAACATCTACGCCAACGACGGCGCAACAACCCCAGGTATAGACGGGACTACTCTCGATGGCTTTTCTCACAGACGAGTAGAAGCAATCATCGCGCAACTCAAGGACGGAAGTTACCGATTCACTCCTGTACGAAGAACGTATGTCCCAAAGAAAAATGGCAAGAAACGCCCCCTTGGTATCTCAACAGGAGACGACAAACTCGTGCAAGAGGTGGTGAGCATCATCCTGGAACGAATCTACGAGCCAACCTTCGAGGACAGCTCGCATGGCTTCCGACCGGGACGTTCTCCACACACGGCACTGGAACACATCCAGAAAGAATGGACAGCGGTCAAGTGGATCATTGACATGGATATCCGAAGCTACTTCGACACTATCCCCCATGATTTACTTATCGCATTACTCAAGAAGAAAATTGAGGACACCCGCTTCATTAACCTCATTCAAGCCATGCTCGATGCTGGTTATCTTGAGGATTGGCAGTATCATGCGACCTACAGCGGGGTACCCCAAGGCTCGATAGTCTCACCAATCTTAGCAAATGTGTTTCTCCACGAACTTGATCTCTTCATGAAAACGATGAAAGATCAGTACACGAAAGGAAAGAAACGCCGGATAAATCCAGCCTACAAGCGGCATACGAAGCACATAGCACGACTGAGAAGGAAAGGAGACATCCTGAGAAAGGAGGGCAGAACAGAAGAATTTCAAGAGATCAAGAGGGAAATACGCAAAGTCGATGCCATACGAAAACGCTTGTCAAGCGTAGACCCATTTGACCAGAAGTACAAACGGCTCTACTTCTGCCGATACGCCGATGATTTCATAATTGGCGTCATCGGCTCCCACGCGGACGCCGAGACAATCCAACACAACGTGAGAAACTTCATCGAAGAGACGCTGAAACTCACCATAGCGGAGGAGAAATCTCACATCCGTCACAGCAAGGAAGGAACAACGTTTGTTGGATATGAAATCAAAACTTACTCAGGAAACCGAATAGTTAAAGCGAAGCATGGCACACGCCACACAACGCATAAATCGGTATCTGAGAGGATACAGCTTCATATACCAAAGGACAAACTACAAAAGTTTTGCCAGACAAAAGGTTATGGAGACTACGTAACGACAAAGGCAATCCACCGCAAAGAGCTAACACAGCAAAGTGACGCTGAGATTATCACCGTATTCAACGGAGAATTACGGGGTTTGATGAACTACTATGCGCTCGCCTTCAATGTCAAGACACACATGCATAAGCTTCACTACATTTGGGAACGAAGCCTGCTCAAGACCTTGGCAAACAAGCACAAAACGAGCATGAACAAGATCATCAAACGGCTCAAAACAGAAGAAGGGCTTATCCTAACCGTACAGGAAGAGAAAAAGACGCGAGTCGTCAGAGTATTCCGCCCCAAAGACCTCAAACCAGCAGCATCCGATGATGCCAAAGTTGACAGTCCTCCCAATATGCTGACGCTCACGCTCAGTCGATCTGAACTGATCAAAAGATTGAACGCGAACAAATGTGAATATTGCGAGACAACTGTTGGTCCGTTTGAGGTCCACCACATTCGGAAAATGAAGGATGTAGCAGAGGGCAAACAACTCTGGCAACAGATGATGGCAGCCCGAAACAGGAAAACGCTTGTCCTGTGTCTCAACTGTCACCAGCTACTCCATGCAGGAAAACTCCCTGATCGAGAACATCGTACAAGACAAGTAAAGGGCGAGCCGGATGCGCGGAAAGCGCGCACGTCCGGTTCTGTGGGAGGGTGACGGATGATCCTGAACAGGGACAGCCGCTCCCTACCCTACCGCTTCCAAGGCAAGATTACAGGCGCACGCGTGACCCGAACTGCTGATTGGTGGGAAATCAGCATCACCGTCGAAGTGCTGGATGAAACGCAGAGCGCGAGGGCAGCCGCAGTAGGCATCGATGTTGGTCTAAACCGACTGGCGACCTTGAGCACCGGAGAGGGATACGAGAACCAAGCCTTCCTCAAAACGGCGCTCAAAAAGTTGCGTCAGGCCAACAAGCGCCTCCATCGCAGGAAACCGGGGTCAAAAAACCGTGAGAAAGCACGTAGGCAAGTGGCACGCCTCCATTACCGTATTGCTTGCCTGCGCGACGATGGACTCCACAAACTGACCACCCGCATCGCCTCCTGTTACGGGATCATCGGCATTGAAGACCTCAACCTGAAAGGACTGCTCAAAAACCGGCGTTTATCCCGTTCCTTTTCTGATGCCGCGCTCGGCAAACTGTTGAACCTGCTCACAAGGAAAGTTGAGCAACGTGGTGGGCAGGTGATCAAGGTGGGGCGGTTCTTTCCCTCAAGCAAGACCTGTCATAGCTGCGGCTGGAAATGGGAAGACCTGGAACTGTCTGATCGCATCTTCATCTGTCAGAATCCCACGTGTGCCTACTATCAGTTCGGACAGGATCGTGACCACAACGCTGCTTTGTGTATCCTGTCTGAAGCCCTGCGCTTGATCGGGCTGATTGACCAGGCCGTCAGCGGTACTGGCTCGGACGCGGACGTTAACTCGGCTGTGGACTTGACATAAGACCAAAAATGCTCCGGCATTGAGGCAGTTGGGAACGAAGCAGCAACAACGAAAGCTGTGGTAAATCTATGCTTGCATACGTTTTACTACATTAATCGGAGCAGAAGATCATGAGAGAATAAAGGGGAACTATGTACACTCTCCTGGCACTTTTGGCTACGGTTCTCACCTCGTTCCTACCAATACTCAATAAGCGAATATTGCATGATGCCCGTCCTGCACTCGTCGCCTGGGCAATCAATGCGTTTTCGCTTCCGATCTTAGCACTCGGTACGTTTCTGCTCACGCAATGTCAGTTGACACCGTTCTCATGCACAACGCATCTTCCACAAACAGACAGCATTTTTCTCATTGCGCTCCTTGCTTCTGTTGTACTGAATTGGAGTGCTACACTGCTTTCAACGTCTGCACTCGCAAAAGCAGATGCATCCCTTGTGAGTCCGTTACTGACCTTTAATCCAGCATTTACCCTCCTCATTGCCTGGATCGCTCTTCGTGAAACTCCTGGGCTACGAGAAACCATAGGGGTCCTGGTGATTTTATTCGGTGCGTACCTGTTAGAGGTAGAAGAAGCACGAACAGGACTCCTCACCCCGCTCAAAGTTTTGCTCCGTGGGCCAGGGACAGGGTTGGCGATTCTTGCAAGTGCCCTGTGGGGAACAACAACCGTCTTAGAAAAGCTTGCTATTGAGCATATGACACCACCAAGTGGCCCATTTGTCGCCCTCACTGGAACGCTGCTCATGGTCGTGTTCCTCACACTAAATGCTTTTTTGTCATCTGGAAAAACTGAGACAGCGGAAGAGAAAAGGGGATGGTATGGGCTACGTCTTCATCCACGCGCTCTGCTGCTGGCTATTCTTATCGCTGGAATAGCACCGCTTTTCGGTTTTACTGCCATTGCACTTGGATTGGTCGGCTATGTCACAGCACTTTTCAAGCTGAGTGCTGTGTTTACCATTGTGTGGGCCTGGCTGTTCCTGGGAGAAGAGAATATCCGTCAACGGCTGCTTGGTACTGTCGTGATGCTTCTTGGTGGGGTGCTCATCGCTCTCTAACAGGAGGATGTTGTTCATAGTCTGACTGCTTGTGACATGATATCTGGCAACATCTCTCCTGATGTAATTTGTCAGGTTATTATTTGCACAGTCTGCCAGATAACCTGCCACGATGCCAAGCGCCTTCAAGAATCCTGGCTTGACATTTCCCTTCAGTAGCGGTACAATGTAGGCGTTCCGCAAAGGAATAGACCGATTTTCTTCCAGTCCTGCCGATTGGCGTAATTGGGTCCTGCGCGGCAGATGTCTGTGAACCCCGCCAGGTTCGTGAGGAAGCAACGGTAAATGGGCCTCTCTGGGTGTCGCAGGGGTGCCTGATTGCGCTAATCGGCAGGACCGGGTGAAAATCGGTCTTCTGCTTTATCTATCTTCAATTCCGGTGAGACTTTGTAACCTGTCAGAGTATGGATAAGCAAGCAAAACACCATGACCTCACAATCGCTCTACCGCAAATGGCGTTCACAAACATTTAATGACCTCGTTGGTCAGGAACCAGTCATTCGCACGCTCAAAAATGCACTGCGTAGTGGCAAGCCTGCGCATGCCTATCTCTTTACCGGGCCAAGAGGCACTGGCAAGACAAGTACCGCTCGCCTGCTGGCTAAAACCATCAATTGCCTCAATCCACAGGATGGCGAACCGTGCAACGTATGCCAGCAGTGCCGGGAGATTACGGCGGGCAACTCCTTCAATGTCATCGAGATTGATGCCGCCTCCAATCGTGGCATTGACAGCATTCGTGACCTGCGCGAAAAAGTGATGATGCCGCCTTCTACAGGCAAATACAAGGTCTATGTGCTTGACGAAGCCCACATGCTCACGCCGGAGGCATTTAATGCCTTGCTCAAAACTCTTGAGGAGCCGCCTGACTATGTGATCTTCGTGCTGGCGACAACCGATGTACATAAAATGCTGCCCACCGTCCTCTCGCGCTGCCAACGTTTCGACTTCAAGCGGATTACCACCCGCCAGATCGTCGAGCACCTGAACTTCGTTGCTGGACAGGAGCATGTCAAACTGGAACCATCAGCTGCTGAATTACTCGCAAGGGCGGCTGCTGGAGGCATGCGTGATGCGCTCAGCCTGCTGGACCAGGCAATAGCCTACGCTGGAGAGGAAATTGCGCTGGCACAGGTGCAAGCGATGCTCGGTGTAGCTGACCCACGCGCTATCCATAAGTTCATCATGTGCACAGACCGCCCAACTTTTTGATCTGGAGGAGCTAACAGAAGCTGCCCGTATTTTCGCTCAGAGCGACCTTGTGCAGAAGAATTCGGGGACTCCCCAGCTTGGCCTGGAACTGGCCCTCCTGCAATGTATCGAGCTCCATCGCCGTGTACAATCGGGCCTATCAGCGTCCATTAGTGTTGCTGCTCCTGCTTCAGCTATCCAACCAGCTCAACCGCGTCCTGCCAGAGTTCAGCCCCAACCGCGAATGAGTGTTCCATCAGCTCAGGCTGCATCTTCATCTGCCCTCATGGCACCTATCGAGGAAAGTGAGAAGCCGATCCCGTCTCCTGCTCACGGCGTAACACAGCAAATACCGCCCTCTGAAGTCTATGCCAGCAGTAGTAGTGACTCATCGTCTACTCCTGCATCGCCTGCTGAGGTTGATGGTGGTCAGCCGCCTTTAACGGTGCAGCAGGTGAAGGATGCGTGGGAAATGGTTAAAAAGCGCACGGGTCAGAAGAATAAGCTGGTGGCTCCAATGCTGGACTATTATACAGCCGTTGGCGTCGAGAATACGGCGGAATATGCGGTCGTTAGCATCCAACCGACGAAAGATACTTTCTATAGAAATATGCAGCAGGGCGATCGCCTGAAACATGTCGAGTGGGCCTTGAAAACGGAATTTGGGAGAGAGTGTCGAGTGCGCCTGGTCCCTCCCGGACAGTCTTTACCGGCTCCAATGTTCCACGACGCCGGTAATATCGGTAGCTACTCGGCAAACATGTCTCTGTCTTCGGCACCGTCGCACCCTGCCTCCATCCCTCCATCGCAATCTAAACAGACCGAGCAGGGGACTGTCAGGCAGCAAACGCAAGAATCAAACGGCTCCCCTGTTCAGCCATCCGATCTGGACGATTCATTGCCACTTGCCAGAACGAACGTTGTGAGAGAAAATACGGTAGTACCATCGGGAGTGCCGCAGGTGCAAGAGGAAACTATCGAACAGAGGGCCAGTCGTGACCCGGTAGTGCAGGAAGTCATGAAAACATTTGGAGCGAGAATTGTCGAGATTCGTCCGAAGTAAGTAAGGAGAAAGCAATCCTATGAACATGCGCGAAATCCAGAAGATGCAGCAGAAGTTGCTAAAAATGCAGGAGGAGCTAGAAGCCACTCAGTTCGTTGGTACGGCCGGTGGTGGTGCCGTGACCATCACCATGACTGGCAAGTTTGAAATCGTCGCCGTCAAGATTGACCCTGAAGCCTTTACTCCCGAAGATGTTACCGACCTGGAGGTCATGGTGCTGGCTGCTGCCAAAGATGCCTTTAACAAGGTAACGGATGCCCAGCAGAAGCTCGTTGGCAATATGACCAGCGGCATGCGACTCCCAGGATTGTTCTAGGTTAGAAAATTATGAGCGACATCGCCCCGCCAGTGGCGGCACTGATCGAGGAGTTCTCGAAACTACCCGGTGTCGGTGTAAAAACAGCGCAGCGCCTGACATTCTTCATTCTGCGTAGTCCAACCGACTCGGCACGTCGTTTGGCTGAAGCCATCATGCGTGTGAAAGAGAGCATTATCTATTGCTCGCGCTGTTTCAATATCACCGAAACCGATCCCTGTGCTACCTGTAGCAATCCCAGCCGTGATCAGGAACTCATCTGTGTTGTGGAAGAGCCACTAGATGTGCTGGCACTGGAGAAGACGGGCGCTTACAAGGGGTTGTACCATGTGCTCCATGGTGCTCTCTCGCCTGTCGAAGGCATTGGTCCAAAGGATTTGCGCATTGACGAACTCCTGCAGCGCGTTCGTGGCAATAAAGTACGCGAGGTGATTCTGGCAACGAACCCTAACTTCGAGGGCGAATATACGGCCAACTTCATCAAGAATGAACTGGCACCCCTCGGTGTGCGGGTCACGACTCTCGCTCGTGGTCTTCCCATCGGCGGTGACCTGGAATATGCCGATGAAGGAACACTCAGCCGCGCTCTCGAAGGTCGGCGAGACATGTAGGGGCCCAATTATGGATGTTGACAAAAGAGTCGGACAATCACTGGCCGATAAATCGGCGGTGGGCGCGATAAATCGGCCCCTACGGGATTGCCGGAGTATTTTGTTCATGAACATTATTGCGCCCTGGGAGGTCCAATTTTATTGCGTCTTCCATATTGACATATGGCTGTCTTTATGGTACGCTTGTTCCACATTTCGGAATAGACAAGGGAGAGGTCGTCTACTTCCGCTTTTTCATCCCTGGTAAAGAATAGCTATACGTTACCAACTTAAGGAATGGGAGCCTCATGGCAACTCGCCATTGGCTTAGCATCTATTTGGAAAAATCAGCGGGAATTCTTCTCCCCTTGAGAAGAAGATTGGCACAATACAAAAGGAGGGAGCAGGAGGGGTGAGGCGGGAAAATACCAACCCTGTCTATATCCTGAAATCCTGTCGAACGTATCGATGACTAAGAAGGACAAGGACAAATCCATGGCAAACAGCGCTGCTGTATCTACTGCTACAGGCGAGCGTGAGAAGGCAATCGAACTGGCGCTTCAACAGATTGAACGTCGCTTTGGAAAAGGAGCAATCATGAAACTTGGGGAGGCCTCGCAGGTTCATGTTGAAGTTATTCCCACAGGCTCAATCGCCCTGGATGTGGCTCTGGGCGTAGGTGGCGTGCCGCGAGGACGTGTCACCGAGATCTATGGCCCTGAAGCCTCTGGTAAAACAACGTTATGTCAGCATATTATTGCAAATGCGCAACGTGCTGGTGGGTATGCCGCTTTCATCGACGCTGAGCATGTACTTGACCGCACATATGCTGCACACTGCGGCGTTGACACTGCCAATCTCCTGATCTCCCAGCCAGATACTGGAGAGCAGGCGTTGGAAATTGTGGACTCATTGGTTCGTAGTAATGCCCTCGATGTAGTAGTCATCGACTCGGTGGCCGCGCTGGCCCCACGAGCCGAAATCGAAGGCGAAATGGGCGACTCGCATGTTGGCTTGCAGGCCCGCCTGATGAGCCAGGCAATGCGTAAGCTCACCAGCGCCATTAGCAGCTCCAACACCGCAGTCATCTTTACCAACCAGCTGCGCGAAAAGGTTGGTGTCATGTTCGGCAATCCTGAGACAACTACTGGTGGGAAGGCTCTCAAATTCTATGCCTCTGTGCGCCTGGACATTCGTCGTATTGACAGCATCAAACAAGGTCAGGACGTAGTGGGTAGCCGCACACGCGTCAAGGTCGTCAAGAACAAGGTTGCTCCTCCTTTCCGTGTTGCCGAGTTTGATATTATGTACAGCGAAGGTATTTCGCGTGAGGGTGGCCTGATTGACCTTGGTATTGAGATGGGCCTGGTGAAGAAGAGCGGTGCCTGGTTCACTGTTGGTGATATCCGTCTCGGCCAGGGTCGAGAGAACGCCAAAGAGTATCTGCGCCAGAACACCGATGTTGCTGGTGCTCTTGAAGAGCAGATCCGCGGCAATATGTTCTCCTTCAGGACCAGTGATCTCAATGGTATCGAGGAGGAAGAGGACCTCGAAGAGGAAGTCTAGAACCTAACAATGTAGCCATCCAAGGGGCACCACATGCGGCGCCCTTTGGGTGGCTGCAAGGTTAAGATTCTGTTGGCCTCTGTTGTTCCAATATATCGGTCAGTTCCTCTTCCAATTCAGGTTGTGAGAGACGAACTAAGGGTTGCTCTTGCTCTGTGAGCAGCGGCTGCAGCTTCTCGCTTTCGATGAGAGGAGGCTCCAGGGCTTTCGCCGCTGATTCACGTTCTCGCCACCATGTGGCAATAGATGCCGGGTCAACTTCACCAAGATTTCCTATCTCTGACTGGTGCATCGCCCAATCCAGAAATGCCTCCTCCAGGGGAACCTCGTGCCCTGCCTTCAGATTGAGTTTCCACTTGTACCGCATAAAGGAGAAATAGGCTGCCATCGGATCCTGGTCGCTGGTCAGGTTTTGGCGCAAGAGCAGAACGGTGGGGAGATGGTAGCGCGTATACCAATCTTTTGCCGCCTCTTCTATACTCACCTGCCTTCCCTCGTGCGTACTCATTATGGCCTGGTGACCGAGAATCATATTGTAGAAACGACGTGCGTAGGCCCGAGGCACATGAATACCCAGCAATTCATGAATCCGCCACGCATACCAACCAGGCAGTACCGTCGCGAATTGTTGTAGAGCGTGCCCGCTCATACTCAACAGAGAGTAGCCCCAGCCATTTAGAGTGTGCAGTAGTTCCTGTACCTGGAAGATATTGGCGAAGGAAGGAGAATGGGCTAATAGGGCATGTTCCCGTCGTAACCAGCGATAGTGTCGTCTAAAATAGCGAAAATCCGCGTCACCTACTATTTCCTCTTCTTCAGGTAATCCCTGTGCTCTGCGCAAATCTTCTGCTTGCCACATCAGTGATTCGCCAAACAATGCCAGGTCCTGTTCGCGTAGTCCCTCACTGATGGGACCGGGAAAGAGTTCCGCGGTCTCTGCATCGGCCAGAATTGCCAGGACGCGCCGACCATCGATCCGCATCAGTACATTTGCCAGCGATGGATCACCCCAGTACACACCATGTTCGTGTAGTTCAACCATTAAAACAGCGACTGCCTCCAGAAGACGGCGCTTCGTCCGCTTTGTAAAGGGCAGGTTAAAGAGTAAAGCATGTGGCACAACCCGAGGGGCCAGTCTCGTCACTGTGTAGCCACGGTCTCCACTGATGTACTGAGGCACGCCACCAGGACCTCGCTCTTCCAACATGATTGGGGGTGCGGTCACCGTCACAAACCCGACAGGACTGAGTGCAGGAATACCTCGCCGTTCAATCTCGCGTAGACTACTTACCTCGCGCTCCGCCATATGGGGAGTTGTCTCCTTAATAGCGTAGCGGATGCCCTCGCGCTCTACAAAGATCACCGGGTGGCGCGACTCCCCCCGCCGTATAGAGAGCGGAATAACCCCATGTTCCGGCCACTCCTCCAGGGGAACCTCCCAGGGAAGACCCTCCAATCGTCGCCGATCACCTGTACTTATGTGAAACTGTGGTACTGATTGCCTACCAGTCGTAGCAGTTCTGTTGTGTTCCATATTGTGCATTGTGTATCACTTTTTGCCGTGGTATAAAGCCGGAAAGAATCATTGTCGGAGGCATAATAACACCGTTGAGAGGTGGATGGCAAATTGAAAAGTATCGGCAAGCGCAAACTTAAACAGCACCAGGGTAGTTGCTTATGAAACCTTAACCGAAGGAGATAATTACAACCAGATCTTCACTCATTTCCTCTTAGCAAGCAGGGGTTCTTTCGAGTATGCTTTCTCTGTGAATATCAGATTCGCTCTATTTGGAGAATGGAGCAGTTGGGTCTAAACAAGCCTCTCGCGCGGAGAGCACGATAAGAAACGAGGAAACCACATGAAACTACTGGTTGTCGATAGTGACCGTAATTGGGTTGAAATGCTGACTGGTTGGCTGAAAATGATGGGATACGAAGTACGGCGTGCCTATACGGGAGCACAAGCCAGGATCGAATGGATGGAGCAGCAACCTGATCTGGTCCTGCTGGATCCTATCCTGAAGGATGTAGATGGGCTAGCAATATGTCGGGAGTTGCGGATCAAACATGATGCGCTGGTATTGATTATGACCGAGGGGAAAGAAGTCGAGGACGAGGTCCGCTGCCTGGAAGCAGGTGCCGATGACTACTTGCGGAAACCTTTCCTCCCTGCCCAACTCTTAGCAAGGATCCGGGCACTCACTCGAAGAGGGCGTTCTACACTGAAACAGCGACCTTCCTCTATTCTCAACATAGGGCCACTGCGGATTGACTCACTGCATAACACCGTGAGCAGGTATGGAAAAACTGCTCGCTTAACGCCAATCGAAAGCAAACTCCTGTATTTGCTTGCTATCAATGCCAACCAGGTGTGCACAGCGGATCAGATTGTGGCATATGTATGGGGCTATGAGGGAGATGCTTCCTTGATCAAGGCCCATATCCGCCACTTACGCGAGAAGATCGAACCGAACCCAAGCACTCCGAGCTTTATTTACACTATTGCAGGAGTGGGCTACAAATTGGCATATGCTCATGTCCAGGAGAGGGCCTCTTCGTAACACCTCCCTGGCCGGTATGATCTGGGCGAATACCATGACGACACATGTTGACATGCCTCCCGCTTCCCTACTAGAATAAAGGGAGTGAGCGAGAGATGAGAATCGTGGAGGTTGCGCAGTGGTGCTCTCCCTATTGAGACAGGAATGGACTATGCGTGCACAGATCGGAAAATATAAGGTCCAGATGAAGAAGAGCAGCCTTCTCCTGCAGCATATTGCGGGTATAGGTTTCGAGCTGACGCAGGAGGAGGCGTTGGGACTCTTGCAGTTCCTGCAGGTTTACCAGCAGACATTGCTGAAACAGCGAAGCGCGGACGATCCGCAGACCCAACCGATTATCCGAATCATCGGAGATGAGGATGACCAACCGGACGAACCTGCATAATCTCTTCTCACCCCAATAGATGGAGTTCCTTTGCGAGCGAATAGTTCTCAGAACAAAGGGACCGATTATGTCCGGTTTCAACTCCAGACGTGAAGCCGCCCCTGGTGGGACACTCTCAGCAACTTGTCCAGCTACTAGTACTTTCGTGTTTCAAGCTACTAGTATTTTCGTCTTTCAATCCCTGACGGGGGGCTTCAGTCGTTTCGATTTTGTAGTATAATGCTTCCATTTTAGAGAGCAACAAGCTATCACATGTGATATGCTTTTTTGCTCTATCAGTATTTTCTTGCTCTTTAAGAGCCTCTCCGAATAACTGGTCTGCCTGGCTTCCTAAAACATTCAATGGGGGTTATTCGGAGAGGCTGGAAAACGGAACGCTCAAAAGGTAACCGTAGTTAAGGCCAGACGTGAGGAATAAAGAAATTTTATTTGTTGTCTATCAGGTCTTGCCTTACCTGGCGAAGGTAAAACTCATGACTGCTCTTAAAACAAGCTCTACGATTTTGCGTAAACGTTCAGGAGAGCTTATGATCTGTAAACAACAACTGGCTATTCTTGGTATCGCCATTCTAACTTTTGCACTTGGGACGACAGTATTGGTTATATGGATCTCAGATCCTGATGCGATGCAATCAGCTCTACAAGAGTTACACAAGGTTCTGAGGCTCTTTCTTCCGAACATCTAATGGCGTTAATAATTTCCGAAGCTATTAGAGACATAGATGCTTGATTGTATAGCATTCGCAAAAGCACTTTGGGCGGGGGCGGAAGACTCGATTCTCCAATCTCTTTGTTTATTCTGATTGAACCAGATGATTGCTTTAATCTTGGGGAAGTTTTGCGGTATCTGAATGGAGAATGCATCAGCAATCCAGTTTGCTTTGCTGCCTCCTTGTTGATCGTCGAAATTGTAGAAACATCGCCTATCCTTTCCTTGTGGTTTGCTCTTTCTCTAGCTCCAACCAATGGAGACAGGTAGGTGTCTCACGGCATTTCCCCCGAGGAACCATGTAGCGCCTCTCAACGCACACGGCTCTGATAGCTTGTGCTGGTTCTCTGGCTCCAGTTGTTAGCCGTTCTACTCCACATAAGCGACTTTGTGTCGTACCTGGTTAATGGGGTTTTAGCACGAGAAGGTCTATATCTTTTATTAGAAAAAAGAAACAGAAGCACGGGAGCTATCAGGACAGCATCGGTAAATAAAGCCCAACCAAAAGAAGCTAATGCTATTCGGTTTTCAATCAATCCAAGAGCAATGAAAAGGGAAGTCAGCCCAAACCATTTGAGATGTGAAGAAAATGTCTCAAGCCTGTCTGTTGTTTTTAAGGTTCCCTTTGCTGTTACACGGTACTCAAGTTTTTTATGCCGCAATGCCTGAAGCGCTGCAGACACATAGACGGGCGCGGTGAATAATGTCAGTACCATTGCATGAAATCCGTAACGGACTTTCTCATGCTTTACAAGGTTGAGTCTACTTAACCCAAAGTACAATCCAATTTGGCTGAGTATACTGATTGCCCAAAGAGAGGACCAAATAATGCTATTTGCTCCAATTGAAGAAATACCCAACACTAAATTTAAAAACATCAATATACTGCCAAGGATCCAAGTGACTGCGACACTTGGATAGAATAATTGCAGTGAAATATATGCCAACCTTTGTAAATGAGAGAGCTTTCGCAATAATCTCCAATCATGATGCAGTATAATTTCCCACACACCATATGCCCATCGTTTCTGCTGATTAAAGTAGTCTGTCCAGCTGCTCGGTCCTTCGCCAACCGAAAGAATATCGGGGGTATAGACTCCTTTCCACTGATTACCTGTTGCAGGATTTTTTGCACCTTGTATAGTTATGCTAGTTAAGTGATCTTCAATGATGCTGTCTTGATAGCCTCTAATCTGTTTCCATGCCCTGGGTCGGTACAGATGATTTGTGCCAATAAGCAGTGGTGCGCCCAGCCCATTTCCTCCTCGCTGAATTAAGCCATGAAAGACAAATGCCTGAGCAGCTGCAGCTTTGGTTAATCTATTTGTTTCGAGATTTCCGTAGACTTGAGGGGCGACAACAAAAGCGATATCAGGATCTCTAAAATACCCAAGCGTCCTTTCAAGAAAATTAGGGAACGGGGTATGATCAGGATCCATTTGCGCAACAACATCGTAGGCATTTTCATAGAGTGCTCTCCAAGAATTATGATTTCCTGCCTTCGATTTCGCCTTGAACTCTCCGGATGGTTGATTAAATTGAGGATAACCTTTACGAGAAAAGTGGAAGACGCCCAAATTCTGTGCAAGTCTAATCACAGCGGGATCGTTCCCCTCATCCAGCACCCACACATCGACAGTCCCCGCATATATGATTGCTTTCATCGCCCGCAATGTTTTTTCGAGAACCTCAATCGGCTCTTTTGAGGGGACGAAGGTGGTCAGTATTGCAACTCTCAGGTTTGTTGTGGGAGAAAGAGGGATCGGATCTTTTGCATGCAGAGCAAAAAACAAGAGACTAATTCCCTGGATAATCCGTATGAATTCAATTGTGACAAGCGCGATAAGACTGGTGACAAGAAGCGATTCAATAAAAGAATTACTTGAGAGGATGATATGATTTGGTTTAATGATCCAAAGGATAAATGCTACATTGAACAAGGCACAAAACACAAGATATGCCCACAAAAGGATTTTTGCCTTTCGGGAAAAAATACTTGTAAAAGCTAAAC
>WNGL01014443.1_pt1 | contig 22783 bp, 23 predicted proteins | sample 5400591 | NCBI WGS metagenome assembly WNGL01 (sample SAMN13153377, study PRJNA577476) | soil metagenome | isolation source: 80 cm soil or saprolite under Garry oak tree replicate 1 | place: USA:California | collected 2016-06-15 | reverse complement strand
AAGCGACGCCACGGCGCCAAGACCGCGGCCGGCACCTGTGACCAGCGCGATCCGGCCGTCGAGACGGAAGGATGCAGGAAGGGAGGCTATGGCTTGTCTCCCGAGCTCGCAACCAGACCAACGTCTCGCCCGGCATAGCGGCGCAAGCGGATATCGGCCTGCTCCTTGTGTCCCCAGAATCGCTCGATGGCGCAGAGACGCGAACAATACTCGCCGATGAGAACGCTCGCCTCCTCGGTGCACTCCTGATACGTAACCGTCTTCAGGAACTTTCCGACCCAGAGCCCTCCTGTATACCGTGCAGCGCGCTTCGTCGGTAGAGTGTGATTTGTACCGATAACTTTGTCGCCGTACGCGACGTTTGTTTCGGGACCAAGGAACAGCGACCCGTAATTCCGAAGGTGCTCCAGGAAGTAGCGTGGATTCCGGGTCAGGATTTCCACGTGCTCATAAGCCAGACGGTCCGTCTCCTCAACCGCCTCGGCGAAATCAGCCACCAGGATGATCTGGCCGAAGTCGCGCCACGCCACGGAAGCGACGTCTGCCGTGGGCAGGATCGCAAGCTGGCGCTGGATCGCCGCAGGCAGAGCGCGCGCCAGGCTCTCCGATGTCGTAATTAAAGCGGCCGGCGACGTCGGCCCGTGCTCGGCCTGGCCGAGTAAATCGACGGCGACCAACTCGGCGTCTGCGGAGTCGTCGGCAATAACGAGGATTTCCGTCGGTCCGGCGAGCAGGTCGATTCCGACTTCTCCGAACAGCTGGCGCTTCGCTTCGGCGACGTATGCGTTGCCCGGCCCGACAAGCATGTCCACAGAAGCAATTGTCTCGGTGCCCAGCGCCATGGCAGCAACTGCCTGAACCCCACCAAGCAGGTAGATCTCGTCCGCGCCCGCCAAAGCCATGGCCGCGATGGTTTCAGGATGGGGTTTGCCTTTGGTCGGAGGAGTACAGGCAATGACGCGCTCCACTCCAGCGACCTTCGCCGTGACGATCGTCATGTGGGCGGACGCCACCATCGGATAACGCCCGCCCGGAGTGTAGCAGCCGGCAGTGCGTACTGGAATGTTACGGTGGCCGAGCCGTACGCCCGGAATCGTCTCCACTTCGACGTCTTTTAATGCCGCTCTTTGGTGCTCGGCGAAATTCCGGATTTGCGCTTGCGCGAATTTGATGTCCTCAATCGTTTCGCGCGAAACCGATGCCACAAGAGAGTCGATTTCACCTGGCGATAGCCGGAAATCGGGCGGCGACCAGCCATCGAACCGCTCGGAAAGTTCTCGTACGGCGGCATCGCCGCGTTGCCTCACATCTGCGAGGATTTCCCGGACCGTCTCCTGCACTTTAAGATTTGCAGCTTCGCTCTCGACCGGTGGGAGGCTCTTCTTGAGGTGTTTCGCCATATTTTGGCTCCTCGACTGAACTGACCTTCGGCGACGCACAGCTTAGCAGAAATTAAATGGCCACAAAAAGGCGCACCAAGAAAACACAAAAGATCGGAATGAATCGGAAACATTTTGTGAATTTTGTGCCTTTTTGTGGCTATTCCCTCTTGATCGCTACGGTTTTGGTGGCGGAAGAGTCTTGCCCGCAGGCGTGCCCATTCCTTTGTAGACGAACCGCTGGAAGCGCCGGCCGTCGAAGTTTTCGCCGACGTAGATGTTCCCTTTGCTATCGGCCGCGAGGGCATGCGGCACGTTCAGCGAACCGCCGAAGATACCCTGTTGGCCGATATGGTCGACGACCTGAAGCGACTCACGCAGGAGAATCCAGACGTGGTGGTTCGCGCCGTCGATCACGTAGAGGAATCGTTGATCCGGCGAGAATGCGAGCCCGGAGGCCGATCCGGCAAGGAGCGTTCGCGGCGCGATGAATCCTTCCCGCACAAACGTGCCGTCCCTCTTGAAAACTTGTATCCGGTCGTTAGGACGATCGGCGACATAGACGAAGCCGTCTTTCGACAGAGCCACGTTGTGTGGCAACCGGAACTGCTGGACCGGCGGCGAATCCGGGTTGTACGGGCCAAGATCTTTGTCGTCGGGCTTGTTGCCGTACGCGCCCCACATGCGCTTGAAGGTGAGCCTCTCGGTGTCGATCACGATAACGCGGTGGTTCTTGTAGCCGTCGGCGACATACAGCTCGTTGTTTGCGGAATCCACCGTCAGGTTGGCGGGCCCGCCAAGGTTCTGGGTGTCGGAGCTGCCGCCGCTCTTGCCCTGATGGCCGAACTGCGCCAGGAACTTGCCCTGTGTTGTGAATTTGAGAACCTGCGCGTCCTTGTCACCATTTCCCGCCAGCCAGACGTTGTCTTTCGCATCGACGAAGATGCCGTGCTCGATTGACGGCCACTCATAGCCCTCGCCGGAGCCGCCCCATGATGCGAGCAGCTTGCCGTCCTGGTCGAACTCGAGGACCGGCGGCGCCGGAATGCAGCACTCCGCTCTCGGCGGCGTCATGGCCGCGCCCGCGAAGCGCTCGTTCTTCTGCAATGGGGCGGGCCGGTGCAGCACCCAGATGTGATCGTGGCTGTCTACGGCCATACCGCCGATTGCGCCGATTGCCCACTTTTCGGGCAGCGGCTGCGGAAACGTCGGGTCGTATTGGAATTTCGGAACCTGGACATTCGGCTGCGACTGTCCGAAGACGCCGCCCAGCGTCCACGCCGCGCCAAGGGCCAGGACAATCGCTGCAGCGGCAAGAATCTGCTTTCGATTCATGATTCACACTCCATATCGGGCTGGGATTTTCACGTCGGACCGAACGCCGCTATATATCATGACTCACCTTCGAAAGAATAACGAATCAACCCGCATAGGCGTTTTGCATTTTCGCTTGAAGTCGGCGTGCCAATCCGTCTTTGCTCCACAGCATCCAAGGCGCTGAATCGGACAATGTGTCAGAAGCTCGCGTCGAGGCAATCGGCGATTTTCTCTTCGTCCGATAAAAACCCTCGATAAATCAGTCGTTCGGGACGTGGTGCAGCAACGTACGTTCTTGGAATCCCGAATGCGTAACGGTATGCGGAAGCTGCGACAAGAGAGCTTCTGAAAGGAGACAAAACGATGTCACTCATCAAATGGGATCCTTTCCGTGAGTTCAACACACTACCGGCGCGGCTGGCCTTTTGGGGCAAGGACTGGGAAGAGCCACTGTCGACGACAACGTATGTTCCTTCCGTCGACATTTTCGAAACCGACAATGAGGTTGTCGTAAAAGCGGAAATGCCTGGAATGAACGCGAACGACATCGACGTGAGGCTGGAGAACAACGTCCTCACACTCAAGGGTGAACGTCACTTCGAAAAAGATGCAAAAGAAGAGAACTATCACCGCATTGAGCGTGAGTATGGGACCTTCACCCGTTCATTCGCATTGCCTCGAGCAGTCAATGGAGACAAGGTCAGCGCCGAGTACAGGGACGGCATTCTGAAGATCGTTTTGCCGAAGAAAGAAGAAACAAAACCTAAGGCGATCAAGGTCGCAGCCGCATAGCGGCTGCGGACCATCGATAGGAGGCATATGAATCCACCCGAAGCAGCTCGGCGGCGGCTGGGTCCAATTAAGCCGCCGCCATAGTTCTTGGCAGAGCAAGTGCGATCAGTCGTAACGGGAGATAAAAGGGGAATGAGACACTACAACAACTTTGTAATGAGAAACAGGCCCGGGGAACGATGCTTTTTGACAGAGCGTCAGTTCCTGCGGTACGCGGTCGATTTCGAGGAGGACACAATGACAAATCGCCGATCGATGATCTACGCGAAATTCGAAGTTTTTGAAGAGCAGCTCGCACACTGTTATTTCATGCTGCACGAACGCTTCATTGCGAATCCTCCGTTGGCCAAGTTCTGGGCGGAAACGGCCATGGACGAGCTGCAGCATTATTCGATCCTTCGCTTTTGCCGCGAACGCGGAATGATGGCGGAAGCCGACGTGGATTTCAGAACGATCGAACGCGTTGAAGAATTGCTCGAGACCGTGAAGGGCATCGTCAGTGATCCCGAGGTTTCAATCAATGAGGCTTTTTATGCGTCACTTCTCATGGAGTCCTCGGAGTTGGAAGACATCTACGAAAAGCTGACTGCCGTCCTCGCAAGAGATCACCGGCTGCTGTACGACGCAATCCTGACAAGTTTTCGCGCGCACCATGCGGCGCTTGCCGGTGCGGCCGAAGAATTCTGTAGTGACCGCGGGATCGCCGAGGCATTTAGGAATCTCGGCAGGAGGCTCTCATGAAATGCACGGACCTGCTGATTCAAGAACACAAGATTATCCTGCGGGCCATGGACGTTCTGGACCACATGGCAACGCGCGTTGAAAACAGCCAACCCGTTGCACCCGAGGACGTCGAGACTCTTTTGCGTTTCTTGCGTGGCTTTGCTGACGATCATCATCAGGCACAGGAAGAGAGCGCGCTCTTTCCGGAATTGATGCAGACGTCCGCCTGGCATGAAGGCCCGCTACGCCACATGGTCTTTGAGCACGATCAAGAGCGATCGCTGGTTGACGGGCTCGAGGACGCTTTGCGCACAAAGAAGGGCTCGGATTTCGTTCACTTTGCGAACCGTCTGACGCAACTGATCCGCAACCACATCCACAAAGAAGAAAACATTCTATTCGAGGCTGCCCACCGCTGCCTTTCCGCTGAACAGGACGATCGCGTGGTGACGGAGATTAACAAATTTCAAATCGACCCGAAGAGTCTCGCCGATCTCCGGCGGCTGGAATGGACGTATTTGAGCCGGGCAGCGTGCCATGCATAATCGGAAATTGGTAATTTTTATTGTCCCTGCAGCGTGTCGCCGATGGGCAGAGTTCCGGCTATGTTCACGTGTTTCAGGAGTGCGCGGATTTGCGGACCATGGAGGAGCGGCTCGTTCAATCGGAGCGGCTGGCCACGATCGGGCGATTCGCTTCTCAAATCGCTCATGAAATCCGGAATCCGCTCAGTTCCATTTCCCTTAATGTCGAGTTGCTTGCGGAAAGGGTCTATATTTTCGATTCTATTACCAGTATGACTATTCGAAAGACACCGACCATCCTGGCAGTCGAAGACGATACCTGGAGTACCATTTTTAATCCGTGAAAAGTGTTTTTCAGTCCTTCGTTTCGTATCTGCTGTGCGACTGGGTAGCGAGTATCGGTGCGATCGTCACCACTACTTCCGCAGTAATATTCCTGACGTTTGCCTTTCAAAGTTTTTCCAATCCGTACTATGGGATCGTTGTCTTCCTCGTGTTTCCGGCATTCTTCCTGTTGGGACTGATTCTCGTTCCGGCCGGCGTGTGGCGCTGCTCGAAGCGGAGAGGAGGCCTGCGGAATATTCCGAGTGTCGATGTCACCGGACCGGCTGCAATCCGATTCTTTGGACTGTTGGGCCTATTGACCGTGATTAACGTGGCGATCGTCTCCGCGGGCACATACACGAGCGTGAAGTACATGGACTCACAACAATTCTGCGGCAGGGTGTGCCATGTGATGATTCCGCAATACACCGCGTATCAGGATTCTGCTCATTCCCGCGTTGAATGCGTGAGTTGCCATGTCGGGCCGGGAGCCGCATGGTTCCTGCACTATAAGCTGTCCGGCATCCACCAGGTCTTCGCTGTGACCTTCAAAACTTACGACCGTCCCATCCATGCGGGAAACCGTAGTCTGCGGCCTTCCGCAGATACATGTGAGCAATGTCATTGGCCGGAAAAGTCTCAGGGCGACAAGTTGAAGATTGTGAAGAGGTATGAGGAAGATGCACATAACACCGAGAAGATCACGGTGTTGATGATGCATGTCGGAACCAGAATCCATAAAGCTCATGTCGGCAAAAACATCGAATACATTGCTGCCGATACCGAACGGCACGATCTTCCATGGGTATCGGCGAATGGAGTCGTGTACAAGAGCCGGGATATTGCCGGTGAACGGCGAAAAATGGATTGCATCGATTGCCACAATCGCCCGACGCACGCGTTCGACATGCCCGCAACTGCGGTAGATGCGGCGCTCGAGTCGGGTGAACTGGACCGCACGATTCCGTACGTCAAGCGTGACGCCGTTCTTCAGTTAACGGGCAAGAAGCCCATCGAGGAGGCGCAGCGGGCGGTTAAGCGTATTTATGCTCGCAATATTTTTCCGGAGATGATTTCGCTGCCACGATGATAACCACAAAAATGATTCCGGCAAGGCAATTACTCAGGATTGTTCAACCTGCCACGAACTTGTCGCCGTCAGCGAAGAGAATCCGGAAATCCTGAAGCAACTCGGGGCTAAGTAAAGATCCGGCGAGAGAGTCGATCCAGATCAGGTCAGGACAATCTTCCGGCCGTTCTGCCAACAAACAAGGTGAGTTGAATGACCGATCTGCCTGCCACACCGGTCAAGCTGAAACTTCCCATAAAAAGTCTCAGTCTTTAAATCATGTGCAGCGTCGCGAAGGCTTGCATCGCTTAGCGAGCCGGCGCGGCGGATGCACTCTTCGATAATCAAGCCTGTCGCAAATGCACCGGCCGCGACATAGCCGGGCGATTGTCCAAACGAACTTGTGAAGTCGCTGGCAAATTCATGTGATGAAGGGCCGATCAGAACGCGGTCATGGACTCCTGGTTCCCACTGGCTCGGCCCGATAGTGCCCTCCGCCAGTTCACCGACAGAAACACCAAACTGAGCGACTCCTGCAGAGACACATGCCACTTGTCGAATGGACTTCGGCCAGGCTGGGCGCGTTTGGACAAAACCGGTCTCCTGTTCGAATGTTCCGATCAGAACGAGAACCTCCGGCTTGGTTTCGTTCAAAAGGCGAATAAGAGCATCCGTGCTCTCCGGCAGTTCGGCAGAGCGCCATCGAACGGGTTTCGCCAGAACGTCCATGCTTTGACATAAGCCGGCTGCAACATGAGAAGCAAACGTGCCTTTCGATGAACTCAAGATGAGGTATTGATCCGCCGCAGTGTCATTCGCGGCGATCCACTGAGGCAGCTTCTGAAAATAGTGGCTTGCCGGACTGAGAATGCCGACGATGCAATCCGAACCCGGCTGCCAGATTTCATCCGAGGCGCCGCCTTGATTCCAGAGCAGTCGCTGATGCGCACAGCAAATCTCTGCAGCAGCTTTCGTCAAATGGCTCGAATATGGCCCGACCAGGATATCCACATGATCTTTGCTGATGATACTCTCGACGTTTTTGCGAGCTACAGACGTCCGGCTCTGGTCATCTCGAATGATCAAATGCACCGGCAATGATTGTTGTCCAACGCCTATGCCACCCTTCCTCTGGATATGGGACACCCAGAGCTGGGCACTATGGAGTGCTTCGAGACCCAGGGCTGAGAGCGCGCCGGTTTGCGCAATGGAGATGCCAACGTGCAAGCCAATCTTGACTTTAAAGTACAGATTACTTAGCCTTGAATAGAGGGTTAAGTAAATGGCGAGAGACCCGAAAACAATCGACATACTGACACGCGATTATCCGTATGGGTTTGTCACGGAAATCGAAGAGGATTCGGTTCCTGCCGGGCTGAGCGAAGACATTATTCGAGCAATCTCTTCGAAGAAGAATGAACCGGACTGGATGCTTGAATGGCGTCTTCGTGCGTACCGCCAATGGCTGACGCTGAAGGAGCCGACCTGGGCGAACGTGCATTACGGGGCAATCGATTATCAGGCCATTCGCTATTACTCGGCACCAAAACAGCGCGGCGATGGGCCGAAAAGCCTGGCCGAAGTGGATCCGGAGCTCCTACGCACCTACGAGAAGCTCGGCATCCCGCTTGCCGAACGGGAGCTCCTGGCCGGCGTTGCCGTCGATGCGGTTTTTGACAGCGTATCAGTGGCGACGACGTTTCGCGAGAAGCTCGAACAACTCGGGATTTATTTCTGCCCGTTCTCTGAAGCCGTTCAGAAGTATCCAGACCTTGTTCAGAAGTATCTCGGATCAGTCGTGCCGTACAGCGACAATTTCTTTGCGACCCTGAATTCCGCTGTTTTCAGCGATGGTTCTTTTGCCTACATCCCAAAGGGCGTCCGGTGTCCTCTGGAGCTTTCCACCTACTTCCGTATCAACGCACGTGAAACCGGACAGTTTGAACGCACGCTCATCATTGCCGACGAAGGCAGCTACGTCAGCTATCTCGAAGGCTGTACCGCGCCGATGCGCGACCGCAATCAGCTCCATGCGGCGGTGGTCGAGTTGGTTGCTCTCGATGACGCCGAGATCCATTACGCCACCGTTCAGAACTGGTATCCCGGCGACAATGAAGGCCGCGGCGGAATTTACAACTTCGTCACGAAGCGCGGGAAGTGCCAGGGTGTGAATTCGAAGATTTCCTGGACGCAGGTCGAAACCGGATCGGCGATCACCTGGAAATACCCCGGCTGCATTCTGATGGGAGATAACTCGACAGGCGCGTTCTACTCCGTTGCGGTAACCAACAATTATCAGCAGGCCGATACCGGCACAAAGATGATCCACATCGGCAAGAACACCAGGAGCACGATCGTGTCGAAAGGAATTTCGGCCGGCCACGGACAGAATTCGTATCGCGGGATGGTGAAGGTTCTGAAGAGCGCTGAAAATGCCCGTAACTACTCGCAGTGCGACTCGCTCCTGATCGGCGACAAATGCGGCGCCCACACATTTCCATATCTTGAAGTCAAGAACTCCACCGCGCGAGTTGAGCATGAAGCGTCGATATCGAAGATCGGCGACGACCAAATCTTCTACTGTCAACAACGGGGGCTCTCTGCTGAAGACGCCGTGTCCACGATCATCAATGGCTTCTGTAAGCAGGTGCTGCAGGAGCTGCCGATGGAATTTGCCGTCGAAGCGCGCAAGCTGCTCGGCGTCAGCCTTGAAGGGAGTGTTGGATAATGCTTCGCATTCGCAACCTGTCCACATCCGTTGATGGAAAGCCGATCCTTCGCGGTCTCGAACTCGACGTTTGCGCCGGTGAGGTTCACGCGATCATGGGACCGAATGGTTCGGGCAAGAGTACATTCGCGCAGGTTTTGGCCGGCCGCGATACCTATTACGTAGTCGCTGATGAGTTGAGCTTTCAAGGACGCGATCTTCGTCAGATGCCTCCGGAGATCCGCGCAAGAGAAGGCATATTCCTCGCATTTCAATATCCAGTCGAGATTCCCGGTGTGAGCAATCTTTATTTTCTGCGTGCGGCCGTGAATGCGGTTCGTGCCCATCGCGGATTGCCGGAATTAGATGCCGTGGATTTCATGTCACGCGCGCGCGACGAGGCAAAGTCACTCGGCATGGATGACGCCATGCTGAAGCGATCGCTCAACGAAGGCTTTTCGGGTGGCGAGAAAAAGCGGAACGAAATTCTGCAGATGAAACTGCTGGAGCCGCGATTGGCAATTCTCGACGAGAGCGATTCGGGTCTGGATATCGACGCATTGAGAATCGTCGCTGACGGCATCAATACGATGCGCAGTGTGGACCGCGCGATTATTGTCGTTACCCACTATCAGCGGCTCCTCAACTATGTGGTACCCGATCGTGTGCATGTGCTTATCGGAGGACGCATCATCCGCTCGGGCAGTAAAGAACTGGCGATGGAACTCGAAGAGAAAGGGTACGGATGGCTTGAAGAACAGGCAGCAGCGGAGGGGAGCGAATACAAGCCCGGCGCGAAGCGCAAGCGCGATAGCGCGCAGCCTCGAGAAAAGCCGCAGCCATCAAGGAAAGTCTCATGAGCACGGTAATTGCAGAACAAAACGTCTACGGCGCTCAATTCTCCTCGATGAGAGAGCACCTGCCCGGTAGCCATTGGCCTTGGGTCGAACGGCTGAGGCAAAAGGGGATGGACGACTTCCTTGCGCTCGGTTTTCCGACGACGAAGCTGGAGAATTGGAAATACACCAATGTAGCTCCCCTTCGCCGAATCACGTTTCGGCCGCCAATCGATCAGCCACTTCCACCGATTCCGAAACTAGATTCTGGTCAAACACGCCTCGTATTTGTTAATGGCCGGTTCGATCCGGCATTCTCCACAATTGATGTCCAATTGAATCTCCACCTGCGGCCGATCCGCGAAGCTCTTCGGGATCGGAAACCGGCATCCGGCATCGAAAACCATTTGGGACGGTACACCCGCACGTCCGATCACGCGTTTGCTGCCTGGAACACGGCATTCTTCACGGATGGCGCCTATATTGAACTTCCGCGCGGGTCGGTTTGCGAGCAGCCCATTCACCTGGTCTTCATCGCGGCAGGAAACACTGAACCGTGGGCGTGCCACCCGCGAAACCTGATCGTCGCCGGCGAAGGTTCGCAGATCACTTTCATTGAGGAGTTCATCGGTTGGAATGATTCCGCCCATCTCACAAATATCGTGACCGAGATTGCCGCAGGACCTGGCGCAGTCCTCGACTATTACAAAATCGAGCACGAGTCCCATCAGGGTTTCCACGTTGCCGTCATCAACGCGCATCTTGCGAAGGATGCGAGCCTCACGTCGCATTCAATTTCATTTGGCGGATCTCTGGTTCGCAACGACTTGAATGTTTCGTTGGATGGCGAAGGGTCACACTGCACACTGAATGGACTGTTCGTCGCCGATGGACGGCGGCTTATCGATAATCACACGCGCATCGATCATCTTCGGCCCCACGCGTCCAGTCGTGAAATATACAAAGGCGTGCTCGCCGGCAATGCGGAAGGCGTCTTTAATGGCGCGATCGCAGTTCACGAGAATGCCCAGAAGACGGATGCGGTCCAGTACAGTAAGAACCTGCTTCTATCCACAGAAGCTCAAATCAACACAAAGCCCCAGCTCGAGATTCGGAATAACGATGTCCGCTGTTTCCACGGCGCGACCATCGGTCAGATCGACAACGACGCTGTGTTCTACCTCAACAGCCGTGGCATTGCGGAGGATGACGCCAAGCGCATCCTCATTCGCGGGTTTGCCGGCGAGATCATCGATACGATTCGTGTCCCCAAAGTGCGAGACGGATTGGAGTATCAGTTGAATGAGTGGCTCCGGAGTGTTTTGGAGGCATCATGAGCGCGTTGCGAGTTCTGAAATCGGCCGAATTTGATCTATTGGAAATCCGAAGGGAGTTTCCGGCTCTTCACCAGAAGGTGCACGGAAAACCGCTGGTGTATCTGGATAACGCCGCGACGACACAGAAGCCGAAAGCCGTGATCGATGCCGTGATTCAGTTCTACAGGTCCGATTGTTCGAACGTTCATCGGGCGGTTCATGCGCTGAGCGATCGCGCAACGAACGCGTACGACGCAGCCCGGAGGACTGTGAAGCAGTTCATCAACGCGCGAAGTGAACGTGAAATTGTTTTCGTCCGTGGAGCCACTGAAGCTATCAACCTCGTCATGAACTCGTTTGTCCGCCCGCGCATGAAATCCGGCGGCGAGATTCTGATCTCGGCGCTGGAGCATCACTCGAACATTGTGCCCTGGCAACTGCTGGCGGAACAAACCGCGGCACGTCTTGTCGTCGCGCCGATCAACGATGATGGTGAATTGATGCTCGATGAATTCGAGCAGTGTCTGAGTTCGCGAACAGTATTCGTGTCCTTAGCGCACATTTCGAACGCGCTCGGCACGGTCTTGCCTGTGCGTGAAATAGTTCAGATGGCGCATGCTCGAAACATTCCCGTGCTCATCGATGGCGCGCAGGCGGTAGCGCATGCAGGAGTGGATGTGCACGAGTTGGATTGCGATTTCTACGCGTTTTCAGGGCACAAAGTGTTCGGCCCGACGGGTATTGGTGTTCTATATGGACGCGAGAATCTGCTCGATGAAATGCCGCCGTACCAGGCAGGTGGCGACATGATCCGTTCCGTCACTTTCGAGAAGACGACCTATAACGAACTGCCTTACAAATTCGAGGCGGGTACGCCTCACATTGCGGGAGCGATCGGACTCGGCGCGGCGTTGGAGTATCTGAAGCGAGTTGGAATCGATCGCGCGGCTGCTCACGAACGAGAACTGCTGGCCTATGGAACAGAACTGTTGAACGCAATCCCAGGACTGCGAATGATCGGCACTGCTCGCGAAAAAGTCGGCGTGCTTTCGTTTGTGCTCGAGGGCGTGCATCCACATGACGTCGGCACCATCCTCGATCGCGACGGCATCGCCGTCCGGACCGGCCATCACTGCGCGCAGCCCGTCATGGAACGGTTTGGTGTGCCTGCAACGACCAGAGCGTCGCTGGCGCTGTACAACTCCAAAGCGGAACTGGATGCTCTGGCAAACGGTATTCGCCGGGTGCAAAAGCTTTTTGCCATAAGCGGATAGGGCACAGCCAGTAAGAAAAGAATTATGAACGATATCGAAATTGCGGATCTCTATCAGGAATTGATTGTCGATCACAGTCGCCGGCCGAGAAACTATCGACGGCTCGAAAACCCGACGCATCAGGCTGAAGGTTTCAATGTTTACGTGGATCTTGAGAACAACGTCGTTCGCGATATCAGCTTTGAAGGTGAAGGTTGCGCAATTTCGAAGGCATCGGCGTCGCTGATGACGGAAACGATTAAAGGAAAATCGAAGGCAGAAGTCGAACAACTGTTTTTTCGATTTCGCGATCTGGCGACAGGCACCGGCGATGGATCGGGTCTAGGAAAGCTGGCCGTCTTTTCGGGATTGCGTGGGTTCCCGGCTCGCGTGAAATGCGCCACGCTCGTGTGGCACACGCTCCATGCGGCTTTGGGACAAACGGCCAACATTGTCTCGACGGAATGACAGAAACGCAAGCGAACCAGGGCGCAGCCTCAGGAGAACTCCAATGAATCCCGCGGAAAAACAGCTCCTGGAACTGAAGGTGATCGATGCTCTCCAGACCTGCTACGATCCGGAAATTCCGGTCAACATCTACGAGCTCGGCCTGGTTTACGGAATAGAGATCAGCGATTCCGCCGATGTGCGGATCCAAATGACTCTCACTGCTCCAGCTTGTCCTGTCGCTGGATCGCTTCCGGTTGAAATTGAATCGAAGCTCAGTGCCATTGAGGGCGTCAAGAGCGCTCAGGTGGAAATCGTTTGGGATCCGCCGTGGAATCCCGGAAGGATGTCGGAGAGCGCCAAGTTGCAACTCGGAATGATATGAAGCTCAGTGCACAAGAAGAGTACGGCCTGCGATGTCTTCTGCGGCTCGCCAGGGCCGGCGAAGGCGGGACTCTGACGATTCCCGAAATCGGGCGGGCGGAAGCGCTGTCGATTGCTTACGTGGCCAAACTGATGCGCATCCTGCGGCAGGGCAAATTTGTGAAGAGCGTTCGCGGCCAAACAGGCGGTTACACGCTGGCGCGCAGCCCTGAAAATATTCCGGTCGGAGAAGTTTTGGCGGCACTAGGCGGGCGGCTGTTCGAGCCCGGCTTCTGTGATCAGTTCTCCGGCCTTAAACGGCTTTGCACGCATTCGGTTGATTGTTCCATTCGTTCGTTGTGGCGCGCAGTACAGAGCGCCGTAGATTCGGTGCTGGGTGGAATTACGTTGAGGGACCTGCTTCAAAAAGAATCAACCATGAAGATGCAGTTGGCTTCACGGGACCGTTATTGAACGCGCGCTAGTTGTCGACGCAGCGGAATGATGCATAGATATTCGGGTAACAGGGTTGAAACCAGTTGCGGAATGAACTCCGGAGTAAAAGGGACGCGGTTCGGGGTGAGCCGCCTTTGAGAACGTAATGGCGGCCGTCAAAGAAATTGGCGGAATAGCCGGGGTAGAACGGCAAAGCCTCGAATCCCGGAAACGGTGCAAATATTGTGGAAGTCCATTCCCAGCCATTTCCAATCAGATCGGCCACGCCGAAGGCGCTGTTCCCTTTCGGGTGCGCATCCACGGGGCTTGGAGTCCAACCGGCAAAGTTGAAGTTGCCGTGACGGGGCTGCGGGGTCACATTTCCCCATGGATAAAGGCGCTCATTACCGTCAGACGTTCCAAACGCTGCACGGTGAAATTGGGCTTCTGTGGGCAGTGACTTGTGTGTCCAGCGCGCATACGCTTCCGCTTCGGCGTGACTGACGTACACGGGCCAGGAAGGTTGAACCGGAATATCCCCGAACATCGTTCGCAACATCCAATTGCCGGACTGGTGTTTCCAGAACTTCGGGTGCCGGACGCGAGATGTCATGATCCATTCCCAAGCCGGCTCGCTCCACAGGCGCCGATCCTCATAGCCCCCTGCATGGACGAAACGCGCAAACTGTGCGTTCGTGACTTTGAATTGGTCGATTGAAAATGAAGGCACGTCCACTCGATGCGCCTGAAATTCGTTGTCCCATCCAAAGCGTTCCGTCTGTGCCTTCGACATGCCGAGCGTCGCGGTTCCTGCCGGAATCTCCACCTGCCGGTAGTTCGGTTCTCGATAACCGGCTTCGAATGAGACCATCTTCGGACGCTTCAGTTCATAAGGGAGCCAGTGCAACATAAAGGCGAGCGTTTCGGCATGCATGAGACGGTGTTCGATGGCGGCCCAGAAGATCTGATCGTCCGAAGCCCGATCCAGGCACTGGTCCACTGCGTTTCGGACTCTGCGGTTGTACGCATGGATTTCCGCTTCTCCCGGCCAATCCGCGGGTTGGTCATCGGGCAGGTTTCCGTTGATGGGATCGATTCCGAACGCGAAGAGCCGGTCGAACCCCGAATGGAAGGATTTCATCCCAAACCGGCCCGCACAGACGAGATTCCAGTCGAACGCTTCAATATGCCCGAGGTAAAACACAATGCGATGGCGCTCAACGATGGGCCGTTCGTAAAGCGCATGGGACCGGACCATTTGAAACAGTTCGTCTGTTTGGAATCGCGCCTCTTCGAAGTGAGACAACAGATCTCTTTTCAGTCGTCCGCTTATTGAAATTTCACGCACAGATTTCCTCCCGTCAAATCGGACGCGATTTTGCGATTTGTTAGCGGAGAACCTCGTCGGGTATTTTGGGATGGCTGGGTATCATGTCCGGATCCATCGTTTTCAAAGCGGTTTCCTTATTCTTGACGTTTTGGAAAATCCAATCGTAGAAGCCCGCCGACACGAGTTTCAGAGTGACTTCTTTTCCCGTCTTGTTTTCCCAAAACCAGCCGTGAATGCCGGATGTCGGTGCGATGAAAGTACCGTGCCCCTGGTCTTTGCCGATCTGGTTGTCGATTTCGTAGGTTTGGTAATAATCCGTTCCCTCTTTACCGGCCGGCTTGACGTTGGGTTCTCCATGGAATTCGAAGAGAAGCTTGTCAGTGGCGATCCAGGAATAGATCAGGCCCGCGCCCTTCTTCATGTTGTATTTGATTTCCATTCCTTCATTCGGGGCGAGTTTCATCTCCCTGGAATCGATTTTGTACCGCTTGGATTGCCCGATGAATGTGCCTTTCACGGTGGGCGTACCCCCGTCAGACGCGGGTTCCAATAAGGGAACAATGGTGGCCGGCGGGTCGTCTGACTTCGATTCGGAAACAGATGAAGCAGGCTTGTCGGGGATCTTGGCGTCTACCTTCGCCAGATCGGTCAGGCGCAATAGCTTTCCGGTTCCGAGAGGATCAATGCCATATTCCGCCGGAAGAACCGCTGTAACCAGCAAAGCGGCGGCGATGATGAGGGCCACGACAGTGGCCGTCGCAATTCTTTTCTTCGAAGGCGGCTGAACGTTCACTGTGTATGTTTCTTCAGTCATATTGTTTCTCAGCCCCGCTCCGGGAGGCTCTCGAATCCACGGAACAGCCCCGCGGATTCAACATCACCCTTAGCGGGACTTATTATGCAACAAAATATCCGGTGAGTTGGTATCCGACGAGGATGAAGCCGCCCACCATTAATACTGTGTTCGTTAAAAACGCGTGCTGGAGGAATCCCCGACGCGTGCGCCAATAGCTCAATCCGATAAGCACTCCGGTCAGTGCAAGCACTTGTCCGATTTCAACGCCAACATTGAAACTCACAATGTTCGTGACGAGCCCAGTTTGCGCGAGTGTGAACTCCTGAAGCTTGGTCGCAAGGCCAAAACCGTGGAACAAACCAAAAATCAAAACGGCCAGCCGGGTGTTGGGCTGAAAGTGAAGAAACCGCTTGAATCCGTCCATGTTGTCAAACGCCTTGTAAACGACCGAGAACCCGATAATCGCATCGATCACATAGGGATTCGCATGGATCCCGCCCAGCACGCCGCCGAGCAGAGTCAGGCTGTGTCCAATGGTAAACAGGCTGACGTACTGCACGACATCTCTGAGCCGGTAAAGAAAAAATATCACCCCAACCAGGAAGAGCAGATGATCGTAACCGGTGACCATGTGCTTCGCGCCGAGGTACATGAACGGTGCGACCGCAGAGCCCTTGTTTGCCTGTACGAAGGTGGCATCACGCCTGGACACGTTGTGCGCTCCGGCGACGGCCGGCACAATCATCATGATTGCCAGCAGCACCAGGATTTGAATAGGTCGGCTGTTTCTCATATTGTCGATCCGCCGCTCCTATCTCACTTTAACGTACTTTCGCAGGATCCGGGGCCGCGGTTCTCCGGCGAATATGTTACCGAATTTATCGACGGTACCGAATTCGGGTCCGCTTCCCGTCTGTGTTCCGGGGTTACCGCCCTGATCGATGATGAAGTACCTCACCCATCCTCGAAAGGCGTCGCCGATCCGGATGCCCTGCTCGAAGCCTGGATTGTCGACGTTGTCGGACTCCGAGTCGAAGACGTAGATCAGGTCTTCATCGTTGACGGAGAAAGCAATGCCGCTCGGCATCCCGAACTGATGCCAGGTGGCGATGTACTTCCCGTCCTGATCGAAGATCTGAATTCGAGTGTTGGACCGGTCGCATACAAACACTCGGCCTCTTTTGTCCATATTGATGCAGTGCGCTGTCCGGAATTCACCGGGCGCGTATCCGGTCTTTCCCCAGGCCTTGATGAACTTTCCGTCCTTGGAGTACTTCACGACGCGGTTGTTCGACCCGTGGCCATCTGCGACAAAGATGTCTCCGTTCGGAGCGGTCACGACACCCGCCGGGGATCTGAAGTGGTATTCATCACTGCCAGGAACTCCGGGTTCGCCGAGAGTCATCAGGACCTTTCCATCGGGACTGAATTTGCGGACAATGTGCCCCGCCTTCACGCCGGCTTTGGCTGCAACCGTCACGGACTCTTCGGCCGCTGCATCGGTCACCCACACATTGCCTTCCCGGTCGACATGCATTCCATGAGGCCAGATGAACATCTGAGCGCCGAAGCTCTTCACGACATTCCCCTTCGGGTCGAACTTGTAAATCGTGTCGTGAGGCTTGAGTTTGCCGTCCGGGTACATGCAGTCGACGCCGAAACGGCCGCCTCGGGCGACAGGCACGGGGCTGGTCTCATCGCATCGAATAAACGCCCAGATGCTCTCACCGTCGGCATCGATGTGCACAGATGCCGGAGGTCCCATCTCTCTTCCTCCTGGAAGCCTCGCCCATTCACCTCCGGGGACGCTCGGCCCGCCGCCATCGGCCAGTCCCCTGACGGGACGGTACGGATTGTCAGCGGGTCCTTGGGCGAGAGGCACTATGCATGCAGCAAGAAATGCCACGATGGCGCACGACGTGATCCATCCAATTCGGAGGGCCTTCGACACGATGCACCTCTCTTTAGAAATCAACGAACCGTGTACGGCATACTCTATACTGCGATAGCGCACGCCGCACGGATTTTCGAGCTCTGAATGCTAACATACAAAAAATATGAGCAGCGCCGCCCCTTCTCCGTCTGTCACGAATTTCGAGGGCAAGGTTTTTCAGGATGCTGATTTCGAGGGTGCCCTGTTTCAAAAGAAGCTGACCTTTCGAAATGCGCAGTTCCATGGCAAAACAAACTTCAGCCGAGTCAAATTCGAAGCTCCCAGCGATTTCACGGGCGCGCAATTCTTGGGCGACGTGGATTTTTCGGGCGCGACTTTCACCGAACCTTTGTTGTTCAACAAGATTCGATTTGCCGCCAAAATCAATTTCGCCCGCGCCCACTTCCAGCATGATGCGCATTTTTCCGAATCGGAATTCGCGGCCGAAACCGATTTTTCGCAAGCCACTTTTCATGCCTGGGGTTTGTTCAATAAGAGCCGCTTCAAAGCCGGTGTGAGTTTCCAAAGTGCATGCTTCCGGGGATCGGCGCACTTCGAAGATGTTGACTTCGAAACAGACGCGGATTTCCGCAGAGTCCGTTTCATTCCGTTCGCCGATTTCCAAAGAGCCCGGTTCCGGGGCAATGCGCTGTTCAATAATGCCAGTGTCGAATGCAAAACCCTGTTTCAGGAAGCGCGCTTCGCAAAGCTTGCTGATTTCAGCGATTGCCGCTTCACACATCCGGTCAACTTCAGCGCGGCTCATTTCACCGGCCCCGCTAATTTCGAACGCGTGGTCTTTTTGCAGTTTGTCGATTTCAAAGAAGCCCGGCTGGCCGATTCGTTCATTCTTTCACCGTCGAAGGGCTCGGAAGGACTTGCGCCGGAAATCCGGTTCGAATCGGTGATTCTCGAGCGGCCGGAGAGCGTGAGGTTCCAAAACATCAGCTTCGAGAAAATTACGCTGATGGGAACGAAGCTACGCGGCATCTGGTTGGAAAATCCCCGATGGCCGCGGCGTGGTTTGTTCAAATCGAGCCAACGGGCGGTGGTGTACGACGAAATCCAGAAGGAGAAGCCCGATCCGCAAAAGCTCGCCGAACTGTATCGCGATATTCGCGCAAATTTGCGGCAGGCCGGAACCACCGGCGATCTCGGCGATCTCTTTTACAGCGAAATGGAGGTTCGCCGGAAGCAGAGGCACGGCCCGCATGACCGTCTGTACTTCCTCCGCCGCTACTGCTCTCCATACACGCTGCTTTGGCTCACGTGTGGTTACGGCCGCCGCCCATGGCGCGCGCTTGCCGCCGCCGGCGCAGCCGCGCTCATTTACCTGAATGCTGGGAACGGGTGACCGTCTATTGATTTCCAGGTTTGCGAGGACGAGTCTGTACTGGTACCATGCGGCGGTTCGGAGGCTTCGAAGGGAAAGAAGTGGAGAAGTCAGAAGATCGTTCTGGAAAGGGTTACCGGATTCTTGTAGTTGAAGACGATGCGGTGACCTCGCTGTTCCTGCACGACATGTTGCGGCGCCTGGATCATGACGTGGTTGCTCTGGCGTCGACGGGCGGTGAGGCCATAAGGTGGGCCGAAGCGCAGCAGCCGGATGTCATACTGATGGACCTCTGGCTCGCGGGACCGATGAGCGGGATTGAAGCGGCCGGCCAGATCCGCCAGCGGCTGGACATTCCGGTTGTTTTCGTGACCGCACATTCGGACGAATCGACGCTCCGCCAGGCCCAGGCCACCCAGCCCTATGGTTTCGTCCTGAAGCCGTTTGATCAAAATGATCTGCGCGTCGCGATCGAAATCGCGCTTCACAAGCACCGCATTGACGCCCAACTCCGGCGGAGCGAGCAGCGATTTGCAACAACGCTTAACGCCATCGGGGAAGCCGTGATTTCAACCGACGCAAGGAGTGTCGTCGACTTTATGAATGGCGCGGCCGCGGCGCTGGCAGGTGTTGCGGCCGGCGAAGCGATTGGCAAGCCGGTGGCCAGTTTCTTGAAGCTAGTCGACCCGGCATCGCAACAACCGCTCGCCGTCGACCAGGCTTGGAACGGAGAGGCGGTTTTGGTTGACGGGACTGGCCGCGAGGTTCCAATTGTTGGCAGCATCGCGAACATTTCGCCCGACAGAACTGAGGCGGCCGGTCAAGTGATGGTCTTGCGGGACGTCACCGAACATCGGCGCATGGTCGAACTTCGAGAGCGCCAGCGGATCGAAGAAATCATCGCCGAAGTCAGCGAAGCCGAACGCCGGCGCATTGGCCAGGATTTGCATGATGGTCTGGGCCAGATGCTGACCGGTGTGGCTTTCTTGTGCAAGACGCTCGAGCAGAAGCTGGCCGGCAAATCACAGCAGGAGTCCGACGAGACCAAGACCATCAGCAAACTGCTTGGAGAGGCGATTGAAACGGCGCGCGAGATCGCCCGGGGCTTATTGCCGGTGCCCGCTCAGGCGGACGGACTGGTACAGGCGCTGAAATCCCTGGCGGATCAAATCACATCTCAATTTCAGATTGAATGCGAGTTTCTAGATGCCTCGTCGGTGCGGATATCGGATCCCGGCACGGCCAACCATTTGTTCCGAATCGCTCAGGAAGCGGTAAACAACGCCGTCAAGCACGCCAGCCCGCAACGGATCGACATCTGCTTGCAAGCCGCCGACGCCACCGGCTGTCTCACCATCAAAGACAATGGACGAGGAATTTCCAGCGCAGCTTCAGGGCAGGGCAGCGGGCTGGATATCATGCGGCATCGGGCCGCAGCGATTGGTGGCTCGCTTAGAGTTTCGGCAGACCCCGGCGGAGGCACCGTTATGACTTGCTTCTTTCCATTCAATCATGACTAAGGCCAAGATCTTCTTAGTCGAAGATCACCCCATTACCCGCCGGGGACTGGCGCAGCTCATTGAAAGCCAAGCCGACATGGAAGTGTGTGGATGGGCCGAGGACGCCGTTCTAGCCGTTAGCGGTGTGGACAGGACTGAGCCCGATTTGATAATCACGGACCTTTCTCTGAAGGGGACCGATGGCCTGGACCTTCTGAAGCAGATCCGTCCAAAACATCCAAGTCTTCCTGTGCTGATTCTGTCCATGCATGACGAATCCCTTTACGCCCAACGCGCTCTGCGTGCCGGCGCCCGGGGCTACATCATGAAGGCAGAGGCTCCTGAGAACCTATTAATCGCCGTGAGACGAATCCTGAGTGGAGAGGTTTACCTGAGTGAAAAAGAGTCGGCACGGGTTCTGTCAAGCCTTGCCTATGGTTCCCCGCCTCCGCTGAAGTCTCCTGTGGAGCAGTTCAGCGATCGTGAACTCGAAGTATTCCGATGGATCGGGCGCGGATCGAGCCTGCGAGAGATTGCCGAACGCCTCCAGTTGAGTGTGAAGACTGTTCAGACACACTGCTCCCACATCAAGACGAAGCTCAACATCAAGAATTCCCGCGAGCTGGCCCGCCGGGCCATCCTATGGCTTGAGCAGGCGGACCGGTAGCGAACCGGACCCCTCCATATCGCGCACTGGCTTTGCACAGAAAGTCGAACTTAGGCACTGTAGAAGCGGCGGTCTATGACCGGCGGTTTTTCGCAGAATCAACGGAATACCGGCGGTCATAGGACCTGCGAACAATTCGATGAAAGCCACAACTTGTCAAATGTCGAATGTCTGTTGTGCGATGTGTGATGTAGTTGTCAAAGCGCCAAATGACCTAACTGACCAGACGAACCAATCCTCAGTTTTTTTCACAGCTCATACGAGAGGAGATTGCCCATATCAGCCACAGTGCAGCGAGAAAAGCGGGCCGCTATCGGGATTTTCCTGACCCAACATTCAGGCTCGGCCCGATTGATGTAGTAAATGTCCTCCATTTAATAAGAACGCTTCTCGCTTGGATGGCGTGTTGTCCGGCTACACCTTGCACACGCGGAGCCATGGCATGGTGAATATACAGATCCTGGTAGTGGAAGATGAAAGCGTCGTCGCTCTGGATATTTGTAAAACGCTCATAGCGCTGCACTATGACGTGACGGCCATGGCCTCGACGGGAGAAGAAGCGATAGACCAGGCCGCCTCAAAGCGACCGGACCTGGTACTCATGGACATCAAACTTGCCGGAACGATGAGCGGTATCGAGGCGGCCGAAGAAATTCAGAGGCGCTTTAACATCCCGGTTATCTACCTCACGGCTCACTCCGACAGCAGAACTCTCCAACAAGCCCAGATCACCGAGCCTTACGGCTACTGTTTAAAGCCGTTCGACGAGGCAGAGTTGCGCGTGGCCATCGAGATGGGGCTCTACAAGCACAAGAAAATCACCGAGAGAAAGCGGGCCGACGCGGCGTTGATGCAGACTTTGCACAGCCATGCCCTCCGGGATTCGCTTACCGGCTTGTACAACCGGCGCTACATGGAAGTGTCTTTGAGTCAGCAACTACACCGCGCCAGGCGTCACGGCACGCCTCTTGGGTTGATCATGCTGGATGTGGATCATTTCAAGCGCTTCAACGATGAGTTCGGTCACGCCGCCGGCGACAGGATACTTCGCAAATTGGGGTCCGTCCTCGCAAACCAGTTTCGTGGTGAGGATGTTGTTTGCCGCTATGGCGGTGACGAGTTCTTGATCATCCTCTCGGATGCTTCACTAGACAGTGTGCAACAGGCCGCAGAGCGACTGCGGGCTGAAATCAGACACATGAATATCGAGCACGATCGCCGAGTCCTGGAGCCGCCAACCTTATCGTTAGGAGTGGTGGTGTTCCCCAATCACGGTTCCACTGCAGAGGTGCTATTGCGAAACGCGGACGCCGCTCTGTATCGGGCCAAGGCCTGCGGTCGAGATCAAGCCGTAGTCGGAGAAAATGAAAAATGCCGTGCGCCGAGACCACCACTAGATCTAGGGCCCGGACAGCCGGACGATCAACGAAAGCCAGGACAAAAAGAACGCATCACCAGATCGTGTGAAACCAGGGCGAGGACGGGTCTCCGTCGTTTGGGCTGACGATTAGACACACATAATACCGGCCGGTCCCTGGCCCCCAATGTCAACTGTCCGCCATTGGACAGTTGACACTTGGGCACAGAGCCTGCCCGGTGTTAGGTGTGTTCCCGTGTCCGCGCAAGGGGCATGTTTTTCGCCGTTCGTGGAGCGATAAGGTACTTATGAAAGAGGCGAAGATTCTTGTAGTCGAAGATGAAGCACTGGTGGCCCTTCACCTCGAACAAAGGCTGCAAATG
>WNGL01002388.1_pt1 | contig 22783 bp, 9 predicted proteins | sample 5400591 | NCBI WGS metagenome assembly WNGL01 (sample SAMN13153377, study PRJNA577476) | soil metagenome | isolation source: 80 cm soil or saprolite under Garry oak tree replicate 1 | place: USA:California | collected 2016-06-15 | reverse complement strand
AAAGCGAGGTGAACTTGTCGTTCGTTGCGCAGGCGGCGTTGTCGGTCATCGACAGGTCCGGGCAGGCGGCTGCGAATGACGTGTAGTACACGTGCCCGCTGACTAGGGCGGGCGGGGGAAGCTGGCTCAGGTCCTGGTAGTTCTCGGTTTCAGTCTGGGTGAGGTCGTCGTCGCCGATCAGTACGGCCTGCGAGCCGCAGCCGTCGTCACCCAGGTCGCCGACTAGGGTCGGGAACTCGTTTGCGCGGCCGGTGTAGATGACCAGCGGGTTCGATGCGGCGGTGCACACGTTCCGTGCGACGTTGTTGATGTCGTAGCCTGCAGTGAGCGAGTCCGCTCCGTACTCCTCATGCGTGTGCACCGACAGCGAGTCCGCCTGTAGCGCGGAACTGTAGTTGCCGTCCAGATCGGAGCTGTACGGATCGGACGGATCGTAGACGACGAAGATCCTGCGCCCGGCCAGGTCCGGCCTCGACCGGATGAAGTCGGCTGCGACTTGTGCCTGCCGACTGTCCGTCGCAGCGGTCATGAAGACGTCGTGCATGCCCACGAACTCGTTGCCGGTCGGTGCGGTCGTCACGATCGGGATCCCCGACCAGGAGTCGGCGGGGTTGCCCAGCGTACGTGCGGCGGCCAGGGTTTGGCTGCGTGTCTGGCCCATGCCGGTCACTGCGATCACTGATGGGTTCTGCAGACTGTAGCTCTTGATCTTGTCTGCGGTGTCGGTCGCGTAGGCAGAGTCGCCGCCGAGGTTCGCCAGGGCGAGGCGGACGAAGAACTTCGGCCATAGGTTTGGGTGTCGAGTTGGTTCCACTGCTGCTGCGCCAGGTATGCGCCACGCAACTCGTTGACGCCGAGGGTCAGGTCGCGGTAGGGCTGCGCGTTGACAGTGCTGAGCATCGTCGCCACGATCACGGTCACCGACCGTCGGCCGTTCTCCGCGACGATCCGATCCACGTCTTGGTTCTCCTGGTAGATCAGCCGGCTCAGCTCGGCGATCTCGTTGAGGTCCTTGGCTTCCGTGGGGTCGGTCGGATTCGCGCGGTCGCCATAGGCGAACACAGTGGCGCTTGTGGTCAGACCGATACATTCGCCGCTGGACTCGCGGGCCAGGTGCAGCGTGGGATCGATGAATGAGCCGACCACGGTGGGCGCATCCATCGGGCCGCTGATATCGCAGTAGCCTCGTTGCTGGGTCACGAAGACGGCGGCGTAACCCGCGATCAGCAATCCGACGGCGGCCAGGCCGATGCCGTTGCGGAGCCGGCGCGGCGGCCAGGGTCGGGGATAGGCGACCCGCTGGTCCCATCCGCAGGCGGCGGGCAGCGGCGTGATCGTCAGCTCGCGGCTGTACTCCAGCACCGAGTGCGCCATTTCTCGGTAGCTGGCCTCACGTTCCTTGATGGCCTGGTCGTTGTGGACATTCAGTCGCCGGCCGACCGCGTCGTAAGCGTCGGCGACTTGGCCGAACAGCCGGGGCAGGTACGGGTTCGTGCTGGTCGCCGAGCGCAGTTCCCACGTCGCTAACACCAGGTCGTGCACGGCTGCGGTCTCCGGCGCGATTGCGTACACCGCATTGTCCCACGCCTTGCGCACACGCCCGACCAATCGCCCGTCGTCGTCGACCGGCGGCGCCTCCGCGATGCTGTCCAGCATCGCCGGCCATGCCGGATCGCCGGACCGGGCGCGATCGCGCAGTTCCCGGGACACTAGATCGTCCTCGCCCAGCGCGAGGCAGTGGTACAGCTCGTCGGTCTGGTTGCGAATGGACCGGTAGCGGTCGCGCAACTTCTGGTGCACGCTGCGATACAAGGCGCCGCCGTTGCTGGCCAGTAGGTGCCGGACGAGCAGGTCGCGCAGCAACGGGTGCAACGTTAGGAATTCCTGGCCGTCCACAACAACGGTGTTGGCGAAGCTGTACTTGCGAAGCCGGTCCAGTACGTCCTGCGGATCGCGATCCGGCACGAGCAGCCTGATCGTCCTGACGTCGATCCGGCGCGCGGCCGCCAGTCGGGCGAGCAGTTCTTGGGTGCGCTGCCGCTCAGCGATGTCGTCGCCGCCGCGGAATCGTTGCAGGAAACGGAACAGCAGGTATTCGCCGATGGTCAGATCGGGCTCGGCGGTGTGCTGACCCGCGGGCAGGCGTCCCGCGAAGGCGCCCCGCACGGCGGGCCGGGCGTTGTTGGCGCGAAACCGCAGCCCGGTCGCGCGCGCGGCCAGTTCGACGGCCAGCGGATGGCCGCAGGTGACCTGGTGCAGTTCGCGGATCAGGGTCGGCTCAGCGACCGGGTAGTCCTGCGTGCGGCTCCACTCGGCCAGGAATTGCGCGGTCTGGTTCGACGTGAACGGCAGCAGCGGCACCGACAGGTACATGTTGCGCGTGGTGCGTTTGTCGCCGAACCGTGCCAGCCACGCCTCGTAGCGCACCCGGGCCGCGTGCTCCGGATCGGCCGAGGCGGTGTCGGGGTCGGCGGATCGGTCTGGCCTGTCCGGCTGGGCTCCCGTTTACCTAAATGTCGCCACAGTTCCACGACGGCGGCGGGCGCCTTGACCGGAGGAGTCAGCCCGAGCAGATTGTCCCGGATGGCGACCGTTTCGTACCATCGCAGCGCCTTGGCCAGCCGGGGACCGACCAACAGTGGCCGCAGCCAGCGTGGTGCGCTCACCCCGAAGCTGGCCGCCATGCTCAGCGCTGGCTGGAGGCCTTGAAGACCGACCCCACCATTCCTGGCATCAAGTCCTCGGCGGCGGCGATCACCTGCGGCACCTTCGGCAGTTTCGTCAGCCGTACGGCGAGGAGGTTGCGAGCCAACGTCTTGCGGTCGGCGTCGGCCGCGTTCGCCTCAGCGGCCGACGCTATGGCGAGGCGCGCCAGGGTATACCGGGGCAGCCGGAAGCTGCCGAACTCCGGGTGCCCGTAGTTCCGGAGGCCGTCGACGATGGCGGCGAGGACCTCCTTGCACTCGGTCGATCCCATGCCGTCGAGGTTGACCCGGGACACCGGCCAGCCCCAATAGCGCCGCTCTATGTGGTCCAGCAGCGCCGACTTGCCGCTGCCGCCGGGCCCGAACGCGAGCAGAATCGGCAGCGGCCGGGAACGCACCAGCAGTTCGACTAGCGCAACTGTTTCGTCCCTACCAACAAGCCCTATTCGCTGGTCGAGAACCATTCATCCTCCGTAGAGACCAAACCGCCGCAGTAATCCGCTCACCCTACTCGGACAACAGATGTCACCTTTTTGTCCAAGATGAGCTAGCAACGCATACCCCAGATGTCCGTTGATTCGGTAACCGTCCGAACCGTATCACCAATCCGGTGGTGTTGGCTGTGACGGACGGATATGCAGTTGTGCCGCCACCTTGTCCCACGCAAGCAGTGGCCAGCCGGTCAGCTTGGCTATCGTCGGCCGGCGACCTGGGGTGACGCTGACCGGGACCGGGTCTGTGCTTTGGATGCCGGTGCACGAGTCGGTCGTGGACGGCGTTGCGGCGTTCGTTCTGCTGACGCCACCAAACTGTTGGCCTGCTCCCGCGCGCCGAGATCACGTACTTCGTCCTGACCCCACTGCTCGTCGCGCCCTGGGGTGCGGCGCAGTCGGCCGGCAGTGTGCCTGGTCCTGGTGTTCGCGGCCGCGCTGCTGCAATGGCTGGCTGCGCGGGACATCAACGCGCTGCTCCCGGCGGACGTGGCCGTGCTGGCCGTCACTGCGGCAGTCGGCTACGGACCGCCGTAGGCGCGCCGACTCGCGCTGTGGGCGGGCCTGGCCGGGGCGCGTTGGGTTGCGTGAACTGGCTGGTGTTGTCCACCACCGTGTTGCCAGGACATTCTGACCGGCCAGGTGCACCGGTGGGAGCGTCGTTCGGCCGGCGCGGGCAGCAAAGGCCACCGGCTCTACGACTGGGCGATGCACGCGGTGCGGGTGAAGGGCCAGGACCCAGCCGACGGGTACGGCCACACGCTGATGATCCGACGGTCCAAGGAGATGAAGCACCGCAAGGGCCGGCCCGCGTCCTATGACATCGAGTTCTTCCTGGTTCATGCCCTGGTGGGTACGCCGATGGCGGTGATGGTGCGCACGGCGGGTGTGCGGTGGAAGATCGAGGAGGACAACAAGACCGCCAAGGACCAGTTGGGGATGGATGCCTACCAGGTCCGTAAGTGGGTGGGGTGGCATCGGCACGTCACGTTGTGCCTGCTGGCTCAGGCTTTCCTCGCGGTGACCCGTGCCAGCCAGGGAAAAGGCGCGCTGCTGCAGGAGGGTCAGACGGTCTGCTGAACTCGGTGGTCCTGCCGTTGTCGACCGCGGCGATTCGTGGGCTGCTGGCCGCGACCACGCTGCTGCGCGCGGTGGGTGTCGCGGCTGCGATCGCCCGTGCCTGGTGGCGACAAGTCCATCAGACCAGAGCCATGATCAGCCACTACCGCAGACGAGGTGACCCATTCCCGCTCGATCTCGGAATGTAGTACAGGTCTCCTGTCGTGCCTGCCCGGCATTGGTTCCGAGCACCTGCATCTTTGCGGATCAGCACGTCGATTGCACGAAATCGCGGATGGAAGTGAGTGACCAGCCGAGTGGTTCATTGTGGTCGCTGATGCTCGTGCCGAGGGCCTTGACCCGCCGGGAGCCCAGCCAACGGAGTCCAGTTCGCGCCGCCGCGGGCGGCTTCGTTCATGCGGTCGTAGGCATCGAGGACGAGTCGGCGGGTGCGGTACTCGCCGTGGTCACGCTCGTCGTACTTGCGGACAACAGGGAAGGAGTCGAGGACGTGCTCGGCCTCTGGTCTGGTCAGACCGTACACGTGCAGGAACGCGGCATCGAGGTCGGCGCGTAGCAGCGCTCTGCGGTCGGGATCCCACCGGAATGGCGGTCCGTTGTCATGCATTTCATGTGCGTAGGGCTGTAGCCGCCACGAGGTGTAGGAGAGCTCAAGAACGTATGGTGTGATCCACTCAGCGAGGGTATGAGCAGGCTGCCAGCGCGTTGGCTCGCCGAAGGTCGACGGTGTGGGACACGCGAGTTGCTCGACGACAAAGTAAGTCATTCCCGTGCCGCTAATCTTCTGCCGTGCGATGTAATCAAACACCATCGAAGACCAAAGACTGTGGAGGAGTGGGCCATGGGCAGGGTTCGCGGGGAAGGCCAGCGGAAATTTGTGCCCAACGGCGGTAGATGGCAGAACCGAGGGAACGAATGTCCGTGCTTTCTCGGCGCCGGTGATGTCACGCCAGCCGAGCAGCCATCGTCGGTCCCACCTTCCGGCAAGGGCTTCGAACACATTCGATCTGCTGACCCAGTATCGCGCGAGCGGCTCGTAAGACGGATCGTCGTGCTCCATATCGGAAGGTCTCGGCAACGTCTGCATTTTTAGCTGCGCTTGGGTCGCCTCGTGATATGTGGAAAATCGGTGATCGAAATGCCAAAGCATCTTCGCTTCGTAAAGGGGGAGATACTCGCGACCTGATTCTCTGTAGGCCCAGCCGTCAAACTCGGCTGCGCCCATGTCTACTGCTTGATGGAATAGTTTTGAGTCGTTGGCCATGTGGAACATTGTGCTGAATGTCAAAGACCACGGATTGCGGTGGGCATCGGCCTGGCCAATGAGCACGGAATTTTGACGATAAATCCGGAGTGTGATGTCCGCATCGACGCGACTGCGGAACATTGGGAGAGTGCCGGTGTTCGGGTTCATCGTCAGTACTTCATCCGGCGCTAGCTCGAACCGACGGTCGGTAACATCGGCAACACGGCGGAGGAGGAAAGCGAACCGCGTTCGAATCGTGAGCCGTTCCGCTCCGGTAATCGCCGTGACGGCGAAACGGAGCGCATGATGGACGTTTGAGAATATCTTGCCTTCGTTCTCAAAATCGTAGAACGCTAACAGTTTTTTGTGGCCGAGCGCATCGGCGAGGAAAAGAGAAGTTGTTTTATCTGTGGCGAGCCCGGTCGGTGTGATGAAGCCTACCATTCCGGTCGCGGTGGTGATCATCCGCATGGTTTCGGCAAACACGCTGTATGTGTTCACGTCACCCCGCCCGGTGAGGGGGTAGCGACCACTGCGCAACAGGAGGTGAGCCGTGCCATCAGAGATCCGCAGAGCTGAAGTATAGGCCCCGTAGAGCGCTGGGTCGTTCTCCGCTAGCGCGGTGATCATATTGGCGCGGATAGTGGAGGTCTTGGCGTCGGCGATGTCGTTGCGGCCGACTCCGCTGAAGAACTCCTTGTCCTGGATCTTCACGCGTTCCCAGGGAGGGTTGCCGACCACGCAGGAGAATCCGCCTTGCCAGCCGGTGGTGGGGTCGACGTCGGTGGTGCCCGACTCGGGGACGGTGAAGATTCCGGGGAATTCGAGGTGCCAGTGGAAGAAACGGTACTGGCGGGCGAGGTCACGCACGGTCGCTATGACTTGGGACGTCACGGTGTCGGGGTTCTCGACGATGCGGCGGAGGGTGTCGTGGGTGATGCCCTGGCCGGCGTCTTTGGTCTTGGGTTGTACGAAGGCCGCGCACCATGCGTCTGCGGCGAGTTTTCGTGCGGTGAGGTCGGGATCGTGTTCGAAGCGTCGCCAGGCGTCGGCGCGTTTTCGTGCCGCCATGAGTGTCCCGACGCTTGCTTCGTCGAGTTCGCGGGCGCGTTTGGTCAGAGCCGTGGTCTCGACGTCGAGGAGGTCGCTATCGAAGATGCCCAGTTGGCTTGTGCCGCGTCGTTCGGACTTGTTACGGGCCTTGAGTTGGGCTGTCCACCGGCTGTCGTCGCCGGTGATTGTTCTGAAGGCCGCGTCGGGGATGTTGTCGCGGAGTAGCGCTGGAGTCGTACCGAGTAGCGCGTTGCCGACTTTGAGGTGGCCGTCGAGGAACGGGAATGGCCGAGTGCCGTCGAAAGCTTCGAGCCAGAGCGCGACTTTGGTGATCTCGATGGCGAGATCATTGAGGTCGACCCCGTAGATGCATCGCTCGATAACGTCAGCGGTGGCAGTGCGCACGGCCGCAGGTGTGGGCTCGGCATCGCCGGTGCGGACGGCCGCCAGCTCCGAGGCGATACGCCGGGCAGCGGCGACGACGAAGTGCCCGCTGCCGACGGCGGGGTCGACCACTGTGATGGCCATCAGGGCTGCCTCTGGATCGGTTGCGCGGCGGGCCTGTTTGATGAGTGGGTCGAGGGCTTCGTCGAGGACGAGGGAGATCAGGCTGGATGGCGTGTAGTAGGAGCCGGATTTCTTGCGGTCGTTCCCGGCGGCGATGTCCAGGCTGAAGGTGCGAGCGGCGCAGTCGTAGCGTGGGCTGTAGGCGAGCAGGCCTTCGTAGACCCCACCGAGTTCTTCGCTGTCGAGGTTGCGGTAGTCGACCGGCCGAGGGACGCCGGTCCTGGGATCGACGATCTGCGCGAGGGCGCGGACGGCGGCGAGCAAGCTGCGGTTTGGTAGGTCGGCGTCGGCGAGGATCCCGAGACTGTCGCGTGAAAAGAGCGTGGCGCCGAGGCCGGGGAGCGCGAGGGCATCGAGGCCGTCGCCAGCCAGAGCTTCGGTGACGATGAGGTGGGCGTCCCACAGGTCGGTGTGGCGGGTGCCGGCGCGGGTGGTGGCGAGTTGACGTAGTCGTGCGGTGGAGAAGTATTGGGTGTAACGGGCTTGGGCGTCGGTGTCTGTGCTGGCGGTGTGGAGCAATTCGCGGTCTTCGGCAACGAACAGGACGATCAGTCGGTAGGCGATCGTGAGCAGTGCTCGGTGTAGGTCTTTGCCGGCGTCGGGTGATTCGGCCAGTGTCGCGATCAGCTCACGGTTGCCTGGGTGGGACACGAAGCCTGTGCCCAGATGTGTCAGTGCTGCGGCGACGCCGTCGCGGAGTGCGTCCAGCGCTCGCGCGCCATCGGCGATGGCGACGGTCCGCCACTTCTCCAGCCAGCAGCTGTCTGGTACCAGTGCCGTGGCTTCCTCGTCAGCGTCATCGTCTGTAGACAGGGAGGCTGCGGTCGCGACGGGCGTGAGGCGGCTGGCGTGGACGGTGAGGAAAAAGAGTCGAAAATCTGCGTAGCGTTGGTTCTCGAAGATGTCGTCGAGATCGAATTCGACGTAGGACTGCTTTGTCAGGCTGGAGGCGTCGCGCAGGATCCGCAGGATGCGCCCGTTGGACACGATGCCCCATAGGTAGGGTCGGGCGCGGTTGAGCAGGTCCTGCATCATGGACTGTGGTGCTCGGGCCGTGACTCCGGGAGTACGGGAGTCGAGAGCCACACCCCCGCCGACGAGGTGTAGCGGCACGCCCGCCGCGGCGTCACGGGAACGGGCGGGCCAGATCACGCGGTGTGAGAGCGGAAAGTGGACGGTTTCGGTTTCACCTAGGCCAGGCGGTAGATCCATCCCGGCCGGGAGAGGTTCGGGTCGGCCGTAGCCGAGTTCGTAGAGCAGAGGCAGTAGCCATCGTTCACGGGTCAGCTTGATCGCTGGGTCGCCGTCCGGGAGACGCTCCAGTGCCGACTTCCACGCGCGGTGTGCGCCGAGGGCGGCATCCCACGCGCGGGCCGCGGCCGCGTTGATCGTCATGCCGGGGGTGAACTGGTAGTCCTCGGTGCTCTGTCCGGGCATGCCCAGATCGGCCGCCCTGGTCAGGGCTTCTGCTGGCAACACGGTGCCGACGGTGCGCAGCGAGCGGAACATCGACAGCGTGGTCATGAGCCGCTCCGGTCGGGCAGGTAGACGTAGACGCCCAGCACATCGGGCGGTGGGAGCAGCCGGGCGTTGAGTCCGCGTAGCGCCAGCCGGGTAGTGCGTCGTACAGCCCGGTGCGCGTCGACCGCGTTGGCGGCAACGGTGTTACCGAGCCGGTCGAGGTGCTCACGTACGGCAGGCAGGCGGTCGAGAGCGCGTTGCAGTTGGGTGCGGGCGAGGTCGTCGTTGACGTTGCCGGTCGGGCGTGCCGCGAGAAGCTCGTCGGCCGTGGCGGTGTCGAGCCACGTGATGTCGTCACCGTTGGCGCTGTAGGCGAGGAACTGAGCGTCTTCGGCGACCTGGGTGACCGTTTGCCTGGACCCTGGAATCGTTAGTTCCATCCGGAAGCGCACCACCAGCAGAGTGGTGACGGTTCGCACAGCGGTGGTGCGGATGACCGCGGCGCGCCGGGCCGGCCGGACCGGCCCGGGGAGCAGCGGGTCGAGCGCGGCGTCGAGGACGTAGCGGGCCAGTGCCTCGACGGTGGCGTCAGTGCGAGTCAGCAGAGGCTGGCCGGCCGGAGCCGGCAGCGAGCGGTGAAACCGCAGCGTGGCGCCCTTAGCGGGAAGGAGCTGGTCGAGCAGGGCCCGGGGAAGGGTGTCGGTACGCACGGTGAAACCGTCCGGGGTGTCGGCGATCTGCCCGGACAGCAGAGCCAGCGCGTCGCGAGTGAACCGCTCGGCGTCTGCTGGCCCGCCCAGAGAGCGCCGGACGTCGGCGAGTGCGGATTCCACTTCGTCGGGACGCAAGGTGGCCTGACGGAACCGGGATCGAGACGCTTTCTCACGTTCGGCGGCGTCGATCCATTGCTTGAGGACGGCGTCGCCGGTCGTGCTGCTGGTGGAGGCGCCCAGGTCGAATGAGAGCTGTTCGGGATCGGTGCCGCGCAGCAACAGTGATTCCCAGATCGCCGCCATGACCGTGCTCGAGTCGACCGGGACGGGGACGGACACACCAGTACTGCGTTTGATCTTCTCGTGGCGTCGGATGAGGACGTCCAGTACGACGCCGTCGATCTTGTTGTCGGCGCCGTAGTACGTGACGGCTCGGACGGTCGGGGCGAGTTGCCCGAACCGGTCGACGCGGCCTTCGCGTTGTTCGTGACGGGTGGGATTCCAGGCCAGGTCGTAGTGCACGACAGCGGTGAAGCCTTCCTGGAGGTTGACCCCCTCGGACAGGCAGTCGGTGGCGACGAGAACCCGTGGCCCGTCGTGGGCAGTCAGCTCGGTGACACGGGCTTCGCGTTCTTCGGGCGGCAGGGTGCCGGTCACTGACTCCACGCGCGCTCTGCGGTGGGTTTTGGCGAGCGCGGCGGCGAGGTGTTCGGCGATATACTCGGCGGTGGGGATGTAGCGACAGAAGACGATGGGGTGGTATCCGTCGTTGAGCAGCGCGGTGATGATGTTGATCAGGCGTTTGAGTTTCGCGTCGCCCTTGGTCCCACGCAGCGCGGCTGCCTCGGCAGCGAACCCGAGCAGCCGCCGGCGGGCGCCGGCATCGGGGCTGTGTTCCGGTGCGGTGTCGGCCCCCAGGGCAGCGTCCTCGCCTTCGGTGATGTCGTCGAGGTCGACGTCGAATACGCGGGGACCGGCCACAGCGTCGGCGACATCGGTGCTCTCGACGCCGGCGAGTTCGGAGCGGTTGCGCAGCGTCTGTTCCGCCGCTGCGGGACTGGACGCGATCGAACGCAACAGAGCGATCGCTGACCACCACCGGACTCTCCGGCGGACCTGGTTGAGAGCAGAGTCGCTGACTTGCTCGCGAGCATAGGTCAGGATCCGGTCGAACAGACGGGCGTATTCCGGGGTGAGACGGTAGCTCTCCTCGGCGTGTTCCCGGGTCGGAAACGGGGTGTCCTCGCAGAGGTACTCGCGGATGTCGGCTCGTTGACGCTGGATGAGGAACTGTGCGAGCAGCCTACGGTCCTCGTCGTGGGCTGCACCCGACAAGTCCGCAGGTAACTGGCCGAGTCGGTTGTCGAGCAACCCGACCAGCGATTGCCAGGCGCCGTCGTCGCCGTTGTGCGGTGTGGCGGTGAGTAGCAGCAGGTGCCGGGTCGGGTCGTCGGCGAGACGACGCAGCAGCGCGTAGCGCTGGTGTGCGTGCGATGCCCGTATGGCAGTCGGGGCGATGCAGGTGTGGGCCTCATCGACAATGACCAGTTCGGGGCACTGCAGCGCGAACTCGTCGCGGCGGCTGCGTTGCTTGATGTAGTCGGTGGATACGATCAGGTGCGGATAGTGTTGGTAGACCGTGGATCCGAAGGGGACTGACCGCGCCAACCGGTTCGCGGTGGAGGGCAGCAAGAGCTGCGCGGTGATCCCGAATTTGGTGCGCAGCTCGGACTGCCACTGTGGGGCCAGTTGGGGCGAGCACAACACGACCATCCGTTGGGCATCGCCAGCGGCCAGTAGCTCCGCGGCGATGAGTCCAGCCTCGATGGTCTTGCCGACTCCCACTCCGTCGGCGATCAGCAGCCGGGTGGTGTCCTGGGCGGCGGCCATCATCAGCGGCACGAGCTGATAGTTGCGCGGGCTGACCGCCAGGGACGCGAAAGATCGAAACGGGCCTGCGGTGGCTCGGAACGACAACCGCAGACTGTCGCGCAGCAGCCGGGCTCGCGCCGCGTCCCCGCGATCGTCGACGTTGGGCGCGTCGAATATGGCAGCGGTGGGGTTGTCGATGTCAGGCAGCAGGAGAGTGGTCTCGTCCGCACGTCCGCCCAGTGGGCGAACCAGCAGCGTCCCAGCAGGCGAGCCGGGCAACACCAGCCACTCACGGCCACGGGCCGCGACCAGAGTGCCGGGCCGGAATTCGGACAAGATGGCAGTGCTGGTCTCGCTGTCAAGGCTGGTCACGATGTGGTCTTTCCGACGCCGAAGACTGAGGGGTTGTCCGACACGAGTTGCTGCCAGCGAGGTTGGTTCCCGCAGGCCGAGGTGCGGTGGTCTTCGTGATGGAACCGAAGCACCATCCAGCCGGCTTCATCCTCGAGACGAGATTGTGCTGCCCGGTCTCGTTGGGCTTGGTGGGCGTTGTCATGGACCGGTCCGTCGATGAAGATCGCGACCCTGCCGCCAGGAGTGTGATAGGTGAAGTCGGGCCTGGCGTAGAAGCCTTCGACGGTCTCCTGGGCGGCGTCGGGTAGCCGGTAGTCGTTTTCGTGGAGGAAGTGCAGGAACGAGGACTCCAGTTCGTTACTGTTCCTGGCCAGCCTGGCGAGCTGTGTGCTGCGGTTTTCCCCGCCGGGGCCGTCGACTTGCAAGGCCGCCCCGGCGAGTTCTTGGAGGAGCCCGATTACGGTGTGCCGGTCGAGGGATTGGTGATCCCATTGGTTGGCGTAGGACAGCAGACAGTCGTAGCAGGCCTGGGCGCAGTCCTCGGTTGCATGGGCGGCCCGGTGTAAGTCGGCACCGGTGTCGGGGTCGTAGTGCAGCAGGGCGATGGCACGGCGTGCGACACGTCGGATCGGTGTGGGTTCGGTTGCGAGCCGCCGCAGTACGCCGGCTCCGCCTTCGGCGGCCTCGAACATCAGCAACACTGACCAGGCGTGATCGCCGGTACGGCCGGGCATCGGTTCTACGGCGAGTTCGTTGGCTTCGAGCTGGAACTCGGCTTCGACCCCGCGTTTGAGCGCGTACATCGCCGCCATCCGCTGCTCGGTGGGTATGCGTGGGGCCAGGGCGATGAGCAGGGCGTTGCGGTGGTCCTCGACGTAGGGCACGACCCGTTGGATCCGTCCGTCCTCGTCTACGGAGGCACCGGGCGCGGAGGTAAGGTCGGCGGTGCGAGCCCACCGTCCCTCGATGGTGTCGAGTAGGTAGCCGCGTTCGGCTTTGTCCTTCCGGCGGCGCAACCCGACGTTCATCCGGCGGATCAAAGCGGTATCGCCGTAGCTCAGAGCGGCGAGTTCGTTGCCCTCGGCATCGAGCAGATGGCTGGTGAGTTCACTGGTCCGGTCACCGTAGGGCTCGAACCGGATCGCGGTGGTGATCTCGTGGCCAGCGCGCTGGCGTTCCTCCTCATCGGCGCTGATCCGGTCACGGCGGCGGGTCTTCACCGCCAATAGCCGCATCATCGAGGTCATCGTCTGCAGCGAGGTCGACCCGCAGTGTTCGCAGGTCTCGTGGCCGGTTGGCCCGTTGCTGTCGTGCAGGTAGCCGCACGACTCGCAGCGTTTGATCTCGGTCAGATTGATCCCGGTGCCGTCGTCGCGGGCAGGGAGGCTGACTCGGTTGACTTCGTAGCGGGCGCCTTCGTGGTAGATGAATGCGCCAGGGCCGAACTCGCTGATCGCGAGAAATCTTGGCCGTTGGACGTAGTCGCCTTGGCCGTTGCGGGTACGTCGTTCAGCTGGAATGAACGCCGCGAGCGGTAGCCGTGGGAAGGAGTAGCCGGGTAGGAAGCCTTCGGAGGCGAAGTACCGGTAGGTGTAGAAGTCACCTTGGTTGACGTCGTCGATGTCACCTTTGAGAAGATCCAGTGCGGCACGGGCCTCGGAGATCTGCCCTCGGGCTCGGTTCTTCGCCGGCTCCGAGGCGCCAATGTTCTTCAGCACTGTGTTGGCGCCGTCAAGCTCGGTCAGGGCTTCGGTATAGAGGCCTCGCCATCGCTGTAAGGCCAGTTCGAACCGGCGGGGCGCTGAGGCGATTGCCTCAGCGATCCAGTCCTCCCGCCACCACGGCGCCGACGTTACCTCCGCAGTGGCCAGCAACACCGCCCGGACCGCCGCTGCCGCCCGGGCGGCAGCGGCTTTGTTGTGCAGCTTCGTCGTGACCTCGTCGTGTAGCGGTTGGCCGGGCATGGTGACGTCGAGGAGTTCGGTCATGCTGGCTTTGAGGTCGAGGTCGATCACGACCAGCCAGATCGCATGTGCGTGTGCGCGGACGAGGTCTTGGTTGCCCAGTTCGAGCCGGGGCGGGGCCACCGCGCCGGCGACCATGTCCTGGCTACGGCCGAAGTAGTAATTGTCGTGAGCGTTGCCGGTTGCGCAATAGGTCAGCACGACCGCTGGCTGCCCGGAGCGTCCCGCCCGCCCGGAGCGCTGGGCGTAGTTGGCCGGTGTCGGAGGGACGTTGCGCATTCCGACCACGTTGAGGCTCTTGATGTCGACACCAAGCTCCATCGTCGGGGAGCAATACAGCACAGGCAGTTCGGCGTCGCTGAACCGACGTTCGCGTTCCTGCCGCAGCGCGGCGGTGACCTGCGCGGTGTGTTCGCGGGCTTCCAGTCCGGCCAACCCGGCGGCGGTCTCGGCGTAGAAGCGGCGAAAGTACGGGTTTACCCGGCCGGTATCGGTGTTGGAACGGATGGGGTCCGAGGCACGGTGCTCCCCAGTGCCGGGCCGCCATTCGATGATCCCGGCCTGGATCCGGTAGCCGACGCGGTGGGTGAACCGGGTGCGTTCCTCGACGGTGGCGAGGAACCCGGTCCTGGCCATCACCTTGAGTAGGCCATCGATGATGACGTCCGCGTCGGCCGGCCTGAGCCGGTGGTCGTGCAGCGGGAATCGTTCCGTGCGGCGCAGCCACCGCCCGTACTGGCCCAGTCCGGAAACGTAGAGGTCCCGACCAACACCCCGGGCGCCGTGCGGCCGCGGCCCCGGATAGCAGGTCGCGGCGTAGACACCCTGATCGTCGGTGAGTACCCACGGTGGGCGTAGCCACTGCTCGGTGGCCCGCTTGATGTCCTCGTAGCGGTCCTCGGTCAAGTAACTCGACTCGATGCAGATGTTGCGCCGCATCTCATCCAGCAGCGACGTCATGATCTGGCGGCGGGTTACGGGTTCCGCACCGGCCAGCGGCTGCCCCAGCTTCACCCACTTGGTTTCGTCGTGGGCTAGTTCGTCCAGACCTGCGTAGGTCAAGGTGAGTTGCCCGGTCTGCTCGAGGTTGGGCATGGTGATTCGCCAGCCTCGCCGCAGATCTGCCCACACGCGGTAGGCCACCGATTCTCGCAACGCCTTGATGACCTTGGTTCGACTGACGTACTCGATGTCGGGATTCCTGGCGTAATCAGCGATCTCGATCCGCAGGTGCTCCACCACACGGCGGCCCAGGTCGTCGTCAGTCAGCGGCTGGTCTGGGTCGCGTTCCTGCGCGGTGCGGGCCGCTTGGTAGACGGCGGAGCGGATCAGGCCGACCAGCACGAAGTCGTTGAAGTGGCCCGCTTGCAGGCTGGCGTCCTGTCGGTTGTCAGAGAACGCGAGGAACTTCCGCGCGTCTGGGTCGAGGTCGTCTGCTTCCCGCAGAGTCCGTACTACAGCCTGCGACAGGACCGATACGGCGCTGGCACGTCCCTCGGTGCCCAGGCTCGCGACGCGGGAAAATTCCGATTGGGATGTACTCTCGTAGCTGGTCTTGCAGAACGGGCACCAGTGCAGTGTCTCGAAGTACGCGACCGGGACGCCGTCCTCTGTGAGGTCGCCGAACACGTTCACCCGGGCACCCTCGGGAAGACGAGGGAGGCGAGCCTTGTCCAACTCCCGGACGCCGCGTTCGTCGGTGATCCAGTCCTCCGGCACCAGATCCAGTAGCGCGTCGGAGGACCGATCGGGCCAGTCGGTGTCCAGCAGCAGCAGAAGCCCGGTGGAGTTGGCCTGCTCGCCGTGTCCCCCGTTGAGCAGCCGTGGGGTGAATTGTTGGCCGCCATGTTCACGGTTGACCACCAGGTAGTCCTGTCCGCATTCTCGGCAGAACGCCAATGGAAACAGTGGCTGACCAAGTGGCCCCTCAGGGGCACTGCGTTGATACTGGGTGGTGATGTAACGGTGGTCGGGGCGGTCGAGGGTGACGTAGGCAGTGTCACCCTTGCCGATGAACTGGTGCAACTTGAACGCGAACAACGATCGGCCATCCTGGTCGCGGACCCGGGACCCGGCCAGCAGCGTGTCGCGCAGCGCCGCCTCGCAGGCCGCGCTATCGGCACCGGTTAGGTCGGCCAGCCGGGTAGCGGCATCGCGCAATCGGGTCGGGATCTGACGAGCGAACTCGTCCTCGTCGTCGCGATTCAGCCCAAAGGTCTGCTCGATCCATACCGCGGGGTCGTCGCGACGCAGGGCGCTGAAGGTGTTGGGTGCTGCTCCCGGAATGCGAGCAGCGAGCTGGACGGGATCGGTCTCTCCCGTCGTGGCCCGCCGCAGCGACTCGCCTACGATGTTGCCTGGCGGGATACTCGTCCCTAACAGCCGGCTGGCTAGCGCGGCAACCTCGACCCGCTGCTCGGCTCGGGTGCCCGGGCCAGCCAAGGTGGCGCTGGTACCCACGCATTGTAATTGGCGGGCGCTGATCGCGCCGCGCAGCCGACGGATCAACATCGCGACATCCGCGCCTTGGCGACCGCGATAGGTGTGCAACTCGTCGAGGACGAGGAATGAGAGATCCGTGGCGCTGGTGATCAGGCTGGCGCGTTCCCGGGGCCGAGTCAGCATCAACTCGAGCATCACATAGTTGGTCAACAGGATGTCCGGTGGACTGGCCAGGATGGCATCTCGCTCCGCCCGGCTCTCCTGCCCGGTGTAGCGCCTGAAGCTGACCTTCGGCCTATCCGTCCCCAGGAACTTTTCCAGCTCACCGAGTTGGCTGTTGGCCAGCGCGTTCATCGGATACACAACGATTGCGCGCACGCCGCGGCCGCTGCCTTCCCGCAGGACTCGATCCACTATCGGCACGATGTAGGACATCGATTTGCCCGACCCCGTGCCAGTGGTCACGACATATGACTCACCACGGGCCGCGATCTCGATGGCGTCGGTCTGATACCGGTGGAACGCGATCTCCCGATCGGACTGGTCGGCTGCACTGCTGTGCTGGAAGATTTCCCTCGTGGTGGGGTGCAGTAGCCCTCGATCCACCAATTCGCCCACTGTGCCACCGGGCAGGAATGCGGGATTGAGCGCCAGCCACGGCTCAGGCCACATGAGCCCATTCTCGACCTCTCGCTCCACCTTCCCCAACACCTTGGAGTCTCTGATGTTCAGAAAGCCCTGCACGAACGACGCGTAGTCGTCCAGCACATCGTCGAGCACACCGAAAGCGTCCAATTCGCTCCTGTCCAACTGAACCTGCCAGTGGCAGCAACCGGCAACGAACGCGAGCACAAAACGACACAACCCTCGTTGCCGTAGCACCTCGCAACTGCTAACCGGTCGCCTGTCGGTTGACAGACAGCTACAAGCAGAGATCATGACGCGCGAGACGACCGGTGCGCGATCACACGGCGAACTTGTCCATCTATTGTCCAAACGCTGGAGGCGACTGAGGCGCAGTCACGGCCACTGCGGAGTCTCACTCTGTGTAGAGCGACGAGTGTGCAGGCGGCCGCGAACGTTAGGTCATCGACGCGCACCGAGTTGACCGGAGTAGTCGCGGTCGCCGACCACAGGTCGCGCTAGCCCAGATCTCGGTCACGTTAGAGCCATTAGATAACCTTCTTTGATTATCGTTCACCATCTGCCATCTCATCTCCGGCGCATCATTGCGCCGATCGATGAGGTCGAAGATTTGGTGGCGTGTTACCGTCTCAACACTGCCGCGACTGCGGGGCGTGCTCGACCGAAGACTTTCTCTCGGATAGCTGAGAACCTCGATCGTTGGCTAGCACGCGGACGACGCGATCTCTCTGTGGTCCTGCGCTTCTGGCGAGTGCACAGAACGGGATATTCCGCTGCCGTGACTCAGTTCGATGACTGCGTGGCGAGCTTGAGTCGATCCTGGTCGGTCAACTGGAGTCCGCAACGAGTCGTTCGAACCATTGCGAGCATCCGGTATGCCGCGAAACGGGTGCAGGCACTGGTTTCGGGGATCCGTCTGTCGGACTGGCTGGGGCTCGGTGGGTCTACTGGTCAACTTTGGCCACGGTTCGTGGTCCGAGCGAGGCACCAAGGAGCAGGAGCGAAACAGGAGCGGGCAGCGTTCCTGTGGCTGCTTGAACTGCGGTCAACTGACTTCAACGGACCTATGTTATGCAGGAAATTCTCTGTTTCCGCAGGTCAGAGAATTGCAAGGACGTGGCTGGGGGTCAAGGGGTCGCAGGTTCAAATCCTGTCGTCCCGACGGTCGACAAGCCCGCTGACATGGAGCGAAAGCTCAGGTCAGCGGGCTTCTTTCGTTCAGTGGTTCGATCTTGCATGACTGTCTACTGTGGTCTGAATGAAGATCAACAGGGTCAAACAGGAGCGAATCAGGAGTGAATCATGAAAATCATTGACTGAACAGGTATATGGGGTCGCGTTAGACACCGCTCCTGGTCGCTCTGCGGCCAATGTCGCGGAACAGACCGCAACGGCTCCCGGTACCGCTCCTGTTGGGGACGGTTGATGCCGAACGCCGACCGTCGCGGCCCGTTGGTGCCGGCTGGTGGCCCGTGTGGTTCGTTGCCGCAGGTTACGGTCAGTGGGGCGCGGGATCGGGTCGGTTGCCGCCCGCGGTGCAAGCCAAAGACTACGGTGCGATGCTCAGAAGCATGACCGATCCGTACTCGCGGTTCGAGATCGCCCGCCCAGATTACCTCGGTGATGACCACTGGGCCTGCGTCGAGCGCGAAGCAGACCGGCTGTGGCGGTCGCTGGTCGCTGGTGACGGTTCGCAGTCCCAGCGATATCAAGTGCCTGGTGGAGAGTATCTCGCGGGTTGTGCTGGAGATCGATGGGACACCCGCCGCACCGAACACCGGGTTCGACGCGGTCGTGGCTCAGGCGCACACGCTGCTGAGTGGCCAGCCGGGGCACGAGTTGGCCAATCAGTCCCCGTTCGGCCAACTCGCCACCCAGGCCAGCAAGATCGCGAAGAACCTGGGCAACATCCGGAACGAGTTCGGTGGCGGGCACGGCCGAGCACGGACCCCTGACCTCCGCGACGAGATGGTCGCTCTGGCTCTCGACGGCGGGCTGCTGTGGGCACGGTGGGCCTTGCGTCGGCTCGGCTACTTCGCCGAAGGTCGTCCGACCGCGCTCATCAACGATCTCATCGTGACACCTCAGACCTTCTACGCGGGAACCCTTGAACGGCGCCTGCTCGCCGCGAATCTCCCTGCGCTGGAGTCCCGACATCAACGTAGTATCGGGGTCGCTGTGGGACAGCGCGTGATGCGCGAGACATTTGTCGTCCGGCGCGACGGACTGCAGCCGTGCCTGGCGTCGGACGACCTGAGCACGTGTCCACGGGACTATCGCCTGGGCCTGGCCTACGGCCTGTGGTTCGATCCGGCCGGCGCACTCACCCTGACGCCCTGCTCACTGGAGGATGCACTTCGCGTGCTGGAGCCCGTGCCGGACAGCAGCAAGGACCTCATGGAGTGGGTCACCAGGATTGATCAGCTCAGGTTTCCCGGCGGGCTCACCGACGACTACGTGGCGTCGATGGCCGCCGAACAGTTCGTTCAGCGGTGGATGACGTTGCGCCCCGTCGAGGATCACCTGGCACTCACGGCGCTCGCGAAGAACGTCAAACCGGAGCCTCCGTTCTGATACCAGCCCGAGCGTGTGATGTAGCCCAGGACCGAGTGGGCAGTCCGGTCGGGCCGAGTTCGCCAGGACGCCCGTCAGACATGGGTTCCCACGCTCAGGAGTAATCGCACGGGCGCCGGTTGACAATCCCGACCGACATGGCGGCTTCGCTGCCACGCGGACGGTCTCGCAGGGAGAGCGCTTCTGACGGGACCACTGACCAGGTGGCAGGATGCCCGAACTGACCGAGCAATGAAGTGAGATGTGGTGGCTACTCCAGTAGAGACAACGCAGATGATCAGAATGGCGCTCAGCCTTCTGTCGGGAGAGAACGGGCATCACTCATTCGAGCATTTGTGCCGCCAGGTGGCCAAGCGGCGGATCGCCAGCAATGTTCTGCCTGCCACCGGTCCGGTATCGGCTGGGGGCGACCAGGGAAGGGACTTCGAAACCTTCCGCACCTACCTGACCGAAGAGTTGCCCTTCGCCCTCGGGTTTCTGGCGTTGGCGTCTCGGGACGTCGTCGTCTTCGCCTGCACCATCCAACGAGACAAACTCAAGTCGAAGTTCAAGGGCGACGTCGAGGCCATCTGCACGCAGGGAACTCACGTTGACCGGATCTACATCTTCGCCGTGGTGGACGTTCCCGCGCGTCTGCGGCACGACATGGAAGTCTGGGCACAACAGCAGTACGGCGTCGGGGTGGAGATCATCGACGGCTTCGCGTTGGCGGAGTGGCTTGCCGAGCCCGACCTGTACTGGATCGCCCGGCAGTATCTCAACCTGCCGGCCGAACTGGCACCTCACCAGGTGGACCAGTCTGAGCCGGACCTTCCCGCCTGGTACGTCGAACTCCGTGAGTATTGGCAGAACCCGCTTCGAGGACCGTCCAACCTTGGCGACATGTTCGACCTGCGACACGGGCTCAGACAGGCCATACCGGCGGGGCCAGCACGAGCGGACCTCGACGGGTGGTTGACCCTCATGACCCGGCTCGCCGAGCAGACCCCGGATGTGGAGGTACGGCTGCACGCCGTCTACGAGATCGTGGCGGCCCGCAGCAGGGGGAAGGCGGATCTACGACCTGCGGAGCCGTTGATCCGCCGGTTCATGTCCGAGATCGAACTGAGCGAAGACCCAACCATCCTGTTCAACGGGAGTGTGTTGGTCCAGTTCTGCGCGGCCGCGGCCGCGCTCAACCACACCGACATGCCACTACCCGAGATCCTCGCCTGGATACCGCGGCTACGTCACCATGTCGACCAACTCCTCGAACGGGACCTTGGGTCGAACACCCGAGCGGGCCTGGTGCAGGTCGCTGCGCACTTGGCGCTGCATATCGACTACACGGGCGCCGAGGTCCGGGGCAGCGCTACCCTCGCCGAGATTGATCAGCAGTACGAAGCACTGATGGACGCGATCGACCGGGGTGCGCTCCAGCAGCATCTCGATGCGGCACCACTGGTGGACCTGGACGACGGTATGCGGCGACTACTCGAACTCAGCGAACTGCTGCCCGACGCGCCTGCGTACCCGATCGATACGTTCAGCGCCATCGTCGATCTCCTCGCGCCGAGCCTGCGTGATCATGCTCTGTACCGGCAGGTATGCGACGGGCTCGATGATGCCGTCAAGCGACAGGAGGGGGACACTGCGGTCGGCGACAAGTGCCGGCAGCGAGCTACTGCCCTGCAGGAGGCCGGCCGCCTCCTCGATGCCTTGCGCGAGTTTCACCAAGCCAAGGTCAACTGGTTCCACGGCGACACCCTCTACGGCACTCTGCGTGCGATGGCCAACATTGTGGACATCTACTGCGCCCTGGGCATGTACCTCGCGGCCAAGAAGTACGCACTGGCCATGGCCGCGATCGCCCGCGGCAGCCTGGATCCATCCGACCGCGAGTTTATCCCGATCGCGCTGTTCGCCGCGGCCAACCAGGACCACTTGGCCGGAGCGTGGGTCGCTTCCGCAGACCTGGCATCGATCGCAAGCCTCGCCCACGCCGCCTACGCGCCTGACGCAGCGAACCTCGATCGCCATGCATACGTGCCAGAGGCAGCGAGGTACCAGGTGATCACGACATTGGTTGCGCGTCAGGTCCGGCCGGACTTCGAGTCGGTGATTTGGGGCATCCTCGACCGAGGGCACTTCAGTCCATTGGTGCGAGGCGGCGTCGACGAGTTGGCGGCGACGGTGTCGCGGACCGAGCAGGAGTGGCGGGACTGGCTGTCCGACAAGGCCGGCGCACCGTTCAGCGACGTCGGCTCGGAGCGCACCATCGCGTTCCGTGCTCTGGGCGTGCTGTGGACTATCCACGGCCGCAACGAGCAGGACACCGTGCTCGCGATGGAAGATTTCACGTCGACCCTGCAAATCCTGCTGGTGGAGTTTGCTTCCCTCGACCCGGTCATCATCCCCCAGGATGTCGACATCGAGATCCGCGTCTACCCGGCCGATCGACGACCCACAGACACCTACATGACCCGCGTCGAGAGCGATCGGCGCCTGTGGCTGCTGCTCCGGCCCGCTGAGCCGCAATACGACGCCGACGACGAGAACCCACGCCACGGCGTCCTTCATCTGGCGTTCCAGGTCTTGCTCGGCAACTCGCTGCTGGGCCGGGAACCATTCAGCCACCTCATGGACCGAGCCGCCCGCAATGGTCTGTTCCACAACCTGGAAATCGGCCGCCCCTACCGGGAACTCGCACAGTTCCGGACACAGCCCATCCCGCCTCTTGCCGACGCCAGCTATGGCGTTCTTGCGGATGCCGACCACCCGAACCCCCGGGCCGGTTCACCGCATCTCGCTGCGCGCTCCGGCCCCGGACCTGGTTACACCGTCGAGCGGGCGCATTCGATCCTGGCGGAACGCTACGAACTGCTGCCCGTGCCTATCCGCATCACTCTGCCAGAACTGCTGCGAGACGAGCGAGTACGGAAGCTGTTCCAGGACCTGCGAGACAATGGCTGGAAGGATTGGCACTTGCTCAGCGTTGTGATGAATCTGAGCGTGAACCATCGTGTGGAAGGTCGTTATGGGCCGATCACTGCAGAACGCGCGAAACAATTGGCGGACGCCGTCTTCAACGAGTCGTTGCGAGAGGAACAACCGGAGGATCCGCGCATCTCTCCATCGGAGATCACCCGCGACGTCATAGTGCACAGGATTCGGATGGTCGCGATGAGCAGCCTGCGCCGCTGGGAGCTAAGCCTCCATCATGGAGACACATACGCCGACCCTGTGATGCGAGTACTCGAACACCGCTACGGATTGTGGACCGACGATATACCTCACGCCGATCCCTTTCAGGGCATGCTGACCACAGCGGACTGACCGTTGACAGAACCGTTTCAGAACCGCTGCGAGCGCGTCGTGGACACGCGGAAGACGGACCAGACAGCGGCACGTCATACGCTGAAGCCAGGCTCCGCAGGGCGATGAGGCATCGAACAGGTGTTCGACATGCCCACAGGGGCTATCCACATCTGTGGACAACTGTGCTGGTCGAAAACCCTGTCACCTGCTGTGAGCTGGAGTTTTACGTGTCACAGAATAGGTGCTCAACCAAATTGACACATGCCTGTGCTGGTCGAAAAACTCTGTCACCGACTGTGAGATGGGATTTATCCTGCTG